>ERZ890953.1150-NODE-1150-length-13712-cov-5.357692_pt1 | contig 13712 bp, 25 predicted proteins | sample MGYA00521264_ERZ890953 | MGnify/ENA primary metagenome ERZ890953 (study PRJEB32303, sample SAMEA104408629) | aquatic metagenome | biome: Brackish water; feature: Chemocline; material: water | place: Baltic Sea | collected 2014-10-26T21:54:00 | depth 200 m ... | reverse complement strand
GGGGCGCGTCTCCAGATGCGCGGCCATCGCCTCCAGGTTCGCCGTCAACTGGTCAATCCGGTCCTGCCGTTCGGCCTTGCTCGTCTGCTCCCACTGGAGTTGGGCGCGGACGCCTTCGAGTTCCATCCGCAGCGTCTCAACTGTGGCGTTTGTGCTGTCACGAGCGGCTTCGGCCTTGAGTTCCGCAACCTCGCAGGTGAGGTTGATGACTTTGTTTTGGCGCTCGTGCCGTTCGAGCATGACGCTCTGAGCGCGCTCCTCAACGGTCTCAGACGCATAGCATGCGAGGATGTCTCGCAGCCTGGCGAGCACCTCAGCATCCGGGGTCAACGGCTCTGGCGGCGACATAGCCCCGTTGCCGTGGTCGCCGCTGCCTACATGCGCCCATCCGTCGTGCCCGTCCAGGCGCAGGGACATGATCGTTTCTTTCTCGGAGTTGGTCATCTTTGCTTCCTCTGGCGGCGAGAAGTTGTGCTGCCGCTGGTGAAGGATAGGCACAGGTTCCGGGTCGGCGCAAGGCTAGCGAGTTGAGATGAGTTTCGCTGAACTCCGTCCTTCCGCTTTCTTCTTGTCCTTTGGTGACGCCGCGAAGTATTTGGCAGCCGCGTTGAGAAAGGACTCCGCCGTCTTCTTGCGCTCGACTTCTCCGTCGGGTCGCGCGCGGGTAAAGTCCTGAGAATTTAGGTACATATGGATGGCGTTGTACATCCCGAGGTCTGAGTCTGGAGCGACCTTCCGTGTTCGCATCCATGCCCGGAACTTCTCGACCTCCTCTGCGCGCAACTCCGGGATTGAGCGGTGGTAATTCGACCCGTATACCTCATGCTGGATGCCGCCTTGTGTCGAGTAGACGAACGGGCTGTAGTCCGTTGCGGAGTCCCGCCCCTTCTCCGGCGCTCGCATGTCGATGGCGTGGCGCAGTTCGTGTCGTAGAGCACTCTTGTCTGGTCTTCCGACTGGCCAGCCTGTGGTCATAACGTCTTGGTTCTTGTGTTGCGTAGAACCTTGGCCGTCAGCCTGGTGCCCGGACCCGGCTCGCACGCTGATTGAACCTACGTCTGGGTTGGAGCCCTCTGGCATCCGAAGGTGTGACACGCCTGGCTGGCTCTCCAGGTCTCCGCGATAGCCTTGAAGATCGAACTGCGTCTGCCCCTGGCTTCGGAGCTTTGCGCCCAACTCTGCGAGAGACTGGTCCGCAAAGCCCTGCATGTAGAAATCGCGCGGTGGCGGTCCTTGGTTGACCGGGACTCTGCGAGGGTCGAGGGCTGATTCCGGGCTTGGCATTCCGCTTGCAAAACCTTCCGCATACTGCCTGCCGCGTTTGCCGCCCGCTGAGGCTGTGCTGCCGTGCCCTCTGTTGTCGTTGAGCAGGTTGCCGTAGTCGCCTAGCCGATTCCAGATCGCTGTGGTGGACACGTCTGGCTGGTCTCGGCGTTCTCGCGTGTCGTTGAGGGCTTGCAATGAAAGCGACGCCAAAGTCTTCTCTGCGGCCTTCCTGCGGGCGTCTGCAAGAGCCTTCTTCTGATGCTTGCCTTTGGTTTTGTGCGTAATACTTCTGGAGTAGACGTACTTGCTCGCGGCGACATTCGGGTGGTTCGGGTCGATTTCTTCCGAACCGCCGCCGCCTGCGACATTTGCGAGCAGCGACCTTGCCGCGTCTTGTAGAACCTTGTTGAAGTCTGGGTCGTTGCTTGGCATTGGAGCCTCCTGCGCCGCGAGGGTAGCAGGTTTCGGACTAGCGCAACCAGTTGCTCTTGCCGCTTCTGTCCTGGGACTTGTCGGCGGCGCGGAGCAGTGAGATGGCTGTGTCGATGGCGTGCTTCTCTTGGGCGTTGTACGCCTTGCATGTGAGAAGGTCGCGGAGAGCGTCGAGGACTTCCTTCTTGCTTGGGGCGTCTGCTCGCTTCCACCTTGCTGCGATTGATAGGATGGCTTCGTTGCTCATGACGCCAACCCGCAGTCTTCGCCGTACCGCTTGAACAGCCGGCGCTTGCCCTTCTCGGTGATGCTCGGCAGCGATGACGACCGGCTGATGTGCCCTAGGACAGACATCTTGTTGAGTATGTCCGCGATGCCCGAAGCGTCCGCGCCAGTCCTGTCGGCGAGCGCCCACAGGCTCGTGTCCCCGTCGTAGATGGCGAGCAGAACCTTGTCCTCGATGACCTTGTAATTTCGCATGCTTCCTCCGTTGTGAGCCCTGAGAGTAGCACTTTTTGATCAAGAAAATCGGCTCGCGCGCGACGCTTGAAAAAAAGTTCCTCAATGAAATCCGCTACCGGGGAAAATTCCCCACCTTGACAGGCTTTTCAACTGCCCCTGGAAAAGCAAGGATGCCAGACAAGCCCCTAAAAATACCGACAGCAAGCCCCATGTGGGGCGCAGATGGCGGAACCGAGCGTAGGCGAGGCTGATCGAACGCCCCACAAGCCTCCGAGTGTCTTCTGCCTTTGGGGTTCCCCGTCCTGACTCCTAACTCCAGAGACATCGAACTCGCTGGCGGAGTACTGGTGGCTTTGGACTGTTGGTTGTTTGGTGGACCTTTCAAAAATTTGGGTGGATAGGGGGAGTGGTCATACTAACCACAAGCGCCCGCCCCTTAGTCCGACGCCCCCGCCTGGCTCGCGAGATATACGCGGCGGCTCGGCCCGGCTGCGAGAGAAGCGCGGCCTACAATTCAGGCTCAGCGTCGATGGTCCTAGCAGCGCGTCGCGAGCGGCTGCGAACGCGACCCCCCTCAGATGAGATGCGGTCTGCAAGGCTAGCTACCGCTGCTTCAACGATGGCTTCAGCGCTCTTGGGATCGCGACCGAGACCTAGCAGCAAAGCACGTTCTTTCAAGATCTTGCGGATCTGGTCAACAGTGGGCGCAACGTCACGGATATAGGCGCCTTCGTCGGTTGCGTTGGATGCGTCCCTCTCGAAGCGCACCAGTTGGCGATGCAGTGCAGCTAGCAACGTGTCATAAGCTCTCAGCTGTATCTGTAGCGACGCCTCGCGAGTGTCGGGTTCCGCCAAGGACGTGTTCTGCCAATTGTCGCGAAAGATGCGGGCTAAGGAGTCGATGTCGATATTCTTGGCGGTCGCACCGTTCAGCGGATTTGGGGTCGCACCGGTTGCGAGGGCGACGTCTTCTAGGCGCGTGGCGAACAACTCGGCAGCCGCGCCACGCCATGAATAGCCTTGGGAGCGCATCGTCGCAGCCTCCTCGCACAAGAAGGACCGCGCAGCCTCTACACGGGGTTCTGCAAGGCGTCGCATGGGGATTGAGTTGCGTAGGAACCACGGGTCAACCTCGGCGGGCTTGGCGGGCGCTGTTACGGCGGTTGTCATGATATGGTCCCTTGCGGGATGTTGAGGGATGGCGGGAGAAGGTAGGGAGTGTGACCCAAACCCCCACCACCACCACCACTTCCATCACCGCAGAAGATGAACTCCATCGCTCCCTTCGATTGTTCCAGAATCACCATGAATCCCTCCTCGATTGTCTCACCCAGCGCAACAAAGCCCGAGTCTCATTCTGAGAACATTCTCACAAAGCAACAGCGAAGTGTCCAGAACTGAGACAAATCAACCCCGTGGCCCCATCATCACAGACTGCGCCCCGCCCATCGTCTGCGATAATTCCCTTGTCATTGGCGGGGCTTAGAAGAATGTCTGCGTCTACCATGCACACTTGGCACGGGCTGTGCATCTAATGTCTAGCACCACGGCGGAAACGCCACATAACGGAGAAGACCACATGCTAACCATCTTGATCTGCCTGCTACTGCTAGCAGCGCCCGCGCAACCCTCAGTCACCGTCCTAGGCGACTGCACACCCCACGAAGCCGCGCACGACATACACGACTGCGGCAGCGATTCGGACTTCTAACCGCCAACCCTAGCCTGCGCAGGCAGCTCCGGTTCACGACCGGACTAGGGCACCACAACAGGGCAATCCCGCCCACACTGAGAGAGAGGCGCCCACAATGAAACTTGCCATCGCAACAAGAATTAGCAAGAACCGAAAGACCGGTCCCGTCGCTGCCACCTACGCGCCACAGGGAACATGCCCGGACTCATGCGCCTTCAAGGGCGCAGGCTGCTACGCTGAGAAAGGTCGTATGGGAATCCATACATCCCGCCTGAACAAGGCAAGCGCAGCAGAAACCCCGGCGACACTCGCAACGGCTGAAGCTGCAGCGATCGACAGCATGACACCGAAACCGGGCTTGCCCTTGCGGCTCCATGTCGTAGGCGACTGTCCGACCGACGAAAGCGCGCAAACTGTCTCCGCTGCAGCAGATCGCTACACCGCAAATGGTGGCGGCAAAGCCTGGACGTACACGCACGCATGGGAGACCGTCTCGCGCGATTCCTGGGGTGGAGTGTCCGTGCTCGCAAGCGTTCATGGGTCGCTTGACGCGCTCGAGGCCTTGTCCCGGAACTACGCTCCAGCTATGGTCGTTGACACCCACGAAAGCGCAAAACGCTGGACCGATTCCCAGGGTACGCGCTGGATCCCATGTCCAGAGCAAACACGCGGCGTCACTTGCGACAAATGCAAGCTTTGCTTTGATGCCGACTATCTGCGCGACAGTCGCACAGGGATCGCTTTCGCCAAGCACTAGTCGCCCCTCCACCCTGCCGTCGACCCTCACAAGGTCGGCGGCAGGGATGGACCGACGACAGACACACAACCGAGAGAGGCACGCAATGAAACCGACAAACCCCCAGCAGCCTTGTATCATCGTCCGATCATGGTCCCGCGATGAAACGTGGTTCACTTCGCACCACGTTTACGCTGACACTTTCGCCGACGCAGTGCGACTTGTGAAAGCGCGGAAACAGGGATTGAAAGGTGGTGTCAAGTTCACTTTGCAGGACGGACGTCTCAACAATGCTGCTGAATTGATTCTATAAACACCGAACGCAACAGGAGACAAGACCATGCAAACCTACACCACAAAAGGCGACGTGCGCCGATGTTGCGGACACAAGCACCGTTCGATTCAGACTGCGGTCGACTGCCGCAACCGAGACCAAAACGCTTGCGTTCGACAAGGCGGTTATTCGGATCGCTCCGTCGTCGCTGTGCGCTATGTCGACGAGTTCGGCGCGATTCAGACCCGCCCGATGAACGACGCCGAGTATCACACTTACGATCTCGCGAGGGACGCATGAGCCGCCACGAAGCCCTAGACACCGCCGACGATCTCGACTTCGAGACCGAGACCGACTCTTACCACTTCTAAACACACAACAGGAGACAAAACCATGAAGACCTACACCTACAAAAGCCACACCATCACCCGCACGCCGGTCACGACGACGCAAAACGGCCGCATTTACCGACTGTTTGCCATCCACGGGTCGGTTTGCAACATCGACGCAGGACGGCGTGAGTTCATCACGTCGATCGCCCAGGCTCGCGCAGTGATCAACGACTGGATGGATCGATGAACCGCGCAGACATCATCGACACCATCACCTGCATGGTTATCACCGCCGTCATGGGCGCGGTCATCGCCACGGGGGGATTCTGAGCATGAAAGTGGCAACTCTCTACATCGACGCCGAGCGTGGACCCTACGCCGCCGCACCTGATGTCGACCCCTGGGATTTTTTGCGCGATGCGACGCAGTACGACGGGGTTTTGCCAGTCATCGCACACCCTCCCTGCGGGCATTGGGGAAACTACGCGCACCGCTGCCACGACGACGGGTCAACCGGACCTATCGCAGTCGCACAAGTCCGCAAGCATGGAGGTGTGCTAGAGCATCCGCGCGGCTCCAAACTGTGGAAGCACTGCGGACTGCCGCGACCGGGAGAGTTTGCCGACGCATGGGGAGGGTACACCATCGAGATTCGGCAGTGCGATTGGGGACACGTCGCAGAGAAACGAACGTGGCTCTACATCGTCGGGACAACCAGCCTGCCGCCGATGCCCGGACGTGCGGAGCCTACCGGGCTCACAATCCGCAAACCATCCGGGCGCTTATCTTCGCCACTCGAACGCATGAATAAGAACCGCCGACACCTGACACCGCCAGCGCTCGCAGAGTGGCTTATTCAACTCGCGCAACGCTGCGCAAAGGACGACAACGCATGACCGCCGACATCACCACCCAGGACTTCCACCACGCCCTGCTCGACCTGCCCGAGTTGGTCAACGCCAGCGAGCGCGGACGCATCGCACAGGAGGCTCTGGCGCACTACCTCGACACGCCGACGTTTCAGCGCCTATCGCTCATGCGTACAGGCCTGTACCGCCGACTGCGCCTAGAGCAGACAGCGGCACACGACGACGCACGAACGGCGCTCAAACGCGCGTGGCAAATGACGCCGCACGTCATCACCGACAGGGGCGCCATTTTGGTTGTCGCCTACGCCTAGGCATGGTATGCATGCCACACACACAACAGGAGAGAGACATGAACGACCAGACAATGACCTACTACGGCACCGTGAAACGCCCCGGCCACCGCGTGCTCGGTAACGACCGCGAACTCGATCAGGCCGACGTCGCCTACGGGCACATCAGTTGCTTCAGCAGCGCCAGTGCGATGGTTGAGATCGGCAGCAGCGCCAACGGTTGCAGGGCCACGATCCACATGAGCACGAGCGAGCTACGTCGATTTATCGCGATGCTCCAAGAGGGTCTCGCCACGATGCCAGACGACTAACCAAACCGCCGCACCATCCGTGTAGTTTCCCAGACCCTCACAGATACCCTCACACACGTCCTAGGACGCCACACACGGCCCGCCAGCCCGTTGCCTGCATCGTCACGGAGTGCAGACAGCATCGACCCCTGGCGACGCCCCTACCTGACCGGCGGTTATCGGTCGCCCTGCCCGCAAGGATTCGTTCCTGCGGGCTTCGGGCGTGTAACCAACAGGAGCCCAACATGCAGACCCGCTACCACTGCCACCTAGACCCCGCCGACGCCAAACGTCTGCGCGCCATGGCCGGAGACTCGATGCTCGACCCGCCGGACATCGTGCGCCTGGCTGTGCTCGCCTACCTGCGGGCGCGGGAGTCTCGCGGTCGGGTGGCGCGACTGCCGACCAAGACCGAAACGATCGAGAACGCGCTCGAGCGGCGCTGAGGTGATGACGATGAGCAAAACCCCACGATTCCTGGATGCCGCAGGCAACGACGCGGGCCCCGGCGTCTGCGAGTGGACGATCACCCTCGTTTGGGCGTCTGACTATGTGCAGTTGCATGACGTGGAGACTGGCGACGACCACTGCGTGTTCCACGACCAGATCGAGGTGGAGTCGACGATCGGCTACGCCGGCACGACGCTACGCTGCATCCCGTTCGCGGTGATCGATGCTGCGCGGGCGATGCTCGCTGAGACGCGCTGAACCCTTGACCCCGCCGCCACCCCCGGAGATGACGATGAGCATGGAATACATCCGCAAAAACTACGGAGTGCCTGCCAATAGAGGGCGGCGCTTTCAGTCGTACGTCTTCGCCGCTGGAAAGTGGACCCTAGTGTACGAGGGTCGCATCACAAGCGCGACACACTACATCCGCAGCAAATGGGCTCGGTTCCACCCAACGAGCGGTATCGTCTACCTGAACGAAGACGGAACGGTGTTGATGGACACTCGCAACCCTTGACCCCGCCGCCACCCGGTGGCAGAATCCCCACTCACGCAAACTGTGCGTGACCCGGTTGGAAGCTGGGAATGTGGGCAAAGGATCTTCGATACCTGCGCCCCTCACATTGCAGCGCACCTTGAATGGAGCGCTCGGGCACACCCGCAGCCTTGCTTCCACCTTGTGTGGGGCGCGGGTGTCGAGGAGACACTATGGAACGCTACTGGCGTCCCGCTAGGACCGACGTGTGGAAGGTCCTGCTTGACCTGCACCCTCGCCAAGCCCTGCTCTATCAATACATCGTCAGCGGTCGACACACCGGGCAGACGCGAATCTGCAACGCGCGTCTCGGTGAGGTTGCTGGGCTGTTCAAGTCGAAGGGCGCGACCATCGCGAAAGACTTGCTCCTACTTGAGAGCGAAGGTCTGATCGCTGCGACCATTGGCGGGTCCACTTTCGAGGCTTACCCGGTCGGCTCATTCCTTGAGTGCAAGGCGTTGAGCAAGGCAAGGCTTGCAATTGTCCGCGCTCTGTCGACGAACCGTGAAGGATCCGCTCGTGAACGGTGTTGGATTGAACTTGCATCCACTGGCGATGTTGGCTTGGAGGCCCTTGAAAAGAAACACTCCAAGCCTTCAACGTTGGCCCAACGTTCAGTCAACGTAGCGCCTAAAGGAGAAGGAGAAGGAGAAGGAGAAGGAGAAGGAACACCTACGGTGTTAGCGCCGCAAGCGTCGCCAGACCAAGCCGTGAAGAAGGCCAGAACCAAACCCAAACCCAAAGCCGCTCCAGTCGCAGACAACCCGCCGACCCTCGAAGAAATCCAACGCTACGCCTGCGACGCTGGTAACAAGAACCGGATCGGCGTCACCCGCACCTTCGCTGCCAAGTTCGCGCTCTACTACGGCGACGACTGGACGTTGAAGAACGGGGAGCCGTTGCGTGACTGGCGAAGGGCCGTGTCGGGTTGGGTGCTGCGAGACGCGGACAAGAACCCAATGCGCCACGGCGAAACCAACACTTTCATCCCCGAGAGCGCACGACGACGACGCGGGGACTTCGGAGGCTTAGATGACTAACCCCCTCGCTAACATGTTCGACGAGACTCAGGAATCCGCCATCGTCGGCTGTATACTCGGCTACCGTCGACCGCCGCCACCGCTCCCGATCGAGGCGGCAGACTTTTACAACCCGGTGCTGCGCGAAGTCTTCGAGACGATTCTCAAACTCCACAAGGAGCGCGCACCCGTCACGATCGAGACCGTCAAGGCCGCGATGCCCGCCCGAGACGGCATGCTGAAGACGCTGCTCCTACTCACCAGCGCAGCGTGCGGCACCTATTCCCTGACTCACCACTGTAAGGCTGTGGCGCACCTAGCCAGACGGCGGCGCGCGTGCATAGCCGCCAGTCGCGCTGTGGCCGCGCTACAAGCCGGCGACGACGACGAGGCGACCTCCGCCCTGTCTGAGAGCGCAACAGCCCTCAGCGACCGTTCTGGTGCGAATGGCGCGACAGTCACGATTGCCGCCGCTGCTGAGACCGCGTTCAACATCGCGGAGAAGGCGCGGGCGGAAGGTGTCTCGCCTGGCATCCAGACGTCGCTGCGCGGTTGGAACGAGAAGTTAGGTGGCCTCCGCCAGCCGCGACTGATCGTCATCGGAGCGCGACCGCGCATGGGCAAGACGGCGCTGTCATTGCAGATTGCGGCAGACGTTGGCTGTGCGTTCGATGACACCACAAACCAAAGACGGTCAGCACTGTTCTTCTCGCTGGAGATGGGCTCGACCGAACTTGGCCAACGCCAACTTGCGTCGGCATCGCGCGTGTCGGCTCAGAGAATCGACCGAGCGCAGTACTCCGAATCGCAAGCGGTGCAGATGATCGGCGCCATCGAGCAGATGCAACCAATCGCGCTACACATCGACGACCGGCCCGCGCTCAAGATCGGGCAGATCCGCGCAGCCGCCGCAGCCGCCAAGGCTGAACACAACATCGACGTTGTGATCGTCGACTACGTTCAGTTGGTCCGCGCAGATACACGCCAGAGCAACCGAGAGGCAGAGGTGGCGGAGGTGTCGCGCGGGCTCAAGGCGCTTGCGAAGGAGTTACAGGTCTGCGTCATCGCCCTGGCCCAACTCAACCGCGAGTGCGACAAACGAGCCAACCGCCGCCCGAACATGAGCGACCTTCGCGAGTCTGGGCAGATCGAGCAGGACGCCGATGTGGTCGCATTCCTTTATCGCGAGGCTGCCTATCAGGACCGACCGGACGCGGACCCGAACAAGTCGGAGTTGATCATCGAGAAGAATCGCCAAGGCGTCTGCGGGACTATCCCGCTTGGGTGGCATGGTGCGACCCAGGCGTTCTACGACGTGATTGAGCAACCCACGGGAGACCACTATGGACAAGCCTGAGTATCTGAGTGAGCGCCCGAACGTCCGTAAAACCGGCGTGTACGACTGGCCAGCACTGGCGGATGACCCGCCGACGTTTGGTGGGTTGCGCCGGTACGCAACGCTCCTTCGCTACACCGACGAGGCGTTGCGTGAGTTTCTGGCGCATTGGACGGCGCTCGGTTGGGAGGACGACCAAGGGCGTCCACTACAAGACGCCAAACTACTGCTCAGGCACTACAAGCAAGACCAGATTGACGACGAGAAATGGACCAACAGGAGGACAGCGTGAAGATTATTCTTCGCCACGCCTGCTAAACATAGTTGACACGGGTGGCAAACGTGCCTAGCATGACCAAGCGAGCACAACCGCACAGGAGAAAGACCATGATTACATACCGGAAAGACAACAATCGCCAAGAGTATTTGGGCGCAAGCGAAGCCCCAGCCTTGCTTGGTTTGTCCACATGGGCGACGCCGTTCGACGTGTGGGCCAAGAAGACGCTCCCGCCCGAGGAAAGCACCAGCAACAGCGCGACCAGGCGCGGACACATCTTGGAGGGCGCCATCTTCGATTGGGGCGCCGCCGAGGTCTCCGCAGACTGGAGCGAGCGCGGCGGCAATTTTCACAGCCGTCCAGTCCAGGGACCACGACCGTGGGCAGCGTTCCACCCGGACGGGTGGCTGAAAAACGAGGCCGGCGATGAGTTCGTCGTCGAGGTCAAGACCGCCCGTGACGGCGACGGCTGGGAAGACGACGGCATCCCCGCTGTCTACGCAGCTCAGGTCCGCTACCAGTTGGCGTGCTGCCCCGACAACATCGTCGGCGCCTACGTCTTCGCCTATATCACCTTCAAGGATGAGTTCCTGTGGCGCTACGTCGCACGCGACCCGGCGCAAGAGCAGGCAATGCTCGACTTCTGCGGCGCTTGGTGGGAGCGGCACGTCACCGCCAACGTCCCGCCCGCGTTCGATGGGTCGGACGGTGCGAGCCGCTACCTTCTCGACAAGCACCCGAAAGAGCGGACGCCGCTCGATGAAGCCGACGAAAACGAATCGGCGCTCGTGTCTGGTCTGATGACGATGAAGGCCGACGCGAAGGCTCTTGAAGACCACATCAAGGTCTGCGAGCAAGAGTTGAAGGCTCTAATCGGGGACCGTGAAGGTGTCTTCATCCCCGAGGTCGGCAAGGCGACATGGAAATACCAGAAAGGCCGCGCCGGATTCGACGCCAAACGCCTTGCCAAAGATCAGCCTGAGATCCACACGCAGTACGTCACGCAGGGTGCGGAACAGCGTGTGTTGCGCCTTCCCCGGAGTAAAAAATGAAACCACGCTGCATCTGGACAGACGGTAAGACCTACCAAGGCAAGGCGGGCGGCGTCCGAGAGGTGATCGAGCAGGACGAGCACACCGTCACCGTCTTGGAGGTGGAGTGCGCCAACGGGTATCGACCGGGCGGCGTCTTGACCATCAGCCGTGAGAGCATGAAACGCTGGACAGCCAACAGCGCGAAAACACTTGGAGTTACACGATGAATGACCGCATAGTTAACCTGCTGGACCCCAAGCCGATCAATAAAGACGGCATGATTGAGGTTCCATGTTCTGATGGGGAGTCAGAGTGGTACACGTGGGGCGAGTGGCAGGTGGTGCAAGATCTAATCAAAGCCAACCCGAACTCCGCCATCTTGATCACGGACGATCCATCCATCACTGAAACAATTTATATCGAGGTGAAGCGATGAGCACGCAACTTTCCACAAGCCGTCAAGTCCGGTCCTGGCTGGCGCACCCTGAGATGCAGCAGCGCATCGGCAACGCGCTTGGCGGTTTCATGTCGGGGGACATGTTCATGGCGCAAGTCGCACTGGCTGTGCAGGAACCCGCAATCGCGGCGTGCAGCCCGACCAGCGTCTTCAACGCGATGCTTGAGACCGCAACCATGGGCTTGCTGCCAGGCAAGCAGCATGGGCACGTCGCCCTTATCCCGCGACGTGGTGAACTGACCGTGATGCCGATGTTCGGTGGCTTGAAGTACCTGATGGAACGGCAGCCGCACGTCGCACAGGTCAAGGCGCTGCTGGTTCACACGTCGGACACGCTCGAAGTCTGCGAGGGTATCGTGGTGCGCCACGAGTATGACCCCTTCGACGAGGCGCGGGTCTTCCAGCATTGGGCGAACGGCGACTGTGGCTTGCGCGGTGCGTACGCTCGCATCGAGTACACGGACGGCACGATTGACTACCACTTCGTCACAGCGAGCAAGGTCAAGGCGAACGCAGACTGCGCGCAGAACCAGAGTAACTGGCGCAAGTGGTTCCCTGAGTACGTTCTGAAGACCGTATACAGAGATGTATACGCACGCCGCGCCATCCGCCTGGACCCAGAGACGGAGGGTCGACTTGGCCTCGTCACCGCCGCCGAAGACCGCTTCGAGGGCAACGATCCAGACCGTGGCGGTCACGTCGCTGTCCGCCCCTCAGACCGCCTCCCCAAACCCAAAGGCCAGGACGTGCTCAAGATGGCGCTGGAGCAGGTTGACGCGCCGCCTGTGGAGCCTGAGACCGACGTTGACGCGCCGCAGTATCTCGACGGCGACGACTTGCGCGCAGCCCAGAAGCGTCTGCGGGCGATGGCGGGTGAGTGTGCCAAGCAGGAGCGCGCGAGGGGCGACGCAAAGGCGTACTTCGAGGCGGTCAAGGTGGCGGTCAACATCACCACGTCGAAAGAGATGACGGCGGCGCAGGTCGCGACCGCAGAGCAGTACCTTCGGGACGATCTCGAAGGGAAAGAGCCTTTGCTGTAACACAACACGCAGCACAACAGAGAAAGGGGACACCATGCAGAGCAAAGGATTCGCGCGGGCGCAGATCGCCTATGATTACATGATGCCGGATGACGATGACGCAGACGGCGTCGACTGCGGTCGCTGCGGCACCATTCCGGCGTGGGATGACGTTGACGCCTGTCCAGACGAGAGCGGCGCGTGGCTGTGCCCAAACTGCGCGGCGACCACGCCAGACCTGGATGCACCACGGTGTGAAGGCTGTCATGAGCCCGTAGACCTACTCGTCTATGATGGCGACCCGCGCTGTTGGGCGTACATCTGCGAGTGCGGATGGGAGAACGACCCCGCCGTCCCATGCGACCCGCCAACGTGGCGCACGATCGCGCCCGAACTGTGCGCGGAGATTGAACGGCTTCGCGCGGTCGGAGGCGGAGAGTGACAACGAAACTCTGCCAGCGGGGATGCGGGCGCAAGGTCGCAGCCGCCCGGTTCCACATCTGCGACACGTGCCGATGCGGGAGTGATGAACGTAAGAAAGCGAACTACATCGCGAGGGTCCAGCGCAAAGAGCAGCGCAAACGCGAGGCAATCGCGGCCACAATGCCTGACGGGTGGGAAGACCTACTGATCGAGGCGTTGTCTGAGGTGTTGTTCGAGGCCGGCGTGACGATGCACGAACTGCTTGGCCGTCAGCGCGTCCACCAGATGATGGAGCAGCCGTGGTGCGTCCCGACGATCAAGTCACTCGCGCCAAAGTTGAAGGTGCATAACATCCGGTTGAGCGAAGTGGTCCTTCGCGCCGATGGGAAGTGGTGGGATGATGAATGACAACGACTTCGCCGCCCTTCGAGACATGGGCGACGCGCAACGGACGGAGCGGTGGCTTTGCTTCGATCCGGGCACCTTCAGAACGGGCTGGGTCATCTTCGACCCGCACG
>ERZ890953.1149-NODE-1149-length-13713-cov-6.010543_pt1 | contig 13713 bp, 13 predicted proteins | sample MGYA00521264_ERZ890953 | MGnify/ENA primary metagenome ERZ890953 (study PRJEB32303, sample SAMEA104408629) | aquatic metagenome | biome: Brackish water; feature: Chemocline; material: water | place: Baltic Sea | collected 2014-10-26T21:54:00 | depth 200 m ... | reverse complement strand
ATAACCTGATCGGATTGATGAGAATAGGTCAGAGCATTGAGCTGGAAGTGATTCGAGGTGGTAGAACTATTTTGCTTAAAACTATAATCAAGCAGATGGAAATTGTTACTGTTGACGGTTCTGAATTCAGTTACCGGCTGGCAGGCGCCAGTATCGGCGAAATTAAAGAAACAGATATTCGTGAAGGTAAACTGGAATATTTACAGGTGATGGAAGTAGAAGTCGGGTCTCAGGCATGGAATTCAGGGCTTAGAGAGGACGATATTATATTCTCCATCAATAAACAGAAAGTGAGTACATTTGAAGAGGCTTTTGCAGCGGCCAAAAGAAGCAGGAATTTATTGATGAATATTCAACGTGGTGATCAGGCGTTGTATATTCTACTTAAATAATTCTGGAAAACGCAGTTGAGCGTGAAAAAGGTGTTGCGTAGACTTTCATGATTCAATTGCGTTTTTCAGGATAATATATCCGAGAGGTAAACCCATGTCATCAAACCTAACGCACTTCGATAAATCCGGTCAGGCACACATGGTTGATGTGGGTGCCAAGTCAATAACACAGCGCAAGGCCACTGCCGGTGGTTATATTGAGATGCAGGCCAGTACGCTGAGTTTGATCGAACAGGGAGATCATAAAAAAGGCGATGTATTAGGTATCGCGAGGATAGCAGGTATTATGGCCACTAAACGCACGGCAGACCTGATACCACTCTGTCACCCTTTAGCGCTAACTCATGTATCGGTTGATTTTGAGATTGACCCTGAAAAATGCAGGGTAATTTGCAGGTTAACAGCAAAGACTAACGGGCAAACCGGGATTGAAATGGAAGCATTGACCGGGGTTCAGGTGGCGCTGTTGACGATCTATGATATGTGTAAAGCCGTTGATAGAGGAATGCTGATCGGAGATGTCCGGCTGCTGCACAAATCGGGTGGTAAATCCGGCGAATGGAATCTAGAAAAGAATTAGTGCCTGAACGGAAAGTGGTTCGTATTGAGACTTTTCAGGGTGCGTGATATTTTGACTACTACAATTTAGGTACACTATTCCATCTAGTAGGTCCGTTAACGGTACATATCCCTGTACCACTTCTCGGCTCACCAATCCGTCAGGAACGGATTGGAAACGCGAAGCGACCCTGAAGGGGTTAAAAACAGGATGTATTTCATTAAAAGATCGAAAAACTGCACTCGATTTACCACTCTACTCGCTACGACCCCCTAAGTCCGACAGACTCCTGGAATTGTTTAAGTGACATTCCTGATGTAAGTCATAAGCTCTAATAGTTATAAATGACTCGATATACAATAACCCGACAAAATATCGGCATGCATCATTTCTTTATAAATTCAGGTTTATCAGGTTACAATATTAACATGCAAAAAATAGTGAACAGTCAATGTAACCAGATTGAATTAAAACTTCGCCAAAACCCCCTGTTTTCTCGGTTAGATAATGACCAGCTTGATTCATTATGCCGACACTCCAGAATGATTGAGCTTAAGGAAGGGGGTATATTATTTAACCATGGTGATCCGGTACATTACTTCTATTTTGTGCATGAAGGGTTAATCAAACTCTACCGGGAATCGCCAAATGGCCAGGAAAAAATTTTTGAACTGGAGCGCACCGGACATTTATTTGCGGAGGCTTTAATGTTTCAGGAATTAACCACTTATCCTGTTAGTGCTTCGGCTATGAAAGACTCCACCATCATTGCGATCAACACCCGGCATTTCCTGAGTTCACTTAAAAAATCAGCCGATACCGGCCTGTTAATCATGGCGGCGCTAAGCCGACGCATTCACGAATTGATTAATGAGGTTGATAAACTGAGTACGCTTTCCGGTCGTAACCGGGTCGCCACTTATTTTCTTGACCAAAGCATGACCAGGGGACTGGAATTTAAACTTGAGATCCCGAAGAATGCTATAGCTTCCATGCTTTCATTACAGCCGGAAACATTTTCCAGGCTCATCAAGGAGCTTTGCAATCAGAATGCTATCCACGTAAAAGATAATTTAATCACTGTTATTGACCTGAACAAGCTAAGAGAGTCAGCAGGTATTGTTTAACCCGGGTTACCAGGGAATCAAAGATTAATTAATATGTTTTGTGAAGTTAAATTTGTGTGTAAAACTCAGTGTTTGTTACGCTATGCATCGTATGTATGCGACTTAGGCTACCTTTAAAATAAATTCACATTGCCATTCATCAGGTCCGTAAACGGTATATCCCTATACCACTTCTCACCCTCCTCACGCCTTGCCATAATGGCAATCGCATAAATGTAGCACATTTTTACGGCTACCCCTGATTTAGAAAAATGCATTCCTCCAGCTGACCATAATGCTCTGATCATGTTCAAGCTGTACGCCGTTACTATCCTGCGCAATCGGTTTTGCAATTTCTATGCTGATATTATGCGCGGGTGCATACATCCAGTTAGCTCCCAGAGCCAGTTCTGTACGGGTTCCACCATAGTTATCCGGATCGGCACCCAGGCCCGGGCCATAAATTTTCGGATCTATTCCTTCTATTTCACCCTGAGACTCATGGCGCAGCCGTACATTAGCATTGAGTTCTGGCTCCCAGGCATAGCTTAACCAGGTCGTCACTTCATGCTTATCACCATAGCGCCAGCCTTCGCTGTTTTCACTTTCCAACGGAATGGTTGCCAGATATTGTGCTCCCCAACCCCATTTCTTTTCCTTTCCCCAGTAGGCTGCACCGACCAGTGCATCCCAGGTACCGGAACCCAGTTGCATGCCGTATGGCAGACGAGCTGTTGGTCTTGTACCATCTGGCGCAAGTTGAGTATCTTCGTCTGTAATGCTACCGGTGGGAGCACTCAATACCGCGTCTATGATCACATTGTGGCTTTTATCTGCACTATTGTAGGCTTTATACAGGGCACCAAATTTAATGTCACCCAGGCCGTTTGTATTCACCTCAAAAGTACCTAAACTGATGTTAGGGTTAGAGCCTTGAAATGTTTCTAAAACGCTCTTCTTTTTGATCAGCGGTGCCAGGGCCACCAGGGAAACCTTGTTATTGATTGCATAATTGACAAATGGGAAAATCACATTGGCTTCGGCGCTTTTCGGTACGATGCGCAGGGTCTGGGGTTGTCCCGGATTTCCAAAAAATGGATTGGGTGCCGTCAGCACAGTCTGTTGTGCCGATATAGAATCGCTGCCCTCTAACAGACCACTGAATTTATGGTTCTGAATATTTACCCCGGTCACAAACTGCCCTTCTTCAGGGAATGCGTAAACGCCAAAAAGTCCAGAAGGAGGAGGTATAGGTAATTCTTTTCTCATGGCCCTCATTTTTTTAATGTCATTCGCCAGTTCGACACGTTTTTTATACGCTTCGGCAGCAGCCGTTTCTGCGTCACTGGCAGCAAATACCTGTGTTGGTATTGCAAGAGATAACGCAATACCAGTGGAAGCTAAAATAGCACTGTAATTCATATCGTTCTCCTAATTAGTTAAAGCAGGGATTATTTCAGCAGATCCGATTTTCCCGGCAGGCTACGGAAAACAGCATGACAAGCTACACAACCTGAAGTGATATCACCCAGTAGTGAGGCAGCTGTAGCCATATCGCCAGCTGCAGCAGCGTCAGCCAGTTTGTTTGCATTTCCTTCTACACTGTCATTAAAAGTGCCTAAAACAGCCAGACGATCATCAGTGATATTCTCCATTCCCATGTAAGGCAGCAGGCCACCCACCGGAATGCGATGATTGGCAAGACGTCGTGCCCCATCAGCAGCCATTTCATTACTGTCTGTCATTATGCCCATCACCATGGTCTGGTAGTCGGCTAACACTTCCAGCATAACCTGGCGTAAAGTGGCTTCATCACTGTAGCGGCTGTGCATCGCCAGTATGGCCATTAGCTGCATCTTGGTGTCGGTTGATAAACCTTTTACCTTGTCAGCTAACTCCGGTTTCATCATGTCTATCTGGCCTTTCAGAACCTGTTTTAATTCCTCCATACCGTCGGCAGCCTGTGCTGAAGAGAGTATGCTGCTACCGCCGATGGACAAGGCCATAACGACAGGAAGCAGGCAGGCCTTTAAAGGGCGCAAAAAATTACTGGATGATTTAGCTGTTTGAGTCTGTTGATTTGACATTGGTTATTCTCCTGATCTTATTTTGTGGTAGTTTATAAAGAGTGATTGATCATCCTGGTCTGTGTAATATCTTTACCCAGACTGGAATTGACATTAATAATAAAGAAGAAGTTTGTCCGTTTAATATCCCGCTTGTAACAAGCTGTAATTAAATTGTGTCAAAACTGTAACAATAATCGTGAACTAACCGGATAAATCTATGAATGCCTTAGCGTATCGCTTACTGGTGGTGGATGATGAGCCAAAACTGAGGGAACTGGTAAAAGCATACCTTTCACGGGAAGGGTATATAGTTGAGGCGGTGGAAGATGGCCGGGCAATGGATGACTACCTGGTTGACCATCAGGTCGATCTGGTGATACTGGATCTGATGCTTCCGGGTGAGGATGGACTCTCGATTGGCCGTCGCTTACGTCAGCAAAAAAATCTGCCTATTATTATTCTGTCTGCCCGCGGTGAAGAGCTTGATCGCATCGTTGGTCTTGAAATGGGTGCAGACGATTACCTTAGCAAGCCTTTTAATCCCAGGGAGCTGCTAGCCCGGGTGCGCTCTGTGCTACGTCGATGTGTTAGCGGTGACAACACAGCACCTGACCTGGTCAATAAGAATCTGCAATTCGGCCCGTATTGTCTGGATGTCGAAAAACATCAACTCAGTAAAGAGGGGCAGAACATTCCCCTGACCACCGGTGAATTTACCCTGCTACGGGTGTTCCTTGAAAATCCTGACCGTGTACTCAATCGCGATTCGCTGCTGGAAAAAACCAAAGGTTACAATCATTCTCCATTCGATCGAAGTGTAGATGTCTGTGTCGGTCGATTACGCCGTAAAATTGAAGACGACCCGGCAGAACCCGTCTACCTGCGCACAATCTGGGGTGCAGGTTATATCTTTACCCCTGACAGCTAGAGACTGGTCGAAATGCGAGTTGCTCGATTTCAACACTATTTCTGGAAGATCCTGACGACTATCGGGGTGGTTTCGGTAGGATTTCAAATAATTACCCTGTCGACTCTGGCCTATTACATGGTCGTGCCCCTGGGGCAACGAGCAGCCGATGACCTCGCCAGCGTGATGACGCATGCAGCTGAAACATGGCAAACCCTTCCGCTCACCGCCAGACAGCCCTTTGTAGAGCGTATGCTCACCAGACACAAACTGTTTATGTCCAGTGATAAAATCGCACTCCCGGAATCGGCCAGCTGGTTGCCATATCTCTATTTTCTGGAATCTTCGCTAAACAAACAGCTGGGAACTGAAGTCAGAATATTGCAAAGTTCCAGCACCAATGACGAAGACTGGTTCTGGGTTGATATCCCACATGAAAATTCCACTCTACGCTTTGGCTTTCCACGCTCTCGTATTGGCGTTAACCCTCCAATTGCCTTCTTTCTGTTACTGATCATCGGCGTTTTTCTGACCTTTATCACCGCAGCCATACTCACGCGCAGACTCACCGTGCCTGTTGAACGGCTTTATCACGCTGCTCAGGCGGTCGGTAAAGGGCATTGGCCGGATCCGATTGAGGAGGATGGACCACAGGAACTGGTCGTACTAACCCGTGAATTTAATCGAATGAATATTCAGGTTAAAGAACTGCTGTCCAATCGGACAACGCTATTAGCTGGCATTGCCCATGACCTGCGTACGCCACTCACACAAATTCAGCTGGCGCTGAGTATGCTGCCGGATGATGGCGGCGACAGCGTACTGATGCGTAGCATTCAGGATGATATGGATGTAATCAACCGGCTGATTGGTGAAACTCTGAGTATCAGTCTGGAGCTTGAAGATGAACAAAATGTTCCGACCGATATGCTGCAGGAACTGGACAGTTTACTCAAAAACACGCAGACCGACGGGGTCGCCATAGACTTTTCCATGCCTGGCGAGGTGCATTGCCAGATAGTGCATCCACTCGCATTTCGCCGGATCGTGAATAACCTGCTGGGAAATGCTTTACGTTATGGTGAAGGCAAGCCGGTAGTCGTTACGGTAAGCGGTGACAGGCAGCACACTCAGCTCACCATCATGGATAGAGGGCCGGGTATTCCGCCCGATCAGACTGAGGCGGTGTTTCGCCCCTTTTATCGACTGGAAAAATCGCGTAGTAGCAAAACCGGCGGTAGCGGACTGGGGTTGGCAATCGTACAGCAACTTGCCGTTGCCAATAAATGGAAGGTAGAACTTTCAGCACGTGACGGAGGAGGGACGACAGCGGTTTTAAGTATCCCTGTGACGCGACAATAGAAATTCGACTGCCTGCGTGCCCAGGCCGGTGTCGAAAGACAAAAATATCAATAGCGAATGTAAAAATTTACCCGCTAATCTCTCTGAGAAAAGTAACTAACCACGGAGGACACGGAGGTAAAAAACATGTCTTTGAACTTGAGAAAGTTTCTCAAGTTCAAATTATGTTAAATATATGGAATTAAGCAATAATCTAGTCCCATTCTTTTACTCTGTGTTCTCCGTGTCCTCTGTGGTGAAATGGTTTTAATCACAAGATAGCTGAAGCTGATTAGTAATCAGGTAAAAGTTATCAGTCGACTACACAGGCATCGTAGCAAAAGACTAATTATTCAAATGGCCGACCCTCTCCAGCTTCTTCATCGGTACGGCCATCCCGGATATGGTAAATACGTTTGAAGGTTGGAATGATTTTTTCATCGTGGGTCACCACGATGATGGCCGTATCAAACTGACCCGCCATCTGATTCAGGATACGAATCACCGCCAGCGCGCGTTCGCTATCCAGCGGGGCAGTGGGTTCATCGGCCAGAATAACCGGTGGCCGGTTAACCAGTGCACGCGCAATAGAAACGCGTTGCTGTTCGCCACCCGACAGCTGTGATGGCATCGCACTGGCGCGATGGGCCACATCCAGCGCTTCCAGTAATTCTACTGCGCGCTTGCGTGATTCAATGTTGGAATAGCCTGCCAGCATCGGCAATAAAGCGACATTATCGGTCACATCCAGAAACGGGATCAGATAAGGTGCCTGAAACACGAAACCGATCTTATCGCGACGTAAAGCGCGCAGGTCTTTAATGATCCAGCCATCCTGGTAAATGATTTCGCCACCCAGAGTCATCGTGCCGGCACTCGGTTCGATTACCGCTCCCAGGCACTTGAGCAGGGTACTCTTGCCCGAACCGGAGGGACCAATCAGCCCCACCACTTCGCCGGGATTGACCTGCATATTGACATCTTTTAGCGCATCGACAGCGGTATCGCCTGAACCATAACGCTTGCGCATGTTTTCGATGAGAATCCCTTTACTTTGCATGTCAGCCTCCTATCGCTTCGGCAGGATCTACCTTGAGGGCTGCCCGTATCGCCAGAATACTGGCCAGAACACAAATAATGGCGGTAATCATTAATCCGCGCAACGCGTCGCCCGGTAACAGCAATACATACTTGGGAAACATCGGTGCCCACAGAGTTGCCGCGACCTTGCCGACAAAAAAACCGATCACGCCAAGACCCACTGCCTGCTGCATAATCATACTGGCGATGGTGCTATTACGGGTGCCGATCAGTTTGAGTACGGCTATTTCCCGAATCTTGCCCATGGTCAGGGTGTAGATAATGAATGCGACAATGGCTGCACTCACGATGGCCAGAATGACCAGAAACATGGCAATCTGGCGGGAAGAGGTGGCGATCAATTTTGCCACCAGTATTTCTTCCATCTGTACCCGTGTATAAACCTGTAGCCGTTTCCACTGGCGAATCGGCTGGGCAACATCTTCGGCACTAAAGCCCGGCCTGATCTGCACCAGCACAGCATTTACATAAGGGTTGCTGGTCTGGGAATCGAGTACCGCATTCAGTACGCTCTGCTGGTTAAAGGCCGGGTTGATCGAGGTACGATTGCGCTGATTGATAATGGCATCGTTATCCTTCAAAAACTGGGCTTCCTGTGCATCTTTCAAAGGAATAAAAACCATTGGATCTCCGCCGGACGACACCATGCGCCGGGTGAGTCCGACTACGTGGTAATCGTTACGCCGGATTCGAATCTGCTGGCCGAGTTTGAAACCACTAGCCACATCGGCTACAGCTTCATAATGGCTGCGTGTAATCTGCCGACCGGCGACCAGGTTGGCGGGTGCGCCTGGCTCACCGGTGACGATTCCGACTACCATCGCCCGCACATCACGACTGCCCTGGCGCACCTGCATGGTCAGATAGGTGACATTGGCCGCGCGGGCGACACCCCGCATTCCCAGAATACTGCGATACACGTCATCATTCAGACTGGAGGCTTCGGCATAAGGTCCCAGAGTATCCTTCTGTACCACCCACAAGTCGGCACTGCTGTTATTTAACAGGACGCGGGCATCATCCACCATGCCGCGATACACGCCGGCCATGGTCAGTGTGACCCCAATCAGTAGACCCAGTCCTACCCCGGTAAACACAAATTTACCCCAGGCGTGAACCACATCTCTACCAGCCAGACTGATCATCTGACTGACTCCGGCAGATGATCAACAACCCTGATACGGCTATGCGCTGTTAACTCCTGTTTACTGTAGAGGATGATGGTATCACCGGGCTTAAGACCCTGAGTGACCTGTACCAGGCCGTCCAGATCTGTGGCACCGAGTTCAACAGGTGTATACTGTTGCTGTCCATCCTGCATCATCCAGACACCGGTTTGACCCTTGATGCGCCGGATGCTGGCGTTAGAGATTACCGGACTGTTCATGAGTTGTGGTAAAGCTACCGTGACTTCAGTCAATTCACCCAGTGGAGGCAGGGTGTCTGGCAACTGATCGAACACGATTTTAGCCAGAATTTCCTGCGTTACCGCATCAGCAAGTGGCTCAACCCGTGTCACCTTGCCGCTCAGACGATGCGTTGAATTGGAGCGTAATACAATACTGGAGCTTAATCCTTTGGTCAGACCGCTGGATTGAAGTTGATCGAAGCGCACATTGACCCAGATACTGGCTGGATCAATAATTTCCAGCACGGTTTGTCCTGCCACCACGGTACTGCCCGGTTCAATGTGGCGGCCCACGACCAGACCATCGACCGGAGCCTTGAGTAACAGGTTACTGCGCTGCTGCTGCAAGCCGTTATAATCGGCGCGCAACATTTCCAGCTCTTCACGCACTGCATTCAGGTTGGCCTGTGCTGCGGCAAGACTCGCTGCAGCAATCTGATTCTCCTGCGCCTTGGCCTCTGCCGACTCTTTACTGATACTCTGAACCTTAACCAGCTCCTGATAACGTTTAGACTGACTATTAGCATATTCAGCGCGCGCGTCAGAATCGGCGACCTGAGCCTGTGCGGCTATCACCGCAGCATTGGCACGTTTGATGGCGGCACTTTTAGCGTCAATTTTATTGTCCATATCAACCGGGTCCATCTCTCCTAACACCTGTCCAGCAACCACCCGGTCACCTACCTGAGCACTAAGCCTGAGAACCTGCCCCGTCATGATTGGTCCGATTCGATAGCTGTATCTTGCCTGTATTACCCCTATCCCGAACAAAGCCGGTGAAATTGCCCTATTTTCAACTCGATCCAGGGTGACTTCCACCGCCGCCAAGGGTCCAGACGTCATCGCTACATAACCCAACGCAATAACTAGCGGTAGTGCTATAGCCAGCACGCCAAGAGTACTTTTTTTCATGCTTTATACCTCGTTGAAAATTATACAGAGTTTCCCGAATCAACGGATTCAGGGTGACGTCGAGCTATCACAAAGGTGATAAGTGCAATAACTATCCAGACTGTCGAACGCAGTGTCATCGCCATGATCGTTCTTTCTTCATAGGCGCCACCGGAATAGATATGCACTCCCAGTGCGCCGAAAACCAGCAGTGTGAATATTGCGATGATGACTGCTAGCCTGTTGGCCCAACGATGTTGTAGCCACAGTCCTATACCCGCTGCAATGTAGGCAAAACCCGCGCTGAAATTAAACCAGAGTACGAAAGGTACGTAGTTTCCGGCTGCCTGATGCGCTTCGCCGCTGGTAAACAAAACCATGCCGCCAGACTTGATGGTCATCAGGCCAAATAACAGGGCAATCAGGGACATTACTCTAAAGATGACAGGATGTATGTTTATTTTGTAAAACATGACTTTTTCCTTTTATTCAGTGAAGACCCGGGGTTAGGGTCTTCACCTTGAGCAACTACGGATAATACATTTAACGTCGACCCTGACCACCGCCGCTACGTGAACCATAGCCTGATCCATACCCGCTACCATCACTTTGTCCAGATCCATAGCGGTTCCCAGAGCCATTACCCGATCCATCTCTAAGGCGTTTTTTATCGCCCGAACCATTACCGCTACCATCGTCCCTGCGATTCATGCTGCCATTGCCTTCGCCTGTTCTATTCATTTCCTGATACAGTGCTCTATCCTCACTACTCATCGACTGCATTTCGGTTTGCAGTTGAGTACGGGTTTGCTGCATGGTTGGTTCGGTCACATCCTGTGCCCATGACATGCTGCTGATAAGTAGTAATACAGGCAGGGCTGGTAACGCTATTTTTTTGTTCATGATCTTTTTCCTTGTCGAGAGTTGAGTTAATTTGTTAATGTAAAAATGCACTGAAGTGTTTTGCTTGATCTTCAACATGGCAGACATTATGTCAGCAACTTGTTTCACAATAATTTCTGCCAACAATTAAATTGTTACAGAATGTTTCAACCTGGAAAAATTATTTGAGCGTGAAAAAGATGCGTAAGGGATTGATTTGCATGGTCTAAGCCATGGATGGCTGTAGGTAGAGCAATGCAGGAGCAATTGCCGAGAAATATAAAACACCGTGGTCACCTGATTGGTGAAGAGTGTGTTTTATATTTTATCAGGTGCATCAAGACCTTGCGTAGCCTTTCGCGATTCAAGTGATTTTTTTAGGTTCAACCTAGAAAATTCAGGAAAAGTTAAGATGGCGGGTAACAGGCAGAAAGAAAGTGTCCTGATCGTGGATGATGACCTGGAGTTACAGCAGTTACTGACACAGTATCTGACTGAACAGGGTTATGCGGCTTCAGCCGTTGGTGATGGAAAATCCATGGATCTATGGCTGCAAAAAAATCAACCGGATCTAATTATTCTCGATCTGATGCTGCCCGGTGAAGATGGCCTGTCACTGGCACGACGACTACGCCAGAGAGGGACTACGCCTATCATTATGCTTTCGGCGCGTGGCGAGGAAATGGACAAGATTATAGGTCTTGAAGTCGGTGCGGATGATTATCTTTCGAAGCCTTTTAATCCACGTGAACTACTTGCCAGAATTCGCGCGGTACTGCGCAGGGGCGGGCCCGTCTCCACTTCAATGGCGGATTCTGAGCCTCATTCCGTTGCTGATATTGAACCCCGGGAAACGGTGCGCAATATCACTCAATTCGGTGAATTTACACTCCATCACGATAACCATACGCTGTGGAAAAATGGTAAGGAGGTGGAGTTAACCAGCGGTGAAATGGAGTTGCTTATAATTCTGGTTACGCATCCGGACCGGGTGCTTAGTCGTGAACAATTGATGGATTTTATGAAAGCCGATAATACTGACCCCTTTGATAGAAGCATTGATGTTAGAATTACCCGTCTGCGACGTAAACTGGATGATAGCAGTGCAAAGCCCCGCTACATTCGCACGGTGTGGGGAGAGGGTTATCGCTTCACCACAGACACCGGCTCAGGACGTTAACAGACTGCCATGAAAATCCCGAATACACTTTTTTTTAGAACGGCCAGGACTCTGACGCTTTCCCTGTTGTTGCTCTCCATCATCATCCTGGCGAGTACCGCCTATTTTGTGCTGGTACCCGTGGGTAAGCGATCTGCTGATGATCTGGCTGCCTTACTGGTACTGGCTTCCCAGACCTGGGCCGAATTACCACCGGGCACACGTGCGGATTTCGAGGCGGAATTATTGCGCGCGCATGGCATCAAATTAGTCGAAGACGATTACGTGCTGGAGCCACAGCTGCACGTGAATATCATTGTCTATCAGCGCCTGTTGCTGAACGCGCTGCAAAGGCGTCTTGGAGAAAGTCATGAGGTTACTATCGGCAGTCATAAAAATCGCCCCGACTGGATCTGGATCAGGATACCCACGGTAGAAAAATTCCTGCAATTTGGCATATCGGCCGAACGCATCGGCGCTCGACCTCCGATCGCTCTATTAGCGATGGCCATAGCCGTAGTGGTGCTGGCAATCGGTACGGCTCTGATTATCGCATTACGTATTACCCGTCCACTACAGGTTCTTTCATCGGCGACGTCTGCGGTAGGAAAAGGGGAAAGAAAAATTATTGTCGAAAACGATGGTCCGGATGAAATTGTGACTTTGGCACATAATTTCAACAAAATGTCGCAGGAAGTCTCCCAGTTGCTGGAGAATCGCACCACATTACTGGCCGGTATTTCTCATGATCTGAGAACGCCATTGACGCGTATACGGCTTGCGCTCGAACTAACAGCGGGCATTGATTCAGCGACACGCAACGGGCTGGAGCGCAATATAGAGGAAATGGAGCAGTTGCTGGAGCAGGCGCTATTGCTGGCCAGAGGTATAGATAGCAAAGAACCCTTAAAGCCGCTGGATCTGGTCAGGCTGCTGTCGACATTCGCCGCTCAAATAGAGGCAGAGTGGTTGCTGCAGCATCCGGAGAGTGAATGCCAGGTGTTGTTCGAATACAGTAACTCTATAGAAGGTAGTTTGCACATTGCTCTGCCGGAACAGAGTTTGCTAAGAGTTCTACGCAATTTGCTGGAAAATGCATTGCGCTATGGAAACAATAAAGCGGTCTCCATCGAGTTAAGTTTTCAGGATGGCTATCCGCTGATTTCCATTCTGGATCGAGGCCCGGGTATCCCTGTTGAGCAACAGGAAGACGTTTTTCGCCCGTTTTATCGCCTTGAAGATTCACGTAATATAACAACGGGTGGCAGTGGTCTTGGTCTCGCCATCGTTCGCCAGTTGTGTCAGTCCTGGGGCTGGAGGGTAAGTATGCATACCCGACCGGGAGGTGGCAATGAAGCCCATCTATGGTTAAACGAGCATGAATAGTATCAAAGCTTTTTTGTAATATGGCATTGCTTAAACCTGGATAGTATATCCCCATAAATCAAAGACATATGGCTTTAGAAAGCAAGCTTATATGGACTTTTTAGGCATTTAGATCCAGGTTTTTGGTGAATTTCCAATCTTATTTCTGGACCTGGCCGTTTTTTTACTAGAGTTCAATTTGCCTCAACTGAGGAGTGATAACATGGATAACGGTCATTGGATTGAGGCGCTCCAAAAGGCAACCTGGTGCCATTTTAATCTTTTGAAGAATGAGAAAGTAATGTGTCATATCAGGTTATACACGCGTGTAACATAATCACCTGTTGCAACACAGCAACAAAACGAATAACTGGAGTATAGAAAAGTGATAATTGTAGATAAGCCATTCGTTTCGGATTTCTTAAAAAAAACAATTGAAGAAAACAGTTTTCCTGTTGTCAAAACTGAAAATGCGGTAAAACTTGGCTTTAGTAAAGGATCGAATATACTTTCTGAGGAGGATGCCATTCAAA
>ERZ890953.1148-NODE-1148-length-13717-cov-5.111404_pt1 | contig 13717 bp, 14 predicted proteins | sample MGYA00521264_ERZ890953 | MGnify/ENA primary metagenome ERZ890953 (study PRJEB32303, sample SAMEA104408629) | aquatic metagenome | biome: Brackish water; feature: Chemocline; material: water | place: Baltic Sea | collected 2014-10-26T21:54:00 | depth 200 m ... | reverse complement strand
GACCCCAATGCCGGTAAGTTAAGCGACTAGCGTCATTCTGGCGAAGGCCAGAATCCATCACAACGAGCCTGCAGGCCTATAAAATGGATACCCTCCCTACACGGGCATGACGACAAAAGACCTTAACTTACCGGCATTGAGTCAGACCCGGTTAACTATTGAACTTTACCCACTAAGTATGCTCTAATGTTTGGCACTCGAGATAGCTGAGTGCTAATACATTTTTAACGAGGTAATTTATGAGTAAACAACTTGTCGCTTCAATGAACCAGTTACCAGTTATTTCCGGCTCGACTTCCAGTCTTGAAGCCTATATTGCTGCAGCTCGTTCCATTCCAATTCTTACCCTGGAACAAGAACAGGAATACGCCCGAGAACTTCAGGCTACTGGCGATATTAATGCTGCCCAACAGCTGGTGCTTCCTCATCTGCGTTTCGTTATAAAAATAGCCAATAATTACTCTGGATACGGTCTTTCTATTGCTGATCTTATACAGGAAGGTAATATTGGTTTAATGAAGGCCGTTAAGCGTTTCGACCCTGATGTTGGAGTACGCCTTGTATCCTTTGCTGTGCACTGGATTAAAGCCGAAATGCATGAATACATCCTTAAAAACTGGCGCATTGTAAAAATAGCTACAACAAAAGCCCAGCGTAAACTGTTTTTCAAACTGCGCGGCCAAAAGAAACGCCTTGGCTGGTTCAAACACGAAGAAGTACTGGATGTCGCCGAAACACTAGGTGTAACACCGGAAAATGTCATGGAAATGGAAAATCGTCTGAATAATTACGATATGTCGTTTGACATGAATTCGGACGAAGATGATGATAGCGCTTATCAGGCACCTGCCCTGACTTTGGCTAACGCTAATCCATCTCCGGAGCTTTTACTTGAGCATTCAGATACTCAGCAACAAACACAAAAGACACTGATGCTCGCACTCGAAGCACTGGATGACAGAAGTAGAGAGATTGTAAGCAAACGCTGGCTAACCGACAATAAAGCCACATTGCATGAACTGGCCGATGAATACGGTGTTTCTGCAGAACGCATTCGTCAAATTGAGAAAAATGCTTTCAATAAAATTAAGGGCAGTTTCGTAGCCTGAATTTTATACCGGCTATATAAACACTAAAAGCCCGTTGATTTATCAACGGGCTTTTTTATTGCATATATCTTTTAATTGCTAAACAGGTATTTGCTTTAGTTGCTCGCTACAATGTTTGTTAACTAATGATTTACCCACAGATACATACTCGACTTCCTGTTCAGGATCCGCAACTCAAAACTCCTTGAACAATCAGTATGAGCAATGCCATAACAAACATGTAAAGGCAACAGGTGCTCTTCTCTAGGATGGCAATATCGTGCAGCCGGGGCTTTTTCCCACTCGATGAGTCTTTGCGTCCTTTCCTCTTCATCAATATCCGGGTTACAACAGGTTGCCAGCAACCAGCTTTCAAAAGATTCATTCAAGCCTTTCGATTCGCTTGTTTCTGCTGAAAAAAAAGCCCTCATATTGTGGAAAGAAAAACCTGAACCGATAACCAGTAAATTTTCATAGTCCAGTCCTTTGAGTATCTGACCTATCTTTACATGCTCATCCGGTCTGAGACTATTAACCAGAGACAACTGAACACAGGGAATATCAGCATCTGGATACATAATTTTGAGCGGCACAAACAGGCCATGATCAAAACCCCGTTGATCATCGAGGCGGGATGTAATGCCCGCATTATTCAGTAGATCATGTATTCTATTAGCCAGTAATGGCTCTCCCGAACAGGGATATTTAATATGGTAGGACTCTTCAGGAAAGCCTGTGTAATCGTAAATAAGCGGCGGGTTTGCTGCAGAAGTAATAGTCGGAATATTCGCTTCCCAATGCGCGCTGATAACAATAATTGCTGATGGTTTTTTTATGATGGCAGGAATCCCCTGCAAACAATCAACCATCTCCTTATGCCCTTTATCTCCCAGAAGTGGCATAGGTCCTCCACCATGAGACAAAAACAACACATCAGGTTTATTTATCACTTACTTTTCCTCAAGAGATCTCTCTCATCAAAATATTCAAATAAGATGGCTGACAGGTAACTTTTTCAGGTAAGAGGATTCTGCTCAGACGATCTTACAGGGAATCCATGCGTCCTGATTAAATCTGTAAACGGCGCAAAGCCTGTGATAACCATCTGCAATCACAACCTTTCCATTCTTCCTGTCCCGCACCAGAAGGAGCGGAGATAAACCGGCCCCAGTTTGAATCTTGCCAAGATTCTTCTCAATCTGGAAATTACTGATTCCCAGCAGCGGCAGTCCAGAGGCGCGAAACATATCCTTGGCCATGAACTTGCTCAGGGCCGCAGATCGTAGCTCCACAAGAAATTTATCAACCCTTTTTTTGCTGTAGATTAAGCCCAGATACGATTCTGCGGCAGGATAGTTACCTTCTTCAACGTCCGGGAGCCACTGTGGCTGTTGCTGCTCATTATTCAACATAGTTATTTCACGTTCCTAAAAGTAAATGCGTATTTGGGTGACTGATATTTACATAAGGCACTTGACGCCAGCATCACCCCTCTGCGCACGAAGCGCATGACCTATTACCCCTATGGAAGGCCTTCAACTGTGAAGTGCCTTTATGCTAGAGATAAGAATGAATATTCAAGATCAGCTCAGGTTTAATCAGTTGTATGAACGTCATCTTACTGAATTAACCCTGCAAGGTAAAAGCAAAAAAGTCTTCCTGATTACCCCTGACCTTCAGCTATTCTCAGTGTTTCAGGTGTCGGAGTCGATATAAACTCTGGAATGGTCTGTTTTAACAACTATATAGTTGCTTTTTAATATCAGTTTTGAATAGACCGACCCCGACACCTTTCCAGCCCGGTATTCCAGTTTGATATCATGCAAATCAACTGGCCGAGTCTCAGGGGTAATCAGGAAAGTCTTTGAGATGTATTAGCGAAGTCTACACAAACACTTCGGCTATGTCAGAGTCTGGGTATTCAGTGATTGACAGTGCCTATGCATCAAAAACAAAACTACCACAGATGTTCATCTTCCTATATTTTATTGAGTTAGCATTAAATCATTGTATTATTACGAAACCCGTTAAGACACTGTTTGATCATGAAAATAAAATTATTATTCAGCATTATTATATTAATTACTGTAAGTCCCTTTTATAACCCTCTGGCAGCAGCTGAGATGGGAAAAATCAGCGGTGGAATGGACTTCGAAACACCCAGCTGGTTCAAGGGTTCGTTTCTGGAAATTACTGAAGATGTCAAAGAAGCCAGTGAATCCGGTAAACATGTACTGTTATTTTTTCACCTTAACGGTTGCCCCTACTGCAATAGAATGATTAATGAAAATTTTCAGAGAGAACCATTAAAGTCACAAATTAAAGCCAATTTCGACAGTATCGAAATTAATATTAAGGGAGATCGCGAGATAGCCATGTCTAATGAGCTAACGGCCATAGAATCCGAACTTGCCGCACAGCTGAATATTCAGTACACCCCTACCATTCTGTTTTTGGACGATAATAACAAAACCGTACTGCGTTTAAACGGCTACCGATCTCCTGCAGCGCTCAAACAGGCGCTCGATTTTGTACAACAAAAAGCCTATCAGAAAACCAGTTTCAGTGAATTTAAACGAAACAACATGCAGTATGGGCAATATAAATTGATGAATGATGCACTTTTCAGTCAAACCACCGATTTCAGCTCACTCAAAAAGCCGGTAGCTATACTATTTGAAGATAATGATTGCAACGAATGCCAACATTTCCACGCCAAAATGTTAAGCCGTGCAGAAATTCGCCAACAGCTATCAAACTACCAGGTGATCAGACTTGATGCGAAATCCACACTTCCCATTAAAGACTTCAGTGGGCAAAAAACTACCGCCAGAGACTGGGCCGACGCATTACAGATTAACTACCGCCCCGGGCTGATCCTGTTTGACGAAGGCAAGGAAGTTGCACGTGTGGAATCCATGCTGTATCCGTTTCATTTTGAGCATGTATTACGTTTTGGACTCAATAAAAACTATCAGCAATACCCGGGCTACCTCGATTTAATGGGTGCCAGGCAACAACAATTGTTAGCACAGGGAATAAATATCAATATTGGCAAACCGGCAGACTGGTAAAATCAGAGTTCCTCGCCGTAATGAGTCATGAGATACGCACGCCGATAAATGGGTTATATAAGTGTTGACAGTAAAAAAGGTGAAGGCAGCCTGTTCTGGTTCGAAATTCCATTACAGGTTATTACTGCAGCTGAGCCGCTCGCTAAAACTGCTTCAGCAACATTAATTCAACCAGGTAGCAAAACACCAGGGTAAAAATCACTGCGGGTGCTGCTGGTTGAAGATGTTGTTCCCGATCAGATAATAGCGCGCAAACTGATCGAAAAATCAGGTCACCGGGTGGATGTTGCAGCGAATGGTTATGAAGCAGTACAAGCAGTAAAAAGCCGGCCAGATGCCTACGACCTGGTATTCATGGATATTCGTATGCCTGAAATGGATGGATTAACAGCAACGCGGGAAATACGTAAATTAGAAGCGGGCACTCGACACCAGCCAATCGTGGCTCTGACAGCCAATGCATTTGATGAAGATGTTAAGCAATGCATGGAAGCAGGAATTGATGACTTCGCAGCCAGGCCAATTTACAAGGAAAAGATCGATAAAATTTTACAGGGCTATGTCAGTTTAGCGGGCTGAGTTTTCGTCGCACAGTACGTTATTAGTCAAATCACTGCCATCTAACTTAAGGTAATCTACTGGCTAATTGCGCAAATAACCGAATAAACTGGTACCTGTTCCAAAATTATCCAGTGCAAACTGGAAATCCAGCGACTTAACAGTTTTCATCAGTTGCGCGGTTTTCTGTATGTTGTTGATAGCCGCTATTTCAGTGAGTTGAAAACAGATCGATCCATTTAGTAAGCTTTTTTAAGCTTTCCAGCGAATGTATTTAATCAAATCATCCGAGTTAAGAATGGTACCCTGAACTGATCAATAAGGCGTTAGTTATAATGAACTGTACTAATAATCACTCCGTCACAAAGGAACCGTCATAGAGATACCATCAGGGTCCAAAAAAGCTTGTGCATAGTTTACATTGTGAAATCAGGATTATTCTTATAATATTTTGCAGCTCAATCATAAAAAATTTAAGAGGTTAAAAAAGATGGCTTACAAAAGTATCGATGGAGTGCAGTATGAGAAAGAATTGCTGGACCTGGCTGTGGAACATACTACCGGCAAGGGCGAAGGTAAACTTTCAAAAGACGAAGTTGCTGATTTATTCAAATCTGCCAGCGATGGTCAGGGTGTAACCGATACGGAACGCAGAACACTAGAATATATCCGCAAAAATTTCGTATTTACCGATGCAGCCGCGGCTGATTTTGATGCAGCTTTTGCCAAGCTATAAAATCTGTTGAGATCTACCATATAATGCCTGCCCCTGGCAGGCATTATTAAAAATTTAGGCGTTCATTTCCGAGTGACTCTAACAGGCAATGAACATGTAACATTGCTACGATTTTTTTACTGAAAAGACCGGTGCACGTCAGGCACTCATAAAACTGCTATTTATAATTATCTGATCTATAATGCGCCGCTTTACCCGCCGCTAACTTTATGCCCATTGTCACTGTTAAAAACCTGTATCACAGCTTCGGCAGCCATCCAGTACTGGACCATATAAATCTGAGTATTGATAAAGGCGAGCGTATCTGCCTGGTCGGACGTAATGGAACTGGTAAATCCACCCTGCTAAAATTGCTGTCAAAACAAAATAAACCCGATGAGGGAGAAGTCAATTACAGCCAGGGTATCAGAGTCGGTGAACTGCGCCAGGAAGTTCCTGAGTCAATACACGGTAGTGTTTATGATGTTGTAGCGGAAGGTGTTGGCCAACTGGGTAAAATCATTACTGAATGGCACCACTGCATACAGGCCGTAGCAGAAGATCCATCTGCGTTAAAACAGATGGAGATATTACAGCAGCAAATCGAAGCGCAAAATGGCTGGAACATTGAGCAGCGAATCAGCTCAACCATTTCATTACTTAAATTACCGGGTGATGAAGATTTCAATGCGCTTTCCGGTGGACTAAAACGACGCACTTTACTGGCACAGGCTTTAGTCTCTGAACCCGATCTACTGCTGCTGGATGAGCCCACCAACCACCTCGATATAGAAGCCATACTGTGGCTGGAAGAATTCCTCAAAACTTTTAACGGCGCGATCCTGTTTATTACCCATGATCGCTCTTTCCTGCAAAACCTGGCGACTCGCATCATCGATCTGGATCGAGGTCAGCTCACCAGCTGGCCAGGCAGTTATGAAAAATACCTGGTGGCCAAACAGCAGCAACTGGATTCTGAAGAAACTTCTAACGCTTTATTTGATAAAAAACTGGCCGAAGAAGAAGTGTGGATTAGACAGGGTATAAAAGCCCGTCGTACCCGTAATGAAGGCCGTGTCAGAGCACTGGAAAAAATGCGTGACCAACGCAGTCAGCGCCGTGAACAGGTTAACAAGGCGGTACTGTCCACCCAGGCCGTTGAACGTTCAGGCAAGATAGTTATCGAAGCAGAAAATGTCGATTTCAGCTGGCAACAACAACCTATCGTCAAAGATTTCTCCTGTCAAATTCAACGCGGAGATAAAATAGGAATCATCGGTCCTAATGGCTGTGGAAAATCCACCCTGATACAATTATTACTAAGCAATATTAAACCTCAATCGGGTACTATCAGAACCGGTACCAAGCTGGAAGTCGCCTACTTCGATCAACATCGCAATGAACTTGATCTCACCAAGTCTGTGCGTAACAACATGGCTGATGGCTCTGACAATGTCATTATTAATGGAATCAGTAAACATGTCGTTGGTTATCTGAAAGATTTTCTATTCAGCCCTTCTCAGATGAATACACCGGTAAGCGCACTATCCGGTGGTGAACGCAACCGCTTAATGCTCGCCAAACTATTTACCAAACCCTTTAATTTCCTGATCATGGATGAACCCACCAATGATCTCGACATAGACACACTGGAGTTACTGGAAGAATTGTTAATGGATTTCCAGGGCACCCTGTTACTGGTCAGTCATGACCGTGCATTCATTAATCATATCGTAGATAACTGTTTCGTCTTTGAAGGTAATGCCATTGTAAATGAATACGTAGGTGGTTATGACGACTGGCTTAGACAAAAACCAGCAGAAACTAAAAAAGAAAGTGATAATAAGGGTACAAACAGTAAAGACCAGCAGTTAAAACCAAAGACTAAAATTAAACCTGCGCAAAAGAAATTAAATTTTAACGAACAAAAAGAATTAAAAGCTTTACCGCGTAAAATAGATAAGCTGGAAGTAGCGATTAGTGAAATCCAGCAACAAATGGCTGGGCCGGAGTTTTACCAGAAACCAGCTGATATTATCACTGCAGCACAGCAGAAATTAAGTACCAAAGAAAAAGAACTGGAACAACTATTTGAACGTTGGGAAAAACTGGAAGGCTGAGAATAAATTTTAACGGCAGGCGAAGAAACCTCAAACAGAAATGCATATACATACGTTGGAAAACTGGCAACACAGCCATGATTTTTCTGTAAAAAATGAAAAAGGAGAGCAACGGACACAATATGTCCTACTACTCACGGCAATAACCATGATTGTAGAAATCATAGCTGGGAGTGTTTATGGCTCAATGGCTCTTCTAGCTGATGGTTGGCACATGGCTACGCATGTTGCCGCATTCATGATTGCACTCTTTGCTTATCGCTATGCGCGAAATCATGCAAATGACCCCGCATTTGCATTCGGTACAGGAAAAGTTAATGTTCTCGGTGGTTTTGCAAGCGCAATAGCTTTAGCTGTCGTTGCACTGGTAATGTTAATCGAGTCGCTGCAGAGAATAGTAGACCCACAAATAATCCATTTTAATGAGGCCATTGCCGTTGCAAGTCTTGGTTTGCTTATTAATGTGGTGAGTGCCTTTCTCTTAAAAGATGATCATAGCCATACTCACCATCACGTCCATGATGATGATCATGATCATAATTTAAAAGCAGCTTACCTACATGTACTGGCAGATGCTATGACATCCGTTCTTGCCATCGTAGCACTAGTCTCGGGCAAATATTTTGGATGGAACTGGCTTGACCCAATAATGGGAATAGTTGGCGCAATTATAATCACGCGTTGGTCTTATGGTCTATTGAAACAAACTAGCCCGATATTGCTCGATGCAAGTATTGAGGAAGAATATCAACGTAAAATCATAGAAACTATTGAGAAAGATTCTGATAATAGAATTTCTGATATTCATGTATGGAAAGTAGGCGCAAATCATTATGCAGCGATAATCTCATTGGTCACGCACTTTCCAAATGCTACGGAGCATTACAAAAAGCTATTGAATACATTTGATAAGTTATCTCATGTCACAATCGAAGTATATGAATGCAAGCAAGATCCTTGCATTGTGCCAAACTCAAATATCGCTTAATAAGCGTATGCACTCGGGCATTAAAAAGGCAGGTATCGGTATCCGGTCGACAGCTGAGAGTAGAGTCGGCTAACAGCACGACAGACATTAACGATACAGCCGTTACCATGAGTTCTAACGAACAGCAACAAACTGCTATTTGGAGACAATAAGCATTCTCGTAAATAGTGTGATACAGACTCCTCCTAACTCAGTTAACATAGAGTCTGTAGAATTCACTGATTAACAATGAAAATGTCACGACGAAAGCTTGCACTCCTCTTACTTTTATTCCCAATATCCCTATTCATAGTTATTAGGATTTTTTCGCAGATGCAGGGGATTTCCATAGACTTTAGTGGTGATTACGCCGAAGTCCTGGGTTGGGGCGAGCACAGCAAAGACATATTTGCCTGGGTCAAGGCAAGCATTGCTGGACTTTGGTTCATTATAGTCTGGATATTTATTGGGTATCTGGAGAATAAATTAAGTAAGAAATCTCACTCAGAATAAAGAAAAACTCATCGATTTAAATAAATTGAAAATGAAAGAACAAACAGGAAATGTCAATCATAACAAAGGCAGCTTAGGGTAGAGTCTCGCCATTTGATCAACTTAATCAAATGCCAGCTTACTGCTAATTTAAACTAAAAGTTACCGATTTAAGTGACTGTAAATAAAGCTGTATAACTGTCTATGTTAAATATTTAGCATATTCAATACATTTTAAAAATTACCCTGACCAAGCCGCCTGCATGTCAGGCGGATTACATACATTACACAGCGAATATTAAGCAATCGCCATCGCCGAAAATGACCAGTGCAGCACGCCAAATTTTTCCATTAAGCCCGCAGACACCAACCCTTTATTTACAAAGAAATGTGATGAGACGGGTGTGCAACCCAGAATAACAGGTACATAAAAAAGGTGACGATAACGCCTCCTGCACCCAGGGCTGATAGAAAATATAACGGGGACCATGACGGATCAGGCTTTTTTGAAACCATAAAAACACCCACGAAAAGTTTTAATATGAAACTAGTGTAGGTACTTAAAATATTTAATTAGTGACTTTATCACCGCAAAAATAAGTTCTGAGGCATTGTCACACTGCAATATCGACTAATGTCTCAATCTGATTAATTTTAATCATGCCACGGCTGGTTTCCAGTATACCCTGTTTTTGCCAGCGGGATAAATAACGCGAAACTATCTCTCTGGCTGTGCCTAATTCTGCTGCTATCTCTGATTGTTTTATGTTGACTGTTTGCTCAGCCCCCATCTTTTCAATTAATAACCCGGCAAGGCGGGCATCTACGGGCAGGAAAGCATGTTGCGCGAAACGATCAACTACCTGTTTAAAGCGGGTGCCAATATTATTCAGCACCCAGTGATGAAAGTGACTGGAGCTATCCATCCACTCATTAAACTGCTCTTTTTCGGCCCAGCAAAACCAGCCATCTTTATCAGCTGTTGCAATAAAGCTGTAATCATCATCATTAATCAGGTTAATCAGCGAGTGAATACAGAGTTGACCCGGATCGATTCGATATAACAACATGGTACGTAACTGGTTATTTTGTAACTCAACTTTTACAACGCCTTTGCCTATTAGCATAAACCGGTTACAGGGTTGCCCCGGTTTAAATAGAACCTCTCCTTTATAAAAGCTCTGTTTTTTCCAGTCATAACTACTTAGTTCATCCATTTTATCTATTTCAGGAAAAACGTCAGATAGTGTTCCTTGATCAGCCATTATTAATTCTGGATCTTTTTTTGAACTATCCATTCGGTAACCCTCCAATACAATTCATATATCATAGTATAACTAACTTCTAATAAAGCTATAAAAACAACTCCCGGTGAAAAAATCCACCGCTTAATACCGCTAAAACTCAGACTTTTTAAATGAAAGCTATAAAAACTAACTGCCGGGCTTCTTTTATGCCCACTAAATGCTATGATTCACACAATTCAAATTTGACTAAACCTGTGTGACTGAAGGAAATAACCAACAATATCAGTTAACCATCGAACCACGATCAAATCATAATGTATCCCGTCGACAGATTTCTGAAGCGGCGTTGAAGGTACTCTACCGATTAAATAAAGCAGGCTTTCGTGCCTGCCTGGTCGGTGGTGGTGTTCGCGATGTGTTACTGGGCAAACAACCGAAGGACTTTGATGTGGCAACCAGTGCTACACCAGAGCAGGTAAACGCCCTGTTTAAAAACTGCCGCCTGATCGGTAGACGCTTTCGGCTGGCCCACATTCGCTACGGGCGAGAAGTGATTGAAGTTGCGACTTTCCGTAGCCACGCTCCTGAGTCCCCCAAAACCGAACTCAATAACGAAGGTAGAATCCTGCGCGATAATACTTTTGGCAACATAGAAGAAGATGCGCTAAGACGCGATTTCACGGTAAATGCACTGTATTACGATATTAATGACTATGCGCTGCTGGATTATGCCAACGGCTTGCAGGACATGGAAAATAAAACACTGAGGCTAATCGGTGACCCTGTAACCCGCTATAAAGAAGACCCGGTTCGCATGCTGAGGGCTGTTCGATTTGCTGCAAAACTAGGTTTTGTAATTGAACAGGAGGCAGAACAGGCTATTTTCGACTGGGGACACCTGTTAAAAGATATTCCCTCTGCGCGCCTGTATGATGAAATATTGAAAATTTTCCACTCAGGTTATGCTGTAAAAGCGTATGAGTTGCTTCGAGATTACCAGCTATTCCAGTTCCTTTTTCCACAACTCGATATATACCTTAAGTCTGAACCTGCTGAATCTATTCTCGACTTCATCGAGCAGGCACTGGTGAATACCGATAAACGCGTTGCCCAGGATCAACCTGTATCACCCGCCTTTATCTTTGCTGTCCTGCTATGGCCGCTGGTACACCAGAAAGCCATTCAATTACAGGCCGATAAAATCAGTACCTTACCGGCTTTACAGATAGCTGGCAGCGAAGTTTTTTCACAACAGGTAAAAACCATTGCGGTGCCCAAACGTTTTAGTCAGATTTCCAAAAATATCTGGAGTATGCAACCGCGTTTTAGTAACACGCGTGGCAAACAACCGCATCGCCTGGCAAGTCATCCGAATTTTCGGGCGGCATACGATTTTTTCTGTATTCAGTCGATGGTCGGCCTCACTACTTTTCAGTTATGTGAATGGTGGACCCAGTTTCAGATAGACAACCCAATTGAAAAACCAGCTCATCGTAAACCGGGGCATCGCCCAAGAAGACATCGAAACGCTGTCACAAAAAGTCCTGAATAAGGACCAGTGGTATGCCCAAAACTGTCGAAGCATATATAGGCATAGGTAGTAACCTGGCCGACCCTCAGCAGCAGGTAATCGATGTATTACCGCATCTGAACCAGATCAGGCAAACCAGTCTACTAAGCCATTCGTCGCTGTATCAATCTGCCGCAGTGAGTGATATTGAGCAGGAGGATTACATCAATGCAGTAGCCTGCCTGAGTACCAGTTTGCGACCGATGGAATTATTACTGGAACTTCAGGCCATCGAATATGCTTTTTACCGGCAACGCTCTGATGAGCTTAAATGGGCTCCTCGAACGATGGATCTGGATATCATATTATTCGGTAATATTCAGCAAAACGACTCTCATCTCCACATCCCGCATGCTGAAATGAAAAACCGACTGTTTGTGTTAATGCCATTGCTGGAGATAGCCCCTGACCTTTATATTCCGGGACTGGGCAGCCTTTCCTATTTGATACAACATGCCCCACAGTTAAGAATAAACAGGCTGGACAGGGACGCCAGCAATCGATTATCCGAAAATTAATTTGCAACCCCTTATATACAGTGAAATACTAGTCTGGTTAAAAAAAATCTTACCTCTATGTACGTATCTAAACCACTCGATAAAAAGATCACCCTGCCCTATCTCAGAAAGCTTAAAAAGCAGGGTGAAAAGTTTGCCTGCCTGACCGCTTACGACTACAGCTTTGCGAGATTGATGGATAAAAGCGGGGTAGAAGTCGTACTGGTCGGTGACTCACTGGGGATGGTTATCCAGGGACATGAAACCACTCTTCCGGTAACCGTCGAACATATTGAATATCATGGCCAGGCTGTAAGCCGCGGGCTGGAAAAAAGCCTGTTGATGGTAGACATGCCATTTGGTTCGCTAAACTCCCAGCAACAGGCACTTGATAATGCCAGCCAGATAGTAAAAAAAACAGGTGCCCAGGTCGTTAAACTGGAAGGTGGAATTACCCAGATCAAAACGGTTGAAACCCTCAGTAAATACAATATTCCTGTGTGTGCTCATGTTGGTTTACAACCACAGTCGGTACATAAGATGGGAGGATACAGGGTACAGGGTCGTGATCACGACAGTGCGATAGAAATGAAAGATACTGCATTACAAATCCAGGAAGCAGGTGCAGACCTGCTATTACTGGAATGCGTACCAGAAGCACTGGCCACTGAAATCACCCAGTTATTACAGATTCCGGTTATCGGTATTGGTGCCGGAGCAAACTGTGACGGGCAGATCCTGGTATTACAGGATTTGATTGGTATTACACCCGACAGGCCACCCAGCTTCTCCAAAAACTTCATGCTGGAAAATGACTCTATAGAAACAGCCATAAGCGCATACGTGACAGCAGTCAAAAACAAAACATTTCCTGCAGCGTCACACTGCTTTTCCTAAACTTTATTTTAACATTAAATTTATTGCAGCATGTTACAGGTCCATAACAATAATGAATTAAGCGCCCAGATTCGAGACTGGAAGCAACAGGGTAAAAGCATCGCATTTGTACCTACTATGGGCAATTTGCATGAAGGGCATTTATCTTTACTTAGAATCGGGCAGGAGCAGGCCGATAAACTGGTTAGCAGTATTTTTGTTAACCCGTTGCAGTTTGATTCCAGTGAAGACCTGAGCAACTACCCTCGTACCCTGGATCAGGATTGCAAAGCATTGATGGAACATAATTGTGACCTGGTGTATTTACCCACCGAAAATGATCTTTATCCGCAGGGCATGTCGCACATGACAGCCGTTCAGGTACCGGATATTACCCAACATCTGGAAGGAAAATACCGTGCAGGACATTTAACTGGTGTCAGCACAATCGTACTTAAGCTATTTAACCTGGTTCAACCCGATATCGCTGTTTTTGGAAAAAAAGATTATCAA
>ERZ890953.1147-NODE-1147-length-13723-cov-35.243708_pt1 | contig 13723 bp, 11 predicted proteins | sample MGYA00521264_ERZ890953 | MGnify/ENA primary metagenome ERZ890953 (study PRJEB32303, sample SAMEA104408629) | aquatic metagenome | biome: Brackish water; feature: Chemocline; material: water | place: Baltic Sea | collected 2014-10-26T21:54:00 | depth 200 m ... | reverse complement strand
TTTTTCGGTTGAACATTTCCCCCCGCATTATATAGGATGACGGAGCGAGGGGGAGAAGAGAATGAGCGAGCAACCCCTCTCGGGAGGGGTTGCCAGCCGCTGTTCGTACGATTCGACCACCACCACTTTATCAAACTAGCCGCGGATGAATACGCGTCTTCAACGCGACCGATGAAACTGGAAGTTTCAGACGAGGAGGCGGACGAGAAAGCGCCCTCCACTCTGTACATCGTGAAACGGCTTAAAAATGCCACGCTCGAATATCTCAACCAGTGTTTTGCGTTCATCACTGGCGCCTCGAAGCCCTATATCATCCGGTTTTACGAGGGGGATCAGGACGACGACATAGGTCTGGCGACCGAGATGTTCGAGCGGTCACACCAGTCCAGAGAACACTGGAGAACCGCCACCGATATGGCTCGTTTCACGTTCACGAGCGACAAAAAAACAGAAACGTTCACCCCGCACTGGTGGCTCCAGGACCCGCGCGCGCGAGTCTACGATTCGCTGACCTTCAAACCGAATGGCGACCCACCCCCCAATACCTTCAACACATTTCAGGGATTGCGGGTAACGCGCGATATGGTGAGTTCGGCCGACCTGGAGTACGCCAAACCATTCATCCACCACCTAAAACACCGAATTTGCCGCGGTGTCGAGACAAACTATAAGTTTCTTGTCTCGTGGTTGGCGCACAAGCTGCAGCGGCCGGGAACGAAGCAAGGTAGCTCGGTTGTTTTCGTCGAGAAACAGGGCGGGTCCGGGAAAACCATGATATTTGACATTATGGAGAAAATCATGGGGTCTAAATATTGTTCCTCTGTGACCCCGCAAAACACGCTGGATCGATTCAACGCGATCCTGGAAGGCAAATTATTGATCATATTCGACGAGGCCGTCTATGCACACGACAAGTCGGTTAGCGGAGCTCTGAAACGGTTGGTGTCGGACAAGAAGACGACGATAGAAAAGAAAGGAATCGATGCCTTCGACTACAAGAATTGCGCGGACGTCATGGTTTGCTCCAACAACGACCACACCATCGAGGCGGCAAACGGACAAGTTCGCCGATGGTTCTTCGTCCGACCGTCCTCGGATCTCGAGAACCTGCGGAAGAGCGACCAGAAGAAATGGGAGCAGACACTGGACGCCCTAACGTCAGACCGCGCGACACAAGCCGTTGCGCGATTCCTGTATGAATGGGATTTAACGGGATACAACCACCGTTCCCCCCCTGAAACTGATGACATTCATACTCAGATATTGAACAGCCTGAACTCTATTCAGCGTTTCGTCGTGAACCAAACCGAGATCGGCTACTGGTGGTGTTCCCCAGATCCAGACATATGCATCGGTTCTGAAAAACCGGCCGCAGATGTGTTCGAAGATTTCAAGCACATCTCATTCGAGAAATACATGCTGATCGGCGACCTGACCGCCGAGTTGGCGGCGTTCGGCATAAAGAAAGTCCGCCGCGGAAAACGTAAAATTCCCCACTACGTGGCGCCAATCCGCGAAGAGCTGGAGGGAAACATCATAAAAATGTTCCACCTGCCGAGCGATTATTTCGGATCGAAGGAGACGGACGAAGATTAATGAATAATTAATTTCATTTAGAGATTTAATTTTTACCCTATATAAGGAGGTGAAGATGTTCAGAGGAAAGACCAGAGCAGAGCTATACAGAATAGCCCAGGAACGCGGGTATTCTGGCAAGTATGTCAGAGCGACGTCGGCCGATTTCGAAACCTACATAAGGGGCCACCTGACAACCGAGGAAACGAGACGCGAGGAGAGGAGAGCGGCTGCCGAGAAGATCCGCGCGAAACACGGCGATGCAATATTCCACCACCAGCTGCGGAACCTTGCGACCGCCCCGCGCGCCGCGCCCAGCGGATCGCCAGACGCTATATTCAGAATCGCGCGAGAGAAACTCGCCCGCAGCGGGGGGAAGGACGTCGCGTTCCACTATAAAGTGTCGCGCAACGACCAGAACCAAATCGATCGACACGATTTGGACGCTATTTGGTCAAAATTGGTGAACGAGGCAGGGCCGAACTTCGAGACGCGCGTTGTAGTCAACGTGCCCCTGGCACCTGATGTGGACGCAATTGACCGTTGGATATCAACTCCATATACGTCCTTCGAGATCGGCAAATTGGGCCGTCCAGCGTTCGTAATCAGACACGGACCGTCGGGGACTGGCGAGTGGGAAGACCTCGAATCGCTGGACGATCTGGTCGACGACGCGCAATACGGCGATGTTCACATATATCAGCGCCGTTCGGACGATTTCCCAGTCGGCGCTGGGGTGTACAACAATTGTTTGGTCCAGATCGTCCTGGACCGGTGCGTGTGCTTGCCCAAGACAGCCAACACCGCGCCAAAACTCAAGAAAATGCTTGGACTCGGGAAGAACGACCCCGTGCCGGTCCATCTGATAGGAGACCTGGAGGACCTCGTCAAGTGTCGCATTAACGTGGAGGGGAAAGATCCCTCCCCCAAGGATTACAAACAAGAGATTAATATCCGATTGCGCGCGGGACATGCATATGTGATCGACGGCGAAGACACCCCCCAGTTTCTCACCACGAAGTCCAGACGGTTCAGCAGACGACAGTCGAAAATAATGCCAGAAGATGCCGAAATGGGGCCAACTGGTGATATGTTAGTCGTCCCGCAGCTCAAGGGGATGACGGTCGGCGAGTGTCAGGCCGATTTGAACAAATTCGCAGACTGGATGTGGCGTAATGAAGAGATATCGATCACGGCCTTCTCGAAGCTCCAGAAGCTTGTTCTGGGACTGTTCGGGGTCTGGTGCCCGTTCAAGTTCGAAACGGCCTCGGTAGAGGAAGCCGCGTATATACGCGGCTGTAAGATGTGCGGATTGATGTTCTGTGATAAAAAGCGGGCATTATACTCGCCAGAGGTGGTTTCGCTGGACGTCAACAAGATGTACGCCAAAATTATGCGGGACTTCTCATTCCCCACCGAAAAGGGTAGGTTCATCCACGACGCCGAGAGGTTCGACCAGATATACGAGGATTTCAAGAAGGCCGAGACGCCAGAGCTGTGTCACACTATTGTGTCGGCCGTTCCCTACGGAATCTACGACATCGTGGTGGAACGGGCGGATTTGCACACACAATCCCCCTCGCTCTTCCCGAAATTCGCGCCCCTTATGGGCGGTATTGTCCGAATGACGCACTACGACGTAGTCCAACTAATGTGGACACACGCGCCCTTCCGATTCGCTGGAAAGGCCCTCATATGGGAGAAATACCAGCTGGGAAAAGTGTTCGGACGTTTCGCGCGGAAGATGCTCAAGTGTCAGGAAGAAACTGGGTCGAAATACGCGAAGCTTGTGACAAATAGACTCTGGGGGACACTCTCCGAGAAGTGGTCACGACGATACCGATACGAGGGCGCGGAAATCGATTTGGACGAGAATGTGCTGTTCGAGGATTTCGACCAGAACGACAACAACCAGATATATGGCATCCCCCCAGGACAACCATGCTATCTGCGGCTCCCGTGGGTGGGAGTGTTCATAACCGCGGTCGGACGGAAGATGATGAACTCGATGTTCGACAGCGCGGGACGCGAGAACATCATCCGCGTCAATACAGATGGTTTTGTCATGTACGCCCCGCACGAACATCGTGTAAAAAATTGGATCAGTGAAGACCCAGGATTCTTGAAAGTCGAGGCCAGAGGACGCCTGACGCTCGAGCATATAAACAGCTATATGATAGCGGGAGAGAAAACCAAATACGCTGGTCGTTTCAAGAGGTTGCTGGGATATTCATCCACACCACCACCCATTTGAAACCGCGGAACAGTAAATCATAACATGGAGGGGTTACAGGCCGAGTATGACAAGACCCCGCTCGGGTCTGTAAAATTTTTTCAACTAATGAAGAAGAAATACCCTGGCATACGAAGAACGGACGTTTACGAGTTCGTCAGAGGACAGAAATCGAGACGAGAGGCCCAACTCCCGCCCCCTGGGAGACGAATTTACGCGAAATACACAACCCCACCAGGCCACACGCAGCAATGCGACCTGCTGAGCATACAGGGCGAATTCTCTGCTGGCGGTTTCCACTATCTTCTAACCTGTATCGATATCGGCAGCAGACTGGCGGGCGCCTACCCTCTGAAAAGCAAAAAACCGCCCGAGGTCGCAGCGGCGCTCGAACATCTCCAAAAACACGGCTACGGGGGGGTATCCCCGTTGGGGAAGCCTCGCCGCATCGAATGCGATCGTGGGGGCGAGTTTATGGGAGCGTTCGCCCGTTACTGCGATGCGGAGGGGATCGAACTTATGTATGGGGAGCCAGAGAACAAGCGTGATTCCAGTATAGTCGAGAGATACAACGGCACACTCGGGAATGCCATCACCCGAGCACTGGGCATATACGGCCGCGGAAAATGGCTCGGCGCCCTGCCGAGCATCATTCAAGCGATCAACGACACCCGAGACATGAAGCGCGTAAAAAAAGTGGTGAAAGGACCCAAAATAGCCCCATCCCTCCACGTTCTGAACCCTGTGCGGGTCCTGCTGCCATATTCCAAGACCAGAAAGGCCAGGATGGACAACTGGAGCAAGCAGATATACCTCATCTCGGCGGTGAAGCGGCAGAAAGCCACCAATGCCATTTTATACACGGTTCTCGACCCAAGCGACGGCATCCAGCTAAACAAGAAGTTCTACCGCTGGGAACTCCAACCATGGATGAATATCCGCCAGATAGCGTTGCGTTGATGGGGTCCTAGATCCGCGGGGGCGGATCGCCAGACCCCACCCCAGTGGGGTCCTGGATACTAATAATTTTCAAAAAGGTGCGTCTTATTGGTAACGTACCGAATATTGTTCTTCCCGTACGTTTTTTCGCGCTCTCGAATATCGAGCAGGAAATCGCGCTGCTCGTCTGGAAAGAAATACACCGCCTCATACTGTTTTGGCTCGTTTACGACGATTAGCACGCCGTTTCTGTAGCAGTCAAGCCGAACAACAATCATCGCTATACACCACGTATAAAAAAATATCAAAAATATATAATGTCATCCCCTACAGATCCGCGGGATATTCATCACAGCGTTGCGTCCTACAGATCCGCGGATATTCATCATAGCGTTGCGTTGATGGGGTCCTACACGTCTAGCATCCATTTCTCGAAACCGTCTACAGTGTCCGCGATTCCCGATATGTGGTACGGCGGCGCCTCGCTGTCCAGCGTCTGCTCGGGGCCTACAGCTTTCTCCGAGTCGATAGGGACGAACGGCATCCCGAGCTGTTTCAATAGCATCTGACTCATCTTCGTTCGCGGGCAGTCGGCCACTATGTATTGGGCGGCGTGCGGATCGTGTGTTTTTGTCTTCACTGGCGTGATGAACCCGTCGCAGAAATCGATCCACAGTGTTTTGAGGACTGGCGGCTCGATTGTGATCTTCACGGCCTTGTGGTTTTCTTCTATGTATTTCAACATATATAGCAGCGAGGGGACTTGTTTGTGGTACTCGCAGGTGGAGATCATCCAAATAGAGTGAAGGCGGATGTCGGTGAACCCTTTTTCCACCGCAACAGCGAGCATGTACGAAATGGACGAGTGAAACAATTTCGGGCCACCCCAGCGGACATCCACCAGTTCGTCCAAATCGAGTTTTTCTTCCACACCGGCATTCTCTAGCAGTGGGTGCTTCACCATGTTGCTGGTGAATACCGTCTTGAGACCGTATTTCTTGGCGTACACTGTGTATATAAGATCCTGGTTCCAGTGGTGTTCTTTGGCGATCACTGGAGGGCACCACCTGTGTAGTTCGAACACACGAGTGGGCAGCCCATCCATATAGTCCCAGAAATTGTTCAAAGTCCAGCATTCCGCACCTTCACGGCGTTTGAAGCCGCGCACACTTCCCGGGAAGAGTCCCAACAAATCTACTTTTTTTCCCGCGGTTTCCATACCTTGACCTATGTACATTACAAAAAATAGGTGTCTAAATGATTAACTACCATAGGATGAATATCCGTGGGGTCCTAAGATCCGCGGGGGCGGATCGCCAGACCCCACCCCAGTGGGGTCCTTATGTTCGTATTAACACGCTCGCCGAACAATCGTATGGGGACTGGTTCCCGCCGTCAATCTTCCATATTTGATAGACTATGAGATTTCGCTCAAGAGTACAAATGTTGACTACGGCGCAGAAGACGTAGCTGTCGTTAATTGGTGTGATCGTGACGAAGGGAAGCTCACGCAGCGGGACGGTGATGGAGTACCTCCCGACGCTTAGCCGCGAACAGTGGACGTCGGTGTCGAGTTTTCTCCGCCGCGTGAGGTTTCCCTCGCGGTCCACCACCAGCGAGAGCTCGACCCCACGCATGGCGCACACAGCCCGAACTGCCGACCCTATCTGTTTCTTCCCCAACACTCGTTCCTGGTACATTATCCGCAGTGGTACGTACACGAGATGAAGGCTCTTCGGATGTTCGCGACCTCTATACAATTATACGTAGTCGAATCTAAATCAAACGTGCAGTTTATTGTTGACTTGGCTACCGTGTAGTTGTGGAGAATGTCATCATCCTGTTTCATTCCGAAGCCCGCAACGCTGCTGCTGGTTGTTATATAGTCGCCGTTCTCGATGTTCCCGCCCTCGTCGCACACCCAAATGGCCCCCTCTCCGCCAGAATTTATATAAATTCGGTGATCTGTGGCGGGCTTCTGGATGACAGAGGTTAACGCTCCCACCTTATAATGGCGCTCGGTTTCGTTTTCGTCGTTCCCCAGGTCTTCGCCGCAAGAAACGATCCCGAAGCATCGTTTATCATAGGCCGCAGAGGAGATCGCAACCACCGGTATGGCCTCGTTGACCGTTATCGCCCCTTTTCCTGTTTTCACTGCGCCGCCGATTAGAGAACAAACAGACCCCGTTGCGACCACTATGAGACCGACATAATCGCCGATATTTTCGGGGTCTATGGTGGTGTCGGTCGTCGCTCTGTGCTGGGCGGTGAAATCGATCGCTCCCACATTCGTTGTAGACAGGTATCCCACATACACGCCCCCGACGTCAAAATATAGATTTGGGAAGGTTGTCCGCAATACAGGATAGGCCACCGATAGGTTCCCTGTTAACACATTTTTGTGGAAATGCAGGCCGAGGCTGTATTGAGTGCCCGAGCGGTATTGATAGCATACGTAACTCGGGCCGTAAATCGACTGGCTGGCGTCTGCGACGTTCGGCCCAGACGCGACCAACCCATAGTGGGACATGGTTGTGGTGGGTTTGGCGGAAGACCCCGCATCTTGTAGCAGGATGCGGTCTGGCTTTATCGTCACGAAATCTGCCGCAGTGTTTCCCCAATAAAATGGGCTAGTGACGCCCCCTATTTTCCCGCCAGCCATGGTTCCGCCATCACAAACGCTCAAAACTTCCGTCCCGTCATAGGTCGTAATATACAAATATGACGACGGATTATTATTGTTGGAATCCAGCATCAAATAGATATTATTATAGCTGTTCACGCGTATACTGTCGGTATCCGTAGGGTGGCACCCAATAGAATTGTATGACAGCGTGCTGCCGTACGTCCCAGACCAGCCGAAACCGATCCCATAACAGCACAGAATAGAATTAAGGTCCATCCCGAGATTGCCGTTGATATTTAACTTATATGGCACTGTATTGGTCCCGATTCCCACATTCCCATCATCTTTGACAAATATTCGATAATCTGAAGCATTGTAGAGGTTGGCGCCCCCGCCGAAGTATTGCCAGCCGAATTTTTGAACTCCGCCGACTTTCCACCGCACGGATGGATAACTCGACCCATCGATGTCGATAACAGGAACAGACGCGTCGCCTAGCAGCGTAATGCCGTTGAAGTACCCTCTGTCCCACCGAGCTCCACTCGACCCGAGATTGTCCGAGTTGTTGACCCACGGGCATATATTCCCGTGAACCTCCAACCCTTTGTTGAACCAGTGTTTTGGGTCCGATCCTGTGCTAGTCAGGTCGTATATGCAGAATTCGCCACCGTCGTCGGGGCCGATCTGCAACGTTCCGAACGGGTTAGATATGTTCAGTAAGTCGTAGACATCGACCTGCAGATTACAGCCCCCAGAAGAGTTAGTCAGATAAATTATTTCGCTCGTCAACTCATCACACGACCCCGAAGAACAGTTAAACGTCGTGATTCCGCTGCTCGATGTGGTGAAATTTATCGCCCCCGAGCTCGACACGATGCTCACGGAGCTGTCAGACGACACGAAATTCGTTGTGATCGTGGATACGCCAGAACTGGTCGAAATGCTCAGCCCAGACGACACAGTCAGAAACAAAGACAGATCGGTGTTGACGATAGCCCCCGAACTGCTGGCCAGCAGCTGGTCGACCGTCAGGTCTGTCAGGAACATCGACGCGAACGTCGGAACGGCTGTAGTGTCTATCGCCAGCGTGGACACCCCTGAAGAAGTGTTGATCGTCAACCCAGTCGATACCAGCAGATAGGGGGCCAAATCTGTCGAGGCGATCGCGCCGCTTGAGAAGTCGATCAGCCTATCCGCCGTCAGGCCAGTGGTGTCCAGTCCTTCGACCATCAAATCCCAGTAGCCCGAACCGGTGGTCGGCGCGATCAGCGCGTTCGTGAGCAAACATATCCAAGTTGATCCGTTATACTTCACCACGTCATTTTTTGAGTATGTCGTCCCATGGGAGTACGCGGATTCCCAGGTGAACCCGACGCCAGGGACCCCCCTTTCGCCTCTCAGGCCTTCAATTGCGAGACCGCGGGCGTTCCAGCCCATGGGAGAAGATTGGTACATGTTCTATAGTATAAAAAATGTGCTATAGCTTCAATAAGACCCCACCCCAGTGGGGTCTGGCGATCCGCCCCCGCGGATCTAAGGGATATTCATCCATCCCCCTAACTTCCAGTTTCAGAGAAGGATGCCGACGAGTCCAACGAATGCAGCCCCAGATAATGAGATAATGGTGGCGATCAACGCGTGGCGCTTAGTCGGCTTCGGATTGCCCTGCGCGTCGCGGATACTCTGCGCCTGCACTGAGTTCAGGAGAATTTCGAGGAACGATCGGCCGACTTGCGCGGCACGGATCGCAAAGTCCAGCGATGGTGGTATAGACCCGTCCTCCGCCATTTTCAGCTTCTCCCGCATCGCCTGAAGTTGGGGGATATTGCCCTCCTCCAGCACGAAATAGACTGGCTGACGGAACAAAAGTCGGTTCCGTCGGATTTTCAACCGCAGCTCGTCCTTTTTGCGGTTGTTATACATCGCGATCTTACATTTCAGAAACGAAAGAAGCGGGTTCGTGTCGATCTCGTATTTGATCTCGACGGCTAGTTGCAGCTCCTGTGTGTAATCAGCGTACATCGGAAGCGAGAAATCAGGGGGCGGGGGGCGCCCAGAATAAACTGGGTTGGCCACCGTTGCCTTCTCCTTCGGGGGGGTCTTCTTGTACGGGATTCCTGGCAAATATTCCGTCATGTTGAGACTATACGTCCTCCACACTCGATACAAAAAAAGTGTTGTATTTCTAAATGGCGCGGATGACGTACAGTCTCTCAGTCGCCGGACGCATCCTGCTGGATGAATATCCGTGGGGTGGAGCGACCAGCGCCTTAATAGATCCTTTCGACGAGGTTTGTTGGTCCGCTGAGCCTGTAGAGCCGACGATGGATTGTGTTGATCATGCAGTGGCAATTTGCAGCCGTCGCAACCCGATGGGCGACTCGCAGGGTTAGTGTCGTCGGTGAGCTGTTGAATTCGTCGTCCAGCTCGTCGTCTGGGCCTGGGGATGCTATCGGAATCCCCTGGATAAAGCATCGGCGGATTCTCTCCTGGGTGAGCATGCAGCCCTGATTGGCGTCACGCACGCACTTCGCCAATCCGAGCGTGTGGAGTGTGGAGTTCCACGACTGTTCGAGGTCGTACCAGTACACACCCCCCGAGCTTGTCGCTGAATCCAGTTCGATCTCTGGGTAGCTTGTTCCGCCCAAGCTGACTCGGATTCTGGACGGGCGCACTGCGTCGACAGACAACGGCCCGCGGACATGACGCACGCCTGTCGAGCAGCGGAATCGATCTGACGCCAGTAGCCACGTGAGCCAGACCGACAGCGGTTTCGTCTCCAGTGTGTACGTACAGTCGAGGGCGACGGCTGCATAAGCCGCCGGAGTATACGTGTTGACATGGTCAAAACTGATATAACGCGGCTCGCTGTCTCGTCTCGCCATGAAATCCGAGTACAGCGTATCTGACGGGGTGTACTTGTTGAACGCCAGCTGAAAGTCTTGAAGCGCGACGTCCGAGCGATTAATACCAGTTGAACCGAACTGCGCGAGCATGGGGGCTTCCGCTGTCACTTCTCGCAACTTGAAGGTGACGAAGGTGTTATCGGGGATCTGGAAGAGATCGTCACTCGTGAGACAAGCCCCGAGGGGGACCGGGAAAATGTTCTGTCTGTACATGAATCTGCTAGTTATGTACGGAATGGTCATGCTGGACGTGTGCGGATTCGCGTAGCTCGTCCACGGGGACTGTCCAGCCCCAGTGGTCGCGTCTGTAGGCATAAAGATATATGCAGATTCGAGCACCGACGCCGCGTAGTCTTGAGGCTTCATAGACATCAGAAGATGGGCCAATTGACCCACATCGGTCGATTCATCTATCGTTACCCCGTTCATCTTGAGAGAAACCTCCGAGAAGATATCGAGCCAGGTTGGCTGAACAAACGCTTGGGCGGCAGAGGTGGTGAAGGCGGCGGCGCTGCTTGTGAACTGCCAGTTCAGAACACCGAACATGCTGTCGAGTGTTGTAAACTCGCCGGCAGGCAGTTTAAACGTACGCGTCTCGTTCGCGCCCCACGCCGTACAACTCTTGCCGAAGTTCAGTGGACTGAGAAGAACCCTCTCGGATTTTCCCCAAATCTCGGGCTTCACGGGATCTTGGAACATCGCAGAAAAACTCATTTTCGCAGGGCAACAACTACACTTATAAAAAAAATGCCGCACGTGTTTAATTGGTAAAAACTTGGGGCGCGAACGAGTCGCCCTAGATCCGACGATATTCATCACCCCATCATGGATATTCATCCACGCTATCCTAGATCCGCCGATATTCATCATCAACGCTATCCTAGATCCGCCGATGTTCATCATCAACGCTATCCTAGAGCGATCCAAACATGGGGATATACTGGTTGGCGATCGACCGCGCGCGGTTGGTGGCCTGCGCGATGACCTTCTGCGCCCGTCCGCTTTCCCTCCTCATCACCTGGGCGACCTTCTTTTCGGCCTGGTGGACGACCTGTTCCGCCTGCTTCTGCGCCCTTTTCTTCCCCTTGTCCAGAATGTTCGCAGCGTTCGATCGAACGCCAGAAATAACCGAACCAGCGATACCTTGGAGGGACGCTGGGAGGACTGTGCCGAGGGCAGCCTCCGCTCCTGCCTGGGCTAAGTTCAGCCCCTGGTTCACCAGACCGCCGGTGAGTCGGTCTGCCTGCTTGGCCAATCCGTACACCGGTTTGACCAGTGGGGATATCATCTTGAGGGGATCTGTCACTATAGAGGCTGGGTTTTTGATGATCGATCCGATAGTCCCGACGGGATCTTTCACTTTGTCGATCGTCTGGTTGACGACGTTTTTTCCGGTGTCATATACTACGTTTCCGACCTTCTTTCCCACGTCACCAATTGCCCGTCCTATCTTGTCGAAAAACCCAGTTCCGTGGCGGTCGTTCAAGTATCTCACGCCGCCTGGCCCCCGCACCTTCCGCGCGGGCCTGTACTTTCCGCAGCCGCGAGGCGTGGATTTCCTGCCGAGAACCGGCGCCAAGCGTTTCCCGCCGGCCGCGCCGTCTGGAGATAATGCATTTCTGTGATACCACTGTGTGTACGTCGCCATCCCCGCTATCTAAAAAAATGCTATTTCTTCAATAAGGGGGAAAACTTCCAGTTTTATCGGGGGGGATGACTATCCCTTCCAGTTTTATCGGGGGGGCGACCAGCGCTTAGATCCGCGGGGGGGCGACCAGCGCCTACGCGCCCAGGAATTTGACAATTCTTTGGAGGAGGGCGAAAACACCGTTCTTTTGTTTCCTGAATATTTTGAGCTGAAGCACGAGCTCCCACGGCTCGCCTCTGAAATTAATCTCGGTGCCGTCCGACAGCGTCATGCGGAACTTGAACGTTTTCAACAGCCGCGGCGCACTAATTTCCATGTTCAATCGTGTGCGCGAGTCTGGCACGTATATATTGTACCCAGGCGACACATTAATTCGGACGACATCTAAGACGTCCGCCGTCTTGCCCCCCACGAACGACTGGCCTGGCCTGACCAGATCGCAGTGGAGAAACAAGCTGGCCTGGTTGTTAGTCATCGTCGGGGTGGTGGTCGTCGTAATTTCTTCATACACCGTATCGGACGAGCCCGTGCATATTCCGCCAGACGAGGTTTCGAAACCAAATATGAATCCAAGGCCGATATCGGTACCAGTCGACCCCAGAGCGGTGGAGGTGAAATCCGCGACGTTATGTCCGCTCGAGCCCGTAGAGTCCAGGCAGCGGACGTCTATTCGGGCGGTCGGCGCGTCGATCGACAGGGTGAACCAGTCGTCATATTCACCGTCTATCAGGGACCGCCAGCCGTTCGTGTTACACAGTTCGGCGAGATACTCGCGGATATATCCAGGGTCATACGCCCCATTCATAGTATACGTGTACCAACCGGTGGACGGCGATGCGGTGGTGTACAATCGGAAACCCCGTCCCACCGTGTTCCACCAGCTGAAGGGCACGTTCAGGTCTTTTATAGACATCGTGACCCGCTCCACGTCGTCGTCGAGCTCGATCGGCTGCCCCAGTTCGTAGGTGTATCCATTCTGGCCAGTGCTCGAAGCGACGAACAACAGAATATCTTGCGCGTCTGCCATGCTATAAAAAATCAGTCCCGAGTGTTCAAAAGACCAAAACTTCCAGGGATATTCATCGGGGGTTGCTGGGGGGTTCAGGCGTTCGACCGAACGCCACATCGTCGTGGAAACAGCAGCGAAACCTGCCTCGGGCTGGATGACTCCCCCCGACAACTTCGTTGTTTATCTGGAGGAAATGGAAGCCTGACTTTGCGGCAATTTCGTGTAGCAATGTCCTGAACTGGTCCCGCGTGAGGTCGGGCGGGCACTCCGAGAGAGACACGTTCATCAGCTCTCTGCTTGTCATCCGGTTCGGGAATATGAGTACCCCCGAAGAATTGCCGCGGACTGTCGAGTTGATTTCTTTCGTGGCCTGTGTGGCAAGGACGAAACACGCGCCAGTGTGCCGCCCGTGGACCCAACACTGTAACATAAGGTTTTTCACCGGCGCGTATCCGATGATATCGTCGAAAATAACCAGATCATCGCTATTGAAATCCTCGACGTCGAAGTCCTCGGCCTCTTCCGAATCTGGTTTAATCACCTTCACTGGATGAATATCCGGGTCATCTCCGGCGACCTCTGCGTATCTGGCGTTCATTTTTTCGGCCATGACCTCGTAGTCTTTCGTAGGGGAGAAGATGAACAATTTTTTGGTCGGGGGCAGCATACCTTTCCGGCTCACAAGGTTGTTAATCACCACGCTCTTCCCAGAACCGCTTGGGCCTACCAGCAACAACCTGCAGCCCGGACCGTAAACAGTGTTACCAACTCGCTTTACGTCATCGGC
>ERZ890953.1143-NODE-1143-length-13735-cov-4.798026_pt1 | contig 13735 bp, 9 predicted proteins | sample MGYA00521264_ERZ890953 | MGnify/ENA primary metagenome ERZ890953 (study PRJEB32303, sample SAMEA104408629) | aquatic metagenome | biome: Brackish water; feature: Chemocline; material: water | place: Baltic Sea | collected 2014-10-26T21:54:00 | depth 200 m ... | reverse complement strand
TATCTTCAAACACCGGCCAAGATATACTACAAGAATGAAGGGGTAAGTCCCGCGGGAAGCCATAAACCCAATACGGCCATTCCACAGGCCTATTACAACAAGATCTCCGGAACAAAAAAGATCTGCACGGAGACCGGTGCGGGACAATGGGGAAGCGCTCTTTCCATGGCATGTGCCTTTTTCGGATTGGAGTTGAAGGTATTCATGGTGAAGATCAGCTTCAACCAGAAACCTTATCGCCGCCTCATGATGCAGACCTGGGGAGCCAACTGTGTGGCCAGCCCGAGCAATGAAACCGAGGCCGGCCGTAAGATTCTCGCAGCAAATCCCGATTCGCCGGGGAGCCTGGGGATTGCCATAAGCGAAGCGGTGGAACAGGCCGTCATGGATGAAAACGCAAAATACTCGCTTGGGAGTGTATTGAACCACGTGATGCTGCATCAGACGGTGAATGGACTGGAAACGCAGAAACAGTTAGCTATTGCCGGGGATTACCCGGACGTGGTGATCGGATGTGCCGGTGGAGGCAGTAATTTTGCAGGAAACTGCCTTCCTTTTGTAAGGGACAAGATCCACGGGAAAGAAATCGATATCATCGGCGTTGAACCAAGTTCGTGTCCCACCATGACAAAAGGACCTTTTGCCTATGACTTTGGCGACACGGTCCAGATGACGCCTCTCCTGCCCATGCATACCCTCGGTCATGGGTTTGTCCCGGCGCCCATCCATGCGGGAGGGCTAAGATACCACGGGATGGCGCCCATCATCAGCCAGCTTCTTCTCGATAAGCTGATACGGGCGGAATCTATTCATCAGATGGAAACCTTCAAGGCCGGGGTTATCTTTGCCAGGACCGAAGGGTTCATCAGCGCTCCGGAATGCAACCATGCCATTGCCATGGCGATCCGCGAGGCCATCAAGGCAAAGGAAGAAGGCAAGGAAAAGGTCATTCTGTTTAACTGGAGTGGACACGGACTGGTGGACATGGGTGCATACCAGGCCTATTTTGATGGAAATCTCGCTGACTATCCCCTGCCTGCGGAAGAGATCAAAAGGGCACTGTCCGAGATAGAACCCCTTCCAAAACCGAGACAGTACCGGATCGGGACTGTCTGATAATTTAACCAATGGTTGAATCCTTTCCTGCAGGAGATTTTGCAAATGCGGAAAATCTCCTGCGGGTGCTTTTTATGAAAAGTGATTTACAAACCTTTGAATGAAGAAAAGAAATGAACAGAGACAGGAATCCTCCAGGCGAAGATTATCAGATTCGATGTCCCAGACTGGGCCACCAGATCTCCTTTTCCTATTGTCGAATTGAAAATAACGGGTTGCCCTGCTTCAAGACCCTCGATTGCTGGTTCCAACATTTTCCGGTGGAGGAGTACTTCCAAAAGGAGATAAAACGGGACCAGTGGGAAAAGATATTTGGCAGACCTCCTAAAAATAAGATGCGCTCCCTTCTTGAAATGATAGAACAGGCCAAGAAGAAAAAGAAAGAAGACTAACCAGAGAAGCGGCATCATGGAAAACGTGGCGGGAATTCTTCTGGCTGCCGGCAAATCATCGCGCATGGGCAGTATGAAACAGACCCTCCCCTTCAGGGGGAAAACGCTCCTTGGCCATTCGCTCGCACAGGCGTTGCATTCCAACCTGGCGGAAGTGATTCTGGTTCTGGGGCACCGGTGTGAGGAGATAGAGAAGACCATTCCTTCTGCTTTGTTCGGGGATAAACTCCGCATTGTAGAAAACAGGAACTATTCAAAGGGGCTGAGTACGTCGATCATAGCCGGGCTTGATGCTGTCGGAAACCGATACAACCATGTCATGATCCTTCTGGCCGATATGCCGGGCGTTGAAACGGAAATGATCAATCTGCTGATGGTCCGCTACCTGGATTCAGGGTTGCCTGCAGGGGCTATCTCGGCGGGCGGCAGGGCCGTTCACCCTGTGATTTTCAGCGCCGGCCTTTATCCTGAAATCAAGCGACTGACAGGGGATGTGGGGGCAAGGTCGATTCTCAAGGCCAATGGCGATCGGATTTGTATGGTGGAACCTCCGGGAAACTATGACTTCCGAGACACGGACACTCCCGAGGACTACCGCAAATTGTTGACCCCGTAAAAAAGGGTGGGCATATTTTTATGAAATCCATGGAAAAGGATGAAAAAGAAAATCCATTGAAAACACGGATACTGATCGTAGACGATGAGATTATGCTCAGAAATTTCCTTCAAGTGGGTCTGGAAAATTTCGGGTTTGAGTGCTCCGTGGCCTCCAATGGATTAGAGGCCTTGGGGGGTCATGGTTTCCCACCGTCCATACAGGGCTTCCCGCGGTTCGGAAAAAGCCATTCAGGAACTTGCTGAAAAAGGGGGTATTTTCTATGAGCCCACCGTAGTCGATGCCTGCCTGAAGGTGGTGACCAGAGAGGGCTTTACATTCTAAGAACCAGGAGAAAGAAATGACAAACACAGTAGTGGTAGGCACCCAGTGGGGTGACGAAGGGAAGGGAAAGGTAGTGGATATGCTGACAGCAAGGGCTGACCTTGTGGTCAGGTTTCAGGGGGGCGCCAATGCGGGGCATACCCTTGTTGTGGAAGGCAAGCAGTTTATTTTTCACATCGTTCCTTCAGGAATACTTTATGAAGACAAAAAATGCCTCATAGGCAATGGTCTTGTGGTCGATCCCCACGTATTTTTTGAAGAGATCGACAAGCTGGAAAAGGCGGGGATTCCCATTGGCCCGGATAGGCTTTCCATCAGCTCAAAAGTTCAGATTATTATGCCGTATCACAAGGCTATTGACCTTGCCCGGGAGAATGCCAAAGGAAAAGCCAAAATCGGGACGACCGGCCGTGGAATAGGTCCATGCTACGAAGACAAAGTGGCCAGGACGGGGATAAGGGCGGTTGATCTTACGGAACCGGAAGTTCTCGAAGAAAAAGTCCGCGCTGCCCTGGAAGAAAAGAACTTTTATTTAAAGGAGTTCCTGAAAACCGAGCCGCTGGAGGCTGGACCCATTGTGAAAGAGTTTATCGCCCTGGGAGAAAAGCTGCGCCCTTACATTACAGATGTTTCCGTGGAGCTGGACCAGGCGATAAAAGCGGGCAAACATATCCTGTTCGAAGGAGCGCAAGGCACCCATCTGGATATTGACCATGGCACCTATCCTTTTGTGACATCGTCAAACCCGGTGGCGGGTGCCGCCTGTGCCGGGACCGGAATAGGGCCGAAACACCTGCACCATATCGTGGGCATTGTGAAGGCCTATACCACGAGGGTTGGGGCCGGCCCTTTTGTCACCGAACTGGTAGACGCAACCGGGGATTATATCCAGGATAAAGGAAAAGAGTTTGGCGCCACCACGGGTCGTAGAAGGCGCTGCGGCTGGCTCGATCTTGTGATTGTAGGGGATTCCGTGCGGTTAAACGGCCTGGACAGTCTCGCCATCACGAAACTGGATGTGCTGACCGGTCTTGAAAAACTCAAAATATGCGTGGGATACGAAATCGATGGCGAGAGGATTTCCCATAGGCCTGTAAGCCTGAAAAGAATGTCCGCGTGCAACCCTGTTTATGAGGAAATGCCGGGCTGGAAGGACGACATTTCGGAAGCAAGACGTCTGGATCAGCTTCCTTCCGAGGCCCAGGCCTATATCAGGGCCATTGAGACGCTCACGGGCATTCCTGCTTCCATCATTTCAGTGGGTCCGGGTCGCGATGAGACGATTGTTGTCAATTATCCTTCGTGAGGATTTTCTGAATGCGGGATGCGGATTAGTGTATGAAAGATGCCCCTCATGAGCGACGAAACATATGATGTGATTGTCATTGGCGCCGGGCACGCCGGCTGCGAAGCGGCTCTGGCTGTGGCCAGAATGGGGCACTCGGCCCTCCTTTTGACCATCAATCTGGACCACATCGCGGCCATGAGCTGCAATCCTGCCATCGGAGGGCTGGCCAAAGGGCATCTTGTGAAAGAGATCGACGCCCTTGGTGGGGAAATGGCCAGGAATACGGACCAGACGGGGATCCAATTCAGACGTCTCAATACGCGCAAAGGTCTGGCCGTTCAGGGTTCGCGCTCCCAGAATGATCGAGACCTCTACCGCCGGCTAATGAAAACCGTGGTGGAATCGCAGCCACGTCTGCATATCCGTCAGGCCATGGCCGACAGGCTTCTGACCAAGGATGGAAAGGTCTATGGTGTGGTGACTCGCATCCGGGAAAGATTCCTGGGGAAAGCGGTTATTTTGACGACCGGTACCTTCCTGCGAGGATTGATCCATATCGGCCTGGATCATTTTCCTGCCGGACGTATGGGGGATCCCCCTTCAACAAGTCTGCCGAAACAACTTGAAGAACTCGGTTTCGAGGTGGGAAGACTGAAAACGGGTACCACCCCGCGCTTAAATGGGAATACCATTGATTACGAAGGGCTTGAAGTGCAGCATGGGGATGAGAATCCAAGGCCTTTTTCCTTTACGACCCAAAACATACCGTTGCCCCAGGTCCCCTGTCACGTCACTTATACGAATCAGAATACCCACGAGATCATAAAAGAAGGTCTGGACCGCTCGCCCCTGTACAGCGGAATCATCAAAGGCGTGGGCGCCAGATACTGTCCTTCCATTGAAGACAAGGTCGTCCGGTTTGCCGAAAGGGTGCGGCATCAGATATTCCTTGAGCCCGAGGGTCTCCATACGGTCGAGGTCTATCCCAATGGGCTGGCTACCAGCCTTCCCATTGATATACAGACCCGGATGATTCATTCCATACCGGGCCTGGAAAAGGCGGAAATCGCAAGACCCGGTTATGCCATTGAATACGATTATGTCAATCCGGTTCAGCTCAAACCCACCCAGGAAACCAAATTGATCGAGGGTCTGTACCATGCGGGACAGATAAATGGGACATCGGGTTATGAAGAGGCGGCCGCACAGGGCCTCATGGCCGGTATCAATGCGGTTCTGAAAATAAGGGGAGAGGGGCCCTTTATTCTTTCCAGATCAGAGGCGTATATTGGCGTACTGATTGACGACATTGTTACAAAAGGAGTGATGGAGCCGTACCGCATGTTTACGTCGAGGGCGGAATACAGGCTGCTCTTGAGGGAAGACAATGCCGATTTCAGGTTGAGAGACAGGGGGCATGATCTTGGTCTGGTTTCGGAGGATGTTTACGGGGCGTTCTGCAGAAAAAGGGAAGATGTGGAAAGCCTGCTGGCCAGATTAAAGGAGTTCAAGCTGAAACCCACAGGAGATATCCTTGAAAAGTTGAAAGGATTAGGGACAGCGCCCATCAAAAATGCCATTCCCCTGGAGCAGATCCTCAAACGGAGCGAAATTTTTTTTGAGCATCTAACTGTTTTTGATCCACAGCTGTCTGGCATTCCAACGCAGGTAGCTGATGAAGTGGAAACCCGGATCAAATACGAAGGGTATATCCATCGGCAAGGGCTTCAGGTGGAAAAAACGAGGCGGATGGAAGAAGCAGAGATCCCTGTCGGAATCGATTACCATGGCATTCACGGACTGACTACGGAGGTCAGGGAAAAACTCACGAGAATCAAACCGATTTCCCTGGGACAGGCTTTAAGGATTTCAGGAATTACGCCCGCTGCAATTATGGCGATTCAGATCCATTTGAAGATCAGAGGAAAAGGGGAATAGGATTCCCTTGAACTTCTCGGAATAGAAATCGTATGTGGAAACGAAGAAGAAAGACTACTTTTTCCCGCTTTTCAGAGATGATACATTGCTTTCTTTTTGCTGTGTTTGCCCTGGTTCTCTCACATTGCGGGAATGAGCCTGCAGCGAAAACCGATGGGAATGGTGATGCAAAGCGACATATCAAAGACGTCCAGCTCAGGTCTGTCGGAACGCTGGTCCCGAAAGGGACCATCCCCTATGTGGGGGTTCTGACTGCTTTTCACAAGGTGAATGTTTCCAGTGAAATCGGGGGAGTGATTGAAAAACTCCTTTTTGAAAGAGGCGACAGGATCAAGGAGGGGACACTTCTTGCGGAGGTGGGCACCAGCAGCGTCGGCCTTCAGGTGCGCGAAACGGAAGCAGCCGTAGAGGTGGTCAGAAGTCGTTTGAAAACCATGGAAAAAGGCAGCAGACCTCAGGAGATACAGATTGCGGAGGCCAATGTAGAAGAGGCGGAGGCCGCTCTGTTCGAGTCGGAAAAATTATTTAAGAGGGTGAAGCAGCTTCACGGCATTAAAGCCATTTCCGGGAGTGAATTTGATGCAGCGGAAAGACAGGTGGGAATGGCGAAAGCAAGGATGGAATCGGCAAAGCAAAGGCTGACCCTTGCTCTTCAGGGCCCTCGCATCGAGGATATCAATACGGCCCGGGCCAACCTTCGACAGGCGGAGGCGGGTCTTGCTCTGAAAAAAGACCTCTTCAAAAAGTCGATGATTTACGCCCCATGTAGCGGCATCATTGCCTTTCGAAATGTGGAGAAAGGGGAAATTGTTCCGGCAGGGGCGCCCATCACCCGGATAATCGACCTGCAAAAGATAAAGATAAAGATTTCCCTTGGCGAAAAAGATATCTACGTTTTAAGAGAAAAGGAACGGTTTGATTTTTCCGTTGATGCCATACCGGGAGAAAGATTTGTCTGCGAACTCCTTTTCCTTTCGCCGACGGCCGACCCTGTAACCAGGTCTTTTCCGGCTGAATTTTCCGTGCAAGATCCCGACCCTCGAATGGCCGATGGGATGACCGTCAGGTTCGAGCTTCCCGCCGTTGCCCATGGCAGAAAGATCAAGATCCCTTCCGCATGGCTTTCTGAAGAAGATGGAAAAACGGGAATTTACCTGGCAGATGATGGAAAAGCCGTTTTCAGGGAAGTGACCCTGGGCGCTTATTATGATAACAGAGTAGAAATCCTGTCGGGCCTTAAGGAAGATGAGCAGGTGATTATCAATCCTTCAGGGCTTACAAGCGGGGACCCCGTCCACTATCAAGCCGAGTAAATATCCGGGTCCAGAGGACCCGGCTTTGGGCGCCCCTGAAAGGGGCTGTTTTACTTGAAAACCGTAGAAGTTAAAAGTGACTAAAGTGATCTAAAGTGCCTAAAGTGATGGAATCGCTTCGCTCAGTTGGCTTTATATAATAGTCAGAATTCCTTAATCCCGCCAGGCGGGACTCACTTCAAACTTTAGTTCACTTCAAACTCCCGCAGTGTTTTTTCAGGCAGAAGCAGAGAACTCTGACCCGGTTATGAGGACCGGGTCTTTTACGTTAGAATAAAAGAAAGGTTTGGTAGTTCATGGTACAATACCATCTGGGAATTTACGCCGGCCATGATACGGGTGTGGCGGTGGTGGATGAAAATCTCGATATTGTGCATCTTTTTGAGGAGGAGCGGTTTAACGGCGAAAAGATGACCTACTTTAATCCCTACTTCGCCCTCAAAGAGATCATAAGGCTCCCCCTGAAGCATTTCAAAACAATCACATTCGGGTTCAATCCGGACGAGGCGCAGGCCGATTTTCTCAAAAAATTTGTCCGTTTCCAAAAAGTGCGCAGTGAAGAGATCCTGGAATATCTCTCCGGAAAAGTCACATGGGACGAAGTGTGCTTTGCGGGACATCATGATTGCCACGCAGCGGGGGCCTTTTTCCCATCGAATTTTGACAGCGCCCTGATCATGGTGGCTGACGGGACTGGAGAATCGGAATCTACCTCCTTTTATGAAGGGGAAAATTATACCATTTCCAGGATATCCAGCGAACGGACAAACGATTTTTCCCTTGGCATCCTGTATCAGTATTTTACGGAATGGCTTGGGTACAGGACACACAACACCTCCCAGCATTGTGGAAAAATCATGGGGCTGGCCAGTTACGGGAAGCCAGTTTACAGAGAGCGTATTTTAGAGATGCTTCGCAGTGAAGGGGCCGGATACCGGTGGCCCGGAGGATCTCTCCTGGAAACGAGGGGGAAAATCGCCGAGGCTTTCGGCGGCCCCCGGCCAAGACCCGTAAACAGCTTCAGCAGGGAACAGGCTGATGTGGCCTGCAGCATTCAGATGGTGCTTGAAGAGATTATCCTTGAAAAACTTGGGGCTGTCAGGGAAATGTATCCTTTTCAAAATCTCTGCTTTTCCGGCGGCGTCGCCATGAACAGCCTTCTCAATTACCGTATTCTGCAGTCCGGGATCTGCGACGATATTTTCGTGCAACCCCTCTCGTCGGACAGGGGGATTGCTCTGGGCGCAGCACTGGCTTCGGCTGCAAGGTTTTCCTCGTCCCGTTCTTCTGCATACCGTTTTTCTGCGTCACGGCGGAAAATCCAGAATGTGTATGCCGGGTATGGAGAGATTTCTCCACAGGCGGAGCTGGACAGGCTGATCAGGGAATATGATCTTCCTGTCTTTGTGGAGAGCCGGGAAGCTTCACCGAAGGAGATCGCGGGATTCCTTGACGCGGGCCAGATCCTGGCCCTTTTTCAAGGGAAACAGGAAATAGGTCCGAGGGCGCTTGGAAATCGGTCCATTATGGCTGCGCCCACCGTGGCGTCGCGGGACAGGACCAATGAGAGGATTAAATACAGGGAACCCTGGCGCCCCTTTGCCCCCACAATCATGGAGGAAGAGGTGGGCCATTATTTCGACAGTTTCCGGGCGGAGCCTTTCATGTCCGTCATCTACGGGGTCCTTCCAGGCAAGATAAAAGGCATGGAAGGGGTCACCCATGTGGATGGAACGGCGCGACTGCAGACAGTGAGCGAAAAGCAAAACCCCGTGTTTTATGAAATCATTAAGGAATACAAAAAGCTCAGCGGGATTCCTGTTATTCTGAACACGTCTTTCAATATCAATGCCCAACCCATCATACGCACCGTATATGATGCCGTGCTTACCTTTCTCTGTTGCGGGATAGACGGTCTTCTGATTGAAAATACCCTCGTCAGAAAAAAAGAAAGCCTGCCGAGGGATTGTCTGAACCGGCTGGACCGTATTCTGGCGGAAGTCACCAGGGATGCCCGATCCATTGCATTGCAGATCCTTGATTATTCGGAGGAAACCCACAACCTGCTTTCTGAAATACTGGGCTGCCCCAGCATTCGGTTTCGAAAGTGTTATGGATCAAAACCGATTTCGCGGTGTTTTATAAAAGGGCATACGAAAATGAGCTGGGATATTATCTCCCATATGACACCCCATGTGGGGCAGTTCAACTATGGTGAAGAAGGGATTCCGAAGATCCATGACGGCGAAATCTGCATCCTGGTATCCGGGAAAAAGCTCATAGAAGCATCAAGTAAACCAACCAGGACCTATGTGGGGTTTGACCGGGAAGTGCACGGGGAAATGATTCGTGCCTGCCACGCCATGCCCGACAGAGAACGGTATTTTTTCCTTGACAGGGAATATCATCTGTTTGATGCGGACTACCTCTATGGAAGGCTGAAGCCGTTCAAGATAAAGGAAGCTGTAACACTCTCCTACGGAGCTGCGGTTTCAAATGTCCCTTCCCGTGAAGGCGATTTGGATGAAAAACGACTTATAAGCAGCGAACAGGAAGATATGTTCGAGACCTTAGCGGATGCGTAGTTCTCGATTACGGATTGCGGAATATTTGCGCTCATATGAAACTTCAATTGGATTGAACCGCAAAGGCGCAAAGGTCGCAAAGACTTTTTCGAATCGGAACGGACGATTCGGTAAAAAAACAATATCTTAGCGTCTTGAGCGAAGCGGGCGGTTAGAAGTTGAGGGAAACCTCGTTTGAGAAGTTTCTGTCTTAATCTGATCCGCATGAAAACCGTGAGGGCATCGCGGGAACATTTGTAAAAACGCCCAGTTCATGTCCGGTCGTGTCGTTGATGAATGTGGCGGCAAGGATCATCCCTTCCCGGAAAGTCATTTTGAGAGGAAACGGGTTGTCCATCCGGATCGTGACGTAGATCTTCCTGCCTTCCGATCGTTCAATCAATCCTCTGATAATGTTTCCTCCGATTCCCCGATCTCTGAAGTCCTCTCTTACCGCGGTATATCCCCTTTCCAGGTATCCGGAAAGATCCAATCCCGTGGCGTTTTCGATCTTTTTTCTGTAGGCTTCCTTGGGGAATTTGTGGGCGCTGGTGCCGATGATTCTATCTCCAAGGGCCGCGTACCCAACGAGGAAGGCGTTGCGGAGCATTTCCCGGGCCCAGGATGTCCCCACGCCTCCCGCTTCTTTGATGAGGAGGTAAATGGCCTCCAGAGTTGCTGATTTAATTTCTTCAGGTTTTTGGAAGTAATATTCTATGTCCATCGGTTTCAGAAAATCTTAAAAGGAGAATGGCTAACTGTCTCTGGCCTGGCTATAAAATAGGCTGGATACAAAAAGGTCCTGAAAGCGGGACAAACCCGAAAGTTCCACATATTCCATGTGACTAACTATTCGCTCCGCCTCCTTTCTCTGGTCTTTGTCCATCAGGGCCAGGCAGGCGCCGTGCAGGGCGGCATTCCCGATTCCCATAACGCTCGTTGTAGAACAACCCGGGATAAGGTCGATTGCGCAAGCATCCAGTGGTTCCACATAATTCCCTCCGGCCCCTGCAAGGAGAATCAGGTCCGGCTTTACCATTCCGGTTTTTTCCATCATGAGCTGTGCTCCGGCATGAAGGGCGGCTTTGGCCATTTGGAGTTCGGATAAATCCTTTCCGCTCAGAACAATGTCTTCTTCCAGGCCTGCTTCAGACTTCCAGACCAGGACAAACTCGTTTCCGTCCTGTCCCGGGCGTAAGCGCGGAGTCTTAATGGCATCATTGAAGCTCCCGTTTGCCAGGACAATCCCGGTTCTCACCATTTCAGCCGCCGCAGAAATAATCCCTGATCCGCAAATCCCCAGTGCCCGTTTCTCCAGAATCGTTCGGAACCGGACTTCGTACGTAACGGGATCGATCTTCACCCTGTCTATGGCGCCGGCGGCGGCGCGCATGCCGAAACGGATATGCCCCCCCTCAAAGGCAGGGCCTGCGGCGGTGGAACAGCAGATGACCCCTTTGTTGTTTCCAAAGAGGATTTCCCCGTTGGTTCCGAGATCGATAAGAAGCGTCGCCGGTTTACGCCTGTGAATCCGGGTAGCCAGGGCGCAGGCGATGGCATCGCTGCCTACGAATCCTGCCTTTACGGGAAGGAGATAAACATATGCGGAGGGAGAGATTTCCAGCTTCAGGTCCCTCGCTTTCATATATTCTCCTTTCTGAAGAGCCGGCGTATAGGGGGCCTCCGCTAAATATTTTGGAACCACTCCGGCAAAAAGATGGTGCATGGCCGTATTTCCTACCACGGCAGCTTCCAGGATGTGGGTGGCATCGATTCCGGCAACCTGTGCAGCATCTCTGATGAGGCCATTCATACAGATCATCATTCGAGACTGCAGGATGCCTAAGTGATCTTTTCCTTTGTTGCAGAAGTGGATGCGCGTAAGGACATCTTCCCCGAAAGGGATCTGGGGATTCATGGCGGCTGTTACGGCCATTTTTCTGCCGGAAACCAGATCAATCAGACAGGCCGCCACCGTCGTTGTCCCCATGTCAAAGGCCACTCCGAAAAATCCGCCTTTCCCGGCAGGCCTGACATCAATGATTTCCTTTCTTTGAAACAGGATAACGTCAACCCCCCTGGCCCCGGAACGGAGCGAATTCGGGAGGGCTTTCAGTGCCTGAGAATCGATGGTAAGCTTCTTTAATCCATATCCCGCGCTGAGTGCGGACAGAAGGCGCTCTTTGTCAGCCGTCACACGGCCAAGAACCGGGGGGGGGACCTCCACGCGAAACGGCTTCAGCGCGGGATTCAGTCGACCGGGATAGTTGTAGTTGGTTGAGGAGGTGAGAATAACCTGACGCCCTGTTTGGCTCTCCTCGGGGATATGGACCCGGGCGCCGCCCTCCAATATGGTCTCGCAGGCCAGGCGGTACCCTTTCCGGGTCAGGTCGCCCAGGATTTCCGTTTCGCGTTCGGTCGGTTCCGGGATTCGGCCCTCTACGGTTTCGAGCCGAATTCTGCACTTGCCGCAGGTTTTCCTGCCGCCACAGTCCGAGGTCAGGGGGATGCCCGCGGCTCTTGCCAGCTCCAGGAGGCTGGATTTTCCGTCAGCCTCTTTTTCCTTCCCGAAGGGGTCAAAAAAAATTGTTTTCATTCCAAAAAAATGCTTTTTCCAGTTTCCAGTTTCCAGTTTCAATTTTATTTCTTTACCATCTCCTTCATCCTGCTCACCCCTTCCGCCGCGTCTTTCGCATAGGCATCGGCCCCGCACGTATCGATCACAAATTTCCGGGTCATGGCCGCGCCCCCGCATATGATCTTTACTTCTTTCCCCAGGGTGCTGTTCCTGATGGCCTTTACGGTCTCTTCAACATAGGGGTCGCCGGTTGTCAACAGGGAGGAGAGTCCGATCACCTGGGCCTGGTTCTCTTTTGCTTTTGTTACGAAAACGTCCGGTGGGACATTTTCCCCTAAATCGATTACTTTGAAGCCGGAGGTTTCCAGCAGGAGTTTTGTTAAATTTTTCCCTATATCATGGAGATCCCCGAAAACCGTACCGATAACCACCGTTCCAAGATTCCTGTCCGCATCTGTTTTCAACAGCGGTTTTACGATGTCCATGCAGGCCTGCATGGTCCGAGCGGAAATCATCATTTCCGGGACAAAAATCTCTTTTTTCTCAAACCGCTCCCCCACCGCATTCAGCCCTGCAATGAGTGCATGGTCGATGATTTTGCCGGGGTCTGTCTTATTGCCCACCGCTTTTTTTGTAAGCGCCACCGCATCTTTCAACTTTCCGGCAATCACCGCATCTTTCAGTTCTTCAAGGTCCGATTTCATCGATTTTTTGCCGACTGGAGTTCTTTTTGAAACTCCCACGGCTTTCGAACCTTTCCCGATGGAAGAGAGATAGTTCATGCAGAAGTCATCTTTTCCGGAAAGCAGGTCTGCAATGAGGACTGCCTGCTTCATGGCCTTCACTGTAGGATCCAGAATCGGGCATGTGAGCCCATTGGTAACCGCCATGGCTAAGAAGCCGGCGTTAATGGCGTTCCGCTCCGGAAGCCCGAAGGAAATGTTGCTCAAACCAAGAGTCTGGTTTACGTGCAGATTATCGCGTATGAGCCGCAGGGCACGGATCGTTTCAACACCGGCCATGCTGTCGGCGCTTATGGCCATGGCCAGGGGATCAATGATCACGTCCTCCGCCGGGATTCCCATCTCCATGGCTTTCTCTACGATGGTTCTCGCAATTTCAAGCCGGCCCTCGGCTTTTTTCGGGATTCCTCGGTCATTCATGGTAAGGCCGATTACGGCGGCGTTATACTCTTTGACCAGGGGAAGTATCCTTTCCAGTTTGTCTATTTCCCCGTTTACTGAGTTTACCAGCGCTTTTCCCTTGTAGACCTTCAGGGCCGCTTCCAGGGCCTTCGGCAAGGCCGAATCAATGCATAGAGGGAGATCCGTCACTTCTCCAATGGCTGCAATCGCTTCCTGTAGAACCCGGGGCTCATCGATACCCGATACCCCCACATTAACATCGAGGATATGCGCGCCTGCTTCTGCCTGGGCAAGCGCCTCTTTCTGCACGGCCCGAAGATCTCCCCGTTCCAGGGCTTCTGCGAGGTCTTTACGTCCAGTGGGGTTGATACGCTCTCCAATGATCACAAGGGGCTGCCCCGGACCGATCACGACCGCCTTTTTTGCGCTGCTTATGGTCGTTTCCACCGGAGATTTTCCGA
>ERZ890953.1142-NODE-1142-length-13758-cov-8.658250_pt1 | contig 13758 bp, 21 predicted proteins | sample MGYA00521264_ERZ890953 | MGnify/ENA primary metagenome ERZ890953 (study PRJEB32303, sample SAMEA104408629) | aquatic metagenome | biome: Brackish water; feature: Chemocline; material: water | place: Baltic Sea | collected 2014-10-26T21:54:00 | depth 200 m ... | reverse complement strand
CCCCACTTGCCGGCGCAGATCGGGCCAATGCCCCGGGCGATGCTGACCTCGTTCGAGAGGGTCAGGCCGCAGCAACCGCAGGGGATCGTCAGCGAACGCCCCTCGGCGATGGCCAGCGCCAGACGGGCGGCGCGGCGGGCGGCATCCGACTGGATGGCGGCGCGGGGGTCACGCTCGATTTCGACCAGCTTCCCGACGAGGTCGGCGGGGGCGTCGCGGCCCGGCTGGAACACCTTCCCGACGATCTTGCCGGCGTACTGACCGTTCACCTTGACGTAGAGGGCGCCGGGGTTGCGGCCGGTCAGGGGGGCCAGCGAGAGGTTGACCTCGTCGACCGTCATCTGAGCCTTTACGGCCCCACCAGCCACGACCGCATCGAAGGCGGCACGGATGTTGGGGAACTCGACCGAGGTGGTCTGGCGGGCCGGATTCTGGCCCTGCTGGGCACGCTCGGCGTCGCGGGCCATGCAGTTCTCGATGGCGGTGTACTGGTTGGGGGTCAGGTCGCCGTAGCGGATGACGGCCGAGTACATGCTGGCGGCGAAGTCGAAGCTGTCGGCCTTCGCCTCGATCCACGCAGCGACGGCGGCCTGCACTTCCTTGAAGGAGACCCAGCGGGGGTCGGTGAGGCTGGCGCTCTGTGCGCGGGGCGCGACGCGGGCGAGGCGGCGATTGTGATAGTAACGGTTGGGGCCGGAGCGCTCGCCGAAGCTGGCGCTGGAGGGGCGGTAGTAGTTGCTATTGAAAAACGACATTTATCTGATCCTCATTGGGAGCCGGGAGAAGTCCCGGCGCAATCTCAATACAGGACACCGCCGGACCTGTCAACAGTATCCTGTCGAATTATGACAGGCTCCCCCAGTTGGCGCCGACGCTGGCCTCGGCAATTACCGGTACCTCAAGGGGGAGACAGTTCTCCATGATTTCGATGATCTGCGCCTTGAGTCGTTCACCCTCCCCACCCCTCGGGAGGCTCTTGTCCGCCTCGTCGTGGACGGTGATGTTGATCGGGATACCGGCCTTACGCAGTTCGATCAGTGCCATCTTCATCTGGTCGGCAGCACTTCCCTGAATGACGCCGTTCAATGCCTTGTGTATGCGGGCATAGTTGCCGTCAGGATACTTCTCGAACCGGATGCGCCGTCCGAGGATCGTCTTGACGTAGCCGCGCCGCTTCGCCGTGTCTTTCGCCAGCTCGAAGAGGCCCTTCATGAAAGGCACCGACGAGGCGTGGCGGTCGAGGAGTCGTTGACCTTCGTCGCCGGCCACCTCCAGCTCACGCCCATTTCGAAGTGTGATCATCTTGGTTGGAAGTCCAAGCTGCCGACACAGTGATGCGCCCTGCATGCCGTAGGCGAGGCCAAGGTTGATCGTCTTGGCGTGCCTGCGCTCGATGCCCATCAACGCCGCACACTCGCCATGGAGGTCGGTCATCGGGTTAGAGCGGAAGCGGGCAACCATGCCGACGGCGCCATTCTGTCGTGCCAGCGCCGCGAAGTGTACAGTGAGACGCGGCTCCTGCGAGGCGTAGTCGAGTTTGAGCCAGTCCTCGCCGGGCTCCGGGACGAAGCAGGATCGGATCGCCGGCCCGATGTCGGGATCGCGGATCGGGATGTTCTGGAGGTTCGGGTTCGAGCTGGCAAAACGTCCTGACCCAGTGCCAAACATCGAGTCGTTGTCTTCGTCGTTGTGGCGTGTCGGATGAAACTCGGCGTGTATTCTCCCGCGGTATGCGTACCCCTCAAGGTATCCTTCGATGAAGGTACCGACGGCCTTGTCGTACTTCCGTGCCATGAGGATAGACTTCGATACAGGAGAGTTGATCGACTCAAGAACCTCACGACGAACCGAGTCGTTCCCTAGGCCGGTCTCGCCCAGCACGACGTTGGGGTTCTCTACACGAAGCGCCTTGATCGCCGCCTCGTTCTCGAACGGCGACATATTAACCCCAGTCTCCCGATGAATGGCGAGAAGACTTGAGTTACGATTTGTGGTGAATAGTCTTTTAAGTTCCGCCGCTCGATCCAGATCGACACGCACGCCGAGTTTTCTCATGTCGGTGACGACCATCGTGCATTCGCTTTCGAGGTCGAGGACCTTCTGCAGGTCTTCCTTCTCGATTTCCGGCATCAGCTTGTGATAGAGGCTGTAGGTCAGACGCGCGTCGTCGATGGCGTAGGGTGCCACCGCCCACGACGGCATCTTCTCCATGTTCTCCATCGGCTTGGGGATGTGATGTTCCTTCGCCCACGCCGCCAGCGTGTCGCTGCTCTTGCCCTCACCGAGGTAGTCGCGCGCCAGAGAACCGAGGGAATAGCTTCGACGATGCTCGTCGAGAAGATACGCCATCGTCTGGACGTCGACGGGGGCGTTGGCAAACTTGACATGGAAACGCTGCAGCCAACCGACATCATAGGAGGCGTTCGCCATGATGAAGATGACATCAGGCTTCGCTGCCTGCGTGGTGATCCATCGCAGGAAAGCTAAAAAGTCCAAGTTGCCTTCGGCATGCTCCACAGGGAAGTATCCCGACACGTTCTCGCCGTAGATCGAGGCGCCGCAGATAAATCCCTCCCCCACGCGCGCCCACGACGAGCCGCGCTTCATCGCAATGCCGGGGTCTTTCGTCTCAAGGTCGAGCGCGACGAAGCCGTGCAGCTCGGGGAACGACGTCGGCAGGACAAACGACTCCGGCGGCGTCCAGATGCGACGAACTGGAGGAAGACCCAACTCGTCCTGCAGCGGCGACTCGATACGACGAACCATCAGACTACCCATTCGCTTTTATTTTATTTTCCGTTGCGTCGATCACAAAGGAACCCATGTCCCCCATCGGCATCATACCCTCGCCGACCGTATCGTCGTCGCTCTCTATCGCCGACAGGTTCCACTCAAGAACAGAATGTTCCGGTTGGGTGATCGTCACCGACTCCCCCGCCCAAGTAAAACGTCTCAGGCCCCTGTAATGTGGCTTAACAGACGACTCCTTGCCGCTCGGCAGTACTCTCGTGTGGCCTTCGACAGCATGAAATATGGGCCGCGTCTTGCCCCGCTCGTTCACGACCTTGTCTCTGTTCTTGAAGAAGTAGGGCGTCCTTTTTAACGCAACTCCGAAGGACACTGATATGTTGTCGCGCTCTGCCCGGACGTGAAACTCCTTATCCGTCTCAACGTATCCTGTGGTTATGTAGAACAGAAAGGCGCCAAACTCAGCGGGGGTGCTCCCCCATGTTTTTTTGGCCTCTTTTTCTTTTTCGGAGTCCTTCTCTTTTTCGGACGTCATGAAACGCCAATGAATTTCAAGCCCATGAGACATTCCCCACGTCACTCGTGAGAACGAGCCGCCCCTCGGTAGTATGCAGTGAGAGACCGACCGCTCCGGAATGGCCTGAATACTGCTGTCCTTGACCGCCACGAGATATGAATAGCCCACGGCGCGACCCTTCGATGTGGGCGTATAGACGAGAGTGACGCGATAGACGGCACGAGAACCCATAGGGACCGCTATGTGCGGAGAGGCTCTTGTGACACGACAAAAATAAACACACATGGAGACTTTTTCGCCTTCCACCGGGGGAAAGTAGACCATCGCCGCGGACGGCAAGAGTCTCACGAACCGGCGATAGGCGTCGTCATCGGGCGCTATCCCGTTGGCCACAAGACGGACGCCAACCTTTGCGTGGTATCGATAGGCGTCGTCATCGAGCTGTCTGAACTTCCGCATTATCCTGCGCGCAGTGGGAATCTCCGAGAGGAGATTGTCTAAGTAGTAGAACGATGTCTTCTCGTGATTAGTTTTCTGGTTTCTGTGACGTGTTTTATTCTCTACAGAAAACGCGACAACTACTGACCGCGTTTCGGACGATGGCGCCGTCTCTGCTGTACTCACCCGATCTGTCTCCGGGACACGGCTCCGCCGAGACGGCCATATCGAGGACCAGACACGCGATGCAAAACGGAAGATAGATGACATCATGGTCGCTCCTGTTTCTGCAATCCGCCTTGCTGCTTCTTCCGCCTCTGTGGGGGAGGTCATGCGTCCACCCGCATCAACTTCCTGATCAGCGTGGCGTACCGCGATCCGGCGGGGGAGGCGTTCACCGATTCGGACAGTGTTCTGACCAGCTCGGCGCCGTGTCGCCTGATCAATTCCTTTCGAAACGCTTCGAGGTCGCGGAACCGCGCGAAGAATGTCCGCCGGCACAGGCCGCACTCGGCGCATAGTTGAGGCACCATCGCAGCCCAGTTGCCGTCACGAACGATCAGCGTGAGGCCGGCAACAAGGAAGGCCTCCCGGTTCCGGGCCGACCTGAGTCGTCGACCGTCCATCTGCGTCGGAAGCCCCGTCCGGGACTCCTCCGGGAAAATTGTGTCTGCCGGCTGTGCGTGGTCGGTCATGTTGCGCTGTTTCCTTTGTTGTCGTCGACGATTTTATAGGCCTGCGATCCCGGCAGGTTTTGCGCCAGCTCGCCGCGCGCGATGCCCGACGTGACATCCTCGTGAGTGCTGATGTCTCTGTACCAGACGCGATCACCTTTCACGCGCCAGTAGAAGTCGCCGGAACGCTGGCCCCACTCGACGTTCCTTGCCGCGGTGGTCGCGTACTTGGCGACGCCAATCTCACGGCCGGTCACGAGTGACTTCACCTTCGCGATGCCGCGCCTGTCGACGTCGGCAAACGGCAACGACTCCTGCTCGCTGGTGTAGGTCATCCGCTTGATCTTGCGAGCGCCGCTGTGGGAATTGTAAGGCTCCCACCCATACCAGTTCGGGCGCGCCGCCGCGCGGGCCTCCGCCTCGTCACGCGCCTTGCGTTCGTCGGCGCGGGCAAGAGCTTCCTTCACCGCGCGCTTCCGGGCGTGACGGAGACGACGATCCTCGAACGCCCAGTTGCGGTAGCCTTCGGCGAGTCGTCCGTAGTAGAGGTCGCTCGGCGCCTCGGGGAAATCATCTTTCTTGATGTAGGTGAAGCAGCGTATCGCGCGGCCGTCTATTGTGAGCGCCGTCACGAGGTAGCGGTCATAGACGCGACCGAGGCCCTCCCGCTTGTCGAGCGTCTCGACGTCGGACGCTGTAAGTTGATAGATGCCGACCAGCGTCGTCGAGTCGTCGTCAGGGATGATCGTCGCCACCATCGCGAAGGCCAGCCGGAACCCAAGCAGCTTACCAGACGCAACAATCTCGGCGCGGGGGCAACGAGACGTCATCTGGTTGAAGCCGAGGTTGGAGCCGTAGGCGGCATAGGCATAGCGCGTCGCGATGTGCCCGGCCGGGTGATGCGAGACCTTGAGAACCGTGGTCGGAATTTCGTTGGGGGTAGGTGTGGTCATTTGAATTTCCTCATTGGGCGGGAGCGACAGGATACAGCTTGTTGGCAACAGAAGTAAAGTATTGATTTGTTTCCTCGGAAATTTCTTGCATTCGCCTGACTGTTCCAAAAGAACAGCCCAACACTTTGGCGGCATCTGACATCAGGATTCTTCGACGACGAAACACGACATACTTATTGGCTCTGGTATTTCGTGACTGTGCCAGACGAGTCGTCCACTGGCAGTTTTCTGGAGAGTAGCCCCTATTATTATCCTTACGATCCAACGTAAGGCCGGGGCGCCACCCATGCGTTGTCGACCAGATGTAAAATGACTTGAAATTACCTCTCCATTCACGACACAACCTAATGCCGCGTAACCCATAGTATTTGTAGTCTCGATTGTTTTGGTTGTAGCAACGGCTCTTCATGTTTCTCCATGCTTTATGGAGAATATGGTCCGTCAATCCATGCTTCATATTGTTTTTGGGGCCGCACCCGCAGGACCGGGACGTTCCGTTGCGTAGATTTCCAGAGGACATGCGCCGTGTTTTTCCGCAGGCGCATTTAATCAACCACGCACGTTGTCTTTGCGTGCCTATGGTTCCATCCTTCCGAAGGACGGTCCATAGGCCAAATGTCTCTCCTGTGATATCCATCATCTTACTACCTCAAAGTTGTCTAATAGTCGCACAAACTTATGTGGTAGAAAAGTCCTCCAATCTCTGCCTATAGAAGGCGCTGGACTCGGGGCTGGCGCCCTGCAACACGCTCGCCTGACGCAGCACATCGAACACGCTCGCCCGATCCAGCACATCGAAGAAGTCGCTGGAGGGGCGTGGGGCCGGCGCTGCGACCGACGGTGCCGAGGGGTTGACCGTCACGCGCTGGCGGACCTGCGCCGGGAGGCTGAATATCGCGGCTCGGCTGCGGGCACCATTGGCGGCGACGTAGGCCAGCTCGCCATTCCGTTCGGTGGTGATCAGGTGGGCGCCGTTGCGACGCAGCCAGTGGGCCGTCACACGGAGGCGGGTATCCGGCCACCCGAAGTTGCGGGCGTCGTTCTGCGTGACCACGCCGCGCTCCTCGATGGCAGTCAAGAACATGTCGTAGTCGGTGTCCCGCTCGATGGTGGGGATCGTCCCCGGCGCGACCCGACCCACGACGACGCTGGTGGTCGCGGCGGCGGCGCGGCGGCGCTGGTTGCGGATGATACGGGCCGGCCCGACCGTGGTCGGGGCGGGGATCGCGGTCGCCGTCGTGGGCTGCCGCACGATGCGAAGCGTCTCGGCGACGAAATCACACAGGAGGCGATAGAAGCCGATGATCTTGGTTGGGTTCAAGGTGCCGCTGTGCTGGCGAAACTCAATGCGCTTGTCGCCGACCGGCTTGTCGAGGTGTTGGAGATTGACGGCGGCGTAGCGCTCGCCGTGACCCCACGACTCCCGGCTGTTGGGGTTCGAGGCGGCGCGGGTCACCTTGTCGAGGGCCGCACCGGTCAGGGCCGCCCCCCACCGGGTCGAGTGGCGCGACGACGGCAGGATGGCGTTGAAGTCTGCGATGCGGGCGGTGTAGCGCCACGCGATGGCCGCCGCCTCATAGGGGGTGATGTCGCGGGCGTCGAGGTGGATGTGGAAGCCGCAGCTGCGGTTGACGTCGTAGCCGTTCTGGCCAAGCCACGTCGCGACCTTACGGACCTGCTCCAGCGACTCCTCGGTGCCGGGCAGCGTCGGCGCCACGACTTCGAGGGCCTGACCGACGGGGGTCAGGGAGACGTCTGGCTTGATCTGCCAGACGTCGTAGTTCGCGTCGAAGTGGCGGTCGGTGCGGACGGCCCGGAAGCCCATCGCGTTGATGGCGCGGGCGATGTTGGTGCCGCTGGTCTGGTAATCGACGCGGGGATTGAAGCATTCCAGCTCAAGTCCGAAGGCACGAAGGGTGGTCATTTCAGTTCCTCATTGGGGGCCGCCGTGGGCCGGTGCAGTCTTATACTTCGAAAACGACTCGCGACGCAATAGCTATCGTGTGGATTTTCCAAATAATCCAACCCTTACAAATCAACCTATTGATGGCGATGCACATTGCGTACATCATGTAGTGCTGTCGATTTTTGTGGACAACGCCGAGGCGTCGGAGGATGATGCGGGGCGCCTCATAGCCCGGCGTCCACAAGTAGGGCTCAATCATGAAAGGATCGATAAATGGCTTTGAAAACGACTGTCTTCGAGGTTGCCCTCGACAACGACCGCGCCGAGATTGCCTTCGGGCTCCGCGTCGCGGTGGTCGAGTATCTCCGCAACCGCTTCCGCAAGAAGCTGGCCGGGGCCGAGGATGCCGGCGTCGACAAGATGACCGCCATGCAGCGCTTCTCGCTGTCCTACGCAGGCGCCGCCCGGGGGTATCGCCTCCCGAAAGCCATCCCGGCGTCGTTGGTCTCGTGGGCCGGCTACGTCGAGTACAACGACTCGGTGGAGTGGTTCCCGTCCGCACCGAGGGGCACCATCGGTATCTTCGATAAGGAAGCGATCAGCACCCTCCCCGGCAACGTCGCCCTGATCAAGATGGGCGGCGTGAACTTTGCCGGCGTCTTCGAAGGCGCGATCCCCTCCGACGTCGTCGAGGTCCGCATCACCGTCCTCGACAGCGGGAAGTATCAGGCCACCGTGGTGAGCGGCCGTCCCGACGACGGCAGCGATATGCGGGTGCCGATGCCGAGTGAGCCTGAGACACAAGACGCCTGATCTTTCAACCGGGCGGCGGGATGGTCTCGCCGCCCATCTTTCTGGAGACCTCATGACACAACGACTCGCCGACGAAATCATCAAGTTGCGGACACTCAACCGCAGCATCAAGTACGCCGAGGCCGCCCTCGAAGAGTTGAGCGGCCGGAAACGCACGCTGGAGACCGAAGTCCTCCCGGCGATGTTCGCCGAGGCGGGCGTGCGCTCGTGGGAGCTGCCCGACGGCGGCAAGGCGACGCTCTCCACCAAGGCGCGTGGCTCCCTCCCGAAGGAGCCGGAGTTGCGGAAAGCCGCCATCGATTGGCTGGTCGAGAACGGACACGAAGGTCTGATCGAGGCGAAGATCACCGCAAGCTGGAACCGCAGTGAGCGGGATAAAGCTATCGCGATCTATGAGCAACTCCGCCAAGACAACAGCGTCAAGCTGGCGCTCGACGAGGGCGTCAATCACATGACACTCAGCAAGATGTGCAAAGACGCCGTCACGTCGGGGCAGGAAATACCTCTCGAAACCTTAGGTGTCGTGGTGATGCCTGAGGTGTTGATCACCAAGGAAGGGGCTATCGATGACGACCAATAGAACGAACGAAGTGGCGACTCAGGCGGCGGGAATGCCTGCCGTCAGTGACGAAGACCTCGCACTGATGCAGGGTCAGTCGCACGCCAGCGATTTCACGAAGGATGATATGGCGACGCCGTATCTGACCATCGTGCAGGGCACCTCGCCGTACGTTAAGCGCAATGAGCCTGAGTTCATCCCCGACGCGCGCGAGGGTGATATCCTCGACACGCTGACACTTAGGCTCCGGACCATCGCGGCGTTCATCCCGGCGAAGTACGAAGTCCACTACACCGAGTGGAAGCCCAACCGCGGCGCGATGGTGAAGCAGTGGGGCACCGACTCCAGCGGCTACGATGCGGCCGAGGGCGACTTCGGGACACGCAAGACAGCGGGAGGCAACGACATCACGCCGTCCTACGTCTACTTCGGCCTGCTGATCGACGACCAGACGGGCGGCGGTCTCCCGGTGATCCTCTCGCTGACCGGGACGCAGGCGAAGAAGGCGCGACGACTCAACGCCCTCATCAATGCGCTCGAACTGCCGGCCCCCGGCGGCGGTGTCTTCGAGCCGCCGATCTACGCCCGCATCTATCAGCTCACCACCGTCCCGGAGTCAAACGACCTCGGAAGCTGGAGCGGCTGGAAGATCGAGCCCGGCCCCCTGACGTTGACGACACCGACCGGTCGCAGTCTCTTCGCGAAGGCGAAGGCGCTCCGTGATCAGGTCGACAGCGGGACGGTTCGAGCTGCGGCGCCGACGCCGGCCCAGCGGACGGCTACCGAAGGCGCCGCGGACGCGGATATTCCTTTTTAGATGGCCGCATCGGCTTCGTGCGACGATTCATCGAGCGGCGGGGAAGGTACCTTTCCCGCCGTCTTCTTGTTCGCATAGCCAAGCCGCTGCGGCCGAAGTATATCCTGTCGGGTAATGCCTCACGATGGAGACTGCAACAATGACCAGAAGCTATTTTATCCTGCTCGACAGGGTACCGAAGCCGGGTGAGTTGAACTGGACGTCGGTACCGACGCTCCTGACGATTTCGGATTTGTGGGACGCAGCGCGGACGACTCACGCCGGGCTGCTGTTCCGGGTTCGGTCGGATAAGTCCCCCGGCGACGACCTCGGGACGGGGGACCGCATCGAGTCGTGCGCCGGCCTGATCGATCCCAGCTCCCGCTGGCGCGCCGTCGCGGCTCTCGCGCGGCTTGGTCTCAACAGTCTCCAGTTTGCGCCCCTCGCGCAGGCCTGCTGGCAGGCCTACGGGATGATTTCCACCAAGCACCCGGCCAGCATAGCTCCCGGCGAGAGGATGGCCGTGGTGGGCGAAATTCGGGCCGCTATGGACAAGATACCGGAGGATGCAGGGCCGCAGGGTCACCATGAGGCGGGCGTCGGGGCGATGATGATCCGTCTGGCTCACTGCGACAGTGATCTGGAGGCGGTGATGGTTGTTCCCAACCGCGCCGGGATGATGATCAATGTCGATCCGACAAACGAGGGCGGCGTGCAGGAGCGGATGGCCAGCATCGACATCGAGGCCTCCGCCTTCATGTTGTGCGAGGCGAAGGGGCGTCTGTCCGAGAAGGCGCCGGGGTGGCTCTACGCCCCGATGCCGGCGCTGCCTCAGGCCTCCGCGGTATCGCCCGAAGCAGCGCCGCCTGAGTCGTCGCGGGCGGACGAGGACGAGGACTGAGCCTCCCTGACCTTGGCCAGAACCTCGATGTGCTGCTGCTCGGCCTGAGCGTAGGTCGAGCAGCGACGGCATTCTCCGTCAAGTCTGCCGCCGAAGACCATCGTCTCGAACAGAATTGGGGGTCCATCGCCGAAGCTGTAGTCCAACCCAAGGAACACCGTCGAGACCTTCATTGTGTCGACGATAGACTTGGCGACGAACCTGTTGTCCATTTCGAAACGATTCGCCCACTCGATCAGATCATCGATCCGATGCACCGTCTTGTCGGCGTTCAGGACGTAGTGATGCATGCGTCGCTCCTCAGTTGCAGTTGACGTAGCGCTGACGGCCGCCATTGACGTAAGTGATCGTGCAGGTACGGACGTTGCCGTTGGCGTCGGTCATGGTGACGGTCTCGGTCCAGCTCTGCGCGCGGGCGTCGTTGTAGGCGAGACCTGCGCCGAAGGCGACGGCGAGGGCGTAGATGAGGATGGTCTTGATCATGAGTAGGTTTCCTTTCGTGGGTTTTTGTCGTGCCATGTGTCAGTCTCCTTAGGAATTGCCCGGCAGCGGGAATAAGTAATTGAGTCGTTGGTGGGGTGGACTTGGCTTCGACGGGTTTCCCCTCCACCTCACCACCTAACGCTACCACCATCGCGACCTAGCACCTCTAGGCTTCGTCCGTTTTTGCGGGGAGTCGCCCCGCTTCCCTTCATCGGCCGGCGTGCCGACTAGCCCCTGACTAACCGGGGCACGTCTCGATCATACCCCCACTGTCGTGGTGATGAACTTATCGAAGGCTACCGGCTTCTTCCCCGGCAACACTACAGTCTGGTTCGCGACATCGACGACGACGTCGCGGCTTTCGTCCTCACAGGCGCGGCTCGCGATGCCGAAGCCCGTCTCCGCCCGGAGAGATTCGTCCGCCGGGGCGCCTTCGGCCTTGAGCATTTCGCAGAACAGGATGCGAGCCAAATAGGCCTCATCGTTCCATCGCAGCTTCCGGCCGAGGGCGCGCTGGACAATCGCCGGGAGGCGGCTGCCCTGCCAGTGCGAGTAGAGGAAGACTTTAGAATCGTCGCTCACGACGACGACGTGTGCGCGGTCCCCCATCTTAGGCCGCCAACGCTTCGGCGTTGAGCTGGCGGGCGGTCACCTTCAAGGTGATCGTCTCGGTGACCGTCGTGTGCGCCGCGATGAATTGCGGCGACAGCTTCGCCCGGACGGCGGCCTGATCGAGCGTCGCGCGCTCGCCGGCAAACACGTTCGCCTCGAACGACTCGCCCTGATAGCGGCCGACGCCGTTCGACTTGAGCTTCTTCTCCAGATCGGCGAGCTGCTTGAGCTGCGGCGCGAGGGCCGCCTTGAGGGCGCCGATCTGATCGACGAGGCGGGCGTTGGGAAGTGACGTTGACATGATTGCAGGCTCCTCATTGGGCTGGGGCAGGATGCCCCGGTGGCATCCTTCTACAGGAAGCCCTCGGGGGTGTCAACACTATCCTGACGATTTAGTCAGAGCCCCTTGGAGGCTTTCAGGAGTGCGCGTCGTTCGGCGTCGATCCTGATCAACGACGCCCGCGCAATGTCCCGCTGGTGGATGTAGGCCTTCGACATCGTCTTGATGTCGCCGGCAGCCGACGCCAGACGACTCAGCTTCGACAGCTCGAAGGCCTCCCGGAGGTCCAGATCGGCGTGGGCGGTCATTCGATTTCCTTTCGAGCAGCGGCGATCAGCGCGAGGATGGGCTTGACGTACTCCTCAATGTTGGCCCAATCCTGATGCGACGGGTGCCAGCTGCCGGTGGCGTTTTCCTGATAAACCATGCCGCGCAACCCCTTGTCGGCGGCGTCGATGATCTTCTTGCCGATGGTCATGACTGCTCCCCCTCGCGACGCAGGACCTCAGCCTCGGCGGCCAGATCGAGACCGCCCCGACGACGGCGCCGGGGAGGCCTGTTTTCCGGCCGCTGGGAGGGGTTCTGGCGAGAAGGGTCCGCTGGTCCCGCCGACCGCGGCTTCGCCCTCAGGCGGCCGTTCTCGTCGACGTAGCGCACGGCCTTCTTCGTCAGGACGAAGATGTAGGGGCGGCTCATGACTTCTTCTCCTCCTGCGCCAGAAACAGCGTCGCCAGAGCGTCGATGGTTTTGGGGATCGAATAATTGTGGGAGATGCCAGTCAGCGCAGCGTGGCGGGCGGAGAGGGTCTCGGAGACCCGGGAAAGTTTGTCGCGGGTCTCCCCGGGGATATCCAAGAGCCTCCGACGACCGCCCTCCCGATATCTTTTCCGGTACACGGCTACTGCCGCCAGCCGTTCCTCCTCTGTGTGGTATTTCCTAGGGGCGCTCATGACACTTCTCCATCGGTCTCGGGTTTGTCGGCGGGGATCACGAACCACGCCCAGTCGACGAGGATCGAGTCGTTGCGGACGTGGTAGCCGGCGATCAGGTACTTCCCGCCGGGGATCGGGCGGAGGTTGACCTTGAAGAACAGGTTGATGGCCGGCGACCAGCGGGTCTGCGGGATCATGAGCATCGGGATCACCGGACGTTGATGGTGATGTCGGCGTGCTTGGGCACGAAGCCGAGGTGATCGGCAGCCAGATCGACCGCGATCAGGAAGTTGGCCAGCTCGCTGCTCGCAGCGCTGTGAAACATGACGATCTGCTTGCCCTTGAAATAGACGGTGACCTTGTTCATCTGGATGCTCCTCATTGGGATGGGCGCGATGCCCGGTGGCATCCTTCTACAGGAAGCCCTCGGGGGTGTCAACACTATCCTGACGATTATTGAAGGTCTAGTAATTCTCCGCCTCGATGCGGGTGATGAAGTGGTGGATGCCTCCCGCGCACTCGATCCAGCGATCCGGCTCCCAATCACGGCAAGTCACCGTCTCGCCTGCACGATATTTGATGCTTTCGTCGCGATTGCTGACCGCTGGTCCGTCGCCATGCAACGCCACCACCACGGCATGACTGGCGCGGCACTTCCGACCCGTCGCGTTGCTGCGTTTGGCGTCGGCAGGTATGAGCAGCTCGACGATGACCTCTCCACACTTCTTCCATGCGACGTAGGACCCCGTCTCGGGGACGATAGACAGGCGGGCAGCTTCCAGAGGTGGCAGGTCCTTGGCGCCGTACAGGTTGGCGCCGCGCAGGTCGGCGCCGCTCAGGTTGGCGCCGTACAGGTTGGCGCCGTACAGGTTGGCGCCGCGCAGGTTGGCGCCGCTCAGGTTGGCGCCGATCAGGTTGGCGCCGCGCAGGTCGGCGCCGTACAGGTCGGCGCCGCGCAGGTTGACGCCGTACAGGTTGGCGCCGATCAGGTTGGCGCCGTACAGGTTGGCGCCGCTCAGGTTGGCGCCGCGCAGGTCGGCGCCGCGCAGGTTGGCGCCGCGCAGGTCGGCGCCGCGCAGGTTGACGCCGCGCAGGTTGGCGCCGATCAGGTTGGCGCCGTACAGGTTGGCGCCGCTCAGGTTGGCG
>ERZ890953.1141-NODE-1141-length-13759-cov-7.212128_pt1 | contig 13759 bp, 10 predicted proteins | sample MGYA00521264_ERZ890953 | MGnify/ENA primary metagenome ERZ890953 (study PRJEB32303, sample SAMEA104408629) | aquatic metagenome | biome: Brackish water; feature: Chemocline; material: water | place: Baltic Sea | collected 2014-10-26T21:54:00 | depth 200 m ... | reverse complement strand
CGGAGCCGGAGCCGGAGCCGGAGCCGGAGCCGGAGCCAGAGCCAGAGCCAGAGCCGGAAGCCGAGCCGGAACCCGAGCCAGAGCCCGAAGAAGAGTTCTTCGAAGAGGAGGCTGCCGAAGAGCGGCCCAACTACGCTCCCGCGACCCTGCATGTCGCCGCCGCCCAACCTGCGCCGGCCCTGCAGGCCGCCCCCGTCGAGGCTGCGCCGACTCTGGACACCGTCTCCGGCGATCTCCCAGACGATCTCGCCCAGGAGTCCGTGGCCTGGTGGTATGCCGCCACCGCCCTCGAGAAGGAAGCCCTCACCTCCGCCGACACCGAGGCCAGGGCAGCTCGGCTCGCAGCTGCTGCAGGCATCTACCGCGACCGAGTCGGGGACTGGACCCGCGCAGAGGCGCTCTACCGCGCCGCCGCCGAGGCCGGCCTGCAAGATCCCGACATGCTCCGTGATCTCGGCGATCTGGTCGCCACTCGCGAAGACTTCGCCGCCCTCGCGGACATCCTCGAGCGCCGCGCTGGGCTCCTGGACGATCCCAAGGCCAAGGCCGAGGCCTTCCAGGATGCCGCGCTTGTCGCCAGGAACAACCTCCGTGACGACTCGGGCGCGGTCCGGCTCCTCGAGCTGGCCGTCGAAGCCGATCCCGACGACTACTTCTCCCTCCGCCTGCTGCGCGACATGCACCTCCGGCTCCAGAACTGGGAGGCCCTCCCTCCCGTGCTCGAGCGCATGGCCGATCTGGCGCCCGCCGCCCTCGCGGCCGAGTACCATGTGGAGCGCGGTCAGGTGCACGAGAGCCGCTTGGGCAACGACGGTGACGCACGGGACGCCTACCTCGCCGCCCGCCAGGCCGACGCCTCGTACGGTCCAGCCTTCCTGGCCCTCGAGCGCTACCTCCGCCGCACCGAAGCCTGGACCGAGCTCGCCGAACTCTACGAAGCCGAAGCCGGCGTCGACGAGGGGCCGAACGGACGGTTCTGGGGCCTGTGGGCTGCCCACACCCACTGGCTCCGCGCTGGTGACACCGACAGGGCGGCCTCGAGCTTCGAGCTGCTGGGCAGCGCTGGCCTGCACCGGGCCGAGGCCCTCGAGCTGCGCGCCTTCCTCTCCTCGTGCGAGCGCTGGGACGCCCTGGCGGATCTGCTCCAGCAGCAGGCCAGCGAGCGCAGCGGCATGGCTGCGGCGACCGACTGGTTCGCGGCTGGGCACGTCCTCGAGTTCCGTGTCGGCCAAGCCGAGCAGGCCCTGGTCTGCTACCAGGCGGCCCTCGAAGCCGACCCGTGCGCCATGCCAGCGGTGGAAGCCGCTGGTCGGCTGCTCGCCGCTGCCGGCGAGATCGAACCTCTCTCCACCATGCTCGAGGGAGTGCTCGCCAAGGTCACCGACCCCGACCTGCTGGTGGGCTTGCACTTCATGCTCGCAGAGCTGTACGAGCACAACCTCGCACAGCCCGACCAGGCCAGCGCGCACTACGCCGCCGTCCTCGAGCGGGTGCCCAGCTACCTGCCAGCCCTCGACGGTCTGGCCCGGGTGTACGCCACCTTGGGGCAGCACGATCAGCTCGCAGCGCTCTATGAGCAGCGCGCGATCCTGCACGACGACATCGAGATCACCGCACGCCAGCTCACCCTCGCCGGCGCGGTGTGGGATGGCCCCACCAGCGACCCCGACAAGGCCATCGACTTCTACCAGCGCGCCCTCGAGGCCGTGCCCAACCATCCCTTCGCCCTCCCCGCGCTGGCCTCTCTGCTGCGCTCGGCCGGACGGTGGGAAGACCTCGCCAAGGTCCTCGAGGCCGCAGCGCGTACCAGCCTCGACGGCGACGACGCCGTCGGCCTGTTCTACGAGGCGGGCCGTCTGTGGGACATGCAGCTGAACCAGGGCACCACCGCCGCGGCCTGCTATCGAGGCGCCCTCGAGCTCTCCCCCGGGTTCTTGCCTGCGCGCATCCGGCTTCGCAGCCTGCTGATGGCAGAAGGCGACGTCAGTGGAGCCTACGGCCTGCTCCTGGCCGAAGCAGACGCCAGCGAGGAGCCAGCGCGCAAGGCCTGGCTGCTGTACCAGGCTCTGCTCATGGCGCCCGCGGTGCCCGACGCCGACACCGACCGCCTCTTGGACGACCTCTCCCTCGTCGCGCCCGATCACCCGGCCGCGGTGGAGATCAAGGCCTGTATGGCCTTGGCCCAGGGCGACCGCGCCGCTGCCGCCGAGGCATTGCGTCAGCTGGCCGCCCGCGGCGAAGACGACGCCGAGACCTTGCCTGGTTGGTACCACGCCGCCCGGCTGCTGGCCGAGCAGGGCGACAACGTCGCCGCGCTTCAGGCGCTGTCCATGGTGCTCGCCGCCGACAGCGGCGCGGGCCTGCCCATGGCCGCTATCGCACGCCTGTGTGAGAGCCTGGGCTACTGGGAGGAGGCCTCCCGCGCCCTCGAGATCTCCGACCAGGCAGCGTCTTCTCGCTACCTCGGTCGCATCAACGAGCTCTACCTGCAGGACGCTGACGCCGCGCTGGCGGCCTATCGCCGCGCAGTCGAGGGCAATCCTGCGGATCTGGTGGCCTGGCTCGGGATCGAACGTCTGCTCACCAGCGCCAACGATCACGCCGGCTTGGCCGCAGTGCACGGCTCGCTCGTCGAGAACACCGACGCGCCCGCCATCCGGGGCCTCCACGCCCTGCTCGGTGCGCATCTGTATGAGGGCATCGAGGATCTCGACAACGCCAAGAAGCTCTACAACGCCGCTTTCGAGGCCAGGGCTGGTCGTGGCAAGGCCTTCGACGGGCTGCTCCGGGTCCTCGTGGCCCAGGAAGAGGCTGATGCCATCCGCGACCTCTTCCTGCTGGTCGACGTCGAGAGCGGCCTCGAGCTGGCCAACGCGCTGATCGATGTGGGCGATCTCGAGGGTGCCCTGGAGTGCTTGACCGCCGCATCGGCCACTGCCGACGATCCACTGCCCTTGCTGCTGCACGAGGAGCGCATCCTCGCCGAACTTGGCCGCTGGCAGGAGGTCTTCGAGTGCCTCAGCACCCGGCGCAAGGTCACCGCCAACAACGAGGCCCTCTCCTGGATCGAGCGCGAGCAGCGTCTGCTGCTGGCCGATCACCTGGCGGAGACCGACGAGGCCTGGGACTTCTACCGCTCCCTGTACGAGGAGCGCCCGAACGATCCCGAGATCCTCGAAGCACTGGCCAACATCAGCCAGGCACGCGGTGAGACCGATCTGGCCATCCAGTACCTCGAGCAGCGCGCCCAGGTCGCCGTGGACGACACCGACCGCGGTCGGGTCTATCGCTTGCTGGCCACGATCCAGCGCAAGGCCGAGAACACCGACGCGGCCCGCGAGGCCTACCTCCAGGCCCTCAACATCGACCCCGAGGACCTCGTGGCCCTGGACGGCCTGCTCGATCTGGCCACCCAGGCCGAGGACTGGCGCACGGTGGTAGGCATCCTGGCCCGCAAGGGCGTGCTCTTCCAGGACGACGAGCAGCTCGAGGTCTACACCACCATCGCCCAGATCTGGGAAGACAAGCTCGCGGACATCCCCGTCGCCATCGAGAGCTGGCGCAAGGTGCTGGAGCTGGACGCTCAGAACGTCGCGGCGCTGCAGCGCCTGGTCGCCCTCACCGAAGAGGGTGGCGCGTGGAAACCCTTCGTCGAGCACGGCCAGGAGCTGGCCAAGGTCATCGAGGGTGCTGAGCGCTCGGATCTGCTCTGTCGCATCGGGCTGGTCTTCGAGTCCAAGCTCCAGTCGCTGGTCGACGCCATCCGCTTCCTCGAAGCGGCGTCCGCCGAACCCCACCCCAACGCCGACGCGGCCCGGGCGCGTGAGCGCATCCACACCGATCGGGGTGAGTGGGAGCTGGTGGTCAAGGCGCAGCTCTCCCTGGCTTCCGCCACCGAGGGCACCGAGCAGCTGGAAGCTCTGCTCCGAGCAGCTCGAATCCGCACCGGCACCATGCACAACCGCAAGGCGGCGTCCGAGATCTACGCGCGCGTGCTCGAGGTGGCGCCTGACAACGCCGAAGCCCTGCGCTTCCAGTGCGACCAGCTCTTCGAGGCCGAGGCCTACGACCAAGCGGTGGATCTCTTCGAGCGGCTCGAGCCCATCGAAGCCGAGCGGGATCTGGACGACTTCGATGAGCAGATCGAGGTCGCCCAGTACTACTTCCGCTTCGGTGAGACCCTGCGGGCCCTGGGCCGCGATGCCGAGGCGGTGTCCCGCTACCAGCACACCCTCGATCTGAACGACACCCACCTGCCGTCCCTCGAGGCCCTGGGCCCACTGTACATGAACGTGGGTGACTGGAAGCAGTGCGAGCTTGTCTACCGCAAGCTGCTTCAGCTCACCGGCGGGCGCGGCGAGCCTGCCTTCCTGGCGGGGATCTACACCCAGCTCGGCCACATCCAGCGGCACCTGGGCGATCTCGACAAGGCCAAGAAGCGCTTCAACAAGGCGCTCGAGCTGCGCCAGAACGACGTGCCTGCGCTCTTGGGGCTGGCTGCTGTGCAGTACGACCGCGGCGAGTGGAACAGCCTGCTCAACGTGTTCAACAACGTGATCTTCCACGCCCGTGAACGCGCGGAGGTCATCAGCGCCTACCTGGCCAAGGGCTATGTGCTGGACCGCAAGCTGGGGCTGCCGGACAAGGCTGCGGATCACTACCGCAAGAGCCTGAACTTCGACCCCGACGAGCCGCGGGCCCTGCTCCTGCTCGGCGAGATCTCCCTCAAGAAGGGCGAGTGGGACGAGGCCGGCCGTCTGTTTGGGCAGGCCCTGGGCGCCGAGCAGGTCAACACCGCCACGCGGGCCAACCTGCTGCTCGCCCTGGCGGCGGCCAAGATCGGCGCGGGGGCCACCACCGCTGCGCCGGATCTCATCGATGAAGCCAACAGCCTGGACGTCACCCTGAGCGACGCCCTGGCGGTCGCGGACCCCACCAGCGCTACGGACATCATGGAGGTCCTGGCCGGCCGCATCGCGCCTCCTGGCATTTGACCCCGACGCCTCCTGGGCCTAGCGCGGCAGTCCGTCTCGGTGGCATCCTCTTCCGCCACCGAGGCTGGCTGCCCGTACCTCTGCTGATGGCGCTGGTGGCCACCGCCAGGGCCACCCCGATCTCGGTGCTGCTGGCCATGGCCTTGGCCTTCCCCTTCGAGCTGCTGAGGTGTTGGGCGGCGCGGGCCATCGGACCCGCCAGCCGCACCCGTGGCGAGCAGCCTGGCCCCCTGGCGCTCTCGGGGCCCTACCGTGTCTCTCGCAACCCCCTCTACGTGGCCAACATCGGGCTGTTCTGTTGCTTCGCTCTGGCGTCTGGGCGCTGGGGCGCCGCGCTCCTGCCCGCGCTGTTGGTGGTGCACTACACGCTCATCGTGGCCTGGGAAGAGGCGCGCCTCACCCGGGTCCACGGTGACGCCTACCGCGCGCTGCTCGCCCGAGTGCCGCGCTGGCTTGGCAGGGCTCGGGGTCCAGCTCCCAGCGCAGGGCCCCAGGCAAGCTGGAGTGCCGCGCTCCGGGCGGAACGCGGCACCTTGGTGGCCCTGCTGTCGATCTTCGGCGCGCTGGCCGCTCGAGCTGTGCTCGGGTTCTAGCCGTCTAGGACTGCGAGGCTCCGAAGCGGGTGCCCACGGCGGCGCCCACGCAGGGGAAGAAGGAGAAGAAGATCAGGAGCTTGCCGAGATAGGGCACGAAGCTGAGGGCACCCAGTAGGCAGACACCGATGAGGAAGGCGCCGACCTTGCCGCGCATGGTGGGTGGGACCGGGAGCAGATCGCCCAGCGCCTGCCCGAGGGCCACGAACCCCAGGAGCCAGGCCAGCCCCAGCAGCAGGAGCACGAAGCCGGAGATGGGAAGGCCAACGATGGTGATGGCCAACAAGCCTGCTACAGCGGCGCCCGTGCCACTGAGCAGCAACCCGGCGAAGCCGTAGCGGATGGGGTGACGCTCGAGCCCCCGTGCCGTGTTGCGGACCTTGTCTGGGAAGAGCCCGAGCATCAGCACCCCGATCCCAGCCAGGCAGAGCAGGAGCACGGTGCGGCGCACCATGCCGTGCATCCAGGCTCCGCCCTTGTCGGCGAGCATGGCCAGCCCGGTGGCGCTGGTGGGCGCATCGTCCGCGGCCAGGGCCACACGGTCACCGTCTACGCGGCCGCCGGGCTCGATCAGCACGCGGCCGCCGAAGCTGACCGCGTCCCCGGTCACGATGCCGGTGCTGCTCACGACCACGTCTTCACCAAAGCTGACCGCGTCTCCCTGCACAGTGCCGTCGATGCGCACCGCCGAGCCGAAGGCCACGGCCTCCTCGACCACCTCGTCCACGCTCACGTGCACGGGGCCACCGAAGCCAGTCACGCTTCTGGCATCGCTCGCAGGGGCCTCTGGGGCCTCTGGGACCGTCGGGACCAGGGGCAGCGCGACGCTCTCCACCGGCACCTGAGCATCAGCCCCGAGGCGTTCCGCGACGCGCTCGAGCAGCTCCTGCTGGCGCTCCATGTTGCGCTCGAGGCGATCCAGCCTGGTCTCGACAGACTCCGGCTCGGCCTTCACCGTGATCGACGCTTCGCCGGCGTCGTCCGTGGTCGCCTGGAAGGAGATGGAGATGCCAGGAGGCAGCTGGCTCTCGTCGAGCTGGAGCGTCTCCTGGGCCTGGAGGGTGCCAGGGAGGGCCAGCAGGCCCATGAGGACGAAAGTGCGGGGCATGGCGATGCTCATGCTGACTCCCGAGAAAGCCCGAGCAGGCGGACGGCGGTGAGGCTGCAGCCGAGGGTGAGGAGGGCTGCGATGGTGAGGACGGCGGAGGGGGAGGGGAGGTGGTTGAGGAACAGGTTGACCGCCACCCCGAGGCCGCGAGCGACCGCGGCGAACTTCCAGAGCACGACGGTGGGTTCACCACCGGCCACCATGAGCAGTGCGGCGCTCATGATCATACCGATGCCGAGCCAAGGAACCCGCATGGGCGCCATCGCCGCCTCGGGATGCTCCAGCTGCGCGAGCACTCGCTCTTCGAAGCCCACCGGAAGCTCGGGATCGGGCAAGGCGGCGAAGACCTCGGCCAAGGGCTCCGCCTGAACGGCGCGGGCGGCGCAGTGGGGGCAGGCGTCGATGTGGAGGGCGGCCTCCACGGCCTCGTCGTCGTCGAGGTCGCCCTCGACGAAGCGGAGGAGGACATCATCTGGAATATGGCGGGTCATGCGTTCCCTCCTGCTTCGAGCTCGTCAAAGAGGGTGCGGAGGCGCTTTCGCGCGCGGAAGATTCTGTTCATCACGGTGCCCAGGGGTAGGTCCAGCAGGTCGGCGATCTCGCGGTACTTGAGCTGCTCGAAGTGGTAGAGCAGCAGCACCTCTCGGTACAGGGGAGGCAGCTCTTCGAGAGCCCCTCGCAGCCGCTCCGCCTCCATCTCACGCTCGGTGATCTCGAAGGGCGAAGCGGACTTGTCTACGATCTCGACGTCGCTGGTGCTGCGGCGACGCTTGCGCCGGCGGTGTTCGTCGATGCAGGTGTTGCGGGCGATGCCGAACACCCAGGTGGAGAAGCGCCAGTCGGAGCGGTAGCGGTGCAGGTTGCGCAGGACCTTGACCATGGTCTCCTGCGCGGCGTCCTGAGCGTCTTCCTCGTTGCTGAGCATGCGCAGGCAGAAACGGTACACAGGGGTGCTGTGCTGCCGGAGCAGCCACGCTCGGGCCGACTCGTCGCCCTCGAGGGCCGCTGCGATGAACGCTTGTTCGTCCACGGGTGCTGGTTCCAGGCGAAGCGCCAAGGAGCCTCCGTAGCCATGGGCGCCCATGTGGGCCTCCCGGGAAGAAACTGGACGACCGGGGTCGGCGCCAGTCCGAGTTCGCAGGGTCTACGGAAGCCTGGGGTGATTATTGCATCGATGTAGTGTCGCGGGCCGAAAGTCACAAGGGCCGCGATGGACCGCCCGAGGGACAGGCGGGTCCTCGAGCCTGCGGGCTTGCGACGTCATTCCGCCTGGTGGTACCTTTCGAGTGCAGGGCAGCGGCGCCGGAGAGCCCGGGAACCCGCCGTGGCCCGCGAAAGACGATGGACAAGCCCCGCAAGATCCGCAAGTACCAGCAGAAGGACTACTCCATGCTGGTGGAGTTCCCGGTGGAGATCGTCGGGCGTAACGGGGTCGTGCGCACCTACAGCTTCGAAGAATCCATCCGCCTCTACCAACGCCGCATCGGCACGGCCGCTACTCGCTACGACGACAGCGAGGTGGTCGAGGCGGAGATCGGGCACTGCCGGCAGCGCATTCGCCAGCTGCGACGAAGCTACTTCGAGCGCTACGCCTGGACCGCCATCCGCGGCCTCTCCCGGCGCGAGGTGGCGGGAGGGGAGATGGCCGCCGAGGTCGCGGCTTTCCTGGCGCGCTACGCGGGCTCCATCGACCGGGCCGAGCGCTTCGGGATCTCCGCTGTGGAGTCCACAGGGAGCGCTCAGATCTGGTACCTCGAGCCTCCCGGACGGGCGCCTCTGTTGCTCTACCTGTACCGCTTCGGCGCCGGCGATGTCTGCCCTGCTCGGGCCGAGCTCGAGAGCTTCCAGGCCACCCTCGAGGCCGCGCGCGACAGCGAGGAGATCGAGCACCTCCACGCCAGCCACGTCACCGCGGACTGCGGCCTGTTGCTCACCGGGCCCGAGGCCCCCAGCCTGGACGAGGACCGATCGGAGGCCAGGAGCAACCAGGCCTTCACCGACCTGACCGAGCCGGTCTCCCAGGCCGTGGCCATGATGCGCGCAGGTCAGGCCCAGGAGGCCCTCCAGCTCCTCGACAGCCTGCTCATCCTACAGCCGAGCCACCGCGGCGCCGCGCTGACCGCTGCGCTGGCCGCTGAGTATCTGGGCTCTCCCCAGCAGGCCGAGCTCTACCTGCGTCTGGCGGCGTCCTACCACGCCGACGACGGCATCCTGCTGCACCACCTGGGCATCGCGCTGCTGCAGCAGGACAGGCTGGCGGAGGCCGAGCAGGCCCTGGAGCGCGCGCTGGAGCACCAGCCCTGGCTCTTCCCCTCCCGGCTGCTGCTGGTGTTGTTGGCGCTGCATGGGGGCAAGGTGGATCGCGCTGGCTCGCTGCTGGGGCAGCTGGAGGCGGGCGGGGGAAGGGTCCAGAGGGACGCCGTCCGCGCCGTCCGCGCGATGGTCCGCCGCGCGCGCTGGCGTCGCGGAGGGCTGGTGGTGGGCGCCCTGGCCTCGGCCGTCTCAGCCACCTGGGTGGTCCTGGGGCAGCCTCTGGCGCTGCCCTGCTTCGCAGCCACGGTCGCGGCCAGCGCGCTGCTGATCCAGCTCACCCGTCGCCCCCGTCCCCTGCCGATCGCGCAGCAGCTGGCCACAAAGATGCAGGTGCCCCGCGAGATGCTCCCCCCCAGCTCCAGCGACTGGGACGGCGAAAACGAGAACGACCGCTAGTCTGCCGCCAAGCCGCAGCGCTCCAGCAGGGCCAGCGCCGAAGCCCTCTCGAGGATCACAGCGCCCGATGTGCCCGAGATCGTCGCCAGGTAGGAGACGCCGTCGGAAGCCCGGTGGATGTCCAGCCCCAGGCTGTGCCCTGCGGCGTCGCCGAGCTCGACCTGGAGCAGCGCCTCGTCGAGCCCCGGCTCGGCGGCCTCGAAGGACCCGATGCGGAGCCCCTCGAGGAACTGCAGCAACGCATCGGTCTCTGCGGGTTCCAGCGCGAGGGTAGGGGGCTGCCCCTGGGTGAGCTGCCATCCCTCCGGTCCCCGTTCCACGGCCCAGGTGGCCTCGCCGGCGATGGACAGCCTGGTGGTGTCCAGGACCGAGCCCTGCCAGACGGCTCGGTCTCGCAGGTCATCGAGCTGAGCGGGGACACTCTTGGCGATCAGCCCCAGGGCCGGCAACACACGGTCTTCGAAGAGCAGGTACGTGCCGGTGCCCACCGTCTCTCCGCCCACCGCCAGCTCCAGGCTGTCGCCATCCTCGAGGGACAGGCTGATCTCGATGCGCTCACCGGGCTCGAGGCCGTAGGCGCCGAGCTCCGTGGCCTCCACGGCATCGCGGACCTCGAGGGTGATCAGCTCGCGCACCAGGGCGTCCAGACGCGCCCTGTCGGCGCGCCCCTGGGCAGGGGCGAGCATGTCCCACCCAGGGTCCCCACGCTCGAAGGACGCCTCGGAGGACCAGCCGGGATGGCGGATGCCCAGGGCAAGCACGTCCAGAGGCTCCAGCCTGGGAAACAGGGGCTTCGCTCCCTCGCTCGACCCCTCCTGAGGCGCTGGAAGCATCAGCAGCGCGGTCACGATGGAGACGGCGAGGGCGAGGAACACCAAGGCTCGTCGCTGTCCTGGCGTCATGGCTGCGCTCCTTAGGCCTGGGGACGCACATGGCTAACCCCGAGCCGTGGGACGACAAGTCTGCGCCGGACCCTCGAAACCCTGTCCCGAGCCCGGTTGACGCTCGCCCTTCAGCGGTTAGCATGAAGCCGCCTCGAGCACCCGTGGGATGGTCCAGAGCGTCTCCGTGGAGGACTGTGTGGTCACCGAGCCCGACAAGCCCAACGCTGAAGTCACCCCTGAGGACCCCCAGGCCGAAGCGCCTGAGTCTGCCGCCGCGCCCGAGCCGGTCGCCGATGGTCCCAAGGTGGTGCTCCTCGACGACGAGGACGCCACCGACGAGCTGCCCAGCGAGCCCGAGATCGAAGCCCGCCTGCGCCAGGTGAGCTCGGCCTATGTCGCGCTCCAGGGCGAGATGCAGGCATTCCGGGAGCGCAACGAGCGGCTGCAGGAAGAGCGGGATCGCAGGCGCCGCGGCGAAGTGGTCACCGCCATGTTCGAGCCCGTCCAGAACCTGCGACGGTCCCTCGATGCTTGGGGCCGCCTGGATCTGCCGGCCGACGCCACCCAGGGCTTGAGCCTCGTCCTCGAGCAGTTCCAAGCCGCTCTGCGCAAGCTCGGGCTCGAAGAGATCGCCGCGGCGCCGGTGCCCTTCGACCCCAACATCCACGACGCCATCTGCACCATGCCCGTGCAACACGCGGCTCTCGACGGCCATGTCATCCAGGTCTTCGAGGCCGGCTACCGCGTCGGCACCGTCGTGATCCAGGCCGCGCGGGTGATCATCGGACGCTACGAAGCCCCGGTGCAAGCTGCCGAAGAAGCCGACCAGGGCGACGAGGCGGGGGCCGAGGAGTGAGCGATCGAGAGCAGGCGCTCCCTTCGGGGATGCCCGCTCCACCGTGCCTCCACATCGCGCTGATCCATCCGGAGATCCCTCAGAACACCGGAAACATCGGTCGCCTTTGCGTGGGCATCCACGCGCGCCTGCATCTGGTGCGGCCCCTGGGCTTCAGCCTGGACGCCAAGGCGGTCCGGCGCTCAGGCATCGATCACTGGCGCAAGGTGGACCTCCAGGTACACGAGGACCTCGAGGCCTTCTTGGCCTGGGCAGCGGGCAGACGCCTTCACACCCTCACCAGCCATGCGCCCCACACCCTCAGCCAGGCCAGCTTCGAGCACGGCGATGTGCTCGTCTTCGGGCGCGAGAGCACCGGCCTGCCGGATCCGCTGCGCCACGGGCCGCGCTGTTGGCGCATCCCCATCCCCGGTCCCATCCGCAGCCTCAACCTGTCCAACGCCGTGGCCGTCACCGCGTATCGCGCCCTCGAGTGCATCCAGCCCGGGCTCTTCCAGGGCTCTGCCCTCCCGCTCGAGGCGCCCGAGCCCGGAGTGCATTAACCTGCGCTCTTCCTGCGCTTCTCTCCTGCGCGGACACCCTGGAGCCCCCATGCCCTCTCAGTCCTGCGGTCACCTCAAGGTGTTGGTCATGGCCGGTGGACGCGGCACCCGGTTTTGGCCCCTGTCCCGCGCGGTGCGCCCCAAGCAGTGCATCGCACTTAGCGGCGAGCGCAGCCTGATCCAGCAGACCGTCGACCGGCTCAACGGCTTGGTCAAGCCCGAGTGTGTGTTGATCGCCACCGGGCGCGACATGGAGCAGGCGGTGCGCCAGCAGCTGCCCGAGATCCCAGCCGAGAACTTCCTGGTGGAGCCCCGCGGTCGCAACACCGCGCCATGCATCGCGTGGGGCGCGGTGGAGATCGCCAGGCGCTGGGGCGGCGACACCGTCATGGCGGTGCTCCCGGCCGATCACCTGGTCGCTGACGAGGTCAGCTTCAGGCAGGTCCTGGCGGCCGCCGCCGAGGGCGCCTCGCGCACCAACTCCCTGGTCACCATCGGAATCCAGCCCACCCGTCCCGAGACGGGCTTCGGCTACCTCAAGGTCGGAGGGGAGCTGGGCCGCTGGGGCGGCAAGCCCTTCCTGCGCGTGCGCCGCTTCGTCGAGAAGCCCGACGTCGAGACCGCCCGAACCTTCCTGGAGTCCAAGGAGTACCTCTGGAACGCCGGCATGTTCTGCTGGACGGTCGACGCGATCCGCGACGCCTACCGCGAGTACCTGCCCGGCACCTGGGCGGCCATGGAGGCCCTCACCCACCAGCCATCGACCATCGAGAAGCTGTGGGAGCGCTTCGACGCCACCAGCGTGGACTATGGAGTCATGGAGCGCTCCCGGGGCGTGCTCACCGTGCCGGCAGACCTCGGCTGGTCCGACGTCGGCGCCTGGAGCGCGCTCCCCGCGGTCCTCGGAGCCAGCCAGGGCGGCACCTTGGTGGCCAAGGAGAAGGTGATCATCGACGCCAGCGGCAACGTGGTGCACAGCCCCGACAAGCTCGTGGCCCTGCTGGGCGTAGAGGGGCTCGTGATCGTCGACACCCCCGACGTGCTCTTCGTCGGACGGCTCGACCGAGCGCAGGACATGCGCGCCATCAACGAAGAGCTCGAGCGCCGGGGCCTGCAGCGCTATCTATAGTGCTAAGCCTTGGTTCGTCCCGCCCTGCCGACTCTCGAGGTAGAATGTCGACAGGCCAAGGAGGCTCCCATGTTCCTCGCCTTGCTGTTCCTCGTCGCTTGCGGTTCCGAGGTCGCCATCGTCGTCGAGACCGCCGAGTGCACCGACTACGACTTCGACTCCCCAGAAGCCGACTCCATCGAGGTCACCGTGGTCGGCGACGACTGGCACGTCTCCCACAAGGGCGTGTTCCAGGGCTGCGCCGACATGTTCGATCCCGACATCGCGGGCAAGGGGCGGGTGATCACCGTGCGCGAGTTCTGGGATCCCCGCACCGAGGACGACTGCACCGTCTGCTACGCGCCCACCATCATCCTCGAGTCGCCGCCACCGGGCAGCTACGAGGTTGGCTGGTACGTGGGCGAGTCGGCCTCGGCCGTCGACGTGGTGAGCTTCGAGGTGGAATAACCCAGCTACCGAGCCGGTTTACTCCTCGCGCATGTCCATCTGGCCGTCGCCGTCGATGTCCCAGCCGACCTTGACGACCTCGCCCTTGTCGTCGAAGTACTCCCAGTGATCGACCTTGCCGTCGCCGGTGGTGTCGCGTTCCTTGCGGCGGATCTTGCCCTGCTCGTAGTACTTGAACAGGTCGAAGCGGCCGGCGTTCTGGGTGTCGATCTCGCTCATCACCCGCTTGCCACCCTGGTAGTGGTCGATCCAGTCGATGTTTCCATCGAAGTCGCCGTCCATCTCTTCACGCTCGAGCTCGCCGGTCTCGGTGAAGAAACTCCAGACGTCGATGCGGGTGTCCTGGTTTAGGTCCATCTCCTTGCGGAGCAGGAGTCGACCGTCGCCGTCTAGCTTACGGAAGTAGTTGTAGATGTCCGGATGGTTGTCGCCGTCCAGATCCACCTCGACGATGAGGTTGCCGTCGCCGGTGGTGCGTTCCCGGACAGAGCTGGTGT
>ERZ890953.1139-NODE-1139-length-13761-cov-4.886035_pt1 | contig 13761 bp, 6 predicted proteins | sample MGYA00521264_ERZ890953 | MGnify/ENA primary metagenome ERZ890953 (study PRJEB32303, sample SAMEA104408629) | aquatic metagenome | biome: Brackish water; feature: Chemocline; material: water | place: Baltic Sea | collected 2014-10-26T21:54:00 | depth 200 m ... | reverse complement strand
CCTCTACTCTAAACTACTTCACCCAGGTGTCTCACTCTTTATTGGCAGAGAGGGGCCGGACCAGAGACTCTCAATCTCAACATCCCTGAAGATGTGACCTACAAGGTGGGAGTGCACTACTGGGGAGACAACGACTTCGGTCCTTCCTTCGCCAATGTACGCGTCTACATATACAGTACGCTGGTCTTCGAGATCGCTGAGGTTGAACTGGTTAAAAATGACATGTGGGATGTCTGCCGCATCGAATGGCCTGCGGGGAATGTGAAAGCAGTCGTCGCAGACGGCGGTGGTCACAAGATTACAGCCGATTACGAAAACCCGATGTTTGTTCAGTAGTAGGGGCAATTTCGATCTTCCGCTACACGACCAGCCCCAACCAGACCGTTGGGAGATGATGTAGGTACCGGATCTTCATTGGCATCACGAAGCCGAAGAAAGGCAAGAACATCTTGGGGATGGAGTGCGCCGGCGTGGTCGAGGCAGTGGGCAAGGACGTCACGCGCCCGAAGCCTGGCGACCCCGTATTCGCTTTGACTGGCTTCAGTTTCGGCGCCTACGCTGAGTACCGCTGCCTGCCTGGCAAGCCTAGGGCAGGAACAGAGGAGAAGGCGGGGATGGGTGGAATGGACCGGAGACGACGGCTGACGCAGTAACGAGGCGTCTCGTAGTTGAAACCTGCGGCGGAATGGCCTACATTCTCCTAGGTGCTCCGGAACTTCTTCCAGGGCTGACACCAGGGAGCATGAGTGAAGTTCATCCCCAGGTCATGGTGGCTCAGGGCTCCGCTCCTGCTCATTGCGATAGTTGCCGTTGGCGGAGGGTTTCTTGTGGCCAGTACCTGGGTGGCAACCGGGACATCGGCAAGAGGCGATCGGCTTCTTCGAATGGAGGCATCGCCTAACTACCGGGACGGACAATTCAGAAACGCTCTCCCCATGGTCGAACCCAAGATCTTCAAGACGATTGCCGAGTATGTTCGCGGCGCCAGCAACACCACTCCGAAGCAGCCGCTACCGGTGCTTCCACGCGCCGCCACGGACTTCGCCGGGCCGCCGGCGAGCGGCCTCAGAACTACCTGGCTGGGGCACTCCACGACCCTGGTGGAGATTGACGGCAGTCGCCTGCTCCTCGACCCGGTGTGGGCGCCCCGCAGCTCTCCCATGTCCTGGGCCGGCCCCCGACGCTTCTTTGAGCCGCCGCTGGCTCTCGAAGATTTGCCAGAACTCGATGCCGTCCTCATCTCTCACGACCACTTCGACCATCTCGACATGGAAGCTGTGCGCCGGCTCTCGGACCGGGGAAACGCCTTCATCGTTCCTCTGGGTGTAGGAGCTCACCTGGAGTACTGGGGGGTCCCTGGCAACAAGATCACTGAACTTGACTGGTGGGATGAGGCCCAGGTGGGGTCCCTCACCGTAACGGCGACACCGGCCCGCCACTTCTCCGGCCGCTCCCTGGTTATGGCCGACCGCAACTCCACGCTCTGGACTGGCTTCGCTATTGCCGGGACGGTCCATCGCCTCTACTACTCGGGCGACACCGGGATGTTTGATGGATTTCCCGAAATCGGGCACCGCCTCGGTCCCTTCGATGCAGCATTGGTCGAAGTGGGAGCCTACAACCACATGTGGGCGGACTTCCATCTAGGCCCCGAGCAAGCTGTCGCTGCCGCACGGCAGGTGGGAGCGGGTCTGCTGATTCCGGTCCACTGGGGTACCTTTGAGCTCGCCCTCCACGCGTGGACGGAGCCGGTGGAGCGGCTTATCGTTGCAGCACAGCCGAAGGCCTTGCCGCTGGCCATCCCCCGCCCCGGTGAAAGCGTCGACATTGCCGCCCCACCATCGCTGGTACGCTGGTGGCCCGATTTGCCCTGGCGAACGGCTGAAGAGGACCCAATTGTCTCCAGCGGTCTGGCGCAGACGCAGTAGCCCAGCGAGACGCTCCGCACCGACTCAATGTCATCCCGTAGCAGCGCGCAGCCCTGCGAAGGATCTTTGGGCACCACCCGAGATATTCGGAGATGACGCGGGTAGAAAGATGGCCGAGCATGGAAGCGATGGGTGAGGGGCTGGAGGCAATAGCGCTGTGAGAAATTCCTCACGTAAGGCTGAAGAAATGAGTATGCCAGAATTGCGTTCCCCCAATTGCAACGGTTGAATGCGGTCCTGCGGCGCACACTAGAAACATCAATGGCGCATTTCGGAATATATCGCCCCCAGCAGTTTCCGTATAAAAGACGGCACCACCTTTACAGGCGGTGCTGTGTTTGGGTATGGGTGGGGCGAACAACGGCAAGGCACAGGTGGGGCGGGGAGATCGTTCGACTACGCTGCGCTCCGCTCACGATGACACCCTGGGGGCGGCCGTCAGGGAGAAGCATCGGGCACAGCGCAATTGCCTCGGCAAACCCCTTTGCCGTTGACCCGGTCGCTGTGACGGGATAAGAAGGAGAGAGCCGTCACAATTATCGCCAGGCCTGCTTCACATCCACGTCCGGGGTAGGAAAATGAAACACGTAGTCGTGTTGGTTCCAGGGTTCTTCGGGTTCGCGCAGCTCGGGGGGATTCGCTATTTCCGCCATGTCGAGCAGCTCCTCGATGCCCGTTTCCACCAGGCAGGCCATGAGGTTCGGATCGTCGCCGCAGCGACGTCGCCCACCGGCTCCATTCGCAAGCGTGCTCTCAAATTGGCAGATGCTCTCAACCGAGCAGCCCCGCAAGCTGATGAGCGGATCCATATTGTCGGGCATTCCACCGGTGGCCTTGATGCCCGTCTTCTGGCAACCCCCGGGGTTTCTCTGGGCCCCGGTGCCGACGCCTACCACCGGAGAATCCAGACGGTGGTTACGCTGGCGACTCCACACTTTGGTACGCCGGTTGCTGCCTTCTTTTCCAGTCTGGCCGGCAAGCACCTGCTCTTTGCTGTCAGTCTGCTCATGGTTGTCAGCATGCAAGGCGTAGGGGGGCGCTCCATGGCCTGGCTCGGCCGTCTTCTTGCTCTCGTCTCGCGCTGGGACGACTTGCTGGGGCTGGACAACAACCTCCTCGATTTCCTGGCGCGCAAGATGCTGGCGGAATTCGATCAGAAGAGTAGAGATGAAGTGATGCGCTGGGCTTCGAGCATTATTTCTGACCGTGGGGCCCTTCTACAGGTGACTCCGGAGGGCATGGACATCTTCAATGCGGCGGCCGTAGACAATCCGGGCACTCGGTATCTATCCTACGTGACCGCGGTACCTCCGCCTTCCCTCAAGATCCTTCTAGGCAACGCCAGGGACCTCTACTTCCCGGCATCATATGCGTTGTTTTCTGGACTCTACAAGGTGGCCGACGGAGAGTCCTCTGTCTATCCGTATCCCGAGTTTCCAGCCTATCTAGAGCAGGCTGCGCTGCGGGCATGGAATGTCCGTCGCCTGGACCGCCTGACCGACGGCATGGTTCCTTCACGCTCACAGCTGTGGGGGGAGGTGGCAGGCCTGGTCCAGGGTGACCACCTTGATGTCTGCGGGCACTTCTACCCGGGGAAGGGGATTGCTTCGCACACCGATTGGCTTCGCAGCGGAGCGAAATTCACACCCGAGGTCTTCCACGACCTTTGGGGTGATATCGCGGCCCGTTTGTGTGGCCTGCCCAGCCCGGCGGTCCGTAGCTCCAGCTTCCAACCCTGCCCTTCCTCAAGAGTAGGAACCGGGCTGCGCAGGAGGGCCGAATGAGGAGAACTGCAATGGGCGATCCGCATGACTCGCTGAAGCAGGACATTGCGCTGCTGGGCGATCTGCTGTGGGAAGTCGTTGGGGAGCAGGAGGGGCCAGAGCAAGTGCAGCGGATCAGGCGCGTCCTGGCACTCTCTGAGCGCGCTAAGTCCGACGACAATGATGCCTTCGGCGCGCTGGTCGACTATCTCAGATCCCTGGACAATGCTACGCAGCGACAGGTCTGCCGCGGCCTGGCCCTCTTTCTCGCCCTCGCCAACATTGCTGAGCAGCACCACCAGATCCGATGCCGAAGAGTGCATTCCAGCAGCGCCGCACACGACTCCCAGGCCGGGTCACTGGAGGAGGCCTTCCCGCGCTTGCTCCAGCGCGGAGTGGCACCGGCCGACCTCCATGACGTGGTGACCAGGCTGCGGATCGAGTTGGTGCTCACGGCCCACCCGACAGAGGTGAACCGTCGGACAGTTCTGCGGCGCCTCAATCGCATTGAGGAGTTGCTGGGAGAGCGCGAAACCAAGGCCATCGCCCCGTCGCGGAAGGCTGAAATCCGCGACGATCTGAAGCGTCAGATATCGATCATTCACCTCACCGATGCGATCCGGCATCGGCGTCCGACTCCCCTCGAAGAAGTCCGTGGTGGATTACTGGTATTCGAGCAATCGCTCTGGTCTGCGATCCCTGCCTTTGCGCGCACCCTCGACGCGGCTCTCAAGCAACACACGGGCAAGGGCTTGCCGCTGGGCTGCTCCCCCATCCGGTTCGGCTCCTGGATGGGAGGCGACCGGGACGGGAATCCCTTCGTAACTGCCGAAGTAACTATTCGAGCGATGGCAGAGGGGCGCAACGCCGCCGTACAGCTCTACCTGAAAGAAGTCGATGCCCTCGGCGCCGAGCTCTCGATCAAGCCCGCAAGCCCCGAGCTCCTGGCTCTGACCGGGGATACTCCTGAGCCATACCGGGCGTTGCTGGGAGTTATCCTCCATCGTCTCGAACTCACGCGCGACCACGCGAGCCAGATCCTCAATGGACAGAGTCCTCTGCCGATGCCCATGGAAGATGCAGAGCGACCGTTCGCCAACACCGACGAGCTGCGGCAGCCTTTGCTGGTGATCATGCGCTCTCTTGAGGAGGTCGGCGCCGGCATCATCGCACGGGGCAGGCTACTTGACGTGCTCCGCCGACTGGACTGCTTTGGGCTGGAGCTGGTGCGCCTGGATTTACGCCAGGAAGCATCGCACCACACCGAGGTGTTCGATAGCATCTCGCAGCGATACGGACTGGGTTCATACCAGGGTTGGAGCGAGTCCCGGCGCGAGGAGTTTCTCCTCGACGAATGGAAGCGGGAACGCCCGCTGATCCCTCGCAGCCCCCTCGCCTCGCAAGCCGCGCAGGAGGTTTTGGATTCCATCGCCGCGGCTGCCAAATCCCCAACTGAGGGGCTGGGCCGCTACGTGATTTCAATGGCCCGTTCGCCTTCGGACGTCCTCGCCGTAGAGCTGCTGACCCAGCAATTCGGTCTCACTCTGGAGCTTCCCGCAGTACCGCTGTTCGAGACACCCGCCGACCTCTCTGGTGCGCCTGACACCATTGGCCGGCTGCTTGAGATTCCCGAGTACCGAGAGCTCATCACCCAGCGGGGGAACCGCTTGGAGGTGATGATCGGATACTCGGATTCGGCCAAGCGTGGCGGGTTGCTCGCTGCGTCGTGGGCCTTGCATCAGGCTCAGGTTGCACTCACCGCAGTTTGCACCCGGCACGGGGTCAAGCTGGTGTTGTTTCACGGCCGCGGAGGTACCGTGGGCCGCGGCGGTGCGCCAACCCACATGGCCATCCTCGCACAACCAACAGGCACGCTCTCCGGCGAGATCAGGGTCACTGAACAGGGCGAGGTGATCCAGGCGAAGTTCGGTATCCCCGAGATTGCCACCCGTAATCTCGAGCTTTACACAACCGCGGTGACGGAGGCCTCAGCCCTCCCTGCTCCGGCCCCTGCTCCCCACTGGACCCAGCTGATGGATCAGCTGGCGTCGTCTTCCCTCGCTCATTTCCAGGGTGTTGTGCGGGACGATCCACGGTTTGTGTCCTATTTCCGCGAAGCCACCCCTGAACCAGAGTTGGGATTGCTCAACGTCGGCAGCCGCCCATCCAGCCGCCGTCGGGGAGGGGGGCTAGAGAGTCTGCGGGCAATCCCGTGGGTGTTCGCCTGGATGCAGTCACGCCTGGCACTTCCAGGATGGCTGGGCGTGGGCAGCGCGCTCAACGAAGCGTTGGCCAGTCCGGACCGGGGCACCCTGCTGGAGATGGCGCGGCAATGGCCCTATTTTCGAACACAGCTCAACCTGGTTGAGATGGTATTGGCCAAGACATCTGCGCGGATTCACACCCACTACGCCGATGTGCTGGCCAGCCCTGCGAACCGCAGCGTGGCTGATGGGCTGGTGCGCGACCTGAGGGACACCGAGTCGGCAGTAATGGCCGCGCTGGAAAGAACCGAGATGTTGGCAGAACTCCCGCTGCTGAAGCACTCCATCGGGATGCGCAACAGCTATGTGTATCCGCTGAACATGCTGCAGGTCGAGATGCTGCGCCGAGTCCGCGCACTTCCGCCGGGCGACACCTGCCATGATGACGCTCTTGAGATTTCCATTAACGGCATCGCCGCGGGAATACGCAATACCGGGTGATCACCGGTGATCCGGTGTGCCGGGTGTTGCCGCTAGTTCAATGTCACGTTGAGGGTAAACGCTCCTTCGTCCTCAGCAGTGACACCGTCCACATAGAGGTAGTAGAAGCCTGGTGCGAGGCCCTGGATGGTCAGCGTTCCGTTGGTCGAGCATGAAAGCTGGAAGCCGCCCTGACAATCCTGCGCTCGCAGGACCAGCACCGCGGAGAAGGGTGCGGCGATGGTCACTAGCAGATCGTCGTTGCTGTCCGTGGCCTCAAAGGAGTAGACAACGTCCGCAGCCCCGGTGCCGCCGCAAGTGCCGTTGAACTGGTCCAACCCCCATTTGGTGGTGCCACTGACCTGGATGGGATTCTGCCCGGCATCGATGGCCTGGACGGTATCGCAGGTATCGTTGGCTGGCAGTGGCGAAGCCTCCAACTCCACGGTCAGGCTGAAGTCTCCGGTCTGGTCGGCGGCGTCCGCATCGACGACGATGTAGTAGGTCCCCGGGTCCAACTCCGCGGTGGTGGCAGTAGTGGTGCCACAGGCCAGCACCGACTCGTCCTGACACGGGGAATCGAGGATGTAAAGCCGGGTGGTGAAGGGCGCCTTGACCGAAGCCTTGATGGTGGTGCGCTCGGCGATGGTGGCCGCGTAGACCACGTCGCCGCCGCCCTCGCCGCCGCAACCGGCCGGCGAGAGGTTGTCCAAAGCCTTGCTCTCGCCCAGCATGTCTTCCGTGGTGGCATTGACCTTCGCAACGCCGGCGCTGAAGACCAGCGCCTCCGCGCCACCACAACCGTCATTGGGGAAGGCCTGCGATTCGGCCGCCGGATTCACGAAGAAGACGTAGTACTGGAGCTTGCCGCCACTTTCACCGGTGTTCTTGAACTGCAGCGTATGCTCTCCCACCCCCCAGTCAATCACCTGGGAAATGTCCAGCCGTCCCGTGGACCAGGGCGTGGCTCCATCAGAGCCCCATGTCGTTCCCGTCCACGCCGGTGCCCCCATGGCCTGCTGATCGCCGATGGCCGCAGTCTTGTCCTCGCCATCAATCCAGATCTGCACACCCTGGGGAATCTCACTCTTGACCTCTTTGGTGCAGGTCCTCTCCTGGTAACCCGACGACGCGGTACCGGAGTTGTGTCCAGCGTCGACGCTCCACCCCGTGCCATTGCCGCCCATCTTCACGTTGCCCGTCACCCCAAGACTTGACCACGAGTTGGGACAAGCAGGGGGCGTACAAGTAGAGATGCTGTCCGAATTGGCCCCAGTCCAGGCACACCTGGTCATGACCACGGTATAAGTCTTGGATCGATAACACGAACGTTCCTGATAGCCAGATGAGGCCGTGCCGGAGTTGTGTCCCGCATCAACGCTCCATCCGGTGCCATTGCCATTGGTCTTGATATTCCCCGTCACACCGAGGTCCTCCCAATCCGCTGGACAGGCCGGCGGGGCGCAAGTGGCAATGCTATCGGAATTGGCCCCGGTCCAGGCGCAGCGGGTATAGATGATGGTGCCGCCACCTGTCGACGGGACCGCCCCGTCCCCCTCGGTCGTCGCCTTGCCATGCGCATAGAGGTAGACCTTGGGCGTGTCCGCACTGAAGATATAGAGGTACTCGGTGGCCACCTGGCCGGAAACCACCGTCGCGTCGTTGGCCACCACCCGGACTTTGGCGCCGTCCTTCCCCGCCCCGCCGCTGCCGTGGAGCTCGGCATCGGCCACGTGTCCGGCAATGACCAGCGCATTTTCGTCAAGGGCATCCTGTACCGTCACCGCCGCCAGCCCGGAGATTTCGTTGTTGTAGCTCACATTCTCGGCAGAAAGCACCGCGGCATCAATGGCCTGCAAGGTCACGCACCCGTCACAGGCCAGGTTGTTGGCCACCAGGGCCTCGTTGGCCACCAGCGCGCTACTCGCCGCGCCGCCCGCAACATCGGACGCGGCGTAGTTGAAGTCGACCTCGTCCGAGCCAATGCAGCCGCTGCATTGTAGATCCCCGGCCAGGTTTGCTTGCAGGGCATAAGGAACCGAGGAGAGCGCAGTCCGGGGCAACTCCTCCTGGTCTAACGGCATAATGCCGAGCCACCTTCCATCAGCCGCAAAAAGATCGTCAGGGAAGGGAAAATTGTCCGGGTCGGCGGGCAGCAGCACGTCAAAAACACCACCCATGACATTGACAGTCACCGCCTCTTCCCACAACATCTCCCCGGCCAACGGACTATCGTAGACCCTGAACACGAGGGCCACTTCACCGGCCATCAGGTCGCCATTGGCATCGCGCAAAATGCCCTGCGTATGAATCTCGTTGGGGGCCGCCTGGGCCGTCAACGAGAGGCCGACCAGAAGGACCACAACTAGCGCACCGACTACTGCTCTTGCTCTATCCATTTTGCGCTCCTAATTCAACGCCACAGTCAGGGTGTAAGCGCCCTCATCTTCCGCCGCAACGCCATCGACAAAGAGATAGTAAGTGCCCGGTGCCAGACCCGGGATGGCAAGGGTACCAGTGGCCGAACAGGCGAGTTGGAAGCCGTCGGCGCAATTCTGTGCTCGCAGCACGAGCACCGCTGAGAACGGTGCGGCGATGGTCACCAGCAGATCATCATTAACATCCGTGGCCTCAAAGGAATAGGCAACATCGGCCGCCCCATCACCACCGCACGTGCCGCTATACTGGTCCAGGCCCCATTTGGTGGTACCGCTGACCTGGACGGGGTTCTGGCCGGCGTCGATGGGCTCGAGCTGGTCACAGGTATCGTTGGACGGCAGCGGCGAGGCCTCCAGTTCCACCGTCAGACTGAAGTCACCGGTCTGGTCGGCAGCATCCGCATCGACCACGATGTAGTAGGTTCCGGGATCCAGCTCCGCGGTGGTAGCCGAGGTGGTGCCGCACGCCAGCACCGACTCTCCCTGGCAGGGAGAATCCAGCACATAGAGACGGGTGGTGAAGGGCGCCTTCACCGATGCCTTGATGGTGGTCCGCTCCCCGATAGTTGCGGCATAGACAACGTCGCCACCGCCCTCACCACCACACCCCGCCGGCGAGAGATCATCCAGCGCCTTGTTTTCGCCCAACATGTCCTCGGTGGTGGCATCTACCTTGGCCACGCCGTTGGCAAAGACCAGAGCCTCCGCCCCACCACAACCATCGTTGGGGAGGGCCTGGGATTCGGCGGCCGGGTCGACGAGATAGACATAGTAGAGGATCTTCCCGCCGCTATCGCCGGTGGTCTTGAATTGCACCACGTGTTCACCAACACCCCAGGCATCCACCTGGGAAATATCCAAACGACCCGTTGCCCAGGGCGTGGTGCCGTCCGACCCCCAGGAAGTACCTGTCCAGCCAGGGGCACCCACACCCTGTTGGTCACCAATGGCCACCGTGCGGTCGGCACCGTCAATCCAGATCTGCACACCCTGGGGCACCTGACTCTTGACCAGATTGACGCAGGTTCTCTCCTGGTAGCCGGTTGAAGTGGAGAAGCTTGTATGGGATATGCCATAGCTGCCGTAGCTGAACGCCGCGGCGCCGGTCTTGATGTTTCCAGTCACGCCCAAATCCGTCCAGTCTGCCGGGCATGTGGGAGGAGCACAGCTTCCCGTATCCTTGCCATGCGAGCCAGTCCAGGCGCAGCGGGGGAGGTCAACGGTGAAGCTGGCGGGGTGATAGCATGACCGTTCCTGGTAGCCAGTTGAAGTCGAAAAGCTTGTGTGGGAGATTCCGTAGCTGCCATAGCTGAACGCCGCAGCGCCAGTCTTGACGTTTCCAGTCACACCCAGATCCTTCCAGTCTGCCGGACACACTGGCGGCGCACAACTGCCTGTGTCCTTACCATGAGAACCGGTCCAGGCACAGCGGGTGTAGATAATGGTGCCGCCCCCGTTTGACACAACTGGCGCATCTCCCTCGAGGGATTCCATGCCATAGGCATACAGGTAAACCTTCGGCGTGTCGGCGCTGAAGACGTGAACATATTTGGTAGTGGTCTGCCCGGGGACGACATCGGCATCGCCCTCGACGACACGAATCTTGGCCCCGTCGTTGCCGGCACCGCCACTGCCGTGGAGTTCCATGTCTCCGACGTGCTGCGCCAACGCCAGCGCGTCCTCGTCGATGGCATCCTGCACCGTCACCGCACCCAGTCCGGAGATCGCGTTGTTGTACGAGATGTTCTCGGCGCTGAGCACCGCGGCATTGATGGCCTGCAAGGTCACGCAGCCATCGCAGGCCACATTGTTGGCCACCAGGGCCTCGTTGGCGGTGAGTGCGCTGCTGGCCGCACCGCCGGGAGCATTGGATGCCGCGTAGTTGAAATCGACTTCGTCAGAGCCAATGCAGCCGCTACACTCGAGATTGCCGGCCAGGTTGGCCTGCAAGGCGTAGGGCACAGATACCAACTCCGTGCGGGGCAGCTCCGCCTGGTCCTTGGGCGTGATGGACAAGTAACGCCCGTCCACGGCAAAGAGATCCGTTGGGAAGGGGAAGTTGTCCAGGTCCGCAGGCAAGAGCACGTCAAAGACGCCGCCCATGAGCGTCAGGGTCACCGCCTCTTCCCACAGCATCTCGCCCTCCAGCGGGCCATCGTAGATGCGAAAGACGACGTCCATTGCGCCGGCCATCAAGGCACCGTCAGCATCACGCATGACACCCTGAGCGTGAATCTCGTTGGGGGCCGCCTGCGCCGCGAAAGAGAGTCCAGCCAGAATCACAACCACCAACACCGCCAGACCTGTCTTTGTTCTATTCATCGTCTACTCCTCTATTCCGCGGCCGAAATCGGGCAGAACCCGAAATACGCTGATGTTTCGTTACCATCCAGTAGTCCGGCCACCGGCTGTCCCACCGTCATGGTCAAGCTCCCGGCGCCAGTTTCCAGCGCCGTGAACGCGGCCGGGACAATGGCCAGGGTGTAGGACCCGACACAAGTGTTCTCGTACTGGCAGCCCACCACGTTGTCACAGCTATCCATGGTGCACACGTCGTTGTCGTCACAGACCACCACGTCGCCGCCGCCACAGATGCCGGCATTGCACGTTTCACCAGTCGTGCACGCGTCAAAGTCGTCGCACGGCCCCTGGTTGATGGCGAAGATGCAGCCCAATTCCGGGTCACAGCTATCGTTGGTACAGGAGTTGAAATCGTTGCACTGCACCTCTTCATCGTGGACGCAATCACCCAGGGCACAGTGGTCGCCAACGGTGCAGACGTCGTTGTCGTCGCACAGGGCATCGTTCACTGTGGCGACGCAGCCGTTGGCGGGGTCACAGTGGTTATCGGTGCACGGATTGTCGTCGTTGCAGGTGGCCAACTCGTCGTACACGCAGACACTCGCGGCGCAGTGGTCGCCCAGGGTACAGTCGATGCCGTCGTCGCAGACGGCCTCGTTGGCCACGAACTGGCAACCGGCAACCGGGTCGCAGGCATCATCGGTGCAGACATTGTCGTCGTTACACACCAGCAATTCGCCGGACAAGCACGCCCCATCCACACAGGTATCGCCTACCGTACAGACGCTGCCGTCTTCGCAGGGCAGAACATTGTTGGTGAAGACACACCCGATTCCCGGGTCGCAGGAGTCGTCGGTGCACGGATTGTTATCGCCACAGGTGTTGGGCACGCCGGGAGTGCAGGTCCCGGCCACGCACTTGTCGCCGATGGTGCAGGCATTGCCATCCTCGCAGGCAAAGCCTTCGTGGTCGGCGATCAGTGCACACTGGCCCGTTTCTGCATCGCAGAAGGCCTGCTGACAGATGGCGTTGGCACCAGCCTCGGGGGCCGGGCATACCACCACGGTCTCGGGCACCACTTCGCACTTGTAGGGCCACTCAGCCAGGTTGCAGTGCAGGGTGCCATTGCACAGGTCACCGTCCTCGAATTGGAGGCAATCGTCGTTGGTCTGGCACTCGCAGGGCACAGAAGTACCCTCGCAGATACCCTCGCTGCACTCGTCCGCAACGGTGCAAGGGTCGTTGTCATCGCAATCATCGGCATTATCGACGAACTGGCAGCCACCCGCCCCATCACAGGAATCGTCAGTACAGGGATTCTTGTCGTCGCAAAGGACTGGATTCCCGACGCATCCGCCTTCCTCGCAGTGATCGGCAACGGTGCAGGGATTGCCATCCTTGCACTCACCTTCGGAAAGAGGCACGTTTTCACAACCGTCAAGACCCAGGCATTGGTCTTCCGTGCACTCGTTGCCGTCGTTACAAACGCCGAGGCCCTCCACCACGTCACCTTCGTCCACATCGCCATTGCAGTTGTCATCGCTGCCGTTGCAGGTTTCCGCAGCCGGCTCCTGCGCATCGCAATCAGTGAGCCCCGCTTCCGTGCAGACCCGCTTGCCCTGGCAGGTGCCGAAGTCGTTGCTCAGCTCACAGTAAGTGAAGAGTCCCAACTCCACCGACGTATCGGTGCAGGGGCAAATCCCCGTGTCGGCCACGCATTGGTCCAGTTCGATGCCGTTGACGGTGGTCACGGTCTGGCACTCAAATCCCCAGGGACACTGGCTCTCCGGTCCGCATTTGCCGCCGCAGAAGGCCCCCTGATCGCCGTAGGCCACGCAGGCATCGGCGGTGCCCGCAATACCCTCACAGTCAGCGGCTACGGTGCAGGGTCGACAGAGGTTGGGGAAATTGGGCACACAAATAAAGACGACGTCGGGGTCGCTGGCCCCCACCTGACTGCAGGTCCACCCTTCCGGGCATTCTTCCTGGCAGGACTGGGTGCAGACTTTCTGGCCCATGTGCTCAACGCACCAGCCCGACTGGCACTCGCTGTTCTGAGAGCACTCGTCCAGGAAGCACCCTTCGCCCGGGTCGCACTCGGGCAGCGGCTCGGTGTTGTCCTCGGGAATCAGCTCCCAGGAGATATAGTCTTCCGCCGTTTCCTTGGTCACCGTCTCGACAAAGACCACGGAATCTGGCTCATACGCTTCACTCTTGACGTCAGCGATCGGCAGGGCATCCGTTCCAACGCTATCGGCGGTAACCGTGGTGGGATCACTGCTACAACCCAACCCGGCCACCAGGGATAACACTACCATCCAGCAAACTCTCGTCCACGTCATTGTGGCCACCTCCGATGGTGGACAACATACCGTACGCGGGCGACTGCGCGCAAGTTGTAAGGCGCGGTGGACAGGGGAGTGGACAGAGGAGTGGACGTGGACAACGGAGTGGACATGGACGTGGACCACGCTGGACCACACTGGACCACGCTGGACGTGGACGTGGTGGACAACGGAGTGGACGATAGGCTTGCTGAACATGGTGTCCACCCAGTCCACGGTCCACGGTCCACGGTCCACGGTCCACCAAGTCCACGCCTTACCCGGGTCCACCAGTCCAGAGTGGTCCAGTTCGGTCCAGAGTG
>ERZ890953.1135-NODE-1135-length-13796-cov-16.097737_pt1 | contig 13796 bp, 9 predicted proteins | sample MGYA00521264_ERZ890953 | MGnify/ENA primary metagenome ERZ890953 (study PRJEB32303, sample SAMEA104408629) | aquatic metagenome | biome: Brackish water; feature: Chemocline; material: water | place: Baltic Sea | collected 2014-10-26T21:54:00 | depth 200 m ... | reverse complement strand
AGGACATCAACAACTCTCCTGAAGGCAATGTTCCGGGTTCTCTGTTTGGGTTCAACTCTCCGACAGCCGCAGGTGCAGGTGGTGGAACAACTCAGAACGTCAGTGGTACAGGCGGTAATTTCAACGCAAACACACTTCGTAACGCGAGTGATGAACAGATAGGTTTCAGACAGGGTGTTGCTGCCGCAGGTGGACAGACTCCAAGCGAGTTCAACGCAAGTAAAGAATCCTTCACTCCACAGGGGTACTAGATGGTAAATCAGTTCAGTCCGTTCGCCCCTAGAGAACGTGTAAGCGCGCAAGAGCGAGTGGCTGCGTCAAGACAAAAGCGTGAAGAGCGTAATCGTAAGGCGCAGCAACAGTTATCACAATATGGCGGGGCTGCTTCTTCTATTGCAATGCAGTTGGCTAACCAGACTCAGCAGACTCTGGATGCTCCTATAGAGCCACAGATACCCGTTATGCAGCAGCAGTCGTTTGACCAGTCTCAGGCTGCCACACAGCAAGTGCAACTACCTTTTGGGCAAGAAGCTACTGTTGGTGCTGCTGCAGGTGCTAAAGAGAACAGTGGTAACCCTGAGTTTGGCTCTGGCTTTGGCTCTGGTGTGGCTGAGAACATTGCAGGCAAGGGGCTTGCCGCTATAGGGGGGTTACAGAAAGGCATAGAGTTTGGCATGGGTACTGCTGTAAGTCTTATGGATATGGCTCCGGGTGAGTTGTTTGCAAGCCAAAACCAAGGTAGAGGTTTTACAGAGATATTAGAAGAGGTTAAGGAAAAGCGTAGGGCTTCAGGTCGCCCAGACAATTTCATGGATTTTGCTGGTCAAGCCCAAGACCTTGCAGAAGCCTTCCGAGTTACCGACATGCCTTCGTTCAAGCTGGACTTGGTTGCGGGTGAAGGTATAAACCTTCCCGGTGACAATACACTTAATGAATTCCAGTTCGGAGTAAAGGGTGCGCTTGAGTTAGTGCCTGACTTAGCCCTTACTGTAGCTACTGGTGGAGTCAGCCTTCTTGCTACAGGAACGAAGTTAGGGCTAGCCAAGGGTGTAGGAACAATCGCTGCCCGAACGGTGGGTGCTGATGTCCTCTACTCTGGTGTCAGGCGAGTGCCTCTAATTGTCAGGAAGTCTGCTGATATAAAAAAGATCGCAGCCCCTGTTTACAGAGAGGTTGCCAATATCAATCTACAGACAGGGGTTCGCGCTATTAGCCGCGCCAAAGTCCCTGAAATGCGACAGATGCTGAACAGGATGAGTACCTACGCTCCCTCTCTTGTTTCAGGTCCGCTTAGTGGTGTTATGCATGCTGCAAATCCTGTGATGCTTCTTGATAACGGCAAGAACCTCATGGTTGATTTGGTCTATGGTCGTATCAACGCTTTGTCTCTAATCCCCGGAGGGGTTGAAGGTAACATTGCTGTGCTGGCAGAGAGGCATGGTGGTATCCGCAATCTGCCACAACAGATAGATCAGGCTCTTGGAGTTGACATAGGTCGCCGTGTAGCAGAGTCACGAGTAGGTAGTGCAGTAGGCAGGCTTAGGGATAAAACCCTTGATGTATTAAACAAAGACCCTGTAGACCACACTCCTCATTTCCTTTACGACAAGAATGGGCTGATAGTTTCTGACATCGCAGACTTAAATGGTGCGGTCTGGACTAACAAGGTCAGTGCAGCTTTCAATATCGGAGAAGATGCTTGGGGTCAAACGACCTTTACCATCCGCAAAGGTAAAGGTGGGGCTATCAAGTCTGGTAAACAGAAGGGTTACCTAGGCGCAACAGATGACGTTGACCCTTATGAAATAAATAAGTTCAAGGCTTATGACATAAACGGTCAGGTAATTGAAGATGTGGCTGAAGGGACTGGAACGGCTACGCAAGCGTTCCGCAAGTACGGAATCCCTGATGAGTTTGGGAACATTTTAGAAACTGATGCAACTCGTTTCTATACTTCCGCTCGTCACATGATCGACACTTACGAGAACATGCGTCGGCATTACGAGATGGCAACCGGAAACGTGATTCTCAAAACTCTGAAGATGACCCATGAAGACGGTGCTTATGTTCCGCAGATACCGAATTTGGATGGTCGTAAAGGAGACTGGTTCGACCAAGTCAGGCAGACCTTAGAGGGGTCAGCCCCTGTAGGTAGCAAGAAGCGTCCGATGCAAGAGAGGTCTATCTTTGGGGATGACTTGCAAGCTGCCATTGAGAACGGTCATTACTCGATGGCTGGTCCGATGGAGGCTATGCAGTCGTTTATGACAAGCATGTACGGTTTGACTATCGACGCTGAGTTGGCAAAGCAAGTTAAAGTCTTAGCCGCCACGGAAGGTAGTGGAGTCATTGATATGGGGGCAATGAGAAGGCATGTCAACACAGCTATAACATTGAACAAAAAGTCCAGAGTCATCAAGTCAGGCAAGAGAAAAGGCGAGTTAGCTGTATCAAGTGAAAAGAACATTCAGAAGATTAAGGACAACGGCTTTGCTTTAGTGGCAAACCATCTCCAAGAGATCGCTAGCAACGCCGACCCTGAAGTCAGGAAGACGTTGCTTAAGCGTCTTGACGCTAGTTTCAAGAATGATGTAAATGAGTTGCAAAAGGGGCTGTATGCAATAGATACGACTAAGGGTCGTAAGGCTCCTGCCTTTGCAGGGATAATGTTCAAGGACGTTGATTTACTTGACAAGGTGACAGGGAAGCCTGTGCTTGATAAGGCAGGCAATACGGTCAAGGTTGAGGGCAAGAAGGTTCGTGATGCTGCTTCTAAGGCTTCTGACCTTGATGATAAAAATAAGGCTGCTGGTCTAGCGGAGACCGCTGCTGAACTTGGAGACCTACTTCGTGTTGGTAAGACAGGGTTTGACTTCGGCTTCCACATGATTCACGGTATTCCTGCTCTTGGATTTGCCACAGGTCGCGCTCTGGCAGGTCACCCAGTTGAGTCGGCTAAGTTGTTCAAGGCGTGGGCTGGTTCAACAAAAAACACTTTTGATGCCTTCTTCCGTCCGTCCGTACTGATGGAAACCTTTATGAAAGACCCTCAGATGGTTTTGGAAGCTGTCGAGAACGGCTTGCAATTAAGCAGAGAGGCTCAAGACTTTTTCCTTGCAACTCAGAACGCTACTATTTTGCGAAAGATTCCTAAAGCAGGGGAGACGATGGACAATGTTCTTAGTGATCTTGCTAAATCATTTGAAAGAGCATTCGTCGCTCCGGGCGACTTGCTTCGCATTGAGGGTTACAGAATCCTCCGTAACACGGCAGGTCAGTCTGAGAACGGGCTTACAGAACTGTCAGGGTTCCTGAACAAGATGACAGGTGCGCTTAGTTCATCTGCTTCGGGTGTGTCTAAGTCACAGCAGCAGTTAGAACGTGGGTTCCTGTTCTTCTCTCCTCGGTACACACGGTCTGCAATGGCTCTGCTGCTAGATGTATACCGTGGCGGCACAAAAGGTGAACTTGCACGACAGACAATGGTCGGCATGGCGTTATTTGGTGGAGCCACATATTACGGTCTCGCTAAGGCGATGGGTCAGGAGCCTAAGTTAGACCCGTCACAATCTGACTTTATGTCAGTGCAGATGGGCGATGCCACTGTTGGTATCGGCGGGTTTTACACGCAATTTCTAAAACTTTCTTCCCGTCTAGCAGAAACCGCTTGGGACGATAACGCTCAAGAAGCGTTTGGAGACCCGAAAGACAACCCTCTTCTCCGGTGGGTTCGCTCAAGGGTTGCTCCGGGTGCTGGTGTTGCTTGGGACATAGCCAACGGCGAAGACTTCATGGGTCGGCAATTCAGCACCGTTGGAGACAAGATAACCCACGTAGGTAAAGCGGCACTTCCTATTTGGCTTGAAGCAGCGTTGCTGGAAGACCCCTACAGGACAGGTCCAGCCGGTTTGACAGCAGAGATATTTGGTGCAGGAACAACCGACCTCTCCGCAGGCAAAAGGCGTAGGCAGTTGCGTGATTCCATAGCGGTCAATGCCTATGGCAAAGAGTGGGACGATCTAAATAATCAGCAACGCAAATCAATCAATGAGAACGCTGACTCTGCAAAGATGACTGCAAATGAAGTCACCGAACTTGAAGACCTGTCGGCAGAATACCTCTCTGGCAGGGCTGAGATAGGTGACGATACAGACGTAAACATCGAGAGGTATTACGCAAGGCGTAAAGAAATTGACACTGTTTGGACAGCGCAAGTAAGGGAAGGTATTAGACACCTTGAGACAGAAGGAGCAGAGGTAGACCCTCAACTCTTTAGGCAGCTTTACTTGAATGGAGCGAATGCTGACAAGAGGACTCGCATGGAAGACTTGTATGACAAGGACGGTGAGTATTCACTGGCTATGACTCACTTCTCTGATGTATCTGACAAGTTTGGAAACGAACACCCTGAAGATGTTGCCTACGCTGAGTACATAGACAAGATTGTTGCAACTGAAGACTTTGATACTCCAAGAGGGTTCAGCTTCAAAGAGCGTGATAACAGGGTTTTAGCATTTAGGCAGAAGTGGGGAGACGAAGTCTACGCTTATGTTCAAGAGACGTTCGGTGTGGGAAGGAACCTTGAGCCAATCGTTGAAGAGTTCTACAAGGGTCGAGCCAAGTTCGAGTATTACTGGCGCGGTGTAGAAGAACTGACCTTGGCTAAGATGCCTCGTGCTGGGCAAGTGAAAGAAGCCTATGAGTTGTACCTGAACTCAGATGAAAACGGTAAGCGAGAACTGAAAAGCAGTGACCGAATGCTGAGTAAATATCTAAACCTGATGACCAAGGTGAAGCAGGAACTTAGGCAGAAAGACCAAGTTCTTGACCAGTGGCTTTTCAGGTGGGGGTACACAAATACGCTTTCACATGTAGGAAACAAAACCGCCCCGGACAGGATTTCAAACCCTCGTGAATACTGGCGGCAACCAGAAGCATTTCCCCTATACACATTTGGACTTACTAAGGGCGTAAACCTACCTGCAACTGAGCAGTCAACTGCTGGTTCATGGGAAGATGGTCTTATGTAAGTTTGCAAACTAGGGCATAGTATGAGTAAAGTAATGACATCACATCTTTCGGGATACAAGAGGTTTAGGCTTCGATGACAACAGAGAACACAGGTGTTTCGGCATCAGACAGCGCGGAAAACATTGCAGCTAGCGTTTCGGCAGCAGCAGCAACCATACCCGCAATAGGGGAGCCACCGGCTCCTGCAGTAGAACCGGCAACAGGTATTACGCTTACCGATTTAGAGACAGCTTTGAATAGCAGGCAGGGAACCCAGAACAACTGGAACGCCCAGCAAATGCGAACAATTGAAGCTAACCTCTCGGCGAAACTCGATGCAACTATCGCTCCTCTCATAGCGCGTCAGAAAGCAGAAGAGCAAGCTAGGATTGAAGAGTTAGACCCTGAAGACCAAGTGGCGTATTGGAAGCAACAGGCTACCGCTCCTGCTCCTCAGCCTTCTCCCGTAGCACCTAAACAGGTGATGCGAAGTGGAGATAGCTATTCAGCAGAAGATAGACTGGACATCATCAATGCGACTACAAATATGCTTTCCAGTGAAGGTGTGAACGTCCCTTATACGGATGATCGCCTCTGGGCTGGAGCAACTAATGGCATGGCTCCCGACCAACTCGTAGGAGTTGCTAGGCAAAATGCACAAAGGTTGAAAGCATCTAGGTCTACGCCTCCTGCCGCAGTCCCCGCAGCTACCCCGCCTCCATCCACACAGGCAGCCCCGGCTTCGTCTTCTACCTCTTACGGTAGTCGCACTGAGTTGAACGCCGCTCTGTTGAGTGGAGAAATTAAAAACATTGACGAGTTCAATCGTATCGGGCGAGAGTCCGGTATCTTGAAGAAGAGGTAAATAGTTATGGCTGAAGGTCTAACTCTTTCGAGTTCTTCGTCTCTGTCTAGCATGTCGCTGACTGTTGTTACAGACGCGATTGCGAACGTAGAGCCAGCAGGTCCAACTGCCGGTTTGGTTACTCGATACGACCTTGCTCAGGGTCAGACACAGAAGAACATCCCACTTTGGGGTCGTTTGACTGCATCTGCACTGACAGAGGGTGTCGAGATCAATGCTGCTCAACAGGTATCCGTTACAGTTCGTAACGTGACTGCCTCAGAGCATGGCATTCTTACGTTCGTATCGAAGGTCTTGCAGCGTGAAAACAGTGAAGATGTACTTTCCGAAGTTGGAATGATGCAAGGACTTGCCCTTGGGCGACTCCGTGAATCAGACCTTGTAACCCTTTTCGATGCCGTAACAGGTCTTTCGATTCCGGGCGCAGGTAACAACCTCACGTTTGTTCATCTTGCTGGTGCAGTCGCATATATGCAGACAGACTCGAACGACACCGCATTCGGTGCTGCCCCCGGTGGGCAGGTAAACGCAGTTCTACACCCTGAACAGATTCGTCGCCTCGTAGAGGATGACGCTGGTATTGGTGCTGGTGGCTCAACAATGGCAACAGGCGCACGACCACAAGGTCCAAGCGAAGATGTCATCAAGAACTACTGGCGTGGTCAGGAACAGCGTTTTGGTATCCAGATTTGGTCTTCGGGCGTTATTGCTCGTGACGGTTCTGGTGACGCTAAAGGTGCAATCTTTGCACCACAGGCTTTCGCTCTTTGCATGGCGCAAGAGATTGAAGCTGACGACGACAAAGACATTCGTTCCCGTGGCACTGACATCGTAACTGTCGGTACGTGGGGCGAGACTGAGATTGTTGATAACTGGGCAGTTGAGGCTTACTCAGCGGCTGACGTTATTGCGTAAAGGTATTCATGGCAGGTCTCACGGAAAGCTGGATGTCCGACAAAGCTAAAGACGGTGTGAGAATGGCTGGTCAAGGTGACGAGTTTGCAGTAGGCACTCTTCCTCAAGCGGAAGACGACTACATGATTCTCTATGACACTCTTGACGGTCATCCGCTACGCATCCCTTTGGCTGATAGGACATACATGCTGGCGAAAGCCAGAGCAGTTGTACCGGGAGAGCGCGCTGATTGGGTACGGGTTGCAGGCACTAAGGGTGTGATTCAACACGCTCCCGGTGGCACAACCCCTTCATATTCGGAGACTCCGGTTGCTCTACAAGCCGACAGAACTAAGCCACTCGCTATGGCTCAGGAAGTTAAAGCTGTACAGGGCAAGCGTAAACGTGGAAAACGTGGCAAGCGAAAGGTTTTATCGTAGTGGTAATCTCGAATCATACTAAGCCCCCTTCTCTCATCATTGAATCATTAGCAGCGTCTCTTAGAGATCGCGCTCGTGCTTCGGCTTCATTTGGAGTTGTGTTTGAGAATTTAGAGAGTCGTTTTGGCGACATTGAGAGCAATCTCAAAGGCTTGGATTACGTTTCACCAGATTCCGCATACCTGCTTCAACCGCAGAAGGATGGAACCTACGAACCTGTCATCCACAACATAAACCCCGGACAACTCGTCACCGCACTAGAGCGCGGATTCCTACCACTGGCTCGTGCTGTCTTTGAGGCAGCGTTAGAGACTAAGGAACAGGAGCGCATGAATTCTGGTGAGAGGGACGAGCAATCGGAGTCTCACGTATTTCCCAAAGGCAAGCCTCGACCGTTCAAATGTGAACAGTGTGGGACTCGCTTGACGACCAGCCGCAAACTCAACAGTCACATAGACAAAAAACATGGAGGCTCATAATGAGCATCGGTATCCCTCGCATTAGAGATGCGAACACTGAGACCATGACAGGCACTGTAGTTCTTACTGCTGCTTCGGCATATCACCAGAATCTTGACCCCGGTGGGGCTGCAAGAGAACTGGATTTGCCTTCAGGTACTGGAACTCAGGGTGGCGAAGTGATGATTACTAATGCAGCAGATGCTGCAGAAGCAATTACGGTTAAGCAGAGTGACTCGTCTACGACGGTTATTGTGATTGACCAAAACCAATCCGCTCTTCTAGTTTGCAACGGCGTATCTGCCGCTGCTGGCTGGCAGGCTGTTGGTGTCACTGAGGCTTAGTCCTTACATAGACTCTCAGGGGGTGGGGCTTCGGCTCCACCCCCAACACTATAGAATGGGGAAGGGAATGCTCCCCCAGCAATAAAGAGAAAGAGGTCACAGATGCCCACTCAAACTAATCCAGCCGTAAACCTTGAACTACGAAGCGCAGGCTTTGTCTCAGGTGGACTGGCAGCAACAACGACAGTAAAAACAGTCGGCTTGCTACCCGGAACTAAGTATGTTTCGCTTGCTCCGCATAATTTATCGGCTACTACGGTTGCCGTTTCTTTCGGACTAAATCCTTGGCTCACAATTCTGAAGACCACCGATGGTGGAGCAACCTTCACTGACTACTCAGAAGTTGCACAGAATGACCTTGCTGATTCAGGGGTAGTTCTATCTTCATTGCCTACTCTGGCAAATGGTGGCGCACTATTTATTGGTTCCCACGTCCAGTTCAGAGGATTGCAAATAGATGTCTCTGCCGTAAACGCTACAGCGAACCTTCTGACTGCTGAGTATTACAACAACACAACGTGGGCAGACCTTGACGATACCGACGGTACTGCCTCTGGTGGTGCAGCCTTAGCGCAGGACGGTGCGTATACATTTGCATCAGTTCCTTCAGCGTGGTCTGCTGCCCCTCTTGAGACAATCATGGGCAAACCTAACGAGGCGTTCGGTAGCACATTCGTGAAACCTGTTGCAGGTATCCGAACTTACACCCAGTCACTGTACTGGGCGCGCTTGCAACTCAATGCAGCGTTTGATTCAGCCACGACAGTTCACCAGATACATGCACTAAACAGGTCTGTTTCTTACGCTCAGGTTTCAGGAAACGTCCCTCACCAGCAGTCACTGCATCGTGGTCAGGGTGGATTTGGTTCTATTGAGTATCGAACAGACACAGGTACTGCCGACCTTCTTGTAAATGTGGGCAGTGGAAACGGATACTTTGGTGACTAGGAACGCAAACTCTCATATTCGTAAGGTTGAGAAACCTGCGATAACTATTGCAACAGTTGATGCTCCCGGTGGCATTGTCACGAAGTCCGGTAAACGGATTAGTGGCACAGTCATCGTTGCTGACAGTGCTGGTGGTTATGGCGACAAGGAGTCTCTTGCTGCAATGGCTGGGGACACTGTGGCTAGGGTGTCTACGGACTCCAAGGCAGGTGACAAAGCATACGAAGATGCCCTTGAGCAGTACGACACTGACAGGGTGCTTGAGAAGCGCAGGTTGGCTAACAACTACGTGCTTGCAAAAGAGCCTGCACTAAAAATGGTTTACACTCCGTCTACAGATGTATGGGATGTGGCTTGGCTCGATGAAGATATATCAACGGGGATAGTTACACCTCGTTCCAAAAAGCTGACAGATGCACAGGCTGGTTATATGTACCAGCAGTATCAGGAAGCACAGATAACGAAGAAGATTCAGAAGGATGAGTAATGACAACCACCACGCTGAACACAATGCTTCCCGGCTTCGCTCGGTTCATTGGGGCGTTCATTGGCACGTTCTCGACAACAACGGATATAACGACTAGCACTGCGCTAGTTTCTACTGGTCTCACTTCGTACTTCGAGGACAACGATCAGGTCAACGATTCGTTTGCATACATCAAAGGCACTACCAACAACGGTGTTTCTCGTAGTGTGCTTGACCACACAGGCTCCACAGGCGCATTAGACCTGCGTGGGGTCGCCTTGTCTGCTGAGAGCGGCTCTGTGAACTTCGATTTGTACCGATACGACCCTGCACAGATGGTTGACGCACTAAACGACGGAATTCTGTCATCGTTCCCAACTCTGTATTCGCATAAGTACGACCGTACTCTTTACGGTGTTCCTTTCCAGACAACATACGCTCGTCCTACCAGTATTCAGCCGGGATACGTCAGGAAGATATTCGCAGAGAACCGCATTGAGGCGAATACGTTTGGTGACAACATCGCTAAGTCGAAGGACATCGACTTTGAAGGTGACCTCACTGACTGGTCAAAGTCGAACATCACTCTGACTGCAGAGGTTGAAACGAATGAGCCTGACAACTTGATGGTCTTTGCTGGTCAGCAGTCTGGTAAGCACGTTGTTGGTGCGTCGTCGATTGGGACTAGTTATGTTTCTATAGACTCTCCTACTGCATACGATGGAGAGGAACTAAACGTATCTATCTGGGTCTACTGCCGAACAGCCAGCAGGGTGTCTGCTGCAGTCAGTGTGGATAGTGGGACAGCCGTTACAGGTACGACTCATTCTGGTGGTGGATGGGAAAGACTTGCGGTCAGCACTATTCTGGGAGCGGTCAGCACTTCTATCCGGGTGGGTGTCCATGCAACATCAGGCACTGCGCTAACTTTCTATGCAGACGAACTGATCGCTACGACTGGTAGGACAGAGGCACAGCGTCCTCAGTCAGACCCTCTTCCTTTCTTCAGGGAGACTGGCGATGACATTTATATTCCTTACACCATTCCTGCTTCGCAGCAGATAGTAGTGGAAGGCATGGGTCTGTTGAGTAGTGTCTCCTCTGGTACGGATACAGTTGAGATTGGTGGGACTCAGCTACAGCTTCTGTACGCACATGCTGCGATTGAGTTCTTTCAAGGTGACATTGACCAGTTGGACGATGCAGAGCAACAGGCTGCGCTTCGTAAGCTGACAAGGTTCCGTAACCGAATCAACTCTGGTCAGGGAATGATGGCTTCTATCTCTAAGAAGAAAGTGCCGACCTTCTAATGCCAACAGCAGGTAAGAATGCAGACATAGTTGTATCCAATGCTGATGGCTCTACCAATCAGGTAGCCCTGACGCTATGGAGAGACGACCCAGCCCGCCCCGGTGGATGGGAAGATGGTGCTGTGCCTACAACGCCTGTGCCGCAGGCTCAAGGGGATACTAACTACTCTTCAATCTCCCCTGAGTTCGGGCGAGTTTACTCTCAGTCAAACTGGACAAGCGGTTTCGGGCAGGCTTCAGTTACTGACCATGTAAACAACACTAGTTACGGATATGCCGACGGTGTTCTTGCGATGTTTGAACACGAACTTGTCCCCGGCTACCGTGAAGATGAGGTTGATGCCTTTATTAGGAACGGGCGATTTGAAACAGGTGGCTTGCATGGGTGGGAATCTGGAACCAATACCACCCCTGCTGTTAGTACCTCTTCCCGTTCTGGTTCGTTCGCTTTATCCGTTACGGCTACTGCAAATGGTGGGACTTGTACCCAGAACTATTTAGGAACCGACACTATTCTACGGTCGCGAGAACTTACTGCAGTTGCATACGTCAAGAGGTCGAGTGGCACAGGGACAATCTCTCTCAGTGTTGCTGACGGTGTGGGTTCAACTGCTTCATCAACTTCTAGCAGTTCAGACTGGACTCTTCTTCAAGTTACAAGAACGATTCATGCTTCAGCGACTGCGGTTCAGTTCACATTCACCCTGTCAGCGGACGAAGATGTCTTTCTTATTGATGACGTAGGTGTAATTTTGACTGGTGGCAGTGATTGGAAGTCTCGCCCTGTCAAGTTTGGCGCAGATTTATACGCCACTATAGGCAGAGCCATTGTGAAGTGGAACGAAAGCGAAGACATCTGGATTCCGGTGTACGTGGATGCCGCATACGAGATAACTTCTCTCGCTTCATTTGAGTCGAATATATATGCAGGTCGTGGTTCAAATAATAACTATTTGACAAGTTCCGATGGGACTACTTGGGCTAACCCCTCAACCAACTCAGGCAATAACAGGCTTGCCTCGTTCTTTGCTGTCGTAAAGAACGCTCGTGGTGACTATGCGCTAATGAAAACACGCGCCAACCAAGTCTCTCTTTCTGTTACTCCTACAGACACTGTGAACTGGGGTGCTGAAATTCAAGCAGGTGACCCTGACAAGAATATAACTAGCCTTACTTCTGCTGCAGGTACAGCTTATGTTGGTCGTGAGGACGGGTTGAATGTGTACAACATGAAGACAAATCTCTTCACTGATGTTGAGCCTGACGCAAACTTCTTCTCCTCTCCAAAGAACTTCAAGGCAGCTATCGGTCGTGGTGGTGCTATCTGGGCTTCTGGTGGTGAGCAAACATTCTGGAACGCATCTCCTACAGGTCAGGGCGATTACCATAACTGGGAGAACATGACCCACCTTGTCCAGTCAAACGCCTATAACGGATTTGGTGGTCACGTAGCTGCCCTTGCTCAGGACAGGGCGAATGTATTCGTTGCACTGTCTGATAACTCAACGTCAGAGACATCAACATTCCCTTACAACTTCCCGTTCTCGTTTTCATCTTCAGGTTTATCTTCAAATGTTCGGTTGCTTTCAATCAGAAACATGAGTGCTGAAGGCAGCAGTAATATCCTTGGCGCAGAAAAGACTGTGAGTGTGTCAGTCCACACAATTACATCGTTTGATGTTTCTCAGATAGACCAGCTATCTAGGTTTGATGACGGTAACCAGTCATCTATGTTCGCTATGGGTTCCTTTACGGAGACAGAAATTCTTACGGCGGATAAAGATGTTCCGCGTGTAACAAGGCTAAGAATGCCTAGAGACAACGAGAACCCTCGCAGGGCTAACAATGTCCATGTGCGCTTAGAGTCTAGCTTTTACACTCCTTGGATTGATTTCAATTACCCAGACACAGAAAAAGCTGAAGGGCTACTAACCCTAACCGGAAAGAACTTTGTTTCTGGTAGTAAGTACGTCACTGTTTCTTACAAGACGGACGATGATACTGATGACGATGCTACTGGGTGGACAGTGTGGGGTGATGATGGGGTGTTCGATACATCGCCATCTGAAACTAAATCTGCGGTTCTGACTACGCCTGTTACGTTCAAGCGAATCAGGTTCAAGCTAGAGTTCACTACCAACAATCATATTGATGACCCTCCTACGCTTACGGCAATGGTGTTCAAGGCTGTATGGAACGAGACGGAACCACGTAAGTTCCGTGGCTCCGTAAAGTTGACTGATCGTAGAAGCGCACAGTTACGCAGAGTTCCCCAGCGCACCTTACGTTCAGCAGACATTACAACTCTGGACTTGTTGCGTAAGCAGCCGTTCGTCCAGCTTGTAACGCCTGAAGGTGAGTCCGTGAATGCGACGTTCCGTTACCGAAGTCGTACAATCGGTTCAAGAATAGACGCTACAAGAGGTCGCCCTGTTGACCAAGTTCGAGCGATTGACCTAGAGTTCACAGAAGTATTGACCAGCTAAGGAAGCGGCAAACATGGCAAACGAGTTCAAGCATTTATCAATTGGTGGGGAACTAACCCAAGCCGAATATGAGGCAGTGGGCGGTCACGTACTGGAGTCTCAGGCTGTAGGTGACCTCATCTATGCCACATCCACCAGTCAGCTTTCCCGCTTAGGGATTGGCGCAACTAATACTGTCCTTGTGACCATTGGTGGAGTTCCTTCATGGGCTACCACTCTTGCTGGATTGACGTTGACTGCTCCCACGATCAACGGAGTAGTTGGCGGAACCCAGACTTCTGCGACTATCACTGCCCTAACTATTTCTTCAATGGCTGGCAACTGGACTAACGCAGGTCGCACAGTTGCTGACATGGGTATCGCAACTACCATCGACATCAACGGTGGAACCATAGACGGGGTAGTCATTGGTGGCGCAGCAACGGCTGCGATCACTGGAACGGCTGTCACTGGTACATCTATCGTTGGTGGAACGATTGCTGGAACGACGGGTAGCTTCAGTACGAGCCTTGCCCTTGCGACTGGCGCAACTGTAACGGGCATCCTTGACGAAGATGCAATGGGTACAAACTCTG
>ERZ890953.1133-NODE-1133-length-13809-cov-6.137778_pt1 | contig 13809 bp, 7 predicted proteins | sample MGYA00521264_ERZ890953 | MGnify/ENA primary metagenome ERZ890953 (study PRJEB32303, sample SAMEA104408629) | aquatic metagenome | biome: Brackish water; feature: Chemocline; material: water | place: Baltic Sea | collected 2014-10-26T21:54:00 | depth 200 m ... | reverse complement strand
TCGAGCAGCAGGGGGACGACGAAGAGGGCCGCCAGCACCACGGGCAGCACGGCCGCCAGGCCCAGCTCCAGGGCGTGGCGCAGCAGCAGCCGCGGACCGCGCCGGCGGGTGATGGCGTCCCGCAGCAGCGCCATCCCTGCGGCCAGGGCCATGGAGAGCCAGGTGTAGGCGGGCAGGTTGGGGTGCGCCGTCATCAACAACAGTGCGCCCGACAGCCCCAGGAGCCACAGCAGCCCGACCGCCTGGCTGGGGCGCGGACTGTCCATGAGGCGCAGCCAGGCCGCCAGGGTCAGGGGCACCCAGGGGATGCCGAAGATCATCGGCGGCCACTGCAGCATGGGGAAGCTCTGGGGCATCCCCGCGTAGATCAGCCCCGCCACCAGGGCCCCGACCCGGCCGAAGCCCAGCAGCCTGGCGGACGCGTAGATGGCCGCGCCCGCGCCCACCAGGTGGACCACCAGCAGCAGCTCCTCGGCCCGCGGCGTGTAGGTCCCGGGTCCTGCCAGCAGCAGCCAGATCCACAGGGGAGGGTAGAGCAGGCTGTTGCCGAACTGTGCCCCCACCGGATGCCCCGCCATGATGTGCGGATCCCAGAACGGGAAGCTGCCCTGATCCAGGGCCTGCCGGGCGAAGGCGTGGATCGTGTAGAACTCGTAGGGCAGATCGCGGCTGTAGTCCTGCAGACAGGCGTACTCGCAGCCCACCAGGGCGCGCAGGCGCCACAGGCCGAAGGCCACCACCACCCCCACCAGCAACAGATCGGGCAGGGCGCGCCGGACGCCCTGGGAGATCGCCTGCGCCTTGGCGGTCAGCGCAGGTACCACAGGAACACTCCGAGCTGCGAAGACGCGGTGCCTAGGGTCGTGCGCCGCAGGTGCCGCCCCAGGCTGCTGGGGCGCAGGTAGAAGCGCGCCGTGGCCAGCCGTCGTCGCCGCTGGAGATCGACGAGCCGGTGGTCCTGGTGGAAGTGGCCAGGGAAGGGCTCGAGCGGAGCCGAGTCGAAGGCCTGGTGGAGGGGCGTGCCGGGGAAGGGCACGGCCAGGTGGAAGGAGGCGTAGGTGGGATCGAGGCGCATGGCGAAGCGCACCGTTGCGTCCAGCTCGGCCGCGGTTTCACCCGGGAAGCCGAGCATGAAGAAGCACGCGGTGTCCATGCCCGCTTCGTGGGTCAGGGCCACGCCCCGCTCCACCTGCGCGAGCTGGATTCCCTTGTCGATGCTGTCCAGTACGCGCTGTGAGCCCGACTCCACCCCGAAGTGGACCAGCCTGCACCCCGCGCGGTTCATGCGCCGCAGCAGATCGGGATCCACTGCATCGGCCCGGGTCTGGCAGCACCAGCGCAGGGGGGTGGGAAGGTGCTCCAAGCGCTCACAGAGCTCCAGCACTCGCGCGCGCTGCAGCGTGAACTCGAGGTCGATGAAGTAGGCGCTGGACATGCCCATCGCCTTGCCCGCCAGGATCAGCTCCCGCTCCATGCGCTCCGGGACTTTGGAGCGCAGCTGCTGGCCCTGCATGGAGTGGCCGCAGAAGCTGCAGCTGTGGGGGCAGCCGCGGGTCATCTCGAACATGGCCAGCCGGGGACCCAGGATCTCGTAGTGGTAGGCCCCGGCTTCGAGCAGATCGAAGGCGGGCGGGGGCAGGTCCTCGAGTGCGCATGGAGGGCGGTGGGCCGCACCGTGGAAGCCTCCGTCGTCGTCCAGCCAGGCGACCCCGGGAACAGCGCGCTCGGGCCAGGCCTCGACCAGGGCCCGGGCGGTCCACTCGGGCTCGCCCACGATGCAGGCTGAGGCCAGGGTGCGACGCAGCATCCACTCCGGTCGGGCGCTGCCGTGGGCCCCCAGGATCACGGTGGGGATGCCCAGGTCCAGGATGGCGCGGCAGGTCCGGTCGAAGATCTCGGTGTCGATGTCGGGGCAGATCCAGCGCGTGATGGTGGACGAGGTGATCAGGACCAGATCCTGGTCTCGGGCTTGCTCGGCCACGCGCTGTGGAGGGGTGGGGCGCAGGTTGGCGTCCACCAGGGTGACGCTGTGGCCGTCGGCGCGCAGCACGGCCGCGATGTTGGCGAGGATCAGAGGCGGAAAGCGCTGGTGGTAGACCTGACCCTGCTTGTGGCGGGCGTGGGTCCAGGAGGGGTTCAGCAGCAGGATCCGCACAACACCCTCACGGCCGATACCGAGCTGCAGCTTGTCCAGCGGCCCGGCCCGACAGTATCACGGCTCCCAGGCTGCCATCCATGCCATCCGGGGCCGCCAGGTCGCCGCCGGCCATGCCGCTCAGCTCCCCTGCGGCGTACAGGCCGGGGATCGGCTGGCCCGAGCCGTCGAGCACGCGCCCGTCCAGGTCCGTCACGACGCCGCCGAAGGACTTGCCGATGGAGAGGCCCAAGCGAGCGGCCCAGAGCGGCGGCTGCGCGGCGTGGTTGGGGACAGCCAGGCTGGTCCGCAGGCCGTCTGCATCGATCCCGGCCTTGGCCGCCAGTTGCTCGACGCTGTAGGCCTGCACCAGGCTGTCGCCCCTGGCGAGCGCCTGCTTGCGCATGCCCGGCTCGATGCTCCCCAGAATCCGGTCTGCGTCTTGGTCTCCGAAGACGATCCAGCCTTGGCACTCGGGCTGCCGCGTCAATGCTAGGCCCGAGTCGATGGAGGTCCACTCGCGGGGGTCGAAGAAGACGGTTCCGGATTGGTTGACCCACAGGCCATACTCCACGGCGATGAAGGGCCACGGCGGCTCGGCCAGCAGGTGGGCGTAGGCGCCGACGGAGTCAGGGCTCCGGAGCCGAGCGCCCAGGGGCTCCACCATGGCGACGACGTCGGTGACGTCAGGGAAGCTGCCGATGCGCTGGAACATGGGACGGGCGGCGCAGGGGGTGGCGTCCAGGTGCGCCTGCATGCGCCTGTTGGTCCCGAGGATGCTCCCGGTGGCCAGGACCACAGCAGGGGCGCGCAGGGGCTCGGTGCCCTCCGCCAGCGCCCACTTCGCGTCGCCACGCCGGATGACGACACCCCGGACGGCGCCCTCTTCGACGACCAGGTCCGTGACCCAGCTCTGGGTCTGGGGCACCGCCTCGAGGGCGCCAAGCAGGGCCTGTACCAGGGCCGGGCTGCCCCCCTTGGCGTGGTGCATCCGATGGACGCCGCTGCGGGTGTCCTGCTCCAGCTGATCGAACTCGACGCCCTGGTCCACGAGCCAGTCGTGGACCTGGACCGGCGCTTCCTGCAGGTAGCGCTCAGCCCAGGGGCCTGGAGGAGCCCCGGTGACGGCTTGCCAGTCCTCGATCGCTCGCTCGGGGCTGTCCTGGACGCCGTAGGCCCGCTGGGTGGTCGTGCCGGCGAACCAGATCTCCCCGTCGCCCCAGCGCGCGCGGCCGCCCACGGTGGCCTGGCCGTCCAGCAGCAGCACCCGCGCCTGCGCACGCTCGGCCTCCAAGGCGGCGGCGAGCCCCGCGGGCCCAGCGCCGACGACGATCACGTCCCAGTCGGCTGGGGGGGGCGGGGCCGGATCCCAGGCGCTGCGAAGGCAGGCCTCGAAGTGCTGGGCGAGGTCCGGAGGGAGCGCGGCGCGGGCTGCCGTCTCTGCCTGCTGGCGCGGGGCGCCTGCTGACAAGCGCCAGGCGATGTTCTGGCAGACCCCTGTGAGCACAGGCCGCCGAGTGGCGTGGGGGAGCTGCTGGGTCACCAGCACCAGCGATTCGTCCAGCTTGCCCTTGTGGCTCTGCTGGATCCATTGCCCCAGGGCGACGAGGAAGTCTTCTTGCTGGCGTCTTGGGACCGCGTCGAGGATCAGCTGAGCGCTCTGCGTGTGGCCGTCGCCGCCGTGCCACCAGCTTATGGAGCCGCGCAGGCCCGCGAGGAAGGAGTCCTGGTGGGCGTGTGCCTCCATGGCCTTGATAGCCTCGGCGATCTCCCGGCCGTGCCAGGTGCCGATGGCCACACCCACACCCTCGTAGATGCTACGCGTGTCCTGATGCGCGGGCGGAAGGCGCGCGTCGAGCGTCGCGGCTAGCGCGCGTGGATCCGCGCCCTCGTGGTAGCCAAGGGAGCAGCCGAGGGCCTTGGCCAGGTGGGTGCGGCGCGGCCCCGATGTCGCGGCCAGGACCGCCAGGGGTGCCTCCAGATCCCCCCGGTACCAGCCTGGGCAGACCCGGTCGTCGGCCAGCAGGGCGTAGTCGTAGCCACGGAGCAGCTCACCGTGCTGGTCGCGGGCCTCGGGAAGTGGACCAGGCGCGACACCCTGGAGCAGGGCGAGCTGCGCGGCCGCTCCGGTGGTAAGGAACCAGAGCGCCAGGCCCACGCCCAACCAGCGGGTTGGGCCAGGACGGGACCAGAGCCGCCCAGCCGCCAGGGCCACGACCACCAGGCCCGCGAGCCACAGGGTGGTGAGGTAACGATCCGCGAAGTACCAGGGCCGGTTCTCGAAGTCGAAGGGGCTGGCCGCGGCCAACAGGATGAAGCAGGGTGGATAGGCCAGGAAGAGCAAGCCGATCCAGCCGCGGGGATCGGCTCCGGGCACTGGGGCGCCTCTGACCAGCGACCGCAGGAACGCCACCACGCGCCCACGGTCCGCCCAGGCCAGCCCCGCCCAGGAAGCCACCACCGCGAGCCAGGAGATACCCGAGATGATGCGCTGGGCTGTGGAGGCGACGGGCGCGGTCCCCCAGGCCTGGGCGCAGACGGGCCCGAGCAGGTCCATGAGCCTCCCCGGGTAGCGTGCCACCCAGCCCAGGCCCGGTTGGACCAGGGAGCCATAGCGGCTGATGGTCAGCCCCTCGAAGTCGTGGGTCAGGTTGTAGACCAGCCAGGGCGAGAAGCCGATGATGGCGCCGGCGAGCATGGCAATGCCCTGGCGTCCCAGCAGACCCCGCCGGTCTGTCGCCAGCAGCAGCAAGCCGACCACCAGCAGCGGGATGGCCAGGTGGTAGTGGAAGTAGAGTCCGAAGCCCGCTGTGAGCCCCAGCGCGCCAGCTCGCCAGCTGCTGCGGCGCTCTTCTACTCCCCACGACCACGCCAGGAGCAGGCAGAGGGCCATGAACGCGGGGACCTGGCTGTGGTCGCCCCACACCAGCAAGGACAGGCGGCTCTGGGCGTAGGGGGCCAGGAACACCAGCGCTGCAGCCAGGGTGGCCGGTCCACGGCCTGCGGAACGCGCCAGCAGCGCGTACAGGAACGAGGCCGTGAGGGCGATGAAGGGCACCGCGGCCAGCTTCAGGCTGACCACGCTGTCTCCGAAGATCACGAAGAAGGGCACCGCCAGGATCCCCATGACCAGTGAGCCCCCCGCGTAGGGGTCCATCTGGTGGTCCAGCAGGTGGAGCGCCATTCCGTCCAGCAGCTCCCGTGCCACCAGGCCGCGCCCCAGCTCTTCCCAGTCCAGGTAGAGCTCCGGCCACCGGACCAGCTGGGCGACGCGGAGCGCGACCCCCGCCAGGACGATGAGCAGTGGGGTGAGCAGCCATTGGGTGCTGCTGGCCGGCGTGTGCTCGATCTGTGTCGAGGTCTTCGGGGAATCCATCGCGCCAGTATAGTCCGGCGCCATGTCACCCTGTAGCCGTGCGGGGGGCGCTGGATTTCTGGCGAAGGGTCGTGGTCGCCCAGCTTGCCATGCCCCCACCTGCATGCTCTAGGGTTGTCATGCATCCAAGCTCTCTCCCACCGTCCCGGGCCCTCGCCCTATGTCTGGTCCTGGCCCTCGCTGTGGGTTGCACCGGGGACCCACCCACGGCACCGGCCCCTCCGGGGAACGGCGCCCCGGGCTTCGCCCCCCCTGGTCACGGGCCCGCCCACCTGCACAACGCGACGCCACAGTCCGGCCCCGAGGCCCTCGGGACCCCTGGCGCCACGAGCCTGGCCTCCACCCTCGCGGTGCTGGACTACCTCTCGGCTACGGATGAGCCGGGGGGTCTGGAGCGGGCGCTGCGGGTGGTGCAGAGCGCCAGGCCCCACCACCTCAACGCCTACCTCGAGGCTTTTCTGTTGGCCGAGGCGGGGCGTGATGACGAGCTGGCCGCGGTGCTGCGGGAAAAGCTTCCTGGCCGAGCGTCCACCTGGCGCTACCTGTTCCAGGTCCACCGCGCTGATCTCCAGGCCTTGCTGGCCGTCCAGCCTGCCGAGATCTGCTATCTGCACCGCGTGGAGCTCCACATCCGCCAGGACAAGGCCGGAGCCGAGGGTTTTCCCCTCGCGCTGCGGAGCTGTCCCATCGACGGCGCACCTTACGAAGACCTACCGGAGGGCCAGAGCGTGGGCTCGTGCAACCACCGCTGTCGCCGCTGTGACGCGGTGCGCGCCGCAGCCCTCGAGGATCCCCTGTGGCCGGTGTTCCAGCAGGTCGCCTGGGACTCCCACAGCCAGGACCGCGTCTCTCGCTGGGTGGACCGGCCGGGGGCTGTGGTCACCGCCGAGCAGGTGTTCGAGGATCTCGGCTTCGCGGCAGGTATGGCCATCGCCGACATCGGCGCCGGCGAGGGCTTCTTCGCGCTGCCCTTCGCGCGGAAGCTGGGCCCCGAAGGCCACATCTGGGCGGAGGATATCTTCCCTGGCTTCCTGGACTTCATCGCCTGGCGTGCCCAGGACGAGGGGCTGGGCAACGTCAGCACGGTGCTGGGCCAGGCCACGGACGTGGGCCTGCCCGCCGACACCATGGACCGCATCTTCGTCTGCGAGGTCTACAAGTACCTCTGCACCAACGCCCAGAAGGACGATCCCGCGGTGCTCGAGGGCACGGTGCGCCCCTTCGTGGAGAGCCTGCGCCGGGCCTTGAAGGACGACGGCCGGCTGGTCTTCGTGGAGCACGACGATCCGGTGGAGGATCGTAAGGCTATCGCTCCCGAGGTCATCGTCCGGCAGCTCGAGGGGCTGGGCTTCAGGCTGCTGGAGCAGAGCGGGGTCTACGCCCCTCGGCAGCGGGTGCTGGTGTTCGAGAAGGCGCCCATGCCTGAGTGATGGGCCCCGGGCTCAGCCCAGGTACCACAGGAAGATGCGCAGCAAGCGCCGGGCGTGGAGCAGGTCCCGGCTGCCCAGGCGGCGGACGATGGCGCCCGGGCGCAGGTAGAAGCGCAGGAAGGCCCGCTGCACCCACGCCTCGAGCTCGGCCAGCTCGAACTCGTCCGCGAGGTGGGTGGGGAAGGCGTCCGAGGGGGGGGCGGCCATGCCCGCGTGCAGCGCGGTGCCGGGGTAGGGTACCGCCACATGGAAGGAGGCGTAGGTGGGGTTCAGGCGCTGGGCAAAGCGCAGGGTCTCGTCCAGCTCAGCCCGGGTCTGCCCCGGCAGGCCGGCCAGGAAGAAGCAGGCCGTGCGCATCCCCAGCTCGCGGCACCAGCCCAGGGCCTGTTCGGCCTGTCCCAGCGTGATGCCCTTGCCCACGCTGTCCAGCACCCGCTGAGAGCCCGCCTCGACGCCGAAGTGCACCAGGTCGCAGCCCGCGGCGTGCATGGCCGCCAGCAGCTCCCGGTCCACCCGGTCCACCCGGGTCTGGCAGCACCACTGCAGCGGGTTGCCCGCCGCCTGCAGCCGATCGCACAGGGCCAGCACGCGGTCGCGCTGCAGCGTGAACTCCACGTCCATGAAGTAGGCCCGCCGGATCCCCAGCATGCCGCGCGCCTGAGAGATCTCGCTCCAGAGCCGGTCGAGGGACTTGGGGCGGAAGTCGTCGCCGTAGAGGCTTCGGTGGCAGAACCCACAGCGGTAGGGGCAGCCGCGGGAGTACTCGAAGACCATGAAGTCCGAGCCCAGCAGCTCGTACTGGTAGACCCCGGGCTCGAGCAGGTCGTAGGCTGGGCTGGGCTGGGCGTCCAGGTCCATGGGAGCGCGGGGCGCGCCCTGGCACAGCGCGCCATCGGCATCGAGCCATGCTGCCCCTGGGATGCCGCGGGGATCGCCCGCGGTGGCCAGGGCCGCGGCCGTGAGCTCCGGCTCGCCCAGGATGGCGGAGCGGGCGCCGGTCTGGACCAGCATCGCCTGCGGCAGCGCCGTGGGGTGGGCGCCCAGGAGGGTTGTGTCGGGGCAGGCTCGGGCCAGCGCTCGGGCGGTCTCGACGAAGGGCCTGGCGTCCACCTCGGGGCAGCACCAGCGGTCCAGGTTGGACGAGGAGATGAAGGCGCGGTCGAAGCCTCGGGCACGGGCCGCCACCTGGAGGGGCCACAGGCGCTGCTGGGCCGCGTCCAGCAGCTGGACCTCGTGGCCCTGGGCGCGCAGCAGGCCCGCCAGGGTGATCAGCTCGACGGGCGGGAAGGGCCGGGCGTAGACGGGCCCCTTCTTACCTGGGAGGAAGCCCCAGAAGGGGTTGACCAGCAGAACGCGCATCGATACCCGCCGTGCACCCTCGGCGACCACCGGCCGTGGGGGCCCGCAGCATAACACTCCGCGTGTGGCCTGGACCCCGGCTCCAGGCGTCCCTGCCGGGCTGCAGGGGGTGGAATCCGATACGATGCTCCCTGCCTGGCCTCCCCTCTGCGAGGCCCCCTGGAGCAGCCGGATCACCGCCGTGAAGATCGCCCTCATCCACGCACGCATCAGCCACAACGCGGTCCCTCCCCTGGGGCTGCTGGGCATGGCCGCCGTGCTGCGGGACCAGGGCTTCGACTGCCGGGTCTGGGATCCCCTGCCTGGAGACGTGGGGCCCGGCGACGCTGTCGCTGCGTGGGGGCCGAGGGTGGTGGGGGTGTCCTTCCTCACCGCTCAGTTCGTGCGCGCGGGCCAGCTGATCGCGGCGCTGCGGCGCACGCTGCCCCAGGCCTTGTTGGTCATCGGGGGCCCTCATGTCAGCGCCCTGCCCGAAGCCAGCCTGCGCGCGCTGGGGGCGGACGTGGCTGTGGTGGGCGAAGGTGAGCAGACGCTGCTCGAGATCTGCCAGCGCGCAGAGAGGGGCCAGGACATCGAGGGCCTGCCCGGCACGGTGGTCGCCGGCGATGGTGGTGTGGTGAGCGGGCCCCGGCGCGCCCCCATCGCCGATCTCGACGCGCTGCCCATGGCGGATCGCAGCCTGCTGGCGGGCTCGTTCTCCTGGTACCTGGCACCCCCGGGGGTGCTGCGAGGGCTGTTCCGCGAGGGCACCACCACGCTGATCACCAGCCGCGGCTGTCCCCACCACTGCTCTTTCTGCGCCAGCCACGTGGTGGGGGGGCGGCGCCCGCGCAGGCGGAGCGTTCCCCTGGTGATCGAGGAGCTGCGCTGGCTGCAGCGCCGCTACGGCCTGCGGGGTGCCTGGTTCCTGGACGACGATCTGGCCGGGCACGGGCCGTGGATGCAGGAGCTGTGCGAGGCCATCGGTCCGCTCGGCCTCGAGTGGTCATGTCAGGCTCGGCTGGACCGGCTGGAGGGGCCTCTGCTACGGGCCATGCGCGCTGCGGGCTGCGTGCAGATCGAAGTGGGGGTCGAGAGCGGCTCGGATCGGATCCTGCAGAGCCTCTCCAAGCGGCAGTCCGTGGCAGCGGTCGAGGCTCGGATGGTGGAGGTCAAGCGGGCCGGGATCCGTTTGATGGCCAACTTCATGGTCGGCTGTCCCGGCGAGCTCGACGAAGATCGCCAGGCCACCCTGGCCCTGGCCCTGCGGGTCCGCCCGCACTTCGTGGAGTTCAACGTGTGCATGCCCTACCCGGGCTCCCAGCTCTACCAGGACGCCGTGGAACAGGGCCTGCTGGGCGGTGACGAGCAGGCCTTCGACGAGCGCTGGTCCGAGCACTTCACCCGCCAGCCTCTGCTGGTCTCGGGCATGGACCCGGCGCAGCTGCTGGATGCGCGGGCGTCCATGCAGAACCGCTTCCTGCTGCGCAACTACGCTCCCATCGCCTGGGGATTTGCGCGGTCGCCCCGCTGGCAGCGGGCCCTGGCGCGGGCCATGGTGGGCACGGTGGCGGCCGACCCCCGCGGCGCCCTGTCCGCGCTGCGCCACCGGCAGATCGACCCGCTCCTGTGGTCCTTCTACGGCTCTTTCTCCCGGGTCGTACACCAGCGCGCTGGCGGCGACTCTGCGGGGTCGGCGCCGTGAGGGTGGAGCGGGTCCTCATCGTGCGCCTGCACGGCGCCCTGGTGGGGCAGGTGGGCCACCCCCGCAACCCTCGGCCGCCCTACGCCTGCAAGTACCTCGAGGCCCTGTTGCTGCGGGATGGGTGCGTTCGAGTGGGCTTCGTCGACGGGCTGGTCCACCCCCGCGCCCAGGCTGGGCTGCTGGCCCAGGTGGCGCGCCTCGGCCCCGACGTGGTGGTGATCCAGGCCAGCTCCCTGGATCTGGACCTGCTCCGTGCCACGCTGGCGGCCCTGCGCGGCCTTGACCAGCCCCCTTTGACCATCCTGATGGGGCAGATCCTGGCGGCCCCCGGCCTGGTGGACCCCGCCACGATGGTCGGCCTGGATCTGGCGGTTCCCGGCGAGGCCGAGGAGCGCGTGTACCAGATCCTGGGCGAGCTCGACCGCGGCCGAAGCCTCCAGGCCCTGCGCGCCGAGCTCGAGGGCACCCCGCCCTTCCTGGTGCAGTCGCCCAGCCAGCTGCCCCCGCTGCTCTTCACCAGGGCTTCTCTGCACGACTACCGGATGCACTACCCCCTGCGGATGCTGGGTCGCGCCCGCTGGGGTCACCTGCTCACGGGCCGGGGTTGCCCGGGTGCCTGCCTGTTCTGCTCCCCGGTCACCCGCGAGAGCTACGGCACCCACCTGCGGCTGCGGGAGCCCCAGGAGCTGCAGGCGGAGGTGCGGGGGCTGGTGCGCCTGGGAGCCACCGTGCTCTCCCTGGACGACGACGACTTCACAGCCTCCCGGGATCACGTGCTTGCGTTCTGTGAGGGCCTGGGCCGCATGGCCGATCCGCCGCGGTGGATCTGCCACGCCCGCATCGACGACATGGATCCAGAGCTCATCGAGCGCATGGCCCAGGCGGGCTGCGTGCTGCTGCGCTTCGGCGTCGAGGCCGCGTCCCCGGCGGTGCTGCGCACCCTGCGCAAGACCGGGCGAGACGACTGGGCTGAGCTGGCCCAGGAGGTGTTCGCGCGCTGCCACGGGGCGGGCATGGCCACCACCGCCCTGGTGCTGCTGGGCAATCCCGACGAGAGCCTCGAGCAGGCTGAGCAGTCCGTGGCGCTGGCTCACGCGCTGGGCCCGGACATGGTCCAGTTCCACTACTTCACGCCCTACCCGGGATCGGCCGCCTATGAGCGCTACCGGGATCAGCTCCCGGTCGAGGTCGTGCCCCAGCTGTACCACTACAGCGCACCCCCGGTGAACCTCAGCCGCATGGGCGACGGGGAGCTCGCCGAGCTGTACCGCAGGGCCTACCGTGGCTTCCTGCTGCGCCCGGGCTTCCTGCTCGCGCACGCTCGTCGTTACCTTCCGTTCTATTGGCACAACCCCGATCTTCTGCTGGATCTCCTGCCCCGAAGGAGCTGACATGCCCCGCGTCGTCCGTTCCCGGCCTCTGCCGCGCCATCAGGTCAACCTCTCTCCAGCGGTCTTGCAGGCGGTGGCCGGCGCCATCGGGCGGCGCCAGGTGGTGTGCGGTCCCCACGTGGCCCTCTTCGAGCAGCGCATGGCGGCGATGGTGGGCGTGCCCCACGCCCTGGGCACGTCCTCGGGTCGAAACGCGTTCTTGCTCGCCCTTCGAGCCCTGGAGCTGGAGCCCGGCGACGGGGTGCTGGTGCCCGACTACACCTTGGCCGCTGTGCCAGCTCTGATCGTGGCCATGGGGCTCGAGCCTGTGTTCGTGGACGTGGACCCCGCCACCCACCACATGGACCCCGAAGCCCTCGAGGCCGCCATCACGCCGCGCTGCCGGGCGGTGCTGGCCACCCACCTGTTCGGGCTGGCCAGCGACATGGAGCGCATCTGCGCCATCGCACAGCGCCACAGCCTGGTCGTGCTCGAGGACTGCGCCCAGAGCTGCGGCGGCAGCATCCACGGGCGCGCCCTGGGCAGCTTCGGCCACCTGGCGTTCTTCAGCTTCAACACGGGCAAGAACATCAGCTGCTTCGGCGGCGGGATGCTGGTGGGCCGGGATCCGGAGCTGTGGAGCCGGGTGGTCGCCATCGCCCAGGGCTGGGGCCGCCAAGATCCCGCGGCGCTGCTGGCCGCCGTGGGCCGCACCCTGGTGACCGGCGCCATCACCTCCCGGGCGCTGTTTCCCCTGACCCTCTACCCGGCCCTGCGGCTGGGAGCGCGGCTGGGGAACCAGGGCCTGGATCGACTGATGGTCGAAGAGGTCACGCCGCCCGCGCTGCCCGCTTCGCCCGCGTTGTTGGCGGATCTACAGGCTCGGGTGGGGCTGGTTCAGCTCGAGCGCTTGCCACAGGTCAACGCCCGCACGCGGCGTCACGCCGCCATCCTCGAGGCCGCCTTGCAGGGGATCCCGGGTGTGCGGATCCCGCAGCCCAGCGAAGGCGCTGAGCTGGCCCGCTTCTACATGAAGGTCGAGGTGCCGCACCGCGCCGAGCTGCGGCGCCGCCTGCTGCGGGCGGGGGTAGACACCAACGCGGACGACATGTTCGCCTGCTCCGAGCTGGAGATCTTCCGGCCCTGGGCCAGGCCGTGCCCGGCGTCGAGCCACATCCACGCCCACAGCCTCGAGCTGCCCAACGGCTTCCACCTCGAGGACGCAGACGTGCGGGCCTTGGCGCAGCGCGTCCGGGACGCGCTGGCGTCGGCCTGAGGCCACAGCTCGGCGCTGTAGCCTCTACCAGGGAACGCAGTCGGCCGAGACCTCCATGGACAGCCAGTCCGTGCTGTCGATGATGGTAGGGATGGCCGTCTTGTCGTTGAGATCCTGGTTGATCACGTTCCAGCCCGGGAAGCTCGTGGTGCTCAAGCTCATCTGGTAGTCGAACAGCGCGGTGACGGTGGTGACCGTCTCGTACCACTCGAACAGCACCGCGTTCGAGTCGAAGCAGATCATGTAGTCCAGGGTGTCGCCGCTGGAGAAGCCGCCCGAACCGTCGGTGTCTTGGTAGGCCACGGTGTACTCCGAGCCCAACGTCAGGCCCGTCGTGCCGTCGGTGAAGGTGTGATCCGAGTCGGGGTCGCTGATGAGGTCGACGGTCCAGGGGTCCGCCATGGCGTCGTCGTAGACCAGTGCAGCCACGGTGGAGGAGCCGGACAGGACGTTCTTGGGTGCCAAGGCCAGGCTCATGCTGCCGATGGGGTTAGTGCCCGCGTAGACGCCACCCACCGAGATGGTCTCGGTGGGCCAGAAGTCCAGGTCGATCTCCAGAGAGCCCAGGGAGCCCAGGGAGGTCTCCGTGTGGCTCTCGCTCGCCACGTTCATGGCATTCCAGCCTTCCGCGACGCCCATGGCGGCGTAGGTGGCGGAGACCGTACCTTCGACCCACATGGGCAGGGTCCAGCCGACGCCCACGTAGGTCTCGCCGCTGTCGTGGGCGCCGTCGCCGTCGGTGTCCTCGAACACCACGGGGAGGAAGTAGGCCGCGTACATGCCGGGCTCGAGCTCAGAGAGCATGGAGCTGTCGGGCGCGTAGAGCTCCACCGTGAAGGTGTCGCTCGAGACGACGACGCTCTCGAGGAGGGCTGAGGAGTCGGGGCCCGAGGAGAGATCCACCCGGTACAGCTCGAGCACCGTGTTGGTGATGTCGCCATCGAGCACGAAGTCGAGCTCTTCGGGGGTGGGACCGCCGGTGTCCGTGTCGGCATCGCTGTCCGCATCTGCGTCTGCGTCTGCGTCTGCGTCTGCGTCAGTGTCGCTGTCGGCGTCGGCGTCGGTGTCGCTGTCGGCGTCGGAGTCTGCGTCGGTGTCGCTGTCGGCGTCGGCGTCGCTGTCGGCGTCGGCGTCGGCGTCGGTGTCGCTGTCGGCGTCGGAGTCTGCGTCGGTGTCGCTG
>ERZ890953.1132-NODE-1132-length-13812-cov-5.135422_pt1 | contig 13812 bp, 17 predicted proteins | sample MGYA00521264_ERZ890953 | MGnify/ENA primary metagenome ERZ890953 (study PRJEB32303, sample SAMEA104408629) | aquatic metagenome | biome: Brackish water; feature: Chemocline; material: water | place: Baltic Sea | collected 2014-10-26T21:54:00 | depth 200 m ... | reverse complement strand
GGATTGTGAGGCTTCAGTTCACCTTTTATTAAATCCACCATCCCAAGAGGCGTATTTAATACCCAATCATCAGAGTCCCATTGATCAACTGTTGCCCGATGTGCTTGATCAGATCGAACTAATCGCTCAATTGCTGAAATCGTTTTCGCATTAAGCATCTTGTTTCTAAGTGAGCTATCTGTTGAAAACTGTTCTCGGCATAACCTTCTAATCATGTCAAAAACTTCCAAGATATTATCTTTTCCCCAGGCTTTACCATCCCAAAGCAGCCAGTGCCCCATTTGAGCAACATAACGTAATTTATCGCGATATATCTCAGAGAAAATTAAGCCAATATCATCTTCAGTATCTGGTGAAAGTTTTACTATCGTCTTGTTTGTCTCAATAACCACTGGCTCGAACCTCTTCACATAATCAGTCATACCTTTATTATCATTTGGGTAGTTACCCATTATTGTTTTGGGTGAAACAACCTGTTTAAAAACCTTCATGAGTCATTCTCCCTGGTAATTAAAATTTCATCTGGATGATGATTCTCAGCAATCAATCTTGCCACTTTATCAAGATTAGTTTTACCGAAACTTGCAGCGCAAACGCCATTACCTTGAAGGTGGTGAAAGACCATTGATACGGCACTAGCCCATCCTTCACAGATGCACCATGGCAGCGTTTTATTTAATGTATTACCCAAGTATCAGCGCCCCACCTTTAACAGGCCCAAATGTCTGTTTCCTGCCTGCTGTGTTGATACATTGAACAGGCTGTACTTTATCTGTCTCGATGGTGCGGATAGGGACTATTATGCAATCTGAGTTCTTGCTAATAATTGAACCTGAAGCAGTGCCTCGACCAGCTCCAGCAGACCATTCAATACCTTTGTTTATTGCATACTGATGTTGTGCTATTGCTGAATCATTTTTGTTTGACGACAGCCATAGCTTAATAGCGTATTTACCGGTATCACTTTTAACTTGTTTGGGGGCGGGTTTAATATCAGGTGTTTTTACTTCAGTTTTCTTATCCGGTTTCCAGCTATGTTCTTTAGCCAGCTGTACCAGTGTTGCAATTGAAATCCCACTGCCTTTGAATGAACTCCATACAGACTTAGCAGACTTTGCGTTATAGTTGTCGGCTCTCTGGCTCCAATCATCGAATAAAGAAAAACCGTCATTGCCTAATTCTGACTTAAGCGCTATACCAATTGATATCCAGGTATCACGATCATAAGCCGGTATTCCTTGGAGCATTTGCCAGATGACGTCCCTGTCAATCTGGTTATGCAAAGCTGCCATTACTTCATTCTCTCCATAGCTTTATAAGCCTTATCGTGTTGATCTGTAAAAATGCGATAACCGCAACAAGGTGTTGGCAGACCCAAATAGCCGGGGTGCTTTTTACGTCTACGGCAAACATCTATTCCATAGTCCCGCTGTATCTCGCTTACCGTGCTATGCAATGACCTATCATTGGCTATCTGCTGTGCTGTAATAAAGTCCAACTCTTCTTTTATTAACAAAGCTATGACACGTTTTATTTTCGAGGGAGGTTTTATACTCATTTTGATAAACCTCCTATAAGCATTTTCATTGCTTCATTTGGTGTATCAGCGCAACCAAAGCGAACCCATTTCCGTGCAAGTTCATCAAGTATTTCATGATGATTCCTGTCTTTGGTTTTACTGTTTGTTTGAGCTCTGTTAAAATCCGATCCGCCAAGATTAAGATTTAGCCTTTGCCCCTTCACCGGGGCGGGGTTAGCTTGCTTCATGCTGCCCCCTCTGAACTAATACGCTCTATTAAATCCCTGATATCTTCAACACGCCAAGCTGTAATATTAGCCGATAGTTTTACTGGTTGAGGGTACTCTTTTTTTTTGACTTTTTTCCAAAATGTCGCAGGACAGACTGGAATAATTGCAGGAATGGGAGGTTTAGCTTTTTTATCACCAAGGATATTTTTTAAACGAATAAAGCCAGTTTCAGGTAGAGCTGTAGTTTGACGCAGAGCTAATTGATTGGTATCAGGTTGTTCTGTTTGTATGATCACGTTTATCTCCGTTTAATTTAAAGAGATAAAGGAATATATACATAAAATTTAAAAAGTCACATCATCTAGGGGCGGATAAATAATAGACAATGACTAGAATTTACTTTAAGTAATTAAGCTATCATTTTGAAAAACATCTAAATGCATCTTTTAATTTTTCTTCAAGTACTTTTTCCCACCAATGATCAGTCCTTAGTGCACACAAAACTAAGCGATCACGATTATCTTCTTCACCTAATAAACACGATAAGTCTATTCTCTTAATAACTCCATCTATGTCTCTTTTCTGAACTTTGGTAATCCGTGTTGTCAAGTCATATGCCACTTTTTTAGAGTACCCTTTTCGACATAAGCCATCGAAAATTATGGTGGCTTGCTGATGTTTATTTCCAATTACCTGCGGGCTGCCAGACTTTCTTTGATTTGATGGCCAGACTGTATAAGCTGATTTTCCAGATAATATTCCCTTAAGAGCCTTGATAGAGTCGTTGTGATTTATGAGTGAATAATCCCATTTGTTAAATTCTGAGATATCTATATTTTCTAACCACCTTAAAATTTCTCTCAACTCCTGCTCGGAGAATTTCTGAAAAATCCGGATTATTTTTTTTTGGGGGTACTTTAAGTTCGACACACTTTGCAGGTCTGAACCAAGAAAATAAAAGCAGGGTTCTTGGTGGTCACTTGATAATAACATCTCAGAAAACCACTCTAGGGATGGTGATTGGTAATTATTCATAAAGGTATGAAATTCAAATATGAAATTGGATTTTCACGATTACCACTTATTCAAAGTAAATTTGGATAATTGGCCACTTTATTTATCGGTATTACTTCAGCGTCAGTCTGTTTTCTCAGGCAATACTCCGCCCAGACATCCATTAATTTTCGGCGCTTCTCAAACATATCACCACGTTGGTAGGCAGCTTCAACTCTGTCAGTCAAAACATGCCCTAGCACCTTTTCAGCAAGCTCTCGTGAATAATTAGTCATCTCAGCGCACCAATCCCTTAAGCTTGATCTAAAGCCATGCACAGTTAAATCAGGATAGACTTTCTTTAATTGATTTCTAACCGCTGTATCACTAACACCTTGCCCTTTTATGGTACTTGGGAAAACAAAATTATCTTGTTTAAAAGGTTCTGCATCTTTAAGTATCGCCAACATTTCTTTAGTCAACGGCACTCTATGCTCTGTAGTCTTCATCCGATGTTCAGGGATAGTCCAAATGTTATCAACAAAGTCAAACTCGCACCATTCAGCAAGTCTGGCTTCTTTACTACGTACACCAGATTGAATGGTTAATGCCAAAGCAAGTTTTGATACTGACTTCCCTTTTCTTAGTTCTTGGTAGAATTTTGGTAAAACCCGGTAATCCATAGCAGGCTGGTGTTTAACTTTCTGAATTTTCTTAGGTGATGGTAATAGTTTGTCTAAGTGGCCTCGCCATCTAGCAGGATTATCCCCTTCCCTGTACTGCCTAACTCTGGCCCAGTCTAGAATAACTTCGATCCGTTGACGAACCCTGGAGGCGGTTTCAGTTTTAACATGCCAGATAGGTTCTAATATATTTAGTATTAGCCCTAAATCAACGTCTTGTACTGATAATGATCCAATTACCGGAAAAGCATAGGATTCTAAGGATTGACTCCACTGGTAACGGTGTTTTGCATTTTTCCAACCAGACTCATGAGCATTTATATAAGCTTCAGCACATTCTTTAAAGGTGATTCCTTTTTTTTCCTGAAGTTTTTTCTCTAAATCGAGCCTCTTAAAATGACCGATAGGATCTATCCCATTCTTTCTCAGAATACGACATTCAAGAGCAGCATCACGGGCAGCTTCTAAAGAAATAGTAGGGTATGAACCTAGCCCTTTTTTTTTACCTTTACCCTCTAACTGGTAACGATAGAACCAATCTTTAGCTCCAGACTTTCGCACCTGTAGATAGAGTCCTTCTCCATCTGGATAGGACCCTGGTTCGATTCCCTTTCTCACTTTCAAATCTGTAAGTTGCTTGGTTAACTTGGCCATGACTACTCCTGAAATTAAAACCATCTAATAATTAGTTCACCAAATAACCGGTGTACGGATTGGTGTACGGTCTGTGTACGGTTTTAAGTATACGACAATACATGGGGCTGTACAGTTTATTTCCTTATAGCTTTGTATTTAAAGGGTTTTATGGATGGCTATATATTGGCATGGATAGTAGTTTGGAAGACCCCGTCTCCACCAATAACAAAGGGCTACCCGCTTTTAGGGTAGCCCTTTTTTTTGGTGGAGACGGGCGGATGAGAACCCTCGTTGGGGTTCGATAAAATTGTCTGGAACAATTTTAGACAGCTTCAGCTGGGCCGTAAGGCCGAGGCTCAAGGATGAGCCGAGCATTCCCCCCATTTCAGAAGTCGACTAACCTAATTGAAACGCCCCTTCAGGTAGCCTTTTTTTTGGTGGAAACCGGTGGATGAGAACCCTCCTTAAATTTCATCCATTCAAAGTCCGTATTCTTATTTTAAGTATTCAATAATGTCCATGCTCTGATGAGGTATCCCGATAATTTCTATTTTGTTATTTTTTAGAATATAGAAAACAAGGTGCATTCCTTCTGGAAAACAAAAATACCCTGATTTCAAATCATCTCGAGGCTTACCCAGAGCGGGGTTTTCTGCCAACCAGTCAAACCGCTGAAAAAGTGCTTTAAGATAAATGTCAGCCTGTGTAACACCCCACTGCTCACAGGTATAAAGCCAAATTAATTCAAGATCAGCCTGTACTTCTGCTCGAATACGGTACTTTGTTGTCATTTAAAGTGTTTTTTATGTAACTCTTCTATGAATGATTGACCATCAAAACCTTCTACCAGAGGACTATCTTCACCTGCCTGTAACTTATCTCTTAATACCTGAAGCTTTATTTCATCTTCTTCCAACTTTCGTAGACCAGCTCGGACAATCTCGCTAACTGATTGATATCGCCCTGCATTTATTTTTTCCAGAACAAAGTCGTCGAAATGTTCACCCAATGTCACCGATGTATTTCTTGCCATATTCCAACCTTAGTAATTACCTGTATTAATTATTAATATAGCATGACCCATTTCTTTTAAAAACAATTAAGATTTTTGGGATAAACACGACTTTATATTCAGTAACTTTTGATTTTAGCAACACTGGTCAACTGGTCGTCATCAGAACCGATAGTTCTAAAATGTGCATGCCACCGATAGGCCTGAGTCAGACCAGTCAGGTAAAACAACTATGGCAAACCATGGATATCAACACACAAAAGGCAATCAAGGAGACATCACCGATCTATAATGGACTGTCACTTGGGCTTGCCGGTGGAGGCACTGCCATGTTTACTTTGGAAAAAACACTGGCATCTAATATGTCGTTATTAAACGGAATACCGGATTCTTACCATACCTATAAACAGGGCAATATTTCCAAATATCAGTTTGATAAAATCAGAAAAATGAAACTCAACCAGTATTCAGGCAATATCGGCCCGGCCATTAAAAAAATAGTGTATGGCGAAGAGATGATAAAAAATTCGTTTAAACTAAAACCCGGCAGAAGTTTAAATGCGACCAAGTCCCTGGTGCAGCATATGGGTAAATTGAAAAGCATATCAAAAGCCGCCTCCAATGGAGGAATAGTATTAGCCGGTGTTGGCCTCGCTGCAAGTTGCTACCAAATATCTCAAACTGAGGCACTTACAGAAAAAAATGAAATCGCGGTTAAAGCTATAATGTCCACTGGAACAGGTGCCGCTCTGGGAACAATAGCCACAATACTCTTGGTTGGAACCCCTGTAGGCTGGGGTATAATACTCTCGGTTGGAGTTGGTTCAGCTATAACATCATATGCAGCCGGTGAAGCAGTAAGTTATGTATATAAGTCAAAGTTTTCTAATGTAGACATAGTGAACAGTCTTGGTATAAATAAATTCTGTAATTAATTATATGCTCGATACATATTTAAGAATTTCATTTATATTATCCATGGCAATGGCAATAAATGGAATAGTTGGCCTGATACCATTATTACTTTTACAGCATTTTATATTTAAGAAAACTCTTGACCCCACCTACTTTAATAATAAGTATTACAGCAACTATGAGATTTCGATTTTTGACTCATTTCCACTGTTCCTGATAAAAACAATTGGTTATATCAAGGCCATAGTATTTCCAGGTACTATGCGAAGAAAATTTAAGGAAAATATACTTAATCCAAAAGAGAGACCGGTTATTTATCTGCTGGCCCTGCTCACTATTATAATCCTATTTATCAGTGGCCTTATAATTATAAACATTGGTGTTATGAGTGCAGTTTTATACTTTACCGGATGATTTTTTATAAAAATGAAATGAGAGCGAAGCTGCCAAAATGAAGATAAAGGTAGGTATTATGCCCACAAAAGAACTTCATCAGCGAATGATAGATATTGCTGCCGGGCGGATTAAACCTAAAAAAGGGGAACCAAAAATCTGGTTTAGCTCGATGAAATCATTAGCCGAAGTTTTAAGCGATAACAACCGGACACTATTAAAAACCATTGCCGACTCAAAACCCGAAAATATAAAAGAGTTAGCAGAAATCACCGGTCGACAACCTTCAAACCTCAGCCGTACATTAAAAACCTTCGAGCAGTATGGTTTTGTAAAGATGGTTAAAAAAAACCGTTCGAAAATGCCTGTCGCTCAAGCCACTGAGTTTGATATCTCTATTCCTGCTTAAGCACAATCCTGGAGTCCGTCGAGCTTAAATTTGGCATGATTGCCAATGAGCTATAAAACTAATGACTTAGTTTTCCAGTTGCATTCAGCCAGTTCAGAAATCGACTAACCCAATCAAAGCAGCTTTTTTGTTTGTGCAGATGGAGCTGATGAGAATCAAATCGATAAAACTTTACTCCTCCTTCAACCTAAATAAATCAGTTAAGCGCGAAAAAGATGCGTAAGGAATTGATGTGCATGGAGAAATTAAAAACACCGTGGTCACCTGATTGGTGAAGAGCGTGTTTTTAATTTTTTTCAGGTGCATCAAGGCCTTGCGTAGACTTACGTGATTCAACTGATTTATTTAGGTTCAACATACCCTGAATACTCGCTTATAGTTGTTGAAAATTGTTTTCAATGACCTCTACAGTCGTCAAGGGATCAATATTATCCAGATAATTTCTCGTTCCCACGCTTTTGGCCGGGATGGCCTTAAGTCGCGAGCCCACAGAAGGACAGGAGCGCCCCTGCGTGGGAATGCATACTGTATAGCGGTTACCAAGACCGCTCAAACATTTTTATCCTCGCAAATTGTCCAAGCTTTTAGAACCTCTATGGTTTTTACTTTTCTTTTCTATTGCCCACAATTTTTCCATTATAATAGAAATGGTTTATATCTCTGGCATCCGATTTACTTGCTTCGTCATATCGGGTGGCCTGGAAAGTTGCAACATCGGCCTGTTCAATTTTTTCGATACGTTCATACTGAATAACATGATAGATACCGTTTTTATCTTTCAGGTAACCACGATCAAGTAGCTCAAAACTGGAAGGATCAACATCCTTAATGGCGAATGGCACTTTTGTCGAAATGTAATAGATATAATTTTTATCCTTGCCGAAAATATGGTCATCCAGCAGTTCAAAACTTTCAGCATCGGCATCGGGCAGTATGGGTTGGTTTTTCTCAAAAATCTGATACTTGTCTTTGGCAAGAAAGTCATTGAGAGGTGTAAATGTTGTCTTATCTACAGCAGGTAATGGGATACCGTAGCTAAATGCCAGGTACTGATCATTGTTATCGGAGAAACTCCAGCCTGTGAAACCGTCGAAACCAGCAAAGTTATCGGGCCTGGCTCCTGGTAAAATTTTATCATCGTAGATGACCTGACTTTCGTTAACCCAGTATGTTCTATTAGCGACTTCTTTTCGTCGGATGTTATCGGCAATGGCACCTTCAATGGTTTTACCCATGTAGTAAAAATGCTGCCGATCCCAGGCATGATCGGGTATTGAATATGGATATTCATTTTCTGTCAGGATCACAAAGGATTCGCTATCTGCATTCTCGACCAGTTTGCCACTGTAATAGACCTTGTTCTCGGCGATGGAATAACCTGTATTAGCAATTCCTCTGTGCAGGTTGGACAACATGCCAAAATAGCCAAAAATAGTAAAAGCTGAAAAAATAACTACGCAGCTAATCCAGGTTAAAGTAAAACCGCTAACACCAAAATAAGTCGCTCCAAAAACCCAGTATAAAAAAAAGATACCAATTGGGTAGCATAAAAATAGCATCATTGTTATGAAGTGGTTTTTATTATTCTCTGAACCCGGGGCATCAAACATCATTGGAGACATCATTAACAAAATGGGCCAGAACATAAGGACGAAGGTGACGCAGATGTTTATTAGTGTTTGCATGTATCTTTAATTTTTCGTTTTTTGTGTTAAACGCTTTAGTTTAGTTGTTTGTAGAGCGGCTTTATCCGCTTTAATTCGCTCTAACAACGCTTCGGCTGAGTTTTCCCCGCTGATCAGGTCAGGATTTTGCTCTCTCCAGTCGGCGGTGAGTTCACCACGGAAGGCTTTGGCGAGGATGGACAGGGTGAGATTGTTTACTCGGGATTGGGCATCTTTGACTCGTTTTTCGATTTGGTCGGCGTAGGTGAAATACTCTCCTTTTATGGAAAATTTTTTTCCTTCACAATAACCACTAATGACTTCGTTAAAAGCCTTATCGAGAAAGATTTTGTTTTTATACTGGGTAGTGTCATCCATGATGGAAGAGTCATGTTTCCTAAATTAAGCCCGACAGTTATTTTACTTTAGGGCTTAAGTTAAAATAACGTAATGTCTCCTAATAAATCTAGTTTTAGCCATTATTATATTCAACTCCTATCAGCCTTAATAGCCGCTCACGAATCCTAACTGCACTATCCCCCAGATTTACAGTACAAAACCTGATCTCATGCCCCTGAATTATCACTGCTTCATCAAGTTCAACATCTATCGAGGGATGAAGCAGCATTCCTGACGATTGTTTAGACAGTAGATCACCTAACTTTTCCTGAGATAAAAGATAGGCATAAATCTGGTACATATATCCACTACGAAGTGATTCTTTTCTATATTGGCCAGGGGTCGTGACTGAATTAAATTTTGTATCGATAACAATTCGACAGCTGTTGATAGGGTTTTCTAATATGATGTCGGTCTGCATCGATGGCAATATTCTTTCGATACCAGCCGATTGATCATCAATTTGCCAGCGCAACCATTTGCCTGCAGACACTGTCCAGTCAGAACTATCGAGCGCAACAGAGTAAAAACCAGCTATCCCCTTTTCAAATAATTTCCTGAGCCAGCGAATCTCCTTATCAGGCATGGCAAGGTGTTTATCGCCTTTATCTTCAGACGGTAATGCCAGGTTAAAGGCAAGTTCTGCAGCTGCAATCATTTTTTTATCTTCTGCATCATTTCGGCCCAACCGCTCGCTTGACGCAGTATATGCATGTGGCTTTCCCTGGCTTACGCCCAAACGATCCAGGCTCAGGGATAAGGATCGACAGCGGTGAGACAGTTTTTTCCTTTGCACCAGCTTTGCGAGTGTTTCCAGTGCCGACCGCACGTATCTGTTACGTGGTGTATCGACCGTTAATTCTTCGAATCGGCAGCAAACCTTGCCCCTGTCGAGTAACCGATGTCGTTCTGTGTAAAGCGCATCGATACGACCTCTTACTCGACCAATAACAGCTACCTTGTTCTGATAGCCAAAGCTTAAATTTCGCATAAGTCTCCGCTCTATCTGGTGGCAAAGTATTTCGGCGACTAAATCGGCTATTTGCTCAGGGTTATCCTCGACAGAAATTTTGTCATGCCCCAGTTGACGATATAAATCTGAGGCATAAAGTATCAACAGCCACAGATTTCTGACTGGAATCTTGCCGATGTAGCGATTTCCCGCGACAATCGACTCATCCTCAATCTGAGCCAAAGATGGCATTACAGTCCTTCGAGTAAGCGATTACAGGCTTTCTCTGATTTTTCCAAATCATCAAACCAGTATTCATCCAGTAGCGGGCCAATCTCGGTGACGACCACCTGAGTAAACCATTCCTGTGCGTCATCAATGGAACTGCTGAAAGCCGGTGTTACGTAACTGTGTCCCACTCTGAACTGGGCACCCAGACTTTTGTCCGATGCAATATCTTCATTCAGTGAAGTTAATCTCTGTTCAATTCCTGTCAAAACATCCAGTTCTATACCCGCGTGCTGATGAACCCAGTTACGCCATACAGTTCCAAATGTGGGTTCCAGGTTAATAAACGCAAAGCGCCGTCTTAATGCCAGATCGACTAATGCCAGAGAGCGGTCTGCAATATTCATGGTGCCAATTACGTACAGATTGTCAGGAATATAGACACTTTCATTATCAAATTTTCTATAACTCAACTCTAAAGCTTCTGAAGGCGTTCTCTTATCCGCCTCCAACAGTGTGAGCATTTCGCCAAAAATCTGAGCCGGATTCCCTCGGTTAATTTCTTCTATCACCACGACATGCTTCTTAGCGGGATCTTTGGCGGCTTTATCGATCATTTCAAGAAACGGCCCGTCAACGAGTGTTAACTTGCCATCCCCTGAAGGGCGCCAGCCTCTGACAAAATCTTCATACGAAAGATTCGGATGAAACTGTACCGCACGAATTTCATTTCCGTTTTTCTTGCCCATCAGCGCAAACGCCAGACGCTTGGCCAGCCATGTTTTGCCGGTGCCAGGTGGCCCCTGAAGAATAATATTTTTCTTGGTTCTCAGGCGTTGCAAAATTTGTGACAGCTTATCTAGCTCAAGAAAACAGCCATCCGCAAGTATGTTATCCAGCGAATAAGGCTCGATAGGCGAAGGCAGTGGGGTGTCCTCATCTTCAGATACTTCATCAACATCAAATTCAGCATCATTAAAGCCGTTCCATCGATAAATCCCCCTGGAAACGAACCCTATTAATCCGTCATCTCTGAGAACCTGCATGACCCGATTAAAAGTGGACTCAACCGTATTATTTTTGGGGAATTCGGATTTAAGAACATCCAGGTAAGTATCCAGAAATTCCTGTCGGGTAAAATCGGCTTCGCCTTTTTGTTCACAGAGCAGGCTAATTTTACTCAGTACACTTTTTTTCCAGCCACCTTCCTGAGATTCTTCTTCACTGGATGGAGTGGTTGTGTACCAGGCCGCCAGAGATAATTCAGGAAAAGAATGAACGGGGTAAGCATCTTCCTGGAAGCGTAATTCCAACGTATCCAATGCTTTCAGGTAATCCTTGGCACTACAACGCCTTTTCGGCCCACTATGCCCTATATCAATACTTAGCTTGTGCTGAATGTATTCTCGTGACTGACTATCCAGCGTGAGGAAATTCCACGGACGAATCCAGTACAGCCCCATCGTCAAATTCCACCCAACACCGAAACGGCCTGCTGCCGTATCGTAAGCCAGCATAAAATTTGATCTTGAATCTTCATCATCGGTATCCGAAAACAGCATCGCCTTTTCGAAGATATCCCACAAAACATCAATATCATCAGCCTGACGTTTATCTTCAAACCCAAAAAACCAGGATTTTTGATTATTGAGTATGGGTATGCCTTCGAATGAACTCGGTATCGGATCTTCGACGCCCAGGAATTTAGCCAATTCACTGGCAATCACTTTTCGGTTTACATCAGTAATGCCTCGATTAAAGACACCCATTGCAGTAAACGGGCAAATATCTTCAAGCGGCCCGGAAGATCCATCCTTAAAATGATCTTGCAAATTCGACAAGCCATCGACACGTGAGGCAATAGAATGAATATACGCCACCAGCCCGGCCCGGTTATCTTTATTTTTGAGCAGACCATCAGCAATAGCCTGGTAAAACGTTGTCCATTTAAATCGATGTTGATCTACATGGGTTTCACCGTAGCGTTCACGCCAGTAAGGTGCATTGCAAAAACGCTGGATATTTTGATCCTTTCCATTAAAGGTAAAATCAATTAACCCCTCCGTCATCCAGTCACCGGGGATAACACGCCAGATCGTGCTTCTATTGGTGTAAAAATACCATTCATGCACTTTTTCAAAGCGCGGTTGCCAGTCAACCTTCACCACTCTGCCATCGCCCGTGTTTTCAATGACCGTCCCGATTGCTTTTATCCCCATCACCGACACCGAATGCCCCTGGTTATCGAATGAAAGCTTTTTCTTGCGGGTGTAGGATGACTTTATCGCAATGCGGTCTCCCGGCTGCATCGATTTGACCTGATCAAGGTATTTATCCTTGTAGCTGTTTTCCCAGATACCATCATTCAGGAACCGGTCAGATTGATCTCGATTACCACCGTATGCAGCACCCACAAACCAGTAGGACTTAGGTGTGGATTCATGAGCTTTCTGCGAACTTGCTTCTACTATCATTTATTATTTTTCCATATTTAGATGATAAAACCTGGATTACTTATTAGGTTTGCACCCAGATCCAGCCTTCTTTTTTAGCCAGTCTCAAATCATCTGGCGGAATACATTGTTTGTTTAAAAAATGGCTGCCAGATAAAACACAAACAGATGCATCCAGAACATCATCATCTTTTATTAATTGTGATGTATCGGTCGTAAATCGGATAGTTTGAGATAAGGCTGAAAAAATCTCATTCCGTTCAACCGTGTTTTCCTTCTTTTTATAACCGTCACTGCGAATACCTGATTGTTTTAAAGTTGCAGCAGGATAAACTTCAATAGCAGAAATATTTGATATCAGTTCAGGTTCCCAGGCTAAAGGTATAGTGCAACTAACCATTTCTCCAATATCATTAATATACTTTAAGCCTGCAAGTGCTGTTCGAGCAATCCTGTCTGCACCGACATCGAGCGGTTGTTTACCGACTACTTTTTTAATAAATTTATCCGTATGTCGCCGGAACAGGTTATTCGAATCTTCTGAAATAAGACCACCAGCACTGTGGCCTATTAACTGCTCGCCCAATGATGCCGGCCAACCGAGTGGTGCATCTACAGCCAGTAAGGTTGGAGTATTAATATCAATCCAGCCACTAACCACATCACTAACAGTCTGGTCTGCTGCTGGCTTAGTTAACTGATCAATAATGAGATTATCTCCAGTTAACACGCCTCTTGCTAACCCGACCTTCTTTGGATCAGTCGCACAATCAATACCTATGATGCAAATAGCCAAACTTTTCTCCCCAAATTTATAAGCGACTTACTCATATTAGACACTCCAGCTATAACTCAATGCTTCAGCCTGCTTCAGGCATAGCTCTATCGCCTCCTTGGCATCATCTGGCGGATACTTCCATTTTCTTAAAGCGCGTCTAACCAGATTGCGTAGCTTTGCGCGTACACTGTCTCGAACCTGCCAATCTACTGTGGTACTTTTTCTTAACTGTTCGGTGATGTATTTTGCCAGGTCACGTAGGTTGTTATCACCTAACTCCCGCACGGCAGACTCGTTCTGAATCAGTGCCCGGTAAAAAGCAATTTCATCCGAATTAAGCCCAAGTTTATCGGCCTCATTCAAATCGGCTTCCATTTCCTTCGCTAACTGGATCAGTTCTTCAATAACCTGGGCAGTTTCAATCGCGCGATTATGGTATTTACGTAGCGTTTCTAATATGCGGTCTGAGTATTTCATTTCAGAGACCACATCGGTTTTCATGCGCGCTTTTATTTCATCACGTAGCAATTTTTCTAACAATTCCATCG
>ERZ890953.1130-NODE-1130-length-13817-cov-7.495931_pt1 | contig 13817 bp, 20 predicted proteins | sample MGYA00521264_ERZ890953 | MGnify/ENA primary metagenome ERZ890953 (study PRJEB32303, sample SAMEA104408629) | aquatic metagenome | biome: Brackish water; feature: Chemocline; material: water | place: Baltic Sea | collected 2014-10-26T21:54:00 | depth 200 m ... | reverse complement strand
TTCTTCAAGGGTTAAAAATAAATGACGAGGTCATACTTGTAAATGAAAATAATAACCCATATGATAGTCAAGCTGTTAAAGTACAAACTACTGATAAAGTAAAATTGAGATATCTTTCAAAAAACATGAACTATATTCCATTATATATGCTTGATAATGCTAAAAGTCATAGAATACAAAGTGCTTCATTTATGTTATTAAGTGATGATGTTGCGATAGAATCTATTTATGATTTTGACTATAGTAATATTGTTGAACCCATTTATCTTGGTAAGGGTCTTTGGTTGAATATTGACAGCTAAATCAAGAGTATTTTATTGAATTTACCATATAATTTAGTAGAGGAACAGAAGGAAGTGATTTTTATCAAAAAATATATATAATTTATTTCGTGAATACAATAAGCTAAGTAATGAAACTCAAAAGTCAAAGTATCTTATAGCATTGAATTATGATACAAGAGAAACATTTAAAAGCTTGGTTACTTTTGCAAACAATAGTGATCGATTTGAGAGCGTCTATGACGGCTGGATTAATAGTTTAGATGAAGAACTAGTTGTACTGGAAGTTTATAGCGTGATTATTAACACAAGAAGAAATCTCCAAAGCTTTTGTGTTGATGATAAAACCTATAAAAAGTTTATTGATAATAAAAAAGCTATGCTAACTTTGTTGCTTGAAAATAAGCAATATAAACATGCTAATGCCCTATTAGAAGTATATATGTTTAGTGAAGAATTTAAACAAACGAAACTTAAAGAGCTTAGAGTAAAATCTCTTGATTATTTAATTGAAAAAAAGATGATATTACCTAAAAAACTAATCAATGAAATATATGGATGGGTTGATGCATTAGCACTACCTCCGTATTTAGTAACAGATATAGGTGGTGAATTTAACTTTCTTATTACGAATGATTTATTATCAATTACAACATTACAAGAAGATGTAGAAGCAGCCAATAAGAAAAAATCTGACCTTATCAAGATTGTTGATAATTTAGTTCATAATAATAGTGTGAAGTAATCGATTAATCATATGATTGAAAAAGATTTAATCGAAATATATAAAGATAATATGTTTTTACTAAAGGCAGAGAATAAAGATTTATGGTTTTCAGTAATGAGTCCCTTAGATAGCGACTACTATAAGAGAACTTTTGCAATACTCACTGCTTGGAATCCAAATAATAAACCAACGACTGATACAGAAAACTCTACTGCAAATACGAAGCTGAAAGCTGATTTGTCCAAGTATGAAGTTTTAGATTCTATTGGAAAATATAATGATCATGAGGAAGAGTCATTCCTCGTTTATGATATATCCATAGATAATGCTTTCATACTAAGTGTTAAATATAATCAGTACAGTGTGTTCTATAATGATACAAACAAGTTGTCATATTATGAATGTAGTTCAAAAAGAATCTTAGTAGAAAAATATTTCTAAAAGATCGACTGTAGCTAAACTTTTATGCCATCAAAAAAAATAAATCCTATGTTACTTAAAATAAGAATCAATCATAAAAAGGAAAAACTCATGATTGAACAAAATATAGAAAGATTTAAATCAAAGGTTAAAGCTCTAGAAGCTTTAAGAACACAATGCAACGATACGGAAATATCTGTAGTCGGGTATCAAGACAACGATAAATTAATTAAAGTTTTAAACGAAGAATATCCAAAAATATTCTCTTCTTTACAAAACCAAATCATCAATTTAATAGATGGAAAAAAACCATTAACTAAAGTGAACAATGCCACTAAAGTATTGTTAGAAGATGAATTAATTGGTCAATGTTTTTTATTGCACATCAAACCATTAGATAAAAATGGAAGGCTACTTCCTTTCAATAAACTCTCTGCAAAAATTACTAAAGAGATAAATCTTTTAAAAAAGAAAATTGAACAAGATTCCATTCTAAGTCTATTTGAAAAAAAATAAATCTCTTTTGGAAGCCAGATAAAATATTTGGCTTCTATATTTTTTCAAAACTTACTAAATACTAGTTTGACATTAAAACCCAAATTAACATTTTTTTCTTACAATAAATCAGTACTAATTTTTTTATAACTCTTAAAGAATAAAGTGTATAAAACATCTTTGTTCTTTATAGATCGTTTGTTGTCTCATACATACAAGTAGATTAAAAAAATGATTCTATGTTTGGATGAAAAATATTTTCAGCATTTCAAAATAAAAATAGATCTAAAACTCTAAATCAAGAAGAAAAAATAATTCTGATGTCAGAGATGTTTTTTTATAAAGATCTCATATATCTATATAAAAATTATATATCACTTTTAAAGGTTGAAATTATTTTCTCAAAAATGGGGGTATATTACTATATTATCTATAGCAAATTTCACGCATTGAAATATTTTCATTTTTTGCTTTATTAAGAGGAGCTGCTTTTTAACCTAAATTACTAAAAATAGAGTTCATTTTTATTTCCATCTACAGATGAAAAAAGATGTAGACTTTGTTGAAAAAAAGATCGGAACATCTCATGAAAAAATATCTCAAGATTAGAATATTTTTTTGAGTGAAAAATAGGAAAATTACTTTAGTTTTTTATAAGTATTTTGGAAAAAACGTTCCACTTTTTTGTAGGTAATGGTTATTTTTTTTACTTACTTTTTTTATAAAACATAGTAAAACAAGGCTTTTATGATTTTCTATTAGAAAGACGAAGATAAATACTTGTGTAAACTTAATATTATTTTTGAGAGTTTTTTCAACGAATATTACTCAAAAGATCTCTGCATTTTTGATAAAAAATAGAAGCTTTTTTACAAATTTACAACATTTTTTTAATCAAATAACTGTAATTTTAAGAGTAAAAACACTCTCAAATACTGAAAAATAGCATCTTTTTTTCAAAGAAAATAGCAAAAATAGCTCTTATTTTTACTCTCAACATTGAGATGAAAAGTTAACACGTAATTTGAAAAATAGCCTTTATTTTATTTTTGAACTTTTGGATGATTTTTTCTTGAATTTTGTAAATATATAAATATATTTACATCACTTTTACTTATAAAAAAATATTGCTATTTTAGTGAATTTCTTTCAAAAAAACCTCGTGATCTAAGGAACTAGAGAGGATCTTCGCCGTATAATAAACTTACAAAAAAAGATAGATATTTAGAAAAATGAGTGATTTTTTTATCTCAAAATCAATATAAAATAGGAGGTGTTTTAGAAACTATTCTCTACCTAATTTTACTGTTTATGTGCGAATATAAATGGTATCAAATTTACTTCAAGGTTTTTTTATGGCTAATGTTATTGGATTTCTTCGAGAACAAAACACTTCCAAAACTGTTGAACAAGACTCTAGTATTATTGTTCCAAAAGACTTTCGACATGCTTATTTTTGTGGTCAAACGGGCAGTGGTAAGACTATTTTAGGGCTCAATAACAATATAAAAGACAGAATAATCAATAATTACAGTTTAATTTTGGTAGATTATAAGGGCAAAGAACATCGTAATACAAAATACTTTGCACATAGAGCAGGGAGGTTGGCTGATGTCATTGAGATAGGAACTCCCATTGGTGGAAAATCTTGCAATTTAATACAATATTTTAATGAAAAAGAGCTCAAGAGTTTTGTTATATCTCTTATGTCTATGAGTAACGAGAATGATTATTGGAGCACTACTGCAAGTAACATAGCCGTTGCTATTTGGAAATGTATTAAAGCATATAGTGAAATAATTGATGCAGCAGATAGTGTTAATAATAGAAAGTCATTTGAGAATACACTGCATAGATTTAAGTTATCAGTAGCACTCACATTTACTGAAATAGCAAACATAATGCAGAGTGTAAACAAGATAGCTACCTTTGTAAATAAAGTTCAAAAAATCTCTGTTCGCTTTGTTAAGATGACACAAACAAAGATTGAAGATTGGTATGAGAAATATGGACTAGAGGCAAGTGAAAATAAATATCTTGAGTTAATGACAAAGGCTTTATTTTTTGAAAACCTTGTAAAGACAGAACTGAAATCTTTGGAAGTATTTAAAGATGCTGCTGAGGAGTCAGGAGGACGTTCGACATCTTATCAAACTCTTATGCTGGCCATTGCCCCAACTTTTGCATCAATAGCTGATAAAAATTTTAATGATGCTAATGGTATTGATATAGTTGATGCTTTAAATAATAAAGCAATATTAATTGTAAATTCACAGGAACTTTCAAATCCTGTACTTTCTAATCTTATTTCATCTGTGTTACAGGAATTGTCTAAGCGAGTAAGAAGTACTAATATTCAACCAGTTAGTGTATTTTTAGATGAAATTCAAAGAATTATTACACCAGAATTTGATTTAAAATCTGAAATCTTAAGAGAGAGTATGGTAGAGCTGATAGTTTCTTTTCAAAATGTAAGTCTTATGCAAGAGGTATTAGGAAAAACGGCTTTCCTTGCATTAATACAAAATTTATCTACATCATTTCATTTCAAAAATGCCCTTGATTTTGAGGCACTTGAGACAAGTAAGCTCGAAACATTTCAATACTACAAAAATAATATTGATATAGTTCATACAGCTAAACCTATCTTTTTAGATAAGGAAGAAGTATTTGATGTTGAGATAGAATATTTTCATCTACATGGGATATATGATCAATTAAATATTGATAAAAAAGACAGAGATAAAGTAATACAGTTCAATCCATATTTATTTCAGAAAGGTCTGATTGATTTAGTATCTAAAGATGGATCTGTAAGAACAATCAAGTTAAGAGACAAGCATAAAGAGCTCGAAACTATAAGTGTTATTCATAAGGTGATAAAAGAGCATGAAGCTACATTAAAACATAAAAGAGAAGCAGAACCTGATTATGAAAGTCTTAGTGAAGCTATAAAAGCCAACTCAAAACAGTTAGATTTATTTCTGACACCAGAGGAGAATTAAAATGCCTAAACCTAAACAAAAAAAGATTGATAAAGTATTAGACAAATGTTTTATCAGCACAAGAATTAAAACAGATAAACATATACGTAATGCAGCCTATAGAAATATTTCTCTTGTTGGTACTCTTGATATAAGAAATATACACGAGAGAATCCTCAAGGAATTAAACCTAAAATCAACTCAAGAGAGTAGGTACTATGAATACAATGAATTTGTATGTCTTTTGAATGAGGCTAGGGTTTTAACTAAACCAACTCCTGAAGATGAAAAGTTTGATTTAATATGAGGAATAAAATAATGAATTTAATGACAGAAGAACTTAAAAAAATAGTTCCAGCTTTTTATGAGACAGAGGATATAGCTCTTGATGATAAGATAGTATATGCGAAGTTTTTCTTACTTGGATCTTCCTGGTCTTGGTACATTTTTGAATATGATGCAGATACTAACTGTATTTTTGGACTTGTAGATGGAATTGAGCAGGAGATTGGATATCAAAGTATTGATGAGCTTGAAGCTTTAAGGGGTCCACTTGGATTATTCGTAGAAAGAGATCTGTATTTTAAACCAACAAAATTTGTGGACCTAAAACTATGAAGCAGTATAAAGAATTGGATGAGAAGTTAAAGCTTGAACTAGAAGAGATAGTTCTATCGGATAGATACGGTTTAAAGGCAGAGAGTTTGTATAAAAACATCTACAACTCCTACGGTAAAACTGAAACCTTAGCCCAAATATTTGCTGTAAAAGTTTCTCTTGTCAAAAAGATTAAAGCTTGTTGAAAATCTCTCTATTTTAATTCTTTAGGCACTATGACATATTTTTGAATTAAGCTCTTTTTTTATGTGAGAATATGCTTCAAGGAGTATAATTATGAGTACATATGAAAATACTAAGAGTTACAGTGATTCTAATGAATCACAAGAGACTTTCTCTTACCAAGGTAATGAAGTTATCATCATTACTGTTTTTAAAACAGGAATCAACTCTGTTGCGATAGTTGAAGATATAAATTCCGGAGAACAATATGAAGTATTTCGAAACCAACTTTATTAAATTTAAAATATTTCTTCATAACCTTAGAAGAAGGATGCTGAAGGTTTAATGGCTACTAAAAATAGAAAGATTAAACTCAATAAAAAGTTTACACCAATTTCAAGAACTGCTGAAGAACAATATCACAATGGCGTCTTTCTAAAGTTTAATATTACAGCTATCATTGAAGATATAACATCTAAAAAACTTATTGTAGATTCAAAGAGAATTCATATTAAAAATTGGTTTAAAGAACATCCAATTGAATATGGTGTGATCAATCAAGAGCATCTTCATTCAGTTGACCTTAGTGTGCCTGTGATACAAGCAGAAATTAGAATCAATAAATATGAGATTATTGATGGAAACCATCGTATGCAAAAAGCTTTTGATGATGGTAGGACTTATGTAAACTCTTATAAAGTTACAGGAGAACAATTAGCAAATTACCTTATGAGTAAAGAACAGTATGAATCATATATCCGGTACTGGAATGAAAAGGTAGATTACTATTTGAGAGAAGAACTCTAAGTTTGTTGCTTCTTATCTATGATATAGTTTATATATCAAATGACATAAAATTTATATAGGGCAGACATGATAAAATTTAATAAAAAAGCAATGCAAAAATTCAATCAAATTCCAGATGATATAAAAGCTAAATTGCTTTCTAATGTTTATTGCTCTAACTGTAAAGATATGGTTAAAATAGTAGACTTTGAGGCAAGTATGGATAAAAATGATTTAGTTCTCAACGGTAAGTGTGGAAAATGTTCTGGTAAAGTTGTTAGGTTGATTGAGGGATAAAGTCTAAGCCTATATTTAATTAAGCTATAGGCTTCTTAGGTAGATTAATTAAAGCTTCTAATGGAAGGTGTAAAGCACTTGCCAAATTTGTAATCATTGTAAGGGATAAACCAATTTTTCTATTTAAAACTTCAGATACTTTACTTGCATTTCCTATATAAGGAACAAGGTCCTTTTGTTTTAAATGCATCTGTTCCATACGAACTTTTATAGCTTCAATTGGATCAGGTTCAGAAATAGCCCAATTTTTTTCTTCATATTTTTCAATGAGCATTACTAAAATTTCAAGCTCATTACTGAGCTCAGTTTCAAGAGCTGGATTAAGTTCCATTAATGTATCAACTCTATCTAAAGCTTTATCATATTCTAATTCATTTTTAATTGGTTTAAGTAGCATAGTTATATCTCCTGTGCATTAATTTTGTTATACTCTGCATGAGTACCAATAAATTTCACTCTCACAATATGGCGAGGATAATCAATATGAACTATAAGTCGAAAGTCATTTCCTTTAATGTTAAAAACAACTCTATTATCTTTTAAAAAAGAAGCTGAAGCATATACCTGTTTAATATCTTCAGGTGTATTCCACACAGCTTTTCTAGCATCACTATGCCAAACTTCTAAAGCTGATTTCGCTTGAGGGTGTTGTTCATAGAATTTAACTAAAGTTCTTTTACTAATTACGTTCATAGTAAAAGTATATAAATAATTCCCTTTAAAGGAACTTATCTTTTAATAGTTTAATTTCTTATAAATCTCTAATGTACACTTACAGTCAAATAAACTTGAGTGAAAAGTACCACCAAATTCACTTGTGTTAATTTTAAAGTGATCTACTGCCTCTTCAAGTTTTGGCCATTTATAATTACCATAATGACCTGGAATGCATACAATATTTGTACTCTCTAACATTGTACAAAAATCTTTAATTTCATATGCACCTTGATAAACAGCAGTAATAAATGACATATCAAATTCTACATTGTGGGCAATAACTTCATTACAATCAGTAAATAAACTTTTTATAAAATCTATATCATCTATAAAGTGTTCAGGGTAGGGAACACCTTCTCTTTTTACTTTTAGAACTTTTTTGTTTAAACCATTAATTCCAACAGCGACTTTATTTATATTTTCTGTTGGATAATAGTACCTATCTATTTCTTCTAAAATTTGGTTTTTATCGTCTAGTACTAATGCACTAAATGATAAAACTGAACTCCCTTTAAAACCATTTGATTCAATATCAATAACTAATTTTTTACTCATAGTAATCTCTATCTATCAGCTAAATCATCAGAAATATCTTTTGATTTTTTTGCTTGTTCTCTTTTTGTAAGAGTATCTCTCGCAGCTTTTCTAACTTCTTTGGATTTATCAAATGTTAATTTTTTTACTATTAAATCCAAAGTATTAGGATTTGAAGCAACCGCAACTTTAACAGATGAGAACTTTCTATTTGATAGATTCATTAAAATGATAGGAGAAGTGTTTTTATCCTCTGCCATCTCTCGTAAGATTCTTTCCCCTAATACATTAGAATCTGAAAGATAGGTTGGTGTGAACTCATCTCCTTTTTTATAGAGCATTTTATAAATATTAGATGGGATAGAATACGGTGATGGTTTTGCTAAGATAAGTCTGTAGTGTTCTTCATCATGTTGAGCAATACTACTAAGAATGAAGCTTTGTTCTAACTCTTCTGTTGTTGCATTAGAGCTAAATACTCTATCTACTAGTGCTTTTAGAAACTTCAGGTTTGATAGCATGTCATATTTGTCTCCGGCAGGATTAAACCAACCGTCTTGAGAGAAGAACTTTTCTGCAAATTTGTTGAGAAGTTCTGGTGTAGTGTTTTTGTTTTGGATTACTTCTAAAACCACTTCATCATCTGTTTCATTTATGAATGACTCTAAGGTGTCTAAATCTGTAAATAGACTTTTTGAAACTTCACGTCTGACAGCCCAATTCTCATTTTTAGCTATTTGCTTTAATATTGAAGGATAGGGTAGCTTTCTCCACACAAGCTCTACGACAATATCATTATTTTTATCATGAACTAACTTCTTTTGAATATAAAGAGGTGTATCTTTATCTTTGGCAAGTCTTACCTTGACTTCTTCATCTTGTGAATCTGCACAAGCATCTATTAATTTCTTTTTTAATTCATCTTTTATATTTTTATTTTCTAATAGCACTGCTAAGATAGATACCTTAACTATTTCATCATCTTTTCCTGTTGGAATATCTAATGCAGAATCATCATCTATTAATTTTTGTAAAAGAACTTCTGATTGTCCGTCATATATTTTAGCGAAACTGAATTTTTGTGCTGCGCTTAATATACTCATATCTATTTCTTCTATATTGAATTGTGTTTTTTTATCTTTACCTATCATAAGTAAACTCCTTTTTATTTATATCTATATTTTAAGTATAAATATCAGGAATTCTATTTTGGAGATTATTTTAGAGGGGAAGTTTTGTATTTAGGTCAATATTGCTTGTATCTTATTCTCCTCATTTGAACGTGCATAAGTTTTAGCTGTTAGAACAATATCTTGATGACCGAGAAGCTCAGATACAGTTTTAAGATTTATGTTCTTGGATACAAGGTTTCTTGCCATTGTATGACGCAATATATGTACTCCAGACTTATTTATAAGGGCTTTCTTCATCTTATTACTAATAACACGGTATAAGCCAACTCTGCTCATTCTCTTAGCCTTATTTGTGATAGCGATATAGTTTGTTGTATGTTCTCTCATATAGTTTAATTCGTAGCTTATATTATCTGCACTAATATAAACAAATCTTTGTTTAGCACCTTTACCATTGATTTTAATCTTGTATACAGTGTTATTCTCAATCAAAGAGATATCTTGCTCTAGTAGTATGTTCAATAGCTCTGTAGCACGTATTCCTGTAAATAATAAAATTTTAACGAGTAGAGCATCTCTTGTCTTATTAAATGAGTTTGATTTTTTATCAAATAGAGCAAGTAGTCTTTTTTGCTCATCATCAGATAATGCATCAACTTCTTTATGTTCTGCCTTAATAGTAAGTTTTTTGAATCTAATCTCAAATAAGCTATTTAAGTCTTCTTGTTCATCAATATACTTGAAATAGGATTTTAGAACTGCTAAACGCAATATTTTAGTATTTGTTGAAGATTTAGGTTCTTTATTTAAAAATGCAAGAATAATCTCTTTATTTATGTCTTCGAGCATTTTTAGATTTGAATCTACAATATATTCATAAAACGATTCTAAAACATAAATATATGTAGATATTGTATTTTTTGAGCTATTGAGTGTTTTTTTCTCGTTTAAAAATGAAACCTGACATTTAGCCAATTTAGAAAGAAGTTGTTCATTGTCCAAAAATAGCCTTATAGTGGAAAAAGTTAGACTTATTTTACAATTAATATACTTAATTAATAGTTATGTATATTATTTTATCTATATTAGAAGACCTAGAACTCTTTAATTTAAGTTTTAAAAACCTTATTTTAAATCAAAAAAAGTTTAATTACTCAATTTTTAATGAAAATAATGATGATCTAAAGATCTAGTCGCTAACATCAGAGTGTAATTAAAACTAAAAGGATTAATATGCAGAATTCACAGATAATAGGTAAAAGAATCAATTTAGATGCTGGAAATTTAAAAAAGCTAAAAATACTGACTATGTTGTTTGAAGATGACACATTTGGGTTTAATGAGAAAAAAAAGCTTGACTTTGTGATAAACCAAGCAATTAGTGAATATTACTCTTCTGATGAGATTAAAGAGCTTTTAGCTCTCTGATATAATATTTGATATTTGGATATAAAGATATTAATATTTACATATTTAGCTTCTTATCATAAGCTTTCTAAATGTGACTTAATTATGCAGGGCTTACACAATTTTATCAGCATAAGGTAAGTCCCAGTTATTCTTATCAAACTTTAGAGCTTTTTTCTTAAAGAGTGTTCTAAATTGGTTTGCTATGAAAAATGCCATTATTGGAGGAACAGCATTGCCAATTTGTGCATAAGCAGCTCCATTAGAACCACTAAATATAAAATCATCAGGAAAGGATTGTATTCTTGCACATTCTCTTATAGATAGACGTCTATGACAATCTGGATGAGGATGAATAATAGCACCACCACCTCTACTACCTCTTCCTGTAATTGTAGGAGATGGTTTATCCCAATCTAACTGTCTTCCACCAATATATCCTGTTATCTTCACTTTATGTTTAGTCCCTGTATGATTTGGAACATTTAAATCATATTCTCTAGGAAGGGATGAGATAGCATCCCTTATAGTATTCTTTTGTTTTACTATAAAGTTAGGGAAACTTGGTTCTTCTACCATATCAACTCTAGTTCCAAATATTATTACCCTTTTTCTATTTTGAGGGACCCCAAACGTGGAAGATGTTAGTGTTTCATATTTTACCTTGTATCCAATTCCTGCATTTTCAAAAGACTTTAAAATAGTATTGTGAAAATAGTCATTAAATTCTTTTCCACTCTTGATTCCTGTTACATTTTCCACTACAAAATATTTAGGTTGAGTGTCATGTAATACTCTTGTATATTCTTGAAACAATTGATTTTGAGGAGAGTCTAATTTACGATCTTTTCCTGTTGCCACAGTAAATCCCAAACAAGGAAATCCACCAATTAAAATATCTGCTTTTGGTATAGTTGATGTATCAATATTATATACACTATCATGCACTATATGATCTCCTATATTTTTAGCATAGCTATTTGTTGCTTCTTTATCAAAGTCATTTGCCCACACCACATCAAACCCTGCTTTAACAAAACCTAAATCAAGACCACCACATCCTGAAAATAATGATATAACTTTCATTATTTTGTTTCCAAAATTATATTTTTAAGATATGTTAAAGACCTATTAGAATTTTTTCTGTTTAATGATTGTGTAACGAATAGTGATTTTTTATTTCTAGTCATAGTTATTTTCCTTTTAATTAATTACTACATGGTTTTAAGTGATTTAAAAAAAGTTGATTCAAAAAACAGGATAATCTTTTGTAAAAATGAAAAGTTTTCTTCTTGTTAGCTATATTATGGAATTAAGGGAAGGTTTTATGCATTAATCAAATCACTTTATGATATGATTAGAGTACTTAAACCTATTATGGATAGAAAATGATAAATAAAAAGATATGGATATGGCAACAAGGTAGCTATCCAAATTTTACCTATGATAAAAGTAAACTTGAATCACTGCTTTTAGATATAAAGTATCAACAAGGTTTACTTGATGGTATTTATAAGAATATTAATGCGAATGATTTAAAACTAGCAAAAGTAGAAATTTTAACAACAGAAGCTATTGATACATCTGCAATTGAAGGAGAAATCCTAAGTAGAGATAGTGTACGTTCTTCTATTGCTAAAAAGCTAGGTATTACTTTAGAAAAAGATTTTTCTAATTCTCAAACAGATGGATTAGTTGATATTCTTTTAGATGCTACGCTTTATTATGATAAAGAGTTTACTTTAGAGAGACTATTTGGTTGGCATAATGCACTTTTTCCCACTGGTTACAACAGTGTGTATAAAATTAATGTAGCTCAGTTTAGAGGTAAAGAAGATATGCAAGTAGTCTCTGGTCCAATTGGAAAAGAAAAAATCCATTATGTAGCACCATCAAGAGATATACTTGATGTTGAGATGGATACATTTTTAGAATGGATTAATGATGATAATGATACTTCAATCATAAAAGCAGCAATAGCACATTTATGGTTTGTAATCATACATCCAATGGATGATGGAAATGGAAGAATTGCAAGAGCATTAACAGATATGCTCTTAGCAAGAGAGTCTAAACAGACATATAAAATGTACTCTATTTCTAATGCTATTAAAAATGATAAAAAGAACTACTATGATGTGTTAGAACAAACTACAAGTGGTAGTACAGATATAACTTTATGGCTTGAATGGTTTTTACAAACTTTATTGTCTGCATTACATAATTCTAAAAACAACTTAGAGTTTATTTTACAAAAGACAAGGTTTTGGGATGCACATAGAGAGACAGTTCTTAATGAACGTCAAATAAAAGTTCTAAATAAATTACTTGATGTAGGAGTAGGTAATTTTACAGGAGGGATGAATACTCGTAAATATGCTTCTATGACAAAAGTAAGTAAGCCTACCGCAAGTAGAGAGATTAAAGATTTAGTTCAAAAATCTTGTTTAATTCAAGTGCCAGAGACTGCTGGTAGAAATATTAGTTATGATATTAAAATTGTATAAGGTAATTAAATTCTTGTCGTAGTGGATTGGAAATAAACTATAGTTTTTGTATTTTCTAGACATAATTATTTAGTTGGATTATGTCTAAACCTTATTTTGTATAATTGTATTTTTAATTTTGAAAGGCTAGTCCAATGATCCATATTATTTAAAAGTCCTTCAACTTCATTTGCTGTTTGTAAATCTTGAATATCTCCATTTTCATTGATAGCAACATATGTAGTTTTTACTGTATATTCTAAATCTTCTCTTATTTCATAAATACCTGCTTTCGTAACATTCCAAGTAAAATAAGCATATCCATTTTTATCTTTGTGTCCTTTTCTTTGTAAAAATGTTCTGTCATATTTATATTTATCTGTAGGCAGTGAGAGTAGGGCTATATAATCTTTCATATAAAGTTTATTCCTATGTAATTGTGCGCTTCTAAGTTCTATATTTTGCATAAATTATCCTTTTGCTACTTTATAGTTTTAACCAGTTAAATCCAAAAAAATCAATTGTGCTTAAATAAATGGAAGTTTGTGTTTGAAATTTGAAGTTTTATTCGGTCACTACCGTTGTATGAGGTAAGGGATTTTTTTTTTACTTACTTTTTTTAGTATATTTTTTGAGCTTGTTTAGAGTTTTCTATATGTGAGTGGTAGTATGGGTGTAGTGACTTATATAAAATCTAGAGAAAGTTCCAAATATAACAGCTTGTTGAACTTAAGTAACATTATGTTCTTTTAATGGATTATTTTCTTCAT
>ERZ890953.1129-NODE-1129-length-13817-cov-8.619677_pt1 | contig 13817 bp, 10 predicted proteins | sample MGYA00521264_ERZ890953 | MGnify/ENA primary metagenome ERZ890953 (study PRJEB32303, sample SAMEA104408629) | aquatic metagenome | biome: Brackish water; feature: Chemocline; material: water | place: Baltic Sea | collected 2014-10-26T21:54:00 | depth 200 m ... | reverse complement strand
TGGTATAGGGATATACCAGAATTGCGGGAACTCGTTGTTGCTGGCAGGCAGGAGGATAATGTGACGGTTGCAAAATCGTTATTTGAAAGGGCAAATGGTTATTCGCATCCTGAAGAAAAGATATTCCTCGATAAGGATGGTGACATTGTTCGTGCCAAAACAATCAAGCATTATCCACCAGATACAGGAGCAATAGCGTTTTTCCTAAAGAACCGTGATCCGGAAAACTGGAAAGATCGACATGAGGTTGTGGTGGAAGACTTAACAAGAGAAAAGATCATTAAAGAAAAAATGGATAAACTGGAGAAAACAGGTGCGCTTCCTACATCTATTACTCCTCCTGATTAGCATGATAATTCCTGACGTTACTGCTCAGGCTCATGCTGTACATAAGGAACTGAAGCCTTATCTGTACATAGAGCCTACCAATAAGCAGTGGGAAATCATCATGTCTAACCATGATCTTATTCTAATCAATGGTGGTAACAGGTCCGGAAAGACGGCTACAATCAAGACAATCCTTTCATGGGCGATTCATGGCGTTTATCCTCTTGAAGGCGTATTCCCAAAGCCTCCGTTAAAAATCAGGGTATGTGGTAAACCGATTTCACTGAAAGAGAACTTCCAGGGTGATGATGATTTTGGATTAGCTTATCTGATCGGAGAGCATAATATAGTTGAAAAGGGTGGGCTTCACCCGACATATAAATACTGTAAGTACTGGAAATTAGCAGACGGAACGCTAATTGACTTCATATCATACAACGAAGATATATTGAACCTTGCTGGTGTCCCGAGGGACATAATTGCATTTGATGAACCGCCTCCAAGTTCGGATATTCTCCGCGAATCTGTGATGAGGCTGGCAAAGATCGTGATGGCGTTCACTCCGGTTAAAGAGGCTGGTTGGGTGTATATGGATTATTATCAGCGTCCGAGTAAGGCTGATGTTAAGAAGTTCTCAATGGCGATCTGGGATAACTGTAAATGCCTGACACCTAAAAGGCATGACAACAACGCTTTATTCCCGCTCGATGCTGAAGGTCACTGTAGATGTAATTCTGGATATACGCATAAAGTCAAGATTGACCGGGCGTTATCGTTAATCACAGATCCGTTGGTTCGTAAAGCTGTTGAATTTGGCGAGTTCCTGTTTATTCACAGAGCAATATTCCCTGAGTTTGACCAGGCAGTTCATACCTTTGATCCCCACAACCCGCAGAATCTCCCTTATCCTGATGAGTGGGACAATGAGCTTGGTAGACCGAAAGTCTGCACAGCGTACATAATAATTGATCCTCACGACAATAAGCAGGATGCGATGAAGTTGTACGTAGTTGACCGCCACGGCTTTATATATCAGATAGCAGAGTCCCCAAGTTGGTTTGAGGGCAAATGGGCACAGATTGATTTCCAGAAAACTGATGAACAGCATTATAGGGACACTGCCAAAACTATACATAATTGGTCTATTAAATACAAGATAGTACCTCGCAGGATTGGGATTGACCCTCACTTTGCATCTAAAAAGTCGAAGGAGTCTGGTCTTAGGATTGTAAAGCTCTATAACAATGAGATGCGAAGGATTGACAATAGGTTGCCAGCCATTAGACTTGTGAAGCCTGATAAGGATGGGAAGGAAGAGATTTCGGCAGGTCTGAAAATATTACACGATTGGTTGCATTATAACGAGAAAAGCAAGGTTGAGAAGGGCAATAGACCGAAGTATTATTTATCTCGTGAATGCTACAGGTCTATTGAGGCATATATAAACTTCAGGCGTAAAGAAGATAGTGCTGCCGTTGAAGAGATTCAGGGCATATCTGGTAAGTACGAGGAAAGATTTAAGCATTGGATAGATAATGACCGATACCTCGCTGCCATGAAACCAGAGCATTACCATGAAGTCCCTATTGCGATTCAAGACAAGTTCAAGCCAGTATCCCCGGGAGTAGCTTAATGGCTAATCTGATACTCAGCTCCAGCAACGGTTTAGTCAAGTATGATCCGTCTCAATTTACAGGTGAAGATGCTGATGGTCTTGAAAAGCTTATCATGCTTGAGCGGGAAAAGGTTGATAAGCTCCTGAAGATATGGGAGCATGAACGGATAGAGCAGTTTGACCTTCATGAGAGAATTAGAAAAACGAAGCGGTATCTTGCCGATAATCCATATACAGACGCGGAAGAGAGGGAATTAGCAGCAAAGTTCCGGGATTCAGATATTGCCAAGATAAACCTCATGAAGTCTCAGAAGTTGTATTTGAGTGGTGCTCAAAGGTCTCTGCGAACTTCATTCAAGGTACTGCCATTAGGGAATAATGTAGACACGCAGATAGTAGAATTCGCAAATGATATGCTTGAGGCTGCTGCGTATCGAAACAGATTAGCCTCCTTGATGAAAGAGGTGTATAGTGAAGGATTAGACGGTTACGGTGGTTATCACTTCTGGGAAGAAATGGAAACAGGTTTTCATCCCGATACAGGTAGACCGTTTAGGCGTTTGGTTACGAAAGCCGAGTCTTATGATCCGTTCCTGACGTTCTTTGACAGCAATCACCGGTCCGAGTATTTGATCGATAACAGGTACGTAGAATCAATCGACTATTTACGAGCAAGGGATATTATAAAGATGTTCCCAAAGGCTCGAAATAGAATAAACTTCACGAAAGAAGAGCACTCGAAGTGGTGGGACTTTTTAATGTCCGGGCAGAACTCCTCCAGGTTTGCCTTGATCAGACACGATTTCGAAGATTTTGTAAATGATCTGTTCGCAGTAGCTACCCTCGAGGAGCGTGTTCTTCGAAACTTTTATTTTATATTTGATCAGGAACTCGGAACCGTTATTCGAAAAGTTGATGATGAAAAGGAAGCTCAGGCATATAGCGAAAGCCCACGATATGAGATTGATGAGGCTGAGATAGTTTGCCTCAAGGTCACAAAGGCACTGCCATATAAGAGCATCATTTTAGACGAGCACTTTCTGCCGTACACTCATTATTCACACACGCTCTTTATGTCTGACCGGATGGGGAATAAGATGACAGATACATCCTCATTCTGCAACACTCTAAGAGGCACTCAGAAGACGCTCAATCTTGCGAATGCAAATTTGATCGAGGCTGTGACCCGGAAGATCAGGGGTGGTAAGATGTCCCCGAATAAGCGGGATGTCGAAATGCTGAATAAGCACAGAGGGGCGGTTGGCACTAATCTGTATATCGAAGAGCCAGACCTTCTGAGAGACATAAATGAAGATACTGATACGAAGGGGCTTGACTATCTGATAGAACAGGCTATCAGGATGATTGGTATGCAGGGTGCAGGGGTCACTCAACCGTATGGGCAGAGTGCATTTAGTGGCGAATCAGGCAGACATGCTGAACAGAAGAACGCGGAAAGTGCTCAATCAGCATATTCTAATCTCGATGACTTTTATCAATCTCATGCTCTTGGTGGCATGGGATTGTACGAACGAGAAAAGAGGCTTTTAACCAGTAATTCATTTATCCAGGTGCATGATCCGAATAGTAATGAATTCATTAGGTCGTATTTCCCTCCATATTCTCAGATACCCATGCTGAGGGAATTGAGGGCTGACGTAACCGTTAATGACGGTATATATGCCACGACTTATAAACGAATGCAGTTTGGATTATTGAATAACCTCATATCCCTGTTGGTTGAGGCTGGATATCCGGTTAGCCAAATCATTGCACCGAGTGAGATTATTGCAGGATCGGAACTTGTGGGGGCTGATGAGCTTGCACAGAAAGCCGATGCAGGACTTGTGGAAATGATTAAAACACAGATTGAAGAGGATAGATTAAATCAGCCTCAAGGCGGGGCTGTCACATAAACAGCAGGTTACTCCCACGGGGGTCTGCAAAGGAAAGAATGATGAGTGCAACAATTGAAGAAAAGCGCATGGTTGTGGCGCAACAGAAAGGTTTAGATTTCGATGATGTGACTGAGGATGCAGTCAAGGAATTTGAAGCTGAAATTGGTGAAGAAATTGAAATTGGCGATACTGATCCAATCGTTGAAGATGATGAAAAGGTTGTCGCTTTTGATGATTTGCTGGAAGATGACCCAAAACCGGGTGAAGATCCCAAGCCAAAAGAAGATCCCAAGCCGGGCGAAACCCCAGTACTGGACTTCGATGTATACGAAGCTGCCGAGGACGAGAATCACGAGCATCATGGATTAGCTCGTTACGTTCTGGATAAGGTTGCAAAGGATGATCATGTCGGAAACGAGAAGTCACCGTTACACCAACCGATTGCAGATACTCAGAAGAAGTACCACGAAGTCAATTCAAAACTGGTTGAACTCGAGAAACAGAACGAGCTTTTACAAACCGGGTTCCGCAGGATAGATGTTGACGGTAAATCTGTTCTTGTAAATGCTGATAATGACCCGTCGAAAGGTATTTTTGGCGGGATATCCGAAGAAGATATTGAAGACTCTGATACTCCAGAAAGGCTGAGGACTGATCGGTTTCTTGCTATGCAGAAATACGGTCAAGATAAAGATGCCTATGAAAAGCAAGAATCAACATTCGATGCTCGCAGAAAGGCAGACAAAGCACAGATTGAGAAGTATCAGAAAAACTTCGACGAATATGCTGAAAGAAATAAGCTCAGTGATGATGAAAAGGTTCAGTTCAAAAAGGATATCACGGAACTTTCATTCAACATCACTAATGATGAAATGGCAGAAACTCTCGCAATCAGGAAAGTTGGCGGGATAGAGAAGTACAAACAGGCAATCATTGCTAAAGCCATGACTGATTTAGAGACCAAGAAAGAGGCTGACAAGGTGGCTACGATTGACAATGCTCCAATTTCAAAGGATAAGGCTAATACTGATATCCAGAAGAATGTGGCTAAAAAAGGCAAGCTTGAAATGCCCGATTTAAACTCCATGACAGAGGCAGAGATTGATGATCATATGGCAAAGATGAAAAAGTTGCAAGATAAAAATATTTTAGAAATAATTTAAATCTGAAGGGGAAGCTTGCGCGGTAATTTTAACCTTTTCGGTCATAGTGCTACTCCCCAACATACAAAAACACAGGAGGAATCACTATGAGATTCGCCGTTGGTGGACAGTATAATGTGGATATGTACGCACGAAAACTGTTCGAACAATCAAGGCAGACAGAACCCGTAGAACAGGGTGTAAAGTTTGCTAAGGGGAGCATGACTCAACACCATACAGGTGTTCACAATCAGCCCGACGATATGCCGGCTGATGCACTATTCCCCGTAATGACCGCGCCGTTTTTGGATACAGGTAGTGTAGCTCAAGGCGGGTTAAGAACTAAAGTTGCCTCTCTGCTCGAGATCCGTGGCGATGCCGTGATGAATCGAGACACCGCTTATGATAAGGGCGATGAGGACGAATTTGAAGAAATGGAAGCTCGGATCTATTTCGTCAGAAAACCTCATGTTAAGATTTCCGACGAAATCTCCAGCATGATTGCCATGTCATTCGATACGCAGCGCATCAAGTCTCAATCTCGTCGGTTGATGGATTGGTATGTTCGCTACGATTCGAGATACGGGATTCGCCAAGCTGTCTACTGGAAGTTTGGTTTACCCGCAACTCACGGGGTGCATGGGCTGGGAGCTATCCCGCACGCACATCCCTGGCTTTACTGTGCAGGGTTGAGTGCTGGCATAGGTGACGGAAATGTCTTTGCTACCTACAGCGCAACCCCAGCGACGTACATCGCTTCGTGTGCGGTGAATATTGCGCGTGTTCAGGCTGGTCAGGATGGTTCCGATATGTCGCTTGACATGATTGATCGGTTGCTTCAGCATGTGCGTCGCATCGAAGACCCGTTTGTGGGAAAACCCTACAAATTCATCTTCTTCATGCACACCGATCAGGAGTCACAACTTCTCGCAAATTCCACAGTTAAGGGGTTGTACAAGAATTGGGCTTCCAAAAAGGCTGACTTCTCGGATGTATGGATGAAATTTGCTTCGTTCATGTACAAGAACGTCCTGTTCATTAAGGATGATGTGCTCGGTCAAGACATTTATCCCTATGAACTTGCAGACCTCTCGAATGATGTAACTGATGATCCAGCAAGCGCGAACAAATTTGTTGTTGGACCATATCAGAATCCTGGAGGCGGTACGAATGGAGTCGAACTTGCAAATCTCGATTTGACCAATTCGAGAATCTGGGAACCCGCGAATGTTGATAACGATACCTACAATGTTGACAGGAAAGTTGGTCTGCTTTGTGGTCGTAACGTGGTTTACAACATTTCTCCGAATGGTGGACCAACATTCGCAAAGGACATGGAATGGGACTTTGGAATGACTAAGAAATCCTGCCTCAAGGCATGGGGTGGCTGGTCACGTCCTGACTTTGTTCCGAATGCCGATTCGTTGGCTGATGCGAATCGTCCGAGAACGAATTCGATTGCAGTTGTCACCTGGTCTCCTCGTGATAACGGTTTTGGTCAATAAGCAATAAGTTAATTAGAGGCGGTTGCTGATGTGACCGCCTCGCAAGATAAAGGAAAATTACAATGAGTGATTTTACTTGGAGGACTCCGATAAGCTCCGCACCTCAACTGAGTCGTCACAATGTGAACACAGTTGGGAAGGGGAGAGACTCGGATTATGATTTTGTCGCCTATGAAAGGCTGTATATCCCAGAGAGTGCGCTCGCTGACGGCTCGAACAATGAAGTGTTGACCATATTTGGTATTGGTGCGCCGAATTCGGTATTTGATGATGCGCCTCCCGGTTCCAGGTATTTTGATACAAGATACAAGATCTGGCACGAGAAACAGGGTATTGTCGGAACCGCTGCTTGGTCTGGTCAAACCACAATCTATGTCACAGATAGCGCTGATCATACTGCAAACAATCCAACCGAGGCAGAGCTGGATGTGATACTTGATACTTATTTCACAGCATTGTTGGGTTCTACTCAGAATCAAGATTGGGCTGTTGTTCTTGGTCGAGGCACAAAGGTTTTCTATACTGCCACTGGCAGTGCAGTAAATTACTTTGAGTTCACATCAATTGGAACTTCGTGGGCTGTTGTAGAGTTGACCACAGTCGCATAATCGCAACTTGCGAGGGCAGGTTAATCCCCTGCCCTTTCACTTTTAACGTGAGAATACAATGGTAAATCTTACCAAAGAAAACCAATTTGATCCTGTTTTATTGGGGTCGAGGGGGTTAAGGCAGGAATTCAACTCAGGTACAAGGAAGTTTGATTTCGGGAAAGATCACAATAAGTTATTTGTTGTGACCCGAAAAAAGGCAACCTTTATCTGCAAGGGAGATCCTGCAGCCTTCATATATTTCGAAGTTCCTGATCCATCTGAGTTTATCCGTCATGCTCTCGAAGTCAAGGAAATACTGTCACTGGAAGCCAAGACCGCGAGGGAAATCGAAACCAAGCGCAAAAAAGCATTGGAAGCGATTGATCCTGACCAAACCGCTAAGGATGCTGAGGCTGCCAAAGCTGAAAGTCTGCGAACTATCGCTGCCCGGGAAGAGAAAAAGCAGAAGCTACGGGATGCAATTGGCTACGGGAAGAAGGGCGAATACAAGCCTGCCAGGAAAGATGGTGTTGTGATTGAGCCTGAAGTCGAAATTGAATTAGACGAAGCTCATGGAAATGAGAAAACCGACGATTCTCCTGATCCTGAAGTCGAAGTTGAACGCTCCGAACCTCTTACCCTCCAGACAATGGAGTGGGATGACGTGAAGGTTGTTGCCAAGAAATATGACATAAAAATTGTCGGATCGAAAGAGGACATCATCAAGCTTATCGAAGAAGCGATAGCACTTGAAGAATCTGGTTAATGGGAACTAAAGCAACACTCATCGCTGACTTCAGGGCGATTGCTAAGGATTCAGAGAGCGAACTTCTTTCCGTCGATACCTGGCTGGACTCTGCTCTCGCTAAAATTAATATGATGCGTCCTCATATCAGAGCAACGTCATCATTTGATCCTGATGGAAGCTCCTATATTTTTGATCTAAGTACTCTGACAAAGTTCTTTCTGCTCAAGCGAGCTTACCTGAAGCGAGAAAATGTCGTAACTAATCTGATAAAGCACGTTCACGAAATGGACTATATCAGGAGGTTAGAGGCTAACTCTGGTGTCGTTGGTGGGTTTCCTGTCTACTATGCTATGGAAGATAAGGAAACCCTGTATGTCGATGCTACAATGGTGGCTGTTTCGAGTCCAACCGCCTTAGATGCAGAAAAGCTTTGGATTAGATACCTCAAGACTCCAACTGCTTTGGATGGTGATGATGACCAGCCTGAAGGTGATCTTGCCTCCGGATGGGATGAGTTGATTCTTGCCAGGATGGGACTTGATAATTGGGCGAAACTTAGCGATGCTATTGGAATCAGGTTTCGGGCATTTTCAAAAGAGGTATGGGACGATCCCCGAACTCTTATCCAGGGCGGACAGGGATTCAAGGCTTTTAAAGAACATGCTTATCGAAACGGATATGAAGAAAACGACGATAACTATCCACCCGTGCAAGGAGTGTGGGCTGGTGGTGGATTATCCGTAAATATTCACGATGTTTATGTACCGGATTTCAGTGAGTAATGGCAAACTTCGTAGACATAAAACTGCCGGATCTCGGCGGACGCAAAAGTCAGGTTGAACCGAATGATCTTCCTCCGGACCATCACTTGTACATTCAGGACGCGATTAAGGAGAAGTCCGGGATGTGGAAGAAGCGGGAAGGAATCGAGATTCTGCATCCTGATCGTGGCAATCAGTACGATTATATAACTCCCTTCACTGTAAGGGGATTATTGTCAGGAGAAGTACATGACGGAGAGGCTCGTGGTGAATGGTACTATAATTCTCATAAGCGAAAGACGATTGCTAAGATTAAAAAAGATGGCGTAACTTATGTTTTCGCAGCCTGTGTGCAGGTTAATAGAAAAGCGGACTCATATACTCAAAGACTCCTGATTATGCGCGGGATTCTTCAGGATGATAATGTAACTATAAATTGGGTTGATTCTACTGGCGTGAAGAGACCGATTTATCACACAACAGTTGCTCAGGTTAATGAGAATTACGACGGTGACAATGCCTACATAGAATATTCAATGGTAGTAAATCCTGCTGATGATAAACTATACCTGCTTATTGTTTTGCGGGATACAACAGGAGTTGAGTTATTTCCCGTTAATCATTCTGTGTTGAGGTTTGTTAGTATTGACAATATTTATGCTGACACATGGAATGTCAATGATGCTGAACAAACATGGAGTATTATAGCGTCTCCACAAGAACTTGCACTTGCTAATCCTGATCACCTCACCCATGATGTAGACCTCGAGTTGGATAGTGCTGGTGATTTGCATCTTGTGTACGGATTCTTTGATTCTGGTGAACTTGAAGCTACCAGGTACGATGTCTATTCCAGAAAGTATGGTACTGATGGAAACCCGTTATTGGCAAATGTGGTACTTACTAATCCCGGGGTTAATGTCCAGGGAGTTGTGATTAAGAATAAACTTGGTGATGATCTGATTATAACAGTTTTGCAAACCGGGATTCTAAATGCGATTAAGCAGATTATTTTCGACAAGGACGTTCTTCCATCTTATAACGCCGGCACGAACGTAACAACTGATATGCTTGTAGGTGGTTTTGCCAGTGATGCCTATCTGTTCGGAGCTATACTCCAGATCGATTCTGACGGGACTCCTGTTTATGGATACATGCAAGATTCTCCAGGTAAGATACGGATTAATGTTGATGGTTCCGAGACGTGGTTGACTTATTCGCTTTATATCCCGCCTGAACTTAATTTTGGCTTAGTATTTCGCAATTGGGATATTATTGTTAAGGATGGATTGGTTATTGGCTATTTCCACGTTAAGGTTGATGAGGTTGGAGATGGTGACCTCGAGTCACTTGGGATTATAAGACCACCCTACAATCATGTGATATACCGGAAAGTTCTTATATTTGATGACACTGACGCAGATTATGTCGATGGCGAGTTCTTGGATGCTGAACTTGTTGAGCAGGATGAAAGGCAATATACTCACATCACAGCATTTCAGCATTACGAAGCGAATAATTCAAAACTGTTCTCTTTCATAAGCAGGGTTGGACCCGATGCACTTTACTCGAGCTATTTCGATTTCATACTGCAGGATAGAGGATTATTCAACTCCGCCTCCGATGTTGTACAGAAATCGATTGATGCCTATAGTGTTAAGAAATTAGATGGATTTGAGGATATTGAAATACTTCAGTGCGAAGTTCCTGAAGGTATTGATGCCGAAGATGATTCGGTTATTACCCGATACAGGTTTTATGAACGTCGCAAGGGTGGGTTAGGTGATTGGCAGTGGCGTTTTTTGCCAGGACAGATGAGTGAAATGAATAGGGTTATCATTCAGGAAACCACTGTTACCGGTCGTGCTAATTTCTGGACACTGTTTAATGAAATTCGTGCCGGCTGCGGGATTGAAGAAGGAAACACTCCTATTGTCTATAGGTACTTTGAGCGCATGGCTTACCGGGCTGATATTGAGCGGATTATTGGTAGAAGATTCAGCCTGACAATACCTGAGCCTCCTGTTGTTGAGGAACTTGTCTCTATAACATCACACTACACTGTCATTCATTCCAATGCCCAAACAGAGATCGATCTTCCGGATAATGATGAGTTAGAAATATTTACCAAAGATCGCTTTGAGAATACTTCCCTATTTATCTTCCAGCACTTTTTCGATCATACTGAACATGCAAATGATCGGTATGGACTCATTCTTGTAGATGGAAATGTTACTCATCCTTACAAGAAAATTGGCGACTATGGATTTGCAATTGATGCACTCAGTGCTTGGTTTGGTGCAGAAGAGGAAGATATTGGCGGGGGCTTGGCTGCTGCTGATCGCATGGATAATATTGATGACATTTCCAATATGGCTTGTAGATTCACAGAAGTCTTTCTTGGATTTGCCTACAGGCTTGATAATGGTCAAATCACGCAGATTACACCACAGGAAGAGGATACGTCCTTCAGGATGGGAGTTGATGATCAGTCTATTAATTATAATGCTGATGATGCCCGATTAGAAATGGGAATCAACCCAATGCTTCAGTTTGATTTCACCTTGAAGCGATGGGATTATGAAAGTGGATCTGATGCAAGAATAACTGATATACTCGTATTTGCGAAAGAGAGAACATTCGAGGGTGAAACCAAGTTTGACGTTCCTGAGAATTATAAACTATGGATAGAGTTTTCGGTAGCTCGTCAAGTAAGCGACCAGTTCAAAGATGAAATACATAACGGTAATGCCGAATGGACTATAAACGAAGATGATCCAAGCCTCGTTAATCTGACAGGGTATGGTGATTACAGGAATTGGAAGCGAACGTATGAAGTCGCCGAGGGTGCTAATCTATTCCTGGGAACTGGAGTCCCTCTCCTGAAGCAAGCTGATGGATCAGAGGTTAAATCTTACCTTGACGGCTATAAACATGCTGTTGCTGTAAATGAACGTCCGTTCTATGGATCTATACGGATCAATGGAGAAAAGCACGAGAATCATTTAATCTGGGCTTCTACCCTGATTAGTGGTGGCTCTGAATTCAATGCTTTCGATATTGTTGATCCTGCTAACTTCAAGCCGTTTAATTACAAGATCAGGAATATTAAAAAGTACGGTGATGGAAATATTGTAATGATCGGTGATGTTGATTCATCTTCAGGGCATTTTGACAGAGACACTCTTCAGTGGGTTATTGAAGAAGAAGATGCTGATAATGAAAGAAATTACGGTACACTTGCTGAATATTCGGTTATAGCGTTACCCCGGAAGGATATTCGAGACGGGATATTTTTCTTAGCTGATTCTGATCCTGACGATTTGAAGTCGCTTATCGGCGGGGTACGGTATAATATGCTGAATAACCTTGAATTAACCGATGATGTTCTTCAGGACAATATTATAGGATCAACGGTTGATGGATCTAAAGTAGAGACCACATTTCAGGGTATTCAGTCGCTAATGGATTCTGATGCAATGTGCATCTATATAAAGAGTCAGGGCTTATTGCTGATTCATTTCCCGAATGACAACGTGACATTTGTTCGCAATTTCTTTGCGGAGAGGATTAATAATAAGTTTGGTCCCATATGGACAAATTGGATATTCGGGAAGAACCCAAAGTCATGGGCTAATGCACCTGCAGGACATATGGTGTTCACGAACGAAGAATTTGCCTATCGCTACCCACCTATGGCTGACACAGGATTGGATGCTGGCGTTGCGATAGATACTTTCGGTATTATCCCGAAGATCAAGACACCTGATTACAACTCTGTTTATCCGGAAGTCTTAGGATTGAGTTACATTTGCGCAGGAACTCCATTGTTGATTACGCTGTATCGTGACGATGGAGATAAGAATAATGTAGCTTATTCGATTGCAGCAGCTACATCCAAAACAAAGAAGGAAAAGGATATCCAGATAGTGAAGAAAATCGACCGGGAGTTTGCGGTGCGTTGGGAATCTACAGTTCCTGCAAGCTGCACAGCACTTGAATTGCACAATCTGTATCTGAGATTGTCACTATACCAGGAGAGATAATGAGCTTAAAAGACGATAAAAAGAAATTCGCCGATGATCCCAAAACTGTGAAGTTGATCGAAAATACAGAGAAAGAGATCAAGCGGATTGAGAAAATAGCTGATCCTCCGGCAAAACGGACGAGGGTTGTGCGAGGGGCGGGGTGGTAATATGCCACGATCCATATTTGACTTCTTGCAAGCTGATGATCCGAACCCATCCGGGCTTCCTTCTGGATTAGACCGTACTCCGTTTGATGAGGCGAAAAAGTCTTTGACTGAATCTACTTATGGTCGAGCTTCTCTTGCTGCTAAAGGTACTCAGGCGAGGTTGGCTTCTCAGGGTGTAGGTGATATTCCGGGCGTTGCTGAAAGTGTGGCTACTACACAACGTGCGGCTTCTCAATCTGCTCTAAATCCTGCGTTGGCTAATATTGACCTGAACTTTGCTAAGGAGAATCAGGCATTCAAGGAGAGACGTGCTCAGTTCAATGCTCAGTTGAATCAGATCCAGACAGCTCGTAATCGTTCTGATTTTAGCACTGTGCTGAGTGGTATAATCAAACTGGGTTCATTTCTGATACCGGGTGGTCCTTTGATTGCGTTAGGGGCTGATGCTGCTATTGGCGAGTTTTCAAATTCTGACCAATCGCGGGATATACTATCTGGCATAGAAAGAAATCCTGCTGCTATTTTAGAGGCTAAAATGAATGCTGGAAATGGAAGGCTTCCGTGGGAACAGTTTCGTTAAGGAGATGTTATGGCACAGATACAACCAATAAATATTGACTTTTCTCCACTGGATCAGGCGTTTGCATTACGCCGTCAGGCACTTGGAGAACGGGCTGATAAGCAGGAAGCTGCTCAGGCTGAACAGTCTCGAGCCAATCAAGAGCAAGTGGCTTTTGATCGAGGTATGCAGATTCTTCAACTGAAGGGTCAACAGGAAAAGGATATTCTTGCGCAGAAGGGTGAACAGAGTACAAACCTTCAGGAGTTGAAAGGTCGGCAGGAAGTAGAACAGCAAGACGATCCCGCAGCGCAATTCAGGGCTTCCGTTCCTGTCATAAATAATATACTCAGGCAACTTGGTGACCAGGAAGATCCTGAATTGCTGAAAGCATTTCTTAGCGAGTTGCAACAATTTGAACAATTTGAAGCCTTTGGGGACTTGGATTTCTCTGCGTTGAAAGGGAAGGCTCCTGAA
>ERZ890953.1127-NODE-1127-length-13839-cov-4.909388_pt1 | contig 13839 bp, 6 predicted proteins | sample MGYA00521264_ERZ890953 | MGnify/ENA primary metagenome ERZ890953 (study PRJEB32303, sample SAMEA104408629) | aquatic metagenome | biome: Brackish water; feature: Chemocline; material: water | place: Baltic Sea | collected 2014-10-26T21:54:00 | depth 200 m ... | reverse complement strand
CCATCGCAGACGAGTATGTGCCTGACCAGCTTGGCATGGTTCGCAAGCCGGTCTACACCGTACCCGGCGATTTCCTGCAGGGACTCTCGTCAGCCGTCATGCAGTTGAAGACGGGCCGCTACAAGACGCTTGCGGTGCAGGCCTACGTGAAGGCGAGCAATATCCTGACCAAGGACGAGTTGCTCCACTTCTCCTTTGACCCCATCTTCAATCGTTTTGGGGTTTCGCCACACTACCTGGCCGGCATCGAGATGCAGCAGTTTCTCGCGTCTTCCGGATACAGCATCGGAGACGTGGCCGAAGTTGCGGCCCGCAACCGGCGTGCGGCGCTGACAAACCCATTGGCTCCCTACGGGGCGCGCATTGATGCGGGCGACGTCCTTGGCAGTCGCCCCCTGGCCACCCCGGTTACCGAGCAGATGTTTGCCCGCCCCGCCGATTGTGCGGTAGTTGCGGTGCTGGGGATTGGCGACGAGATGCTTGAGAGAACCTCCAAGCCAGTCTATGTTACGGGTACTGGCTGGGCCTCCGGCAACTCAATTATTGAGCGTCGGGACCACGGCATTTCTGCAGGTACGGCGGTGGCTGCTTCCATGGCCTACAAGGAAGCAGGAATTGAATTGCCGGCGGATGAGATCGATGTTTTCTACATGTCCGACCTCTACGCGCACCGGCAGTTGATGCACATGGAAGCGCTCCAGTTGACCCCCGAGTGCTTGCCTTACATCAATCTCGATGGCGGCTCCCAGGGATTCGGTGACCTCTTCGAGGCCAACGGCGGGGCTCGCTTCTACGATGCTGTGCGGATGGTGCGCGGCGAAGCTGGTGGACACCAGCTTGACGACGTTGAAGTGGCTCTGGTCCATGGCTGGCGCGGGCTGCCCACGGATACGGCAGCAGTGGTGATCCTCGAAGGCGAAGGGAGGGACTGAGATGAATAACCGAGTTGCTGTAATCGGCGCGGGCATGACCCGCTTTGTACGCCGAGCAAAGGAAACGAGCGGCGAACTGGCCGCAGCCGCAGTCCAGCAGGCTCTGGACGATGCCGGCCTCACCATTGATGACATTGACTGCGTCTGCCTGGGCACGGCCCCAGACGGCTTTGACGGCGTCCACATGAACGGCGAGCACCTCATCGCCGGATCTGGCGGGACCAACAAGCCCTATCTTCGCCATTACGTTGGCGGCGGAACCGGAATCATGAGCCCCATTCACGGCTGGATGCACGTGGCCTCGGGCAAATTCAACACCTGTCTGGTAGTCACCGAAGAGAAGATGTCGCCTTGCAGCCCGCACCCCGCAGGCGCCTTCCTGACCATCTTCGACCACACCACGGAGCAGCCTCTGGAGTTGACGCTCATCCACATCTTCGCCATTGAGATGGCGAGGTTCATGCACTGCTACGGCTACAAGGAAGAGGAGTTGGCACTTGTCTCTGTAATGAACAAGCTCAACGCCATCGACCACCCTGCTGCCCAGATTGCCGAGAGGATCACGGTCGAGGATGTCATGAACTCGCCGCTCCTCTCCTGGCCGGTCAAGCGCCTGGACATCTCCCCCACCTCTGACGCGGCCTGTGCCATCGTCATGGCTAACGAGCGTGTGGCGCGCACCCACTGTCAGGCTCCGGTCTTCATTGAGGGCGTGGGTTTCCGGCTGGACACCGCCTACTGGAACACTCGTGACCTGGGCTTCCCCAACTACGTCGCCATGGCCGCGAAGGATGCCTACGAGATGGCAGGGGTCACCGATCCCTACAACCAGATCGATGTCTGGGAGCCCTACGATCCCTTTGACTACAAGGCGCTTCACCACATGAACGCATTGCTTCTGGACAAGAGCGGTCGCAAGGTCAAGGAGTTGCTCCTCTCGGGTAACTTCGAGCGGTCCGGCTCGCATCCCATGTGCCCCTCCGGCGGCGCCCTGGGCGTTGGTAACCCCATTGCTGCCACCGGCCTCATGAAGATTGCCGAGCTCTACTTCCAGCTTTCCGGTCAGGCCGGCAAGCGTCAGGTCTCGAAGGTGCCCTACCGTGGCGTCGCCCAGGCCTGGGGCGACCTCATGCAGGTCGGCACCGTGGTAGTCATGGCCTCCGAGGGCGGCATGCCTCGCAAGACCATGTGGTCGGAAATGAAGAAGGAAGACCTGCCCGCAGGTACTCCCCTCAAGAACTCCACCGATGTCTCTCACACCAAGGACGCCCCGGACCTGCGGTACGCGTGGGACAACGGCGTGGCCCTGACCACCTATCTCGATGGCTTCAAGCAGGGCAAACTGCGGGGCAGCTACTGCAACAAGTGCGGCCGCATGATGATCCCAGCCCGCCAGTTCTGCGAGCTGTGCAATCTGCACGAGGTCACCGACTACTACGACCTGCCCGACACGGGTACCGTCGAGACCTTCACGCTTTCCCGGGTGAACTGGGATTCCTCCATGCTCCCCGACGGCAAAGTGAATATCTTCGCTGTCATCGCCATCGACGGCGCCTTCGAGAAGATGGGGCTTTGCCACATGATCGGCGACTGCAAGCCGGAAGATGTTCATGTGGGCATGCGCCTGAAGGCTGTCTGGAAGCCCGCCAAGGATAGAACCGGGACCGTCACCGACATCAAGCACTTCCGTCCCCTCAAAGAGAGCGACGAGATTGGTGTGCCGGTGCAGATCAAGCCCACCGAGATGGACGTCACCACGGCGCAGTCTTTCCCGGGCAAGATCCCGCTCAGCTATGTCTACACCACTGGCATCGCCGGCGAGAAGTTCTACATGGACCTCACCAAGGGCAAGCTGTCGGGCACCTGGTGCGAGGACTGTGAAGCCGTCCATGTCCCGCCGTCGGCCTTCTGCGAGTTCTCTATGGAGAGTCTCGATGTTCAGGCCGATGCCCGGGAGATCGAGCCAAAGGGTACCGTCCTCTCCTTCACCGAGGTTTACGAAGACCGGAGCGGTCACCTGCTGGAGACTCCGGAGGTGGTAGTTCAGGTGGTCTTCCCCGATACTGTTGGTTCCCTCTTCGGCAGATTCCAGGGAGACCCGGACGACGTCATGGTAGGCATGACCGTTGAACTGGTTGCAGCTCCCGATGCCAACGTTGGACCTGGCGGCATCTTCTTCAAGGCTCTGTAGAACCTCTCCTCGCCACAGTCAGCTCTTATCTACTGGATATTCAGGTCGTCTGCGCAGCGGAAGCCGAAGTTTCCCAGCTTGACGTCGGGCTTGAAGTAGAAGCGTGTGGAAGTGCGGACAGATTCGGGCAGCTTGCTGGTCCAGGAGCCGCCGCGCAGGACGCGTTCCCGGCCATTGGATGGGCCGACGGGATTCTTCACCAGTTCATTGGTCTCTTTGTCCATCTGCGCGTTCTGGGCATCGTAGGTGTCGGCGGCATACCAGTCAGCCACCCACTCCCAGACGTTGCCAACCATGTCGCAAAGTCCGTAGGGGCTATTGCCTTTGGGTACGGAGCAAACTGGCCAGGTGCTACTCTGGCCACAACCTTTGTCCTGGCGGCTGGTAATGGCCAGGTCGCAGTTGGGCCGGTCTCCGCCCCAGGGATAGCGCCGTCCGTCGTCGCTGCGGGCGGCCTTCTCCCACTCGGTTTCGGTGGGGAGCCTCTTTCCGGCCCATTTGCAGTAGGCATCAGCCTGGGCCCAATCGACGCAATTGATGGGGTGGAGGTCGCGCCCTTCCTGGCCCCAGTTGCAACGCTTGTTGTCCTGATTGGTTCCGGGCATGGTGCATTTGTCGGCATCAACGCACCTCTTGTATTCAGCCACAGTGGTCTCGTGACGGTCGATGAGAAATGGACCGAGGACGACCTCGTGGGCGGGACGCTCATGGGAGCGGCAGTTGGGGTCGGTGGCGGCAGAGCAGCCGCGCACGAACTTTCCCTGGCCAATCATGACCATGGCATCGGGCATGGCGAGTCCCTTCTCCTGCGCGGTGGCGGCGCTGACGTTGAAGCAGGCAAACAGGCAGATGGCAAGGATAGTACGCATAGGCAAACCTCCAATTCTCTCCGAGTTGACTCTCCCTATCATAGCCGGTAGCGGGAGCCAAGTCGAAAGGTCTTGCCGGCTGAACTGTTGTTCAGTAGAGTCGTACTGGGAGGGGTGACCAATGGAGCTTTCGCCACGACAGCAGGAAGTGCTCAGTTTCATCGAGCGCTTCTTGAGTGCAGAGGGGTCGCCGCCGACGCTGCGTGAGATCGGCAAAGCCCTGGGCATCCGTTCCACCAATGCGGTCAATGACCACCTCAATGTCCTTGAACGGAAAGGGGCCATCCTCCGCTCCCGGGCGCGTTCACGAGGCATCACCGTAGTCCATCGGGCAGCCTCGGATGGGGATTTGGAAGCGGGCAGTGTGCAGGTGCCGTTGCTGGGGCGTATCGCCGCGGGGGTACCGTTGCTGGCCGAGGAGAATGTCGAGCGCATGGTCCATGTGGATGCTTCCCTGGCCCCCCGGCAGACGGAGTTGTTTGCTTTGAAGGTGGTAGGTGATTCCATGATCGGGGACGGTATCTACGATGGTGATGTCATTGTCGTGCGCCGGCAAGAGACCGCTCCGGCGGGTGCGATTGTGGTTGCGCTGGTTGATGGTGAAGCGACAGTTAAGCGCTTCTTCCGGGACGGCAACGTCGTCCGGCTGCAACCGGCCAATCCAGCCATGGAACCCATTCTCGTGCGTCCCGAGGAGGGGCGTGATACGCTAATTCAGGGCCTGGTGATCACGGTCCTCCGTCAACTCGTCTAGGTTTTTCATGGTCCTTACCTATCAAGAAGAAACAGCCTACCTTGAGCAGTTCATGACTGAACGGCGCAAGGCCCGGTTGCAGGAAGTTCTCTCTCATCGGACCCGCAATCTGGTGCTGGTGCTGGAGGACATCTTCGACCCCCACAATGCATCGGCCTGCATCCGCTCTTCCGAGGCAATGGGGCTGCAGGAGCTTCATGTGGCGGCCCTGAACCTGCCTTTTAAGCCCAATCCCGGGGTCACCAACGGGGCCGAGAAGTGGCTCGACATCATCCGCCACGATAGCGTCGAGGACTGCATCTCGCATCTGCACGGGCGTGGATTCACGGTGGCTGCCGGGGTTCTGGACGAGGGCGCGCTGCCTATCCAGGAGCTTTCGTTTGACCGTCCGGTGGCCTTGGTCTTTGGCAATGAGCACGAGGGGCTCAGTCCGGCTATGGCTGCAGCCTGTGACCACCGTTTCTACATTCCCATGTACGGTTTCTCGCAGAGCTTCAATATTTCGGTGGCAAGTGCCCTTGCAGTGCATTATGCGGTGAACCAACGAGTCAATATTTTCGGGCGGAATGGTGACCTTGATGATGCCGACATCGAAGCGCTCTACGCCCACTGGGTGCGCCTGTCGGTGAACATGGCCGAGGGGATTCTCGAGCAGTTGCGAACGCAACAGTGAGTTTCATCTGTGCCCTCGAACGGGGCGCATCCCTGATCTGATTCTCAAGTTCCGCTCCCCACACTCGGCAATGTCATCCCGAACGGCGGCTTGCCGCCGGAGGGCTCTCTGCGTGGCTTGGAAGTGCCGTAGGAGAGACCGGGTGGTGCCCGAAGATCCCTCGCCGGCCGTCGGCCGGCCGCGGGATGACCGGTGGGAAAGGGGGGCGCTGGTGAATGAACGGTCTTTTGTCGCCTCTCGGCACGGCCCCCAGTCGACTGAAAGTCGCACGATGACACGAGCAGAGCATCCCCTTGCGTCCGGGCTCGCGCTTCCATATAATCGGCGGCGTTCGGGGCGGGTGAGCACCAGAATAGATAGCAGTTAATGAGGAGGACAAGCATGCGGTCTAGCAATTTCAGCTGGCGAGTGGTGGGTGTTGCGGTGTTGTTCGGGTGCTTGTGTCTGGCGGTGGGTTGTAGCACTCCGTCCGATTCCGTTACCCCGGATGTCTCCTCTGGAAAAGACCAGGTTGCGGCTGAAGAAGCTGTGACTTTCCCGGACGGTGGAGGCTGGGATACCGGACTTGACCTGGTACCAGTCGATGCAGTTGGCTGGGATATTCTGCTGGTTGAGGGGGCTTTTGGCTGGCCTTGCGATGGCCCCGATGACTGTGATTCCGGTTTCTGCATCCTCACTGGCAGCAAGAAGATCTGCACCGTGAATTGCGTCACCGAGTGTCCCGTTGACTATGTCTGTGCCCCGCTGAGCGACACTCCTCCCGACATCACCTATGTCTGCTTGCCGCGTTTCGACAAGCTCTGCCAGCCCTGCAAAGAGCACAAGGATTGCCAGCCCATTTGGGGGGCCGGCACCGACCTGTGTATGGATTATGGCGCCACCGGCCTCTTCTGCGGTGCGGAATGTGCCGATGGAATCTGCCCGGATGGCTATGAATGTATTGTCCAGGCCGCGCCCGACGGCACCAATGTGCAGCAGTGCAAGCTGGCTGCCGGTCTGGGCACCTGTCAGTGCACCGCCCTGTCGAAGTACCTGCACCTGGCCACCAACTGCTATGTGGAAAACGACTTCGGTGCGTGTACCGGAGAGCGGGTCTGTGAAGCTGCTGGTCTGACCGTCTGCGATGCCACCATCCCGGCCGAGGAGATTTGTAACGACGTCGACGATGAGTGTGATGGCGAGGTTGACAACATTGGGGCCAAAGGTTGCTTCATCGACAACGAGTTCGGCTCCTGCGCCGGGACGGTGAAGTGCTCCATGGGAGCAGAAATCTGCGAAGGGATTGCTCCGTCCAAGGAGATTTGCGATGGCAAGGACAATGACTGCAATGGGTTCGTAGACGAGGGCTATGTGGACACGGACGGCGACCTCGAAGCCGATTGTGTCGATGAGGACGACGACAACGACGGTGTTCTCGATGGTCAGGATAACTGTTCGTTGCTGGCCAACCCGGACCAGGAGAACTTCGACGGCGACGGGCAGGGCGACGTCTGTGACAGCGATGATGACGATGATGGGGCAAAGGATACGCAAGACTGTGAGCCGCTCAATGCCAATATCTACCCCTTTGCCGTGGAGAAGTGCGATGGCCTCGACAACGACTGCGATGGTCCCATCGATGAGGGAAGCTGCGAGGACGGCAACCTCTGCACAGATGATGTCTGTGACCCGGCCCTGGGTTGCCAGAGCCAGTTCAACTCCGACCCGTGCACTGATGGCAATCCCTGCACCGAAAGTGACCACTGCGCCTTTGGCGAATGTGCTGGGTCGTTCCTGAACTGCAACGATGACAACCCTTGTACGGCAGACAGCTGCGACCCCCAGATCGGCTGTACTTATACCTACTTGAACGGCGCTTGCGACGATGGCAATCCGTGTACAGTCGATGACTCCTGCAACAACGGCTTCTGCAAGGGAACAGCCTCCGGGTGCCAGTGCAACTCCGATGTGGACTGTCAGCAGTTCGAGGACAACAACCTTTGTAATGGGACCTTGGTCTGCAACAAGAATGCGGCCCCTTACAAGTGCGTGGTGGACCCGGCATCGGTCCCCCAGTGTTTGCTGCCGGCGGGGAAGGACCCAGTGTGTGCGAAGGCCGAGTGCAGCCCGCTCACGGGCATGTGCGGCATCGCGCCCCACAACGACGGTGGTATTTGCAATGACAACAACCTCTGTACGGTCAACGAGATCTGCGTGGGGGGAGAATGCTCCGGTCAACCCAAGGACTGCTCGGACGGCAACAGCTGCACCGATGATTCCTGCAACCCCATCGGAGGCTGCCAGCATTCTTACAACACCGACCCGTGCGACGATGGCAATCTCTGCTCCATCGGGGACTCCTGCCAGGGGGGCACCTGCGTTGGCGGGATTGCGCTGCCGTGCAACGACAACAATCCGTGCACCAATGATTCCTGCGTGCCCGGACAGGGATGTGTGAGCGTCAACAATGCGCTTCCCTGCGACGACGGCAATGCTTGCACCTCGGGGGAGGTCTGTAGCGCCGGGGTCTGCGGCAGCGGTATGGTCCAGAACTGCAATGATTCCAATGTCTGCACCAACGACCTGTGCGACCCGATCTCAGGTTGCAAGTACACCTACAACGAAGCTCCGTGCGACGACGGTAACAAGTGTACCAGCGCGGATGCCTGCAAGGGCGGACTGTGTGTTGGTGCCGGTCAGGCCACCTGCGATGACTTCAATGCCTGCACTACTGATACCTGTTCCCCTGACCAGGGATGCATCCATTCCCTCAATACGCTGCCTTGCAACGATAGCAATGCCTGCACCAAGAACGATGTTTGTGCGGCAGGTGTTTGTGCCGGTGAAGCCGTCAGTTGCGATGATAGCAACCTGTGCACTTCCGACGCCTGTGACGCCCAGAACGGCTGCACTTTTGCCCCCATCTCCGGCGGTTGTGACGATGGTAATCCCTGCACTCTGGGGGACCAGTGCCAGGCTGGCAATTGCAAATCTGGAACTCCGGTGGATTGTGCCGACGACAATCCCTGCACCAAGGACGCTTGCGTTGACGGTGGCTGTGCCCATCAGGTGCTGGATGGAGTCTTCTGCGATGATGGCAACGAGTGCACCAAGAATGACGCCTGCGTGCAGGGCGTCTGCGTCGGTGAGGGCAACGAGGCCTGTTGCCTGAAGGACGGGGACTGCGACGATGGCAACGCTTGCACCAAGGATGTCTGCGTGTTGGAGACCGGCAAGTGCGTCTCCCAGACCGGGCCCATGAACGGGCTCTCGTGCAATGCCGACAACAACGGTTGCACAGCCGGGGACTCCTGCAACGGCGGGCAGTGCGAGGTGGGTGCACCGGTGGATTGCTCGGGCTTCGATGTGGCTTGCCAGAAGGGAGTCTGCGACAGCACCGGAGTGCAGACCTACAAATGCATTCTTGCACTGTCGCAGCAAGGTACGCCTTGCGAAGACGGACAGTACTGCACCGAAAATGACGCCTGCGACGTGGCCGGAACCTGCATCGGCGGCAATCCCGTTGATTGCAGTCAGGCTGGCGGTGGCTGTATTGAAGGCACCTGCAACGAGCAGACTGACAAGTGCGAGGGCGACCCCGTTGCCAACGGTACTGCTTGTAACTCTGATGACAACGGCTGCACCGCCGGTGACTCCTGCCAGGATGGCAACTGCGTCCCCGGTGCGTCCGCCAGCTGTGCCTGGCTGGACGATGCCTGCTCGGTGGGCACCTGCCAGCCCAAGGAGGGCAACCCGGACGGCTTCGATTGTGAGAAGCAGTTCAAGCCCGAGGGGACCGCGTGCGATGATACTTTCTTCTGCACCAATAACGAGACTTGCGACGGGGCGGGCTTCTGCGGCAACTCAACGCCCAATCCCTGCTCAGATGCCCTTGATGCGTGCAACAACGCCACCTGCAATGAGCAGACAGACAGCTGCAATCCAACGCCTAAGGACAACGGCACTTCCTGCAACGACGGCGACGCTTGCACCATCGGCGATTCCTGCCAGTCGGGCATCTGCGCCGGCACGAGCAATGTCTGCGGCGAGTACAAAGTCTCCACCTTCCATACCTCTGCTGCCGGCTTCGCACCGGCTATCGCTGACCATCAGGACGGTCGCTACGCCATCTTCTGGAACGACTCCACGCAGGACAAGTACTACGGCCGTAGTTACACCGATTCCTGGTCTAAGGAATGGTCCGAATTTGAGGGGTACTCCGGGGGCACGGATGATGCTGAAGTCGCGGCCGATGGATTTGATGACGGGACGATAGTGCTCGCGGTGACCCATAGGTTCCGCAGCCGCTCCGAGACAACCAAGTCATGCTATCAGTACTATAATGATAACAAGTGCATCGACAATAATCAGTGCTATGCTTATAATCAGTGTTACCAATGCTATGATGCCTACACCAAGTACTCCGGTACGCGGACCCGAGAAGAGCGCATCATCCTGCGCTGGTTCAATGCCCTCAACGCAACGACCAAGACGGTGACCGTTTTTGACCGCTCCAACACAACTACCTGGGCCTATGATTGCGGCAGCGTCGCGGGCTATGACTACACCGCCAACTTCGGCAAAGTGCGCGTCTCTGCTTCACCCAATGGCAACACCATTATTCTCTGGCAGGACAACACGTCCACGCTGGGCCGAATCTACAACTCTGCCGGAGTTCAGGTGAAGGATCTCGGTACCCTGGGATCCAACTGGTCGGGCTTTGATGTCTCCACCCACAAGGACGACGCTTTTGTCATCGTCTGGTCGGCCGCGGGCAATCTGGCGGGACAGCTCTACACTTCCGATGGGACCAAGGATGGTACTCAGATTACCATTTCCACGGCCACCGGTACGCAGGAGAACCCGGTTGTGGAGACCTACTATAACGGGCGTTTCATCGTCGCGTGGGAGTCCAACGAGGATGGCGACAAGGACATCATCGCCCGTCTCTTCAAGAAGGACGGAGCCCCGGTCTCTCCGGCAGAAGTCAAGGTCAACACTGGTGACAGTGGCGATGAGACCATGCCCGACGTTGCCACCTTCGACCTGACTGGCAACTTCCTCGTGGTGTGGCAGGGAACGGACCCCAGCGGCAGCGGCATTCTCGGGCAGTTCTTCAACAAGAATGCGGCGGCTGTCGGCAACGAGAAGATCATCAATGTGGAAACGAGCGGAGCGCAGACGGTGCCAGATTTGCGGGTCCTCTCCACCGGTGATGCCATCGTTTCCTGGCGGGGCAAAGCCGGCCAGATCTGGGCCCGTAAGTACGATTCCGAAGGCGAAGCGCTAACCTATTCCAAGGAACTCGTGCACAACAGCACCCTGGAGTTGGAGCAGTCCGCACCTGATGGTGCCAAGCAGGCCGCGGCAGGATATGTTGTGGCCTGGGAGAGCTCCGAGGCCGACAACGACGTCGACATCAAAGCCCGGCTCTTTGGCACCGATGGTACCCCCGACGGCAACGAGTTCAAGGTCAATACCACGGATGCCGGCTGGCAGAACGCACCAACGATTGGCACCTCCACGACGGGCAAGTTCGTGGTGGGCTGGCAGTCTTACGGCCAGGACGGTGACGTCGAAGGGGTGTACTTCCGGCGTTTTGATACCGATGGCACTCCGCTTTCGGCAGAGATCCAGGTCAATCAGGCCACGGACTACGAGCAGTATGAGCCGGCCTTGGCTGTGGACCAGTCCGCCGGTTTCGACGGGGCTTTCGCCATTGTCTGGACCTCTTTCCTGCAGCCGGGCGGCTCTGACTACGATGTGGTTGGTCGTTGTTTTGCCGCCTCCAATAATGCCATGGGGGCAGAGTTCATCGTCAACGCCAACACCACCAACGACCAGGCCGCGCCAGACATTGCCTATCTGCCCAATGGTCCTTCCCGTTACATCGTCGTCTGGGAATCCAAGAATGAGGATGGCGATAACTGGGGCATCTACGCCCAGCGCCTGGCGCCAACCTGTGCCAAGCAGGCCGACCCGTTCAAGGTCAATACGACCACCGTGAACGTGCAGTCACAGGCCACCGTGGCCGCGGCCTCCGACGGTTCCTTCGTGGTGGCCTGGCGCTCCCTGGACCAGGATGGCAGCAACTATGGGGTCTACGCACAGCGGTACGACTCGGCGGGCAACGCCGTGGGGAATGAGTTCAAGCTCAATCGGGTTACCGATTCGGAGCAATCGACTCCGACCCTGGCTTTCCTCTCCGACAACACTCTGCTGGCAGGTTGGAAGACTCTAGGCGAGGACGAAGCCGGGTCTTCGGTGAAGTTCCAGCATTACACCGCTCAGTTTGCCACTGACGGTCTCGACTTCCTGGGCAACATCTACTACACGAGCAACCAGGACAGTCCCACCTTCGTTGCCCTTGACGACGGCAAGTATGTCGCCATCTGGCGGTCCAACGGTCAGGATGGTGGTGCCGGCGGTATTTTCGGGCGGGTGCTGCCGTAGGCTCCTGGCTCAAGGCGTACACATGCCGAAGCCAGAGCAGCTCATGCCGTCGGGGCAGGTGGCGCCGAAGCCGCCGCCGCAGATAAAGGCACAGTACCAGACTCCGGCCTTCTGAATCATGCACTCGGCATAGGCTGCTTCCACTTCCTGCGGGCAGGTGCCCGGTCCTTCGCAGGTGCCGGTGCAGAAGCCGTTGTCGTCGTCGGCAGAGATGTGGAGGCAGTGCAGGCCCTTGGTGGAATCGCACGATGTGCCGTCGTCGAGGGAGCACGGCTCTGCCCACTGGCCGGCCACGAGGCAGGCGAATTGGCCGTCCCCCGCGGGCTGGCAGGTGGTGGGGCCGCTGCATTCCCCGTTGTCACCGGCGACGCATGGCACGGCGCAGAAGCCCGCCTCATCGCCCTGACCCTTGTCGGCCAGACAGAGGGCATTGCCCTGGCAGAAGAGGCCCTTGCCGGCCAGACAGGGTGAGCCCACCGGGGCTGCGGGGACGCACCCGCCCTCATGACAGCTCTGGCCGCTGGGACACCCGCCCTCTTCGCTGCAGGGCGGTGCACAGATGCCGGTGGCCTCGCCGTCACCCTGGGTGCAGACCTGCCAGTCGTCGGGGCAAGGGTAGGTTTCGTTGCAGAAGGTTGGCTCGGGCAGGGTCATGGCCAGGGGCAGGCAGAATTCCTTGGGTGCGCCCTCGGGTTGCTTACAGGCATAGCCGGCTTCACACTGGCCGCCAAAGCAGTCCTTGAGGCAGCGGCTCCAGCCGTCCGGGGCCTGGAGGTCGATGCATTTCAGACTCTCCTGGCAGAAGAGGCCCTTGGCGGTATCGCAAATCTGCCCCTGTTCCTGATAGGTAATGCAGGCATTGCCGGGGTTGCCGTCAGCTTGCACCGTTGCCGTGCACAGGCCAAAGCTTCCGCAGCCGGCCCCAGCCTCACCGCAGGTCGGGGTGCAGCGCAGAAACCCGGGGACCAGCTCCGCACAGATTTCGTTCTCCAGGCAGTCGCCAGCCTCCTCGCATTGTGGCAGGTCCGGAGTCGCCAGACAGGCTCCCCAGCTGGCATCGTCGGGGTCAACCAGAGTGCAGGTGGTCCCGGCGGGGCAAACACTTTCGCCGGGGGTACAGAAGGTGGTGCAGATGCCAGGCCCGTCGGTGGCGACGCAGTAGGTGCCCGGCTTGCAGACAACTCCGTCGGTGACGCTGCAGTTATCACCGAGATCGGCGATATCGAGGCAGACCTTGAGATCCGGATTCCCCGAGTCAGGCTGGACGCACTCCAGCCAGGGGGCGCAGCCCCCGTTGTCGCCGCCACACGGTTTCACGCAAATACCCTCGTCAGAGTCAGGCAAAAGCAGACAGAGAGGTTCCTGCGGGTGGGGGCAGGCGGTGCCGTTGGTGCACCCGGCGAAGGGTTCAAAGGGGGTGACATCGTCGGCCACCGCATCGTCGGTGGTATCGTCGATATTGTCCGACGCAACTGCATCCGAGCTGTCGGGCTGGCCCTTCTGGTCGGCGACGTCGCTGGCCCAGACATCGGTCACATCGGTGGTAGTTTTGCCGTCAGGGTTGGATTTGATATCACCGCTCAACGAGTCGGCGGGAGTCGTGTCAACACTGCCGTCAGCGCCAGCGATGAGGTCAAGATCGGGCACAACGTTGTCGATGGTACCACCCTTGTTGCAGGCGCAGAAGCAGATGGTGACGAGGACCAACACAAACAATCGATACATGGTTCTACCTCACGATTCTGGAGGGTCCATTATGCTGGCGAGCGAGAGATTTGGCAAATCGTTGCTCCGTCACCCGCCACCAACACCGACCGCCTCTTTACGCACCACCCAAACCTCCCGCGTCTGCCTGTCCCCGATTAACCCCAAATCCACCAGAGCCCGAACGCAGTTGAGGGCGATGTCTCTGTAGCCCCGTTGCGTAAGCTCGGGGGGATTTGCGAAAACCGCCGTCTCCGCGCCCGGCGGAAGCCGGCAACGGCCGG
>ERZ890953.1126-NODE-1126-length-13844-cov-7.247806_pt1 | contig 13844 bp, 6 predicted proteins | sample MGYA00521264_ERZ890953 | MGnify/ENA primary metagenome ERZ890953 (study PRJEB32303, sample SAMEA104408629) | aquatic metagenome | biome: Brackish water; feature: Chemocline; material: water | place: Baltic Sea | collected 2014-10-26T21:54:00 | depth 200 m ... | reverse complement strand
ATTGTAGTGTTGATTCAACAATTAATAAAGTTAAGACCCATCTTTTCTTTTATTTTTGAGTAATTGTTTTTGTCGTCAATAAATTCATACAGCATCTTCCGCTGCTCTTTCTGCAGGGATTCGGGGGAGGCTTTGCTATAAAACAAATACCCGTTGTTTTTGAGTGCGCCTTCATTGAAAAACTGTGGAACCAATTCCTCAGTTGCCACTGTGAACAGCGCATCCGCCTTCATCTTCATCCGGGGCGTCTGCCTGCCGAGTTCTCTCAACATCGGTCCAAACGCCTGTTTTGCTTTAGATAGGTTTTCCCTGGTTAAAAAAGTTGGATCATATCCATCTTTCTCAAGATTTCCGACAATAAATTTCGTGATTTTGTAAATTGGCCAATTTCTGGATACACTCGCATCCTTATCCTTTAAGAACAGTTTGATCTCCCGGGCTGCCTGGTCTATCGGAATACTGTCCTTGATCTCAACCGTAAATCGGAAAGAACCACTTTCAGAATACAGGCTCGTTTCCTCCCATTCCCTGCTTTGTGGATCAAATCTTACTTTCTCCGGTTCTTTCGCGGGTTTCTCTTTTGTTTCAGTGGTATCCTGAACTGAAGCATATTCCAGGTTATACAAAGGGAACCCGAAACGTCTTTTTCTTTCATCGTAGCCCCAGCTCAGGCGGTTTTCAATCTCAAGAATTTCGTTGTACAAGTTGATGATATTGGATGTCCAACTTTCGTGATTATTGATCTTTACAAAAATCGGATGCGATAATCCGTCGGGGATGCGAAGCCCACGACCCAGGACCTGGGATATTAACAATTTTGAATCAAACGCCCGACGTTCATGGGGCACAATCTGAAAAACGTTTTTAACATCCCACCCTTCAGTCAGCATACTCACAGACACAATCCATTCCACGGGATTCTCAGGGTCATCCACCATTTTCAGAAGGGATAGATTTTCTTTTCTCAGCTTTTCCGGATGCGCAATCAAGGATTCTACAAACGCCTTTTCATTCTTATTTGAAGGAATGCTGGAAGTCACCCAGATGGCTTTCCTGGCCGCTTCTTCATAGCTAATGGATTCTTTATCCGATACATATTTGACCAGGTCATTCCAGACTTCAACACAGGTAACAATCTTATTGGTGACGATAATCGTGATCGGCTTCAGGTTCTCAGCGTATTTCTGCTGAAGTTCAATATGATTATGATAAGTCTCATCAAAACCTTTTTCTTTTGTGGACTCTTGCTCGACTTTATAATCGATCTTTTTTACAATACCGTCTTCCATGGCTGTTCTAATGCCGTATCTGTAGATGACATCGTGAAAATATTCATCGCCGATATACGGCGTGCCGGACAATCCAAGCAAATATTGAAACCCATACGCCTCATCTGTGATGAAATCGAACCACTTTTTGAGGGAAGCGTCAGCTTCGCTGTAGATGTGGTGAGCTTCATCGCTGATCACCAGCGCCCGCTGCCCCTTTCCTTTAAAACTGTCTTCAATGGAAGAACCCGTTCTCTGATATGCCGCGTGGATATTCTCGACACAGATATCACCGTTTAGGATGGGGTCATTGGCGCTCTTGATGGCGGGGGAAGGATATTGTGCCTCCAGTTCTTCAAGGATCTTTGTCAATATGGCATTGCCGCTGAACTGTTCGAATTTCTTTTTGAGTTCTTCTTCGATGGTCAGGGAAGGACATAAAACAAGAACCTTGTCAACCAGGCCTTCAGCCAACATAATCTGGGCAACGCCGTAAATGACCCAGCTCTTGCCGGTGCCCGTCGCAAGGTCAATGCTGTAGGATTTTTTGTCTTTTATTCTCACATACCCAAGATATTCCTTTAAATCCCGGTATCGGTTTTTGAGTTTTTCACTGCCGTTGAAAGTAGCGATAGCGGCCTGTTCGGTATTGGCATATTTTTCAGTCACAAAAAAATGAATGGCCTTTCGAACCCCCTCGCGAACATGTTCAAAATCGGCTGTTGTCAAAGCTTCCAGGAATGCTTCATATCTATTAACAACTGCGAGGGTTTTGGGTGCGTCATCTCCAATCCGAAGGACATAATCGCTGTTTTTATACTCAATGCTCATTGGAAATCCCTTTTGGTTTTTACAACTTTTAATTCGTTTCCATATTTATCAATGAATATCACCATCATTTTACTACCGGCAAAATCATCTTCGGGAATTCGAATAACCGCCAGATCTCTACCCTCATTCACGATATCGCTGCCCCAGAAGACATTGCCTAAATTGAAATAGTCCTCATTGTAATCCATGTCCACGAGAACCATGGAAAGGGTTTCAAAGTTTTCAAAATCTTCGGGGTCGTAAACCAGCGTGTTGGATTTGAAGCTTGATATCTCAATGGTGAAGTCCTGTTTACCGGCATTGAACATATTCCGATCACCTGGTTTTCGGCGGTGATAGGATGCCTTGACCTCAGGTTGTGAAATAAAGTCAAATCCCACCGCATCCATCACTTCATTGACATTTGTTTCACTGACCGGCTGTTTGATGCTGCCCGCATCCCCCTTTTCAATCAACGCTTTCAGAACCGACAGCGGAACCTTCAGTAGGATATAGGTGGTATTATCCAGCTCGATTTCATCTTCCATAAACCCCATGGCCGTAATCGGCGCGATTACATAGAACCTGGCGCCGGCCCGACCCCCGAGCACCGTATGCAGGGTTTTGATATATTCCCGGTCGAGCAGAAGCCTTTTCTGGTTCGGATAGTCCCAAATGAAAGCCGAATGCACGCCGATATACCCGTGCGCCTCAAAGCCGTGTATCTTGTGTCTTTCAATTCGCAAACCAAAAAGCTGGGCTACAAAAGGCATATATTGCTCCCAGTCAAGATCAAGTATCGCCCTCGCATCATATACACCCGCGTTATACAGGGTAAATTCTCTGGCTTTCAGGGGTTTTTCTTTTTCGGTTTTTTCTTTCGGCTGAACAAAGGAAATGAGAAAACGCACCCGGCCCACGTCAATTATCTTTTCACCTGCTTTGCTGCTTTCATCCTCCAAGGGTTTTAATTTTCGCAGCTTTAATTTGTTTTCGGGACAGACCAGGGAAAATGCCTCTTTCCCGCCGCCTTGAAAATTTCCAGACAAAAATCCGCTCAGGTTTTCGAGAAAGGAATCGGTAATGACGAGATCGCCTTTGCGGGCTTTTTCGTAAATGAAGAACATGCCCCGCGACTTTGCTTTCGAATGTTCCTCAAAATCAGGAACACGGTCATAATCCCGCCGCTCATCTTTCTTGGACGATCCAATCTTGGTCGTGAGATTGAGCATCCGTTTCTGGATGGTATAAATGGCAAGTTTACCACAATCCATACCGATCCAGCGGCGGTTGAGTTTTTCGGCAACAGCCAGGGTTGTACCTGAACCAGCAAAGGCATCGAGAATAATTTCCTTTTCTTGGCATAAGGCATCAATTAGCCGAGCAATAAGTTCCTCAGGCTTCTGCGTCGGATAGTTAAGTTTTTCCTCTGCCATTGGATTAATGGCATATATATCAGTCCAAACATCATCCAAAACAATACCCTTAAGTTCTGAAAGGTAACGTTTATAACTAAAATGGGTGCCAGGTGTACTAGGTTCTACGAGTCTATTTTCTTCCCTCAATCTATTAAGCGTTTCTTTTGAATAGCTTTTCAGATCGCTAATTCTATAACTGCCTCTCCCATCCCCATCGTCATGTTTAAATCTTGTTAAATACTTTTTGCTATATTCTTGATACTGACGGTCATAAAAATAGCAATTAGAACGAGAATACCAATACAGGTTATCATGATTAATTGGAAACTTGTTGGAGATTGATTTACTACTGCCGGTACTTGAAAATCGTCTCCAAATGATATTATTTATAAAATTTGTTTCCCCAAAAACTTCATCAAGAATGGCCTTCACATAATGTCCTTTTTTCTGATCCAAATGGACAATAATTGATCCATCATCCGCAAGAATCTCCCGCATGAGAATCAACCGTTTTCGCAGAAATTCGATAAATTGCGCACCGATGATTTTGTCCCGATATGCCTTTTCCCGGTCCTTCATGAAATCCTGCTTTGTGGCAAAGGGAGGATCAATGTATATGAGCTTGATTCTGTTCTTTGTCTTGTATTTATTCTCGCCACGCTGGTCTTCATAGAGAGATTTAAGAGCAAGCAGATTATCTCCGAAAATCAGCATGTTCCGCCAGGCATCTTCAAACGGGTGATCCGTATTGAAAGAGCGTACCAGTTGCAGAGGGGCAGCGGGCGTTTGAGCGATAATGTCCTCTTTGCGGGCTTTGCCCTTGTAAACCAGTCGGTAATCCTTTGTGGCCTCAATAAACTCCGTGTCATCCCGGTCGAAGAGCTTTGACCTATACACAGCCGGCAAGGTCTTTCCTGCTTCAATCAGTTCAATAATTTTCTTCTTTTCATGTTCCGCCAGTTTCACGTGCGATCCTTTGCTGCCCGTTTCAAAAATTCAATTTTACATTTCTCCTGATACCTGGAAGATCGTCCCAAATACGCCCGAAAAGAAGTCTTCCGTTCGCTTTTTTGGAACGTCTTTTTCCATCAGGACCCCAGGCACCCCACTGTTTGAAAAAAAAGCATGTATTGCTTCCTCCTGCTTTTGAATGCCATATCACACTGGTCGGTATCAGGTTCATAGTTCGGTCCCCGTTTCCCGCAAATTCACACAGTCTCTTAACGGCAACGCTTCTATCTTTTCATGAAGGGGATAGCGGTCCTTTCCGGGGTATATGACGAACAGCCGGTACAGGCCCAAATCGGCCAGGGCGATGTGCATCGATTTGGTCAGGGTGGGGGCATCGCTGCATTTAAACTCGAACCCAAGCCGTTTCCCGTTGCGAAACAACAGCAAATCCAGCTCGGCCCCCCGCTGGGTTCCCCAGAAATAGGCCTGCTCCGATCCGAGAAGACCCAGGATCTGTTCCAGAGCGAATCCTTCCCATGAGGTTCCGTATCCAGGATGAGAGCGAAGGGTAGTCATGTCCGAAATCCCCAGAAGTGTGTGCAGCAACCCGCTGTCCCGGATATATATTTTCGGGGATTTGACCTGACGCTTTTTCAGGTTTTCAAACCATGGGTGAAGAACCCGCAACATGTAACCGCCCGCGAGGATATCACGATAGTAAAGGGCCGTTTTGGAGGAGACCCCCATGGAACGGGCCAGTTCAGAAGCATTCCATATCCGACCATGATAATGGGCCAACATGGTCCAGAAACGGCGAAGCGCTTCCGAAGAAACCCGAATCCCGAGCTGGGGAATATCCCGTTCCAGAAAAGTAGACACAAACGCCTCTCGCCACCGGCGGCTCGCCCCCTCGTTTGAAGCCAGCCATGAACGGGGGAAACCGCCGCGAATCCATAGGGAATTCAGATCATCCAACCCCAGTTCGTCCAATGCAAAACCGGAGACCCTTAGAAAGAGAGCGCGGCCGGCCAGAGATTCGGAAACACCGCGAACCAATCCGGATGATGCGCTTCCCAGAACCAGGAAAAAGACCGGCACACCCCTTCGATCCGCCAACGGCCGCAATGTTTCAAAAAGCTCGGGGATGCGCTGTATCTCATCGATGACCACCAGGCCCCGCAACGGTTCCAGGGTCATCTCGGGAGTAGCGAGGGCTGCACGCGATGCCGCACGCTCCAAATCAAAAAAATGAACCTGAGCGCCCGTTTGCTTTGTGAACATCTCGGCCGTCATATGGGCCAGAGTGGTCTTTCCAGTCTGGCGGGCACCGGTCAAAACCGTTACGGGTGCCTCATTCAGACACTGAAGAATCCGCTTCACCAGCCGCGGTCGAGGGAGTAATCTTGAGACTTGTTGTTGCATATTTGGAATTGTCCTCCAAATATTCCCTAAAGTCAATTGCAATCCAGAACCGTTTCATTTGACATACGGCTCGCCAGGTGCCGCTTTTTTAAAAGAAAAGCGCAAACACCTTTCTCTTAATAATAGGAAAACACCTCCTAAGTCAATTGAAACGGGAAAGGTTAACTTAAAGGTGAGAACGTCAATTTTTACTACCCTATTTTCCGGTTTTCTGTCATAAAAGCCGAGTAATTCTTGGATAGAGAAACTTAAAACTTAAACTCCAAAACCGCGGCCATGCCGCTTTAGCCCATGTACCTGCTGGAACTGTTTTATGAAAACAGCACCCATAACGGAAACGGCCACTTTCGCTTTCAAGAAATGCGAAACAGTCGGACCATCGCCAAATGGACCTCCCTTCCAAACGACCCGGCGGGAAGAGAACTGCTGAGACTAATCGCCATGGGGCTGGGAGGAGAAAAATATCTCAATGCGCTTCCTCTTTCGACAGAGTTCGTCGGAGGCCATCATCGGCCCCTCAGGGTGGCCCATGTGCTGGCTCGTCACTATCCCCTGGATCACCAGAACAAGGGAGTATCGGTGATGGGAAGCGGGGTTGATGTGGATACCGGGGGGCATGTCACCGGGTTGAGGACCAAAGACCTGTCTCTGATTTCGTGGATTGTTCCTGCAAGGAAATTGAATATCCTTGCCCGTCCCTCCGCTTACCTGCTCCTCGCTTACGGTGCGGGGTACAGACCAAGGCCACGGGGAGAGGATTTTCAGTTCACGGATCCGTTTTTTCGTCGCACCCGTTTTCACTCTCTCCTGATGCACAATGCACCTTTGACCAACCCCGTTGACTTCATAAATCGGCTTCGTTACAAAGGAATTCGATGGGGTCGGAAACCTTCCCGGAATGTGCTTCATGCTCTGTGCGAACAGCTAGGGCAGCAAATGAACATCAATACCGCTTCATGGCCTGACATGAACGTAGATGCCAATGATGTCTGGGATGCGCTTCATCCCCGCCGGCAGCATGCCCTCCTTCCCATACTGGACATGGTCCGTCACATGCTGGACGCCTTTTCCACATCCGCCACGCCCATGGAGATGCCGGGGCTTGTCCTCATGGACCAACCAGAAACCTTCTGCACCCCCGGGCGTTTTACGGACTATATGACACTGCTGGATAACCTGTTTCCCCGGCTCCAGTTTATCCTGTCGACCGGGATGGCCGCTGTAGAAAGCCTTCCCTCGTCTTTTCCGCAAAAGCGTCTCTCCCTCCCGAAAGAGGAACAACCGCAGAAAAAATGCGGGCCTGTCCGCCTGCCGAAGGACACGGTCCTCCTGATCGATGTGGACGGACGTCTCCCGAACCTGGCCCTGATGAAGCTATCCGCTTACCATCGGCAAAAGGGACATACCGTACGGCTGGAAAAAAGAGACTGTTTTCTGGAAGGTCCGGACAGGGTCTATGCATCCACCGTGTTCTATTCGCCCCTGTCTATCAGGCGAAACCGGCGTCTGCGGCGGCATTACGGCGACAAACTGACTCTGGGGGGCACGGGGGAGGACATTTCCTCACGCCTGCCCGATGCGGTTGAAGCCCTGCATGCGGACTACACCCTTTATCCGGAACTGGGTGATCGGGCCATCGGGTTCATCACCCGCGGCTGCCCATTTGACTGTCCCTTCTGCGTGGTCCCCCCGAAAGAGGGAAGGCCCCGACAGGTGAGTGATCTGAATACGCTGCTGGAAGGGGGCCGCCTGAAAAAACTCATCCTGCTGGATGACAACATCCTGAGCCACCCGAATGCGGACCGATTCCTGTTGGAAATGGCGGAGCGAAACATCATGGTGAATTTTACCCAGACCCTGGATTTGCGCCTGGTAAACCGGGAACGGGCGAAACTTCTTAGGAAGATACAGTGTACCAATACCCGTTTTACCCGGAGCAATTTTCATTTCAGTCTGAACCATAACCGGCATCTGGACCGGGTAGCCCGAAAATACCGGCTGTTTGATTTCAAGCCGCGGAACAATGTGGAATTCCTCTGCATGTACGGGTTTGACACGACCCTTGCCGATGATGTGGAGCGCTTCAGGTTTCTTCGTTCTCTCCCCGGCGCATACGTATTTACGCAGAAATACCTGCCCATCAAGGGAGCCCCCCCGCCCGATACACAGGATTTTTTCGGGATGGACCCGGACCCATTGATCGATCAGCTGGTGAGAATCATGTTCACCCAGAACATGAAAAGCGTGGAAAACTACTACCGCTGGGTAAGCCGGCGATACGCCGAAACCTATGGAAAACTCCATACGGGGCTGGTGGATACGATTTTCCGATACAACCAGCGCCACAAAAAGGGGGAATATATTGCGTCTCTGGCTGGAACAAGAAAAAAGCCCTTCTGAGGACCGATCCGCACCCATCCTGCGTCTGCCTCAGATCCACTGCTCAACCGACCAGAGAAAAAGGCTTGAGGAGATGGCGCAAAGCAGAGATTTGGGCATCTGGCGCATCAAACGGGCCAAGGTCATCCTGGGAACGCTTGAGGGTAAGACCCTGGAAAGCCTTGTGGTGGATGTTCGGGTTCCACCGGAGACGATCGTTAAATGCGTGGAAGCCTTTTCAAAACAGGGGATAACATCCCTCCAGCATCCAACCCGGAAACCCACATGGAGAGAAGCCCGAGTGGAAAAGATGCTCCATATGCTGGAAAATCCGTCAAAACAGAAAGGAGGGGATTGGAAGTTTTTGGCTGTTCGCTATATCGGTATCGATTTCACCGGTCCCATGATTCAGAAAATCAGAGCGCTCATCGTTGCCCATCCCGAGGCGACGCGCAGCGAACTGGCAAGGATCACATGCCACGACTTCAGCTTCCATTCCCCCACAGGAAAAGTCAAGGACAAAACCCTCACCGATATCCTGAAACGGATGGACATGGACAACCTCATCCGGTTGCCGAAAATGGCACCCCACAAACCCTACCGCAAAAAAAAGATACCCAAGCTTTCCATCCTTGATCAGCAAGAAACACGCATTTGGCATTCCAGAGACCTCAAACCCTTGATGTTTGTTCCGATCCGGAATCCACACCAGCAGGATCTGTGGAACATCATGATGAGCCGGTACCATTACCTGAAAAGGCCAAGATTGTTCGGGCCGCAGCTTCGCTATCTCATCCGGGGTGCAAATTCTGACGCCGACATAAAAGACCCGGGGGCGGATCATGGCACCTTACTGGGGGGTATCGCTTTTTCCCACGCCGCCTGGCGCCTGGCGAGCCGCGATGCTTTTATCGGCTGGGATGACCGGCAACGGGAAATGCACTTAAACCAGGTCATCGGTAACAGCCGGTTTCTCATCCTGCCCTGGGTTCAATGCCCGAACCTGGCCTCGATGATTCTCGGGCGAATTGCGAAAAGGGTTTCCGATGACTGGAAGGAGACCTACGGCATTCAACCGGTGCTGCTGGAAACATTTGTGCAACAGAATCGATTCTCAGGCACGTGTTACCGTGCCGCCAACTGGATTGAGGTGGGCAGCACGGCCGGATACAGTTACTTCAACAGTCAAAAGAAAAACAGATCCCCCAAGACCATTTTCCTTTACCCGCTTTGCAGGAATTTCAGAAAGGTACTGTGCCGGATGTCGTGACAGTTACAGAAAAGCATTTTAAGGACGATAGATATTCTAGGCGCAACGCATCGTGTGACAATCATTATTTACCTCGACCCTGATTGGTAATGGCTTAATCCTCACGAATCAACCGCAGCAGTTCCTCGGCTGAGATCTTGCCGCTCATGTCGCTTCCGTCCAGCAGGCTGTCCGCCAGGTCCCGTTTTTTCCGGTGAAGTGCAATGATCTTCTCTTCAATGGTTCCCCGGGTGACCAACCGGTAAACAGTAACCGGATGCTGCTGGCCGATCCGGTGGGCACGATCGGAAGCTTGGTCCTCCACCGCCGGGTTCCACCAGGGATCCATGTGAATCACATAGGATGCAGCGGTGAGGTTGAGGCCCAGCCCTCCCGCTTTCAGGCTGATCAAAAAGAGATCCCCTTCTCCTTTTTGAAACCGCGCCACCTGCTCCTGCCGAGCCTTAGGCGGAGTGGAACCGTCCAGATAGCGATAATCGATCTTTTTGCTATCCAGGTATTCTCGCAAAATACTCAGATGCCCCACAAACTGGCTGAAAACAAGGGCTTTGTGGCGGTTTTCCAGAAGTTCAGCAATCACCTCTCCGAACAGTGCCAGCTTGGCTCCCGAAAGGGGGCTCTCGGGCATAACCAATCGGGGATGGCAGCAGGCCCTTCGCAACCGCATGATCTCCGCAAGGATTTTGAGATGCTTCTGCCCTGCGGGACCGGCGTCCTGCTCCAGTTTTTGAAGAGCATTCTGCCGCAAGGCCTCGTAGAAGGCCGCCTCTTTTCTGTCCATCTCCACTTGAAGCATCACTTCCGTCTTCGCGGGAAGCTCTTCCAGGACCTCTGTCTTGTTGCGTCGAAGGATAAAGGGCTGGATCAGCTTCTTCAGCCGCTTTTTAACCCTTTGATCATTCTCTCTCTCAATGGGCAGAGCAAACCGCTCGTTGAATCGTTTGAGGGACCCCAAAAGTCCCGGATTAATGAAATTGAACAACGTCCACAGTTCGCCCAGATGGTTTTCAATGGGAGTTCCGGTGGTAATGATCCGAAAATCGCCCTTCAGGTTCATGGCAGCCTGAGAACGCTTGGCGGTAATATTCTTGATGGCCTGGGCTTCGTCCAAAACAACCGTATGCCATTTTACGGAACCCAGCAGATCTGACTCTTGTTGCATGAGCCCGTAACTGGCAACCAGCACATCAAAACCCCTCAAGCCATGAACCATCCCATCCCGGTCCTTTCCTCCGAACAGAACGGGGTTCAAGGTGGGTGCAAAACGGTGGGTCTCCACAATCCAATTGTGGCATACGGACGTGGGCGCGACGATCAGGGCCGGACCGTCGGAAGCCCGGTCCAAAAGAACGGCCAGGGCCTGAACTGTTTTTCCCAGCCCCATGTCATCCGCCAGACAGGCGCCGACACCCCAGTGTGCCAACCGGGTCATCCATCGAAAGCCTGTCTGTTGATAATCCCTGAGTTCCGCTTTCAGGGTGGAAGGGACCGGGGGAACCGCATCCATTATCTTCTTAAATTGGTTGACCTTTGTCTGCCATTTCCTGTCTGTTTTTACATGGAAAAAATTTTCAGCAAATTCCGCCAGCAGGAGCGCGGAAAGAGGATGAAATCGAACGGCTTTGCCTTTTCGGTAAGAGTAGGCATCCATGTCCGCAAGTTTTTTGCGGAATTCCGCCGTAAGTGCCGCGAAACGATTGTCACCCAAGGGGATAAATCGATGTTCGGTTTCCCTGACCAAATCCAGGAGCTTCGACATGCTCAGCACCAGATCCTTATCCAGTACCAAACCACCGTCCACTTCGAACCAGTCCGTTCCGGTCCGTATGCCCATTCTGAATTGATCAAAGGAGATTTCCCGGGTCACCCGCAGTTTTTCCCCTTCAGGCCATTCCATGACCACCTGCTTGGTATCCTGAAGCGCTTTCAATTCCGACAAAACCTGCAAGCAGTCTTCGGGTCGATTAAGCTGCCATTCGTGTTCGGTTTCCAGACCCATATCCAGGCTCAGGCAACCGGTTTCCACCGCGGCGGCAAGGGCTGCTTCCCGTTTCAGGTCCCGCCGCGTCTGCATCCGTTTGCCATTGACTCCGGCGATGAGGGTTTCATTTCCGATCCCCGGCTTCACATAAGGCCCGCCTTCCCCAAACGGTTTTCCCAACAACTCCAGGCGAAAGCCATTTCCCGAGGGCAATATACGCATGCGGGGAACGGGATCAGCTTCAGTTTCCGAAACCTTCTCGGTTGCACCGCCGATGGCGGAATGCACCGACACTGCGCCGGAAATAGCGCCGATGGCCGCCAGAACATCCTCTTTGCCCGTTAATGGCACGCTCAGCCCGGTTTCTCCAAGGATGCCTGCAATGCGGCGATGTTCCGCATTCACCTGAATCACTTCAATCCGGGTGGGGCTTTGCTCAACCATAACGATCTTTTCTTCTGAAATCTTGGGCGAAAACGAAATTTTGAGCTGAGAGCCCGTTTTTTTCACCGACACCACGGGCTCGCCCCGTTCAATGGTCACCGGCGTTGATGGAGACTCCCATGAAAACACCAGGGGATGGCCGATCAATTCCAGGATGGCCTTTTTCCTGTCAAAATAGTAGGTTGTACCAGAATAATATGAGGAATCCACCCGGATGGTTTGGGAAATCCTTCGGTCCTGATCGGTGATATAGTCCAGCTTGGTCCCTTGCAGCAGCCTTTTCAGCGCCACATTGCGCCCCTGGGACCACGACCCCGTTTTACCCAGTTTCTGTTCCAGGGGCTGAAGGTATATTTCCCCATGGGCAAAACTGAAGAGCCAGACCAGACGGATGTTTTCCTCCCCGACCCCCGGCCTGGAATCTGATTTTCCCGTGCCCATGAGCGCCCGAAGGCTTTTTTGCCACAGTTCCTCATGGGGTACCATGGACAAAATGGAAACCATACCGGCCTCATCCTGAATTTGTTTCACAAATCTCTCATGGTCGACTCTGCTCTTTTTAGAAACCTTGGAGAGAAGAACCGTACATTCCATACCCAACCATTTCCATCCTGCCCGCTCAACACGGGAGGAAACATTCTGAAGGGCATCGGCTTCCACTCTGCTGATTTTGTTGTTCAGCCAGTAGGACGCAAACACCCTGAAAAAATCCGCGATGCTGCCGTCACCCCTGGGGCCGGTGTATGCCGCCCCTTTGGCCAGGTCAACGTTCCCCTGCTGAATTTCACACACCATGTCCAGTGCATCATAGATCGGCACCATAAAAGAGAATCCATAGGAATTTGATTTTGCCTTTTTGATAAGCTTGTTGATTTTCGGCAGCAGGGAAGCATCCCGTGTTTTCAACAGGGCAAGGACAAAGAATATCCCGGCCATCCCTCGGAAATATTCAATTCGACTGTGCATCTCCTTTCGGTAGATCTTCAGATCCGCCTCGTAACTTTTTAAAGATTCCTCGTTTTTCCCTTCCAGGAACAGAACCCAACCGCTGAGCCCGCCGGTATATCCCGAGTCGTCAATCATTCCTATGATATTGCGGGCCTCTTCAAGTCTGCCCCCCAAAATCAGTCGGGTGGCAAGAAGGGAATAAAATCCATTTTTTTCCGCTTTGGGAATGGCCTTTAAAAAATCCCTTTGTAAGGCACAGGCGAGGGCTTCCCGATCCGGTTCATGGTTCTCCATCTGGTGGGGCAATATGGCGTTTAGGACCTGCATCCTGATCTTCGAATCCAGCCCCATGAACCATTTCCCATCAAAAGGGTTGTTGCAGACCTGAAGAAACGGGTTTTCAGGTATGAGGGTTTTACACGATCGGGCCCCCATGATCGCCTGGTAGTTGTCGCTGACCATGTTCTTATGGTGCGTGTAGATCCCGATTCGAAAATCCCGCATCAAGAGGGGGCAATCCTTTGCTTCGGGGCCATAATAACCATAAGATTTTTCTTTGGAGGGCATCTCCTCAAAAACCGCTCTTACCATGAGGTCGTAATGACCGTCTTGGATGGCGCGTCTCGTGGCCAATTCCACAAAATCCGGGCGGCAATTAAACTTCTCGTCCAGAAAATCACGTTCCTGGAGCCGCTTTACATAAGGAGTTATGTGCTTTGCCTGGTGAAATTGTCCTTCAGGAAAAGGAAGCCCTGTTTTTTTGTAGCATTTCAATATGGTGGTCCTGTTGCGTGTTTCGTACATCACGGAACAAAGCTGCAACAGACACTGTTCAAAGGAAGATAAATCGTCATATTTTTGGGAAAATGCTTTTTGGTGTTTTTCCGGGGTCATGGCTAATATAGAAACATGGGTTTTCCACTCACATGCCGGATTTTGGGTCGGTAGGCATC
>ERZ890953.1124-NODE-1124-length-13861-cov-6.164783_pt1 | contig 13861 bp, 10 predicted proteins | sample MGYA00521264_ERZ890953 | MGnify/ENA primary metagenome ERZ890953 (study PRJEB32303, sample SAMEA104408629) | aquatic metagenome | biome: Brackish water; feature: Chemocline; material: water | place: Baltic Sea | collected 2014-10-26T21:54:00 | depth 200 m ... | reverse complement strand
TTCGTAATCAGCAGGCCGAGGGTTCAAATCCCTTCCTCGGCTCCATCTGTTGAGCCCCGCCACACGGCGGGGCTCCTTTGCTGAGGCCCCGAGGCCAAGGGGGCCTGGCCGAGTCGGCACGCCTTCTGCGCGCGCAGGACTGCTGGGATCGAGCCCGCGTTCGTCGGGGTCCACGAGCGAAGCGGCCGCTCCGACACATGACTACTAGAAGCTTGGCGATGCGGGTCCTGCGCCACTCCGTTCCTGCTGTCGCACTGCTCGACGTATGGGTGATGACTCCAGGTGCTCCCGATGCGAAGCCCTGGGGGGAGAGTGAGCCGTGCATGTAAAACATCATTCGGCGCAGCATGTGTCACCGCTCCCTGCACCACAGGACCTCTCGGCGGTCGCGCCCATGGCCTGGTCGTCGACAGGTCGAGGTGGCGGATGGTCTGGACCATGACTGCGACGGTGATGTCGACGAACACGCATCGTGCTGCGAGGCCGGGGAGGTGGGGGAGTCGACCGTCGCTCGAAGGAGCTTGCACCATGGTCCATGAGCCGGATCGGCTGGACTCGGAGATCTGTTTGTGAGACATGCTGCGTCACAGTGTGTGTCACCGGCTTCCCCCGTCATGGTGTCGATGTTCTGCACGCTAGCGCTCCCTGCAGCCGAGCCGATAGAGCTCGACCACAATCAGACGGCGGCCTGAACCGAGAGGGCAACAAAGGTGCTGGATGCTGCTGGCCTCACGCTTTGCGCCCAGCCGTAGAGCGATCCACCGGGCCCTGCGCCCGCTGGGCCGGGTCCGGTTAGCTGGAGCTTCATGGCCGCAGACCTGAACGCACTCCCTTGGTCTCCCCGCAGCGAGCGGGAGCTCGAGGCTGTCTGCAGGGAGCTAAGCCGAGCAGAGGACGGTCCCCCGGGGCTCCGAGAATTGGTCCGTCGTGGCGCCGACCCCTTGGGGGATGCCTTCTGCCGCCTGCGTCCCGCCCCCGTCCGACGCCGTGCTGGCGCCTTCTACACCCCGCCGGGCTTGGTGGATGCGATGGTTCGCTGGGTCATCGCGCAGCAGCCTGCGCGGGCGGTGGACTGCGGCTGTGGGTCGGGCCGCTTCAGCGTGGCGCTGCGCCGCGCGGGCTTTGTGGGGCCCATCATCGCCGTGGACCAGGATCCGCTGGCGGTGGCCATGACCACCGCCCACCTGGCCGCGGCTGGGCTGCCGGCGGTGGATGTTCGGCGAGCCGACTTCATGCAACTGGAGCTCCAGCCCGTGGTGGGCGCTACGGCGTTCATCGGCAACCCGCCCTACCTGCGGCACCACGATCTCTCAGCCGCCACCAAGGCCAATGCCCGGCGGATCGCGGCCGAGCTCGATGTGGAGCTGTCCGGGCTGGCTGGGCTGCATGTGTTGTTCCTCCTGGCCATCGCCCACATGGGGCGGAAGGGAGATCTTGGCTGCTTCGTGACCTCCTCCGAGTGGCTCGACGTTGGCTATGGCGGCTTGGCGCGCGGGCTGCTCTCGGGCCCCCTGGGCTTGCGCTTCCTGGCGGCTCTGCGGCCCCAGGCCGAGCCCTTCGCTGACGCCATGAGCACCGCGGTGGTCTTCGGGTGGCGTCAGGGCTGCCGCGATGGCGCGGCCTTGCGCCTGGTGGACAGCCCTGCTGCGCTGGCACCCCTGGAGCGCGGGCGGCGGTCGAGCCTGGCTTCCATACGGGCGTGTGCGCGCTGGACCCCCCTGCTCGCAGAGCTGCCGCTGCGGCGGGTTGAGGGTCGTGTTCCCTTGGGGACGCTGGTTCGGGTCCATCGGGGGGTGGCTACGGGGCACAACGGCTTCTTCGTCCTGCCGCGGGGGGAGGGGACCGAGCTGGGTCTGGGCTCTTGGCTGCGCCCCTGCCTGCACCGCGCTGCGCTCGTTCAGCGTGCCGGGGGCCTGGTGCGCGAGGCGCACTGCAGCCACGCCCTGCTGGCGCTTCCGGGAGACCTGCCGGAACACCCCGCGGTCACGGCGGCCATCCATCGGGGGCGAGCGGCGGGGGTCCCTGACCGCTACCTGTGCGCCCATCGCCGGCACTGGTGGAGCCTGCCCCTGGGCCGAGGACCAGCCCCCGTGGTGGCCACCTACATGGCCCGCAGCCCGCCCTCCTTCGCCCTGAATCCCGACGGCTGCGCGCTGGTCAACGTGCTGCATGGGCTCTACCCCCGAGCGCCCATGAGCCCCGCCCAGCTGGAGGCGCTCGTGCGCTGGCTCAACAGCCACGCAGCGCAGCTCCAGGGCCATCGCAGCTACCACGGCGGCCTGAAGAAGTGGGAGCCCAGGGAGCTCGAGGCCGTGCTCGTTCCCCCCCTGAATGCCCTCTTGCTTCACTGTTGACCCGTCAACATTGCGCGCGAAGGTTATGGCATCGGCTATGCGGGTATTTGTACTGTGCTCGACATTCTGCCTGCAAAACTGAATACGAACCTTGCCGCGACAGACGCGCACAGATAGCTGGGCGGGACCTTGGTGGAAGGTCCGTGGCGGCGAAGAGTCCCTTCCATCGTTTCGAGGTTGTGAAACCACGGGTCAGCTCCTTCAGGAGGTGCCTCGATGGCTCGATATTGCGTTGTCTCTGTACTCTTTGCGGCCGCCCTGATCGGCTGCGCCCACACCGGCGCGCGCCCCGTCGCTCCCGCTGCGGCTCCCACGGTCCAGCTCAACGACGGCAGCGTCGCCGCCATTGGCCTGATCGACTTTCTCAACGATCACGGCCATGAGCTCGAGCTGCTCGATGGCCACATCGGGCTCGACCGGCGCGCGAGCGAGGCGTTGGTCTCCTTCCGCACGGGGCCAGACGGTCGCCAGGGCAGCGCAGACGACGGCTACTTCTTCGAGCTGGCCGATGTGGACGCCATCTCCTGGGTGGGTCCGGCCTCCATGCAGAAGCTGGCTGCCTACGCCGTCGCCCACGGCTACATGGCCACCGACTACCGCGTGGTGGGCAGCTTCGAGGGTGTCAGCTTCACCTTCGCTCAGGCCGAGGGCACGCTGGACCTGGTCAACACCATGAGTCCCCGGGCCCTGGACTCGCAGCTGGATCTCGACAGCCGCACGGTCGACAGCATCGTGGCGGCTCGCCCTATCCAGTCCCTCGGTCAGCTCTCCGAGCTCTACTGGGTTGGCCCTTCCGCACTCGCGCGGCTCCGCACCCACGCCGAGCGTCGCTCGGTGGCTTCCCGGTAGCTTCTCTGGCGTCCGGCCCTGCTTGGGGCGATACTGTCTCCTCACGCCAGCTGCGAGGAGTCGCGATGCGCTGTCTTGGACCCCTGTTCGTCACCGCCCTCATGGTCGCCACGCCTGTGGCCTTTGGGGCCACGGGCATGAGCGTCAACATCGATCCAGACCTCGCGAGTCAGCTGGGGCTGGACGCCGGTGCGATGGAGGAGTCCCTCGGCGGCACCATCCAGGACGAGCTGCACCTCGGGGACGCCGAGGCCTTCATGGGTGCCATGGCCGACGCTTCGGCCCTGGCCACCAAGGGCATGGGGGTCGACTATGCCTCCAACTTCGACAAGCTCATGGTCGGATGGTCTGTAGGGTCGGGAGTGAGCGCCGGCGGCGCCACCTTCAACAAGGGCGGGCAGGAGCTGCCCGACTACGGCTTCAGCTTCCAGATGGCGGGCACCGTGGGCCTGAACCTGGGGCTGCTGTCCGGTGGTGAGGGTTTCCTCAGCCACATCGTGCTGTTCGGTCACGGCATGATGCTGAACACCAGCGGCGAGGCCTTCGGCGCCGACCTGCTCAACTATGGTGGGCACCTGCAGCTGCGCCTCATCAAGCCCCAGGACGCCGAGGTGATCGCCTGGGGCGGCCTGGCAGTCACCGGCGGCTACGAGTACACCTCCTACCGCCTCGATCTGCAGCAGTCGATGCCCATCAGCGCTCCCTCGGCGGGGGTGCCTATGACCTGGGACGCGACGGGCTCCTATGTGCTGAAGGCAGACTCCGTGAGCTTCCCGGTCGAGATCTCCACCAACCTGCGTGTGCTGGTGGCCACGGCCTTCGTGGGCGCTGGCATGGACTTCAACACCGGCACGGCCACCACAGCCATGGAGCTGACTGGGCCCATCGAGGCCGACGCCCCTGGCGGCCCCTACACCATGGGGGACGCCACGGTCAGCACCATCCAGAACGGCCAGGCCGGCCCCAGCTTTCCCAGGGTCTTCGGGGGCCTGCAGCTCAACGTGTTCGTGCTCAAGGTCTACGGCCAGCTCAATGTTGGCCTGGACGAGGGCTTTGGCGGCCACGCCGGGGTACGCGTAGCCCTGTGAGCCCCCCGCCCGACGCCATCCGAACGCTCCAGCCGCGCATAAAGGCGCGTGACCTCCGCCTGCAGGCTCGCGGAGCGGATGGGATGGGTTCTCGTCGCCGGGGGCAAACGCGGGTGGACGGAGAGTGAGCCCGTGAAGCCCCAGCTTGTCCGTGAGCCTTGTCCTCTCTGCGGCGAGACCCCCACGCTGCAGCTCTCCACTGTGCCCGATCCTTTGGGCATGAGCGATGGACTGTTCGGCCTGGTTCGCTGCGCCTCCTGCGGCCTGGTGTCCACCCAGCCACGGCCTGACGACGCGAGCTTGTCCCTGTACTACCAGGACATCTACTCGGGGCGCGGCGGGGACGAGATGCACGATGCCCAGACCAACCAGGGCCTGTGGTATGTGCACGAGGCGCGCTGGAAGGTCGTGGAGCCGCATGTGGCGCTGGGGCCGGAGGATCGTGTGCTGGATGTGGGCTGCGGCTACGGAGGCTGGCTGGCCTTCATCTACGGTCGCACCGGCGCGCAGCTCTTCGGCATCGACTCCGACGCAGGCAGTATCCAGCGAAACCTCTGTCGCGACCACGGCACGCTGCGGGTGAGCGAGCTCGAAGAGGCGGCCTTCCCAGACGGCCACTTCGCCATGGTGTCCATGATCCATAGCCTCGAGCACATGCGCGATCCTGTGGCTACCTTGCGTGAGATCCGCAGGGTGTTGCAGCCTGGGGGCCTGGCGCTGGTGGAGGTGCCAAACTTCGGCGCGTTCCTGCGGCCGGTGTTCGGCCGATCCTGGTTCCCGCTGCTCGTGCCCCAGCACCTGCAGCACTTCGAGCTCGCCAGCCTCGGACAGGCCCTCGAACAGGCGGGCTTCGAGCGCGCCCTGGTGCTGCGCGCCGCCTGGTGTCCTGCTGAGTTGACCATGAGCCTGGGCCCCATCCTGGGCCGAGGTCTGGGTATGCCAACGCCCCGTGACGCTGATCCCAGCAGCCTCGCCGCCAAGCTGGTCACGCTCATCCTGGCCGTCGTCTTCGTGCTCGTCGACCTGCCCCTGAGCGTAATCCTGAAGCTGCTGGGCCGCTCTGGTAGCCTGGTGGCGGTGGCGCGAGCCCCTCTGGCTCCCTCCAGCGAGAGCACCCCGGAGCCCCGGAGCGATCGATGAAGTTCTCCCCATCGTGCTCGGCCGCAGCCCGGATCGGCGGCTGCCTTGCCCTGCTCGGCCCCTTCGGCGTTGCCTCTGCTGCCACCATCGTCGTGGACGACAGCGGAGGCCAGGACTACACGCGCATCCAGTCGGCCATCAACGCAGCCTCCAGCGGTGACACGATCCAGATCCGTGCTGGGCTCTACAGCGAGAACCTGAGCATCGTCGGCAAGAGCCTCACCCTCGTGGGCGCGGGTTCTTCGTCGGTGGAAGTCCAAGCCGACGGCAGCGCCGCTGCCTTGGCCATCGAAGGTGCCGCCAGCCTGGATGTCTCTGGCCTGCAGCTCAGCTCAGGGGAGCGCGGGCTCACCGTGCGTCAGAGCACGGCGGTCTTCTCGGACATGGTGGTGGTGGGCAATAGCACCGCGGGCAACGGTGGCGGCATCGGCATCTTCGAGGGCGCCGAGGTGAGCATCGAAGACTGCGTCATCAGCGGCAACGAGGCCACCAGCGTCTACCATGGCGGAGGGGTCTACGTGGACGCCGCCAGTCTCCTGTTGGAGCGCTGCGAGCTGAGCGACAACGAAGCCGAGCAGGGGGGCGCGCTGTATGCCGAGGCCGGCGTCGTCGAGCTCGTCGACTGCAGCTTCCACGACAACATCGCCCGCAGCCACGGCGGCGCGGCGCGCCTGCGCGATGGCTCGAGCCTCGTGGCCAGCGGCACCACCCTCGAGGGCAACAGCTCCAGCGGCCGCGGCGGCGCTGTCTCCATCGAGGACTCGGACAGCACCTGGAGCAGCTGCAGCTTCCTGGACAACGTGGCCGCCACCGGTGGCGGCGCGCTGCACCTGAGCGGGCAGGGCAGCAGCGGATCGAGCGTAGACGGTACGCTGGACGGCAACACGGCGGGCGGCGCCGGCGGTGCCATCTGGGCCTGGGACCACGATCTGGCGCTCTCGGGCGAGATCACCGACAACATCAGCCCGGACACCGAGGATGGGGGGGGCGTCTACGCCAGCGCCTTGGCGCTCACGCTCTCTGGGCTGACGGTCAGCGGGCATCGGGCCGCCAACGGTGGCGGGGTCTACGCGTCCGCTGGCACCACCGTGACGATGACCAGCGCCACCTTCAGTGACAACGAAGCGGTGGAGAGTGGCGGTGGGCTGTACGCCTCGGGGGTGGTCGCCGGGACCAGCAGCACCTTCACATCGAACCAGGCTGGCAGCGAGGGGGCGGGAATCTACGTCACCGGTGCCGATGTGCAGCTGCAGGCCACCAACCTGCAGAACAACGCGGCCTCCGGGGCGGGGGGCGGGCTGCTGGTGCGGGCAGGCTCGGTGAACCTCTCGGGCATGACCGTCCAGGGCAACAGCGCCGCACAGGGCGGCGGCGTCTGCGTGATCGGCAGCAGTGACCCCGACGCCCAGGTCGCGGTCAGCTACGGCACCTTCTCCGACAACGCCGCGACCAGCTCGGGCGGAGGCCTGTACGTGGACTCCACCTGGACCGTGGGCATCTGGGGCGGCACCTACTCCGGCAACGACTCCGGCGGCTGGGGAGGGGGGCTCTACCTGCTCGACGTCCGCGCGGTGCTCCTCAGGAAGATGAGCATCACCGACAACGACGCGCTGCAGGGCGGCGGCCTCTACCTGGGCTCGGCAACGGGAACGGTGGCCTGGAACGACCTCACGGGCAACCACGCCCTGGGGAACGGCGGGGGGGCAGTCCTCTCGGCTCCCAGTGGGAACCTGACGTTCCGCAACAACCGTGTGGTCGAGAACGATGCTGGCGAGGGCGGTGGGCTCTACCTGAGTGCCGACGCGGGCGGCACACTCTCGGTGGTCAATGTCGACGTGGTGGCCAATGGTGGCGGCGGGATTTCCCTGGACTCCTCCCCGGCCAGCTCGGTGATCAACTCCATGCTGGTGGGCAACACCGGCGTGGGCGTCGCCTCGGATGACGCACACCACAGCGGCAGCCTGTCCTACAACCTGGTGTACGCGAACGACACGGACTGGGGCGGGGAGCTGAGCTCGCGCACGGGCCAGGACGGCAACATCTCCCAGCCTCCCCAGTACCGAAGCTGGGCCGACGACGGTGACCCGGGCACCGAGGTGCTGCTGCTGGGCTCCCTGTCCCCGGCCAGAGACGCGGGCGACCCGTCCCTGCTCGATCTGGACGCCAGCCGCTCCGACATGGGCTCCTACGGTGGGCCCGAGGCCGAGGATGGCGACGAGGACGGCGACGGCTGGAGCCGCAGTGACGGAGACTGCGACGACTCCGAGAGCGGCGCCAACCCCGGTGGGACCGAGCTGGTCTACGACGGTCTGGACAACGACTGCGATCCGAGCACACTGGACGATGACCTGGACGGTGACGGCTTCGGTCATGACTCGGACTGCGACGATCAGGACATCAGCATCAACCCGGACGCCGAGGACATCGAGGGCGATGGGGTGGATCAGAACTGCGACGGCGTCGACGGGGATGCGCCGGAGGACACCGGGCAGGGCCCGGACGACACAGGGGCGGGCGACACGGGCGTGGTGGACGAGAACGACGTAGACGGCGACGGCTACTCACCGCCCGAGGACTGCAACGACACCGAGCCCGAGGCCAACCCCGGCATGGCGGAGATCTGCGACGACTACTTCGACAACGACTGCGATGGCTTCGTGGACGCGTCCGACGGTGACTGTCTGCAGCAGCGCGACGACTGCACCGGCTGCTCTCATCGCGGAGGGGCTGGCTCGAGCGTGGCCTGGCTGCTGGGCTTGTTGGGCCTGGCGGCGGCGCGCCGTCGGAGAGCCGTTAGCGCCGGATGAACATGCCCTGCGGATCCACCTCGGTGCGCAGCAGTCGCAGCTCGCGCTCGGTGGGGGCCTGAGTCTCGGCCAGATCGTCGGACACCAGCAGCTCGAAGCTGGTAGCGTCGCGGACCTGCTGCAGGCTGATGCCCGGGTGCAGGGACTCCACCCGCATGCGGCAGGTCTCGGGGCAGTAGCCCAGCACGGCAAGCTGGGTGACGACCTTGTAGGGGCCGGTGCCTGGTGGAAGCCCGGCGGCTTCGCGCCCGCCACGGCCCGTGAGATAGCCTGGGCTGGTGAGGAACTCGACCTGCTCCACAAAGCGGCGGGGGTCTTGGGGGGTGATGACCATGGTACGCCAGGCGAAGCTGGCCAGGTCGTTGGCACCGCCGCTACCGGGAAAACGAACCTTGGGCTTGTCGTAGCTGCCACCTACGAAGGTGGAGTTGAGGTTCCCGTAGGGGTCGATCTGGGCTCCGCCGAGGAAGCAGTAGTCCACCTGGCCTCGAGCCAGGGCGTTCATGGTGTCGGCCATGGAGCCCGAGGTGATGCCCCGGTGCCAGGTGCGGGAGTCGCCGACGCTGATGGGGAGGGCGCGCAGCTGCGCACCAGCGCCGCCCGCTTCGAACATGGCCACCAGGTTCGGCGCGTGGGACCTCTGGGCGAGCATGGTGGCCGCGCAAGGACCACCGGTGCCTACGACGACCATGGTGTTGTCCTCGAGGAAGCGTGAGGCCACACAGACCATCAGCTCCATGTCGTTGTAGTCGAGGCTCATGGCTGGCCCTCCACCCTGGTGTCGATCAGCAGCTCGAGGCAGCGCAACTCGCGCATCCGCTCGATACCTCCGTTGCGCTCGAGGTACTGCTGGAAGTCGTCGACCCCCAGGATGTTGCGCTCCAGGAAAGCCGCGAAGGCCGAGGCGTCGCGCTCGACCGAGAGCCACTCGGCCAGGTGGCGTTCATCGCTGTAGTACTCGCCGGGCATGTTGCCGGGGAAGGAGCCGTAGGGCACCTCGACCACGGCGTCGACCATATAGTAGGGGATGGCGGTGCGATCCGGCTCGGAGCGGATGGCCTCGCTCGACACGAGGCGCTCGCAGCTGACCACGACGGTCTTGGAGGCTGCCGCTACGTCGAGGTCGGCGACGGTGGAGCCGTCGATCTGGCAGTTGCCGTACACATCGGCCCGATGCACGTGCAGCAGCGCCACGTCGGGGGACAGGGCCGGCACCGCCGCGAACTTTTTGTAGGTGAAGGGGCAACGGATCTCGACCGCCGCGCTCTGGACGAAGGTGTCGGTGCCCAGCATGCTGCGGGTGGGCAAGAAGCTGAGCCCCATGGCGGCAGCCCGCAGTCGCCACAGCAGCGCGGCGTTGCTCCATTCGGTGAGCTCGACCTGCCCGCTCTGAACCATGCGCCTGGCGTTGGGGGACAAGCCCCGCATCTCGAGCCCCACGATGTAGGCGGCATCGCAGCGATCGATGCAGGACCTGGCAGCCAGGATCTGGAAGTCGTGGGTGGTAGTGTGACCGCAGAACCCCAGCCCCTTGCGGCCTTGGCGCACCACCTCGTGGATCAGGGCCGTGGGGATGCGCACCCCGCCAAAGCCGCCGGTGGCCAGGTAGCATCCATCCGAGACGAAGCGCGCCACCGCGTCCTGGGCCGTGGTGACCTTGGGGACCAGGCCCATGCCCTTCTTGCTGTGGTGTGCGCGCAGCGCGTCGGGATCCGGATCGGTGAAGATGCGCCCCAGGCCGCGTGTCTCGCTCATACATCCTCCAGCAGCGCGGAGACCAGGCGACGCCCTCCGGCATCGCTGTTCTAACCGAGCCCGACCAGCGCTGCCCCACGGGCCTGGGGATGAACGCCAGATACAACAACGCCCACCGGGGTGAGCCCGGTGGGCGTTGGAGGTCTCGGATCGGGCTAAGCGCGGGTGGTGTGACGAACCGTGACGTAGCCGCCGTTGGGGCCCGGCACGCCGCCGGTGAGGTACATCAGGCCCTTCTCGGAGTCGATGCGAACCACGCTGAGGTTCTGGACGGTGATGCGCTTGGCGCCCATGTGACCAGGCATCTTCTTGCCCTTGAACACGTGGCCCGGGGTGAGGCGGCAACCGATGGAGCCACCATGACGGAAGAACTCGTGGGTACCATGGGTGCGGATGAAGCCCGCGAAGTTGTAGCGCTTCATGACGCCGGCGAAGCCACGGCCCTTCGAGGTTCCGATGACGTCCACCGCATCGCCCACGGTGAAGATGTCGGCCGCGCCGATGGTGCCGGCTGCGGGGTACTTGGCGGCTTCGGCGGCCAGGATGCGGATCTCGCGCACGTACTTCTGGGGAGCGACGCCAGCCTTCTCGTAGTGGCCAAGCTGGGGCTTGTTGAGACGCTGGGGCTTCTGCTCGGCGATGCCGAGCTGCACGGCGTTGTAGCCGTCGGCGCCGTCGGCGCTCTTCTTCTGGATGACGACGTTGCTGCCGATTTCGATGACGGTGACGGCGAGCACGTCGCCATTGTCAGCGAAGATTTGAGTCATGCCGACCTTACGGCCGAGCAGACCGGACTTTGAATTGGCCATGTCTACCTCGCATAGGACGACACCGCGGCGTGAAGTTCCCGCGCTGCCCTCGTACGATTTGGGGGTGAAAAGAGGCCCCCCTGACTATCGCCGGACCCTGGGGCTGTCAATCGCCCTGTCTACAGCCCAGTACCGGTGAGCAGGATGCTGTAGTCGGAGTCGTTGGCGGCGTTCGACAGGATGTGCAAGACGTTCATGTCGAAGGTCTCGTAGGGGATGTCGAAGGCGGTGTCGGTGGCTGTATAGCTGACGTTCACCAAGGTTCCTTGCCAGGGGTCCAGGGTGACCGAGGAGCCGCTCCAGTTGGTGCTGAACTCACCGCCGGGGGCCAGGATGTCGTTGTTCACGTAGACATCGCGGATGGTCAAAGCCTGGTCGCCGGAGTTGGTGATGCGCACCTGCTGGGTGTCTGGCCCGAAGAGGCTCATGGCGAAGAAGGTCATGGCGTAGGGCTCGCCGCCTGTGTCCACCGAGATCATGGGAGCGCAGATGTCGCAGATGTCATCGGCTTCACCGCTGGCCAGGACGGTGAGGCGCTCCTCGCCAGCCACGTCGGAGACGAAGACCACCTCGCCGTGGAGTGTACCGATGGCGGCGGGGGTCCACTCCACGGTGACCTCTCTGGACTCGCCGGGGTCGAACTCGAGGGGCATGTATGGATCGAAGTCCCAGGTGAGCGTGGCAGGAGTGGTCTCGATGTCCAGCAGGAAGAACGCCTCGGTGCCGATGTTGGAGACCGTGAGCGTGCGGGTCTGGGAAGCGCCCACATCGAGCAAGCCGAAGTCGACCGTGCCAGGAGCCACGGCGATGTCCGGACCTTCCCCGCCGCCGCCGTCGTCGAAACCCACGCCATCGAGGGTGACGGTGATCTCCTGGGCCTGGTGGTGGTCTGTGGTGATCTGGAGCTCGCCGTAGTAGTCGCGGTCGGAGGAGGGGGAGAAGAGCAGCTCGAAGATGGCCTCGCCATCGCCGCTGATGGCGGTGGGCAGGGAGGTCATGCCAGTGATCACCATGGTGCCGCTGCCACCCGAGACGGCCGCCGCAGAGACGATGGTGTCGCCGTCGCCGTCGTAGCTGACCACCACGGTGGCTTCGCCAGAGGATCCGACAGCGATCTGCCCAAAGTCGACAGCGCCAGGTTGAACCCGTAGATCGCCATAGTCGACGACCTCGGGTCCGGTGTCGTCCGAGGGACCACCGCCGGTGTCCGAGAAGAGTGGCTCCAAGCCGATACAGCCCGCGGCGAGGAGCACTGGCAGCGTTGCCAGGGCGTTCATGGTCACTCCTGTGCGCGGAGCACAAGATAGCGCGACATTACGGTTTACTCAACGACTACCACGCCGTGGTGGTCTCCTGAAGCGCATCGGGCGGCCCGTGGGCCGCCCGAACGAGGACAAGGCGGGTGCTAGAAGGTGTACTTGAGCACGCCGGTCATGGACAGCCCGAAGTCGAAGCCGATGGCATAGATCGCATCGATATCGGCACCCACGGAGAAGTGGGACATCTTGGTGTAGTACTCGAAGGTGGGGCCGAGCATGACCAAGGGCTTGGGGCCGCTGTGGTAGCCATAGTCGACGCCCAGGGTGGGAACCACGGTCTCGACCCAGGCCACCTCGTCGATGAGAAGCGGGCTGAAGAGCACGCCACCGCCGATACGAGCGCCGATGCCGAAGCGCCGCCCGGGGTACGCCGACCACTCGAGGGAGGCGATGCCGGAGTAGGTGCGGAGATCGCCCTGGACCCGCGGAGAGCCGGGATCGTCGGCCTGGATCTCGTAGTGCAGCCCGTTGTGGATGCCCTGGAAGAAGGCGACTTCCCAGGCCATCGAGCTGGACTCGTTGTCCACGAAGTCCTGGCCCAACGCCAGCGCCATGGACGTGCCCGGCTTGACGTAGCCGTTGAACTTGCCCAGGTAGACCCAGCCACCCATGTTGGTCTTGGCGTAGAAGCCGCGGCTGATCTCCTTGACCTCCATGCCTTCGAAGTTGTAGGACTTGCCCTTCTTCTTCTTCTTGGCCTTCTTGGCGCCGGACTGGTCGAGATCTTCGAGATCATCGTACTCGTCGGCGTGTGCCAGGTCAGGCGCCAAGACAGGAGCACAGAGCAGAGTCAGAGCGAGAAATCCGAGGGCGTTGCGCATGGTCTCCTCACGGAGAAGGTACGGACAGCAGAGCAGGTATCACGGCGGCGACGGAAGGGAAAGACGGGGCGCCCGCGCTAGCGGTACGCCCCGAGCTTCGTCCAGCTGCGCTTAGCCGGGGGAGAACAGGAAGGGGTAGGAGACGATGACGATGCCGCCACCCTTGGGCTCGGGGAACTGGAACCGCATGAAGCGGCCGTTGATGCAGCCTTCGACGGCTGCGTTGGCCAGGGTGGAGGACTTCGTGGTGGCCGAGGACACGGTGCCGTCCTTGGCGATGACGAACTTGACCACGACCTTGCCGCCCAGGGACGGGTTCTTGGTGAGCTCGCGCTGGTAGCAGTAGCGGATCTGGTTGAGGTGGCGGCGAACGACCGCATCGACCAGAGACTTGTCCAGGGCGCCGAGGATGATGGCTTCACCACCGATGGTGCCGATGGTGCCTTCGCCCTTGGAGCCGAAGTGACCGCCACCCGTGCCGTAGCCGGAGGCGCCCGAGCCACGTCCCTTGGTGCCGAGACCGCCGAGGCCGCCCGCCGTGCCACCGCCGCCGAGGCCGGAGCCGCGAGAGCCGAGGCCGCCGGAACCGAACTGCACGCCCTTGGCGCCGATGAGGCCACCGATGCCGCCGAGCAGGTCGGAGTTGAGGCCGGAGGTGCCGAACACACCGTCGAGCTCGGAGCCGTCGCGCAGGGCGCCGAGGACACCGGCCGACTCGGCGATCTCCTTGTCGACCTGGCGCTTGTTCATCTCGACCTTGTTGCCCTTGGCCTTCTCCATCTTGGCGTCTTTCTTGCCGACCTTGCCCTCTTCCCGCTTGGCCTTGGCGCCCTCGCCGGCATCCGGGTTTGCAGAGGGCTTGTTCTTCTCCCGGTGCTCCTCCTCCGGAGGCTGCTCCAACAGCAGCTCGACGAAGCGG
>ERZ890953.1123-NODE-1123-length-13879-cov-4.823785_pt1 | contig 13879 bp, 19 predicted proteins | sample MGYA00521264_ERZ890953 | MGnify/ENA primary metagenome ERZ890953 (study PRJEB32303, sample SAMEA104408629) | aquatic metagenome | biome: Brackish water; feature: Chemocline; material: water | place: Baltic Sea | collected 2014-10-26T21:54:00 | depth 200 m ... | reverse complement strand
CCGAGGCTGTTATCGCACTCGTACCGTTCCCCTTGAGGTGTCCGGTCAGCGTAGATACGCCTGTGCCGCCTTGTTCTACGGTGATATCTGTGCCTGCTGCGAACGTATCAAGAACAGCGGACTGCGCCTGAACAGTGCCACCAATATCGGAGTCCACAACGGCAGGGCTGCCGCCAACGGTCGCTCCTGATGCGAGTGCAAGAGTCGCCTCGCCCTCAACCGCTGCGATTGCCTCTGCGTTGGTATAGCCCGTTGCATCCTCGAGCGTATTCACAGCGGTGTTCAAATCGCTGATGTGCTTCGATATGATGTTCAGTTGGACAGTATCGCCAGTGCTTGCAGCCGTTCCGGTTGTGCCGTCCACGCCGCGTGTCAATGATGAGAGCGTGTCTGAGCTGCGAGCTGCAACGCTGATTCGCTCGACACCAATAGTGATGTAGAACGGGAACGTCGAAGGGAACAATGCACCCTCACCAGCAGCCACAGTGAGCGACGTTGCCACATTGGTGATTCCGCTGGCGAGCGTAGAAGCTGCCCGGTCTGATACTTGTAAAAATGCTGTTGCCATAACGATCCTCTAAGTAATAACTGTCTGCCCGCCAGCGACTGCGAACATTTCGTCAGCCACGGCTAATGTAAATACTGAACCTTCAGCGAACGAGCCGCCGCCCGTTGCCACCCATGTAACCGAAGTCACCGCAGCGGTCGAACCCCAATTCCCGGTAGCAAGAACGACCTGGCTTTCAAAGTTTGCACCTATTGATTCAATTCCCTTGAACCCACGAGTCGCAAACGCATCAGCGACCAAAGCCTCGCCATTACCAAACTTGAGCGCAGTCGCACCCACTGTGTGAATCTTATACGACGTAGCCGCTGCATCGTTCGCAGCAGCAGCCGACCCCGATGCACTAGCCATATTCTGATAAGCGTAGTTTGACCCGCTGTCAGTATTGAGCCGAATAGATACGTCGATATTTCCAGACGTTGAACGAACGCTGTGGCGCGCTATGAGGTGCATCTGTGTAAATGGTAGCGAAGGACTTCCGACGCTCAACGTGAACGACGCAGCTTCTTCGCCGGAGCCTACTTCTGTGCGAACTATGTCGCGTGACAGGTCTGCCCAGAGCATTAGTTGCCACCGCCACGAGCTGCGATCTCGGCTAGACCTTGCGTGATTGTTCCTGCTACGTCCTCGGCTGTAATGCTTCCTTCGACGTTGATGGTGACAGGGAAGGGCATCATGCCGGGAAGCATTGGAGGGCCGCCTGAGCCGAAGCCGCCAGGAGGTGCGAACAGTTGCCCAAGTTCGTCGCCTCTGAATTGAGATGAGCCTGTGATGCCACGAAGCCTGTCAACCTCTGCTTGTAGTTGGGATGAAGTCGCACTGTCTGTCGGGCCTGCTGCAAGTGCCTTCACTGCTAATGCTAGAGAATCAGTAACAGCGTTCTGCGATGCCTTGAATAAACGGAACACGTTCGCCCTGTCTGAGTCGCCAGCACCAGCCACAGCACTGCCGTCCGCACCTATGACTGAAGGGAGAGAATCGACTGTTGCCTTGATTGCTTCAAACGCCGCTCGGTTGTCATCGATCAAAGCCTGAGCAGCTTCGCCCCTAGTTTTCATTGTGCCTAAATCGTGGGCTAAGTTCTGCTCACGCAAATCGGCAAGGTCGGCGTAACGCTTATCACTAGCAGCAACGATTTCTTCGGCTTGCTTTAGTGCGATAGAGAGCGAGTCTGCGGCGGCCTGTTCCTCTGCGTCAACTACGCTTTGAATAGCTTCTCTTTCGAGTTCACGTTGTAATATCTTGGCGTTGACTGTCTGCTCAACAACCCGTAAAGCCTTACTTTCAGCAGCCTCGAGGTCTTTCGCTGCATCGATCATCTCCTGAGTCATAGCCACGACCGCTTCGCCAGTGCGCTCAAACACTTCTCCGGTGCCGATCAGTTTTTCTTTGAACGTGTCTAACTCGTTCGTAACCTTCTCCACGCCTTCAGCTGCCAGTTCTGCATCTGTCGCCAAGTTGGTGTACCACGCCGTCACAGCCACAAGCCCCACAACGATTGCAGCCATAGCCGCAACGATTGGATTAGCAAGCAATAACAAGAACGCCGCATTCAGCACACCAACGGCGGCACTCAGCAGCCCGAACCCTGCGATCACTGGCGGCAAGGCTAGACCGATTGCGGCAAGTCCCAGAACAACTCCACCCATGATAAGAATGTTCTTCTGTGCTGTTTCATCGAGACTCGCAAACCACCCAACAAGTTCAGAAAATGCCTTGATAACTTTCGTGGCTATCGGAAGAAGTTGTGTGCCGAGAGTCGCAGCAGCATCCTCCATTTGCGCCTGGGCTATCTTCAACTGGTTAGCGACTGATTCAGACGTTCGGGCGAAGTCACCTTGCTGGCTAGTGGTCTGCTCCATGATAAGAGCGTAACGAACAGCGACTTTCTCCCCTTCGGTCAGTACCCCATTCAAATCACCGATGCCCATCTCTAAGGCTTTCGTTTCGAGTGCCGCCTGCGATATCAATACGCCGACAGTCCGAAGCGGTTCAGCCTCACCGACAAGTCCAGAGCGCAACTTGTTCAGTGCTTCCTCAATAGGAATGTTGTTGAACGATGCGAGGTCTGATGCCAGCTTGACCATCTCGACCGACATATCAGCAGACGCTTTAGCAGCCAAGCCGGATGCGTTCAGGATCGTGCCGAGTGTTCCTGAATACTCTAGGGCGGCGCGCTCGCTTAGTGCGAAGTTCTGTGCGGCAGTCGATGCGAATTCCTCGACCTGATCCCCGAACGCCCCGAACGTAACATTCGACTTGTTGCGAGCCTCGTCCAGATCAGATGCGAACTTGATCGATGCAACACCAATCGCAGCGACACCACCAGCAACAGCCAGCAACTTGCCACGGTTACGTTCGGCAGCGTCACCGATCTTATTCAGTCCAGAGCGTGCTTCTTTGAACGCATTGTCTGTTTGGAGTTTCGCCTGAATTAGTATTTCGAGTGTTTGACTAGCCATTAGGATTCTTCGCTTTTGCTGCTTGCCATTCGTGATACTCGTTCCGACCTACGAGATATATCAATCGTTGCTTTACCAGTAGCGCAGGCACACCCTGAAGGTCTGAGTAGTTCCCTGCTAACGGAACACCTAACACCTCCAACATATGCACCTCTACCAACTCGACAGGTAGTTCGTCCTTCCCATCGAGCCAAGAGGCTACGCGCTCGCTAAATTTCCATCAGTGTCCGGCAGGTCTGTCATGTCGTAGATCGCCTGTGCGAGTTCCTTAGCCGCCTTCGGTGACAGCTTCTTGATCTCCATAGGAACGATCACCTCGTCACCATCGACACTGACCACGCCGCATTTCAATAGCGTCCCTTGATGCAGTCCACCATAAGGAGCGGTTGTTGTTGCCTCGCCTGAGTCGATCTTCTCGCGCCGTTCCATCAGACCATCGAGCATCGCTACGTCGATATCGCCCATAAGCGAGATTGCGTCCTTCATGCTGGCGCGGCTGGAATCGTCCAACTCGCCCCAGTAGAGTCCGCGTATCTCGTACTCGACACCTTTGATTGTGATTGACCGGGAATTGTTCAATTTCTTATGCCTCTGTTACTGCGCCCGTTGGGGTCAGTGTGATTGTGTACCGAGTCGAAGCATTCCTGCCTGGTGCTCGGTCATATGTCGTAAGGATCGCCTCGGTCGCAGTTGTCTTAGAACCGCCCCAAGTGATCGTCACTGTTCGTGTCTCGCCTAGAGCGACGAAGATCGCATTCGGGCCGGTCGTTGCAGTGTCATCGTAGAAGCCGCTGAACGTGATCGGTGACATGCGCTGAATGCCTGTGTAGAGCTGTTCCACATATGCCGAGTTGAACGTGTGTGACTCTTCAAGAATCGCTTCGACAGTCGCACCAGAAATCTCATCGATGTATGCGTCCATCGTGACAGGAGTACCGCCAGTGTTATCCACAGCGATAGAGATGTCATTCGGGCCATATTTAGCCATAACCTAATTCCTTCCAACTATCAGTCTGTGATAGCAACTAGCATAGTGATCGACTCGGATGAGCCTGATCCGTTGAGTGTGAGCGTGACCCGCGTATAGCGTTCCACACTCGCTGCAATGGCAATGCGCTCGCCGACTGATTCAGCCGTGACCACTGTGAACGTGGCAATATCTGCCCACGCATCCCCTGCGCCATCGTCAGAGGATTCCTGAACCTTCACTGTGATCGACGTATAACCGCCGAGTGCTAGTTCTGTCACCTGTAAATAAGCAGCGGATCGAGTAGCCGCCGCACCATGATCGTAAGAGCCGTCCGACGTAACACCCGCTCCTGATTCAGCAGCGAGAGATTGTAGGATCACCCCTTCCTCGATTGCACCGTTCGATTCAAACGTTGCAGATACTTTGGTTAATTCGTTTCGGTTTGCACCACGTCCGAAGGTCGATTGCATTGCACCGGATATACCAGCACACAAGCGACCCTGTGCGTTACCTGCGAGAGCGACAACCATTGCTCGAGACGTACCCGACTTCGCAGCCAGAGCTTCAGACGAACGATTGTCTGCATCGTCGTAGTAACCCTCTTGAGTTACCGTTCCTCGAACGATTCCGACGTATGAGTTCTCCACGAACGTATCACCGAACGCAGTTGTCTCTTCGAGTGTCGCCGTCTTGCTGTAATTCAGACTGTGAGAGTCTTGCCCTAAGTCGTACCCGCCAACAAGCAGGAACGCTTCATCAGGCCCGCGCTTTGCCATTACTTAGCCTCCAATAATCCACGGTCAATTAACCGCTCTACTTGTTCCTTCGATAGCGCGTACGGAGCAGGATCACCCACCTCGACACGAATCTCTTCGTCTTTGCCTTCTGGCACAATGTCGAAACCGCGAACGGCTGCATAAATCTTCTTAGGCACTGGTGTTCCTTTCAACCTGGCAACTTAGAATTGCGTCGATCCCGTAATATTGTTCGCCGTTGAACTCCAACAGAGCGTCGCCGCCAGTCATGATCGAACTGATAACGGAGTTCGTGCCGGTCGCAGCTGCTAGACCTTGATCGCCTTGCCAGATATTCAGCCAATCCTCCCAGAGTGCGAGGTTAGCTATGGCGAGATTGCGACCTTCTTGCATCACCTTCCCGACGAACCACTGCATCGATATGTCGTAGCGATGCACGTTCTGAGATATGTAGTCGTCCTGTTGCGGGAATTGCCAAGTGTTCTGAACGAAGATGCCGCCCGGTGTCTCCCTGCCGTTAGCCTTGCCAGTGAACACCGTTCCGACTGCATACGTGTCAGAGCCGACCGTCACGCTTCCTGTGAGTTGACCTACTGCCAAGTTCGTTAGTACCTGTGCTAGTCCTGCCATATAAGCCCAACCTCATCGCCCATCTTGCGGAGTAACTTAGGCATGGCTTTCTGTGTCGCCACGAATCCCTGACGCATGAAGAACCTGCCCTTGATGCCACGCCTTGCAATCGAGCGAGCCACTACGAACGCATTGGCGTTGCTGCCCTTGCGCCTGAGCCAACCTGCAATCGCATCCAACGGCGGCATTCGCCCGCCCGGCTTGCGACCATATTCCATGACGTGGTAATAATCGAGGTTACGAGGAAGGGAAACGGTCGCCTTAGTCGTTGAGACATTCGACTGGATATTACGCGCCATGCTCCCTGTGTCTTTCGGAGCTTCATTCTTCGCCTTGTTCTCAGCGATCTCAGTGGCGCGTGTGAATAACTTCCGCAGTGGCTTCTTCCACATCTTTGAAGTTAGTTTACGTTCGAGTTCTTCCTGCCCGATTATTTGGAATGAAAGACCGGCCGCCATTAGAACATCCCGCCCGACGACTTGAACGACATCATCAAGTCGGAGATAATCCGCTGGGCTGGCGCGCTCGCATTGATAACCGAATCAACGGTCGTGATCTGCCCGGTAGCCCGCGCAGTTTCGAGCCTGAGATATTCAGCGAGTCCGATGGTTGCCGACTTGATCTGAGCAGGAACCGAAGGCCAGCCATGCCTCCCGATGATCTGCACGTTCACGTTGCTCGGCCATACTGCTGCCACAGTGCCGTTGCCGGTCAATTCAATGCCAGTGATAGGTTCTGTGTTGCCAAGCAATCCACCGAGAGGGTGATAGATAACGTCGCCTGAGAACTCGGTGAGCGTTAGCGCGGTTTCGTCTGCCCATGAGCCGTCACCGTCTGTGTCCAGGGTGATCGAGGTTGGGGCAGCTGATAAGGGAACATTGAGCCAGAGCATATTAGCTTCGGCTGAGGGAACGAGTCGCCCGACACGCTGATATCGAGTGGTATCCGATGCGTCTCTGTTGAATCCGACCTGCTGTAAGCCAAGCACGCGCTCTATATGGCGGCTGATGCTGTTCAGGTCTACATCGATCTGAGTATCGTCTGCTGTGTCAGTACGTCGTACTGCTGCTCGATACTCTGCGGCGGTTGCGTAGGCTGTGCCTACATCCCCGATTGCCATTTGGTCTACTCCATCGCTTAGGCGGTAGGAAGAAACACACTATTCAGTTGATGCCTACTTAGTAGCGCGCTTCCTTCTTACCCTAGTCTTAGTCGCCGCTTTGTTTGCTGGTGGAGTCGATGCGTCCTTATTCGTAGGTGCTTCGACTTCCTTCACTACCGGATTCACAAGGGATGTGATTGCCTTGATATCCGCTTCGTCTGTAACGATCTTGTCTACGCTATACGCCAGATAAGACTTACCCGACGAGTCAGGCTCAGTCGCAAGATATCCACCGTCTACCCGATACACGCGAACAGGCGTGACGAATTTGCCCCGCCTGTCGGCTTCATGGTTTCTCATTGTGATCGTTAAAGACATTTCATAACCTCCGGGTGATGCCTGCTACTACTTCTTCTTGCCGACGAGGAACTTCTTGACTGTACTTTCAGGCTCTACCACGGGTTCGCCCACGATCCCTGCAATCACTTTGATCGCTGCGATATCGTCCTCGTCGGCAACAACCTTGTCCACGCTGTACGCGAGAGTTGATAGCCCTGAAGAGTCAGCCTCGGTCGCCAACGAACCGTCAGCGATTCGATACACCCTGATCGGCGATATGAATTCTTCGATCACTTCTTCGTCTTGAATTTCGTTTTCTGTTACCTGGTCTGTCATTTCGTAACCTCCACGGTTAGATTCTCTGTCCCTGAATAAATAAATTAGCCGTTAGCAATAATATGAATGTTGTAGACCGCTGCTGTCAGTCCAGTGCCGCCAACCTTCTCACGAATCCTGATCTGCTCACCGAGAGCACCAGCAAGCAACGTGTCCGCTGCAAGAGCCTCCTGAACGACCAAGTGGCTTGCGCTACCTAATGAGCCGTCAGCGTCCTGTGGAAGTGGCAGGGGGCCGTGTACAACGTGATCTACTGCCGCCGTTGTGATACGTGGGAAGGCGTACCAATCGTCCCAGTCATCTGCGCCGGGAGAAGATTGCGTTGCCCTTTGAATATATATGTCCATCGTTGGTGACGATCCGGTAATGCCGGTCGTTACTTCCAAGCGAATCGAAACCTGCTTGATCTGCGAGATAGCCAGCGTGTCGATGACAGCAAGCGTGCCGCCTGTTGGCGTAGTGGTTGCTGCTGTGGCTCCACTGGTGATCGGGCCGATAGTTGTGCTTGCCATGATTTCCTTAGCATGATGGGCGACCCCTGTTACAGAGCCGCCCTCATGATTTGTTTACGCGAATGTGATCGCAGTGCTCACTTTGATAGTTCCATTTGGCAACTTCACAGCAAGGTAAAACGTCGGTGTTCCAGTGTCAGTGAGAACGATGTCAATATCGCCATCAACTTCACTTTGAACAGTCCAGTGCTTATTGGCTACGTGCTCAATAAAGATTTCACCGTCTGTACCAGCTGCCACGCCGCCTGATGGAGCTGTGCCAGTTAGCCCTACTCCAGTCGAAGCGTCGCTAAGCCACATCTCCACAACGCCGACACCTTGAAGGTCTTGCGATGGATCAGGGCCGTTCAGCTGAACAGCGACAGTGATTGCATTTGTTGCTTCTGCTCCAATAGTGAATCCCACACTTGGAATCTTCGCAGTTACATTTTCGATTACAGCCATTTCATTCCTTTCGTTAGGGTCGGGCGAGGCGCACCCGGTCAGTTCGCCCCGCCTTCACCTGATATTGAATTAGAGGCCTGTTATCTCTGTGAATGCTTCTTCACGGAACACTGCTAGAGCAGCCCGCATAGTCGCCTTGATTCGGAGAACGTCATCCAAGAACTCTGATGCGTGCGAGTCAGTAACCGTGATGGTTACACCACGACGCATGTACAGAGCCGAGAAGTTCGAGAAGTCTCCAACGAGTGCTTGTCCAGCTGTCTCCGCTGTGCTAACAGTTACAGGCAAGCCCCACACCAGAGGTGCAACGGCTACGGATGGTGGGCCGAACAGGAACGCACCGTCAGCAGTCTGCGACAATCGAATTGTCTGCCAGTCGGTTGGGTGCATCACGTAGTTGTCAGGGTCTGCGAAGCCAGTTACCTGAACCGCAGTTGCTCCCTTGTTCAAAGCTACAAGCGCAGAGTCTGTGCCCTTAGCCTGAGCGTTGATGCTCGTGCGGTCGTGGAATCCTGAGATGTTTGGCGCAGTGCCGTTACCGACCATGACCTGAAGGTCGAGTCGCTGTGCAAGCATGTTGCCCATCTGCTGATCGAGAATCGCACGAAGTCCGGCGACATCTTCCAACTGCTCAACAGTTACAGGAAGCGTCTGTCCGATCTTGCGTACTTCACTCGAGGTCTCGGTGAACACGATAGCGGCCTCAGCGAGTGCGGCGTTCTCTGCGGCTTCAGCACCGTTGTTAGTTCGGGTGCTTTGCAGCATGTAGAGAATCGTAGACATCGAAGTCGGGAACGTCGGGAGGATATTGATAACCCGTGGAGCCGGTCGAGTTGGAATCTCAACGAAGCCAGGAATACGCATATCTTCCGGTGCCCAACCTGCGGCGGTTGTCATGTCGGTTTTCATAATCATCGACTCGATCATCTTGACCGGAAGATCGATGTTAGTGTCGCCACGGTTGTTCAGTCCGTAGATCGAACCCTCAGCCTTAGCAATCAGTGACCGAACGACTGCCTCACCAACGGACTGCCCTTTGTAAGCGGCGATGTCTGATGATGTGTAGCCCTTTAGTCCGAGATCATCGTTGAACTCTTTCGACTCAGGCTTAGAACCTGGGTGCTTGAATCCTGACTCAACAGCCTTTAGAGCTGCTTCGTTTTCGATGGAGGACTTCTCGCTTCGGTTGAGCGATGTTACTTCGTTCTGAAGTTCGTCGATCTCGTCCCATTTCTGGTTTACGAATTCGGCGTACTGTGTGCCACTGTCGAACTTGCGCCCTGCGAGTTTCTCAACTCCGTCAGCATTGAAGTCGAGGTCTTTGCCTGCGAGTTCAACAAGTTTCCCAGCATTAACGCGAGCAGCCTTTAGAGCCTCACGCTTCTGTGATAGTGCTGTCATTATTTTTGCTCTCCTAGAGCGAGTGAGTCGGAAGCCCGTTGGCGCGCTTGTATCTTCAACAGCAGTAGAGCGTTGTCGCTCTTACTGTCGTGTTGAGCTGATAAGCCCGTTGTGAGATTCTCGACTTCTTGTAAGTCTTTGAATAATCGTTGCAGTGCTTGCGTGGCATCGACACCAAGAGTCTTGCCTTCATCGAACCGGAGCCGGGATACTTCCTTAGCTCGGTCGATTGCTTCACGCACTGTCTTGCTCGCCTGATCGATTTGATCTTTCAGGGTAGTTTTGATCCCCGTTACACCAGTGCGTCCTGGGCCTGCTGCGCCACGTAGGACGAAACTAGCCTCGAACATGTCAGTGCCGGAAATCTCTCGATAGGTCTTGCCATCCTTAGCAACATCGTTCGCTTCCGTTATTTGGAATCCCCACGATAGTTCTTGCATCCCTGCCGTGGCTTTCACTGTTGCGTGAGCGTCACGTCCTGCTGTGCTGTCAATAAATTGACCACGTACAACGGCATGTTTGTCAGTCGTAGAAACAACGCCAGTAGCTATCGGCATCGAATGGGAATCATGACCCCATAGGAGCGGTATCTTCTGGCCTTCGGTGATCGCTGATCGTTTTACAATGTCACCGTCTAGGTCAACAACGTCGAACGTAGAGAACACCGCCTCGAACTCACCGATGTCGCCATCTTTTAGAGTGAGGGGAGCGGATAACGTTTTTAGCAATGTGGCCTCCACCAACTCTGAGCACTTGTTGGGAGGCTACGTGGGACGGTATCAAGAACCGCCTACTTAATCAGAATGGTAACACACGCATTCTACGACTTGGAATACTCGCCACATCGAGGGCACTTGATAGACCACGGCGGCGCAACCAACTCAGCGAGCAGCTTGCGACATTTGGAGCAGCGTAGTTTGGCTGTGGCTGTGGTCAAATCAAATCCTCTGCAATCCATTGTTGTTGTTGATCGCCTTGCCACTGTGCCAACTCAGCCGATGTATCAGGTACTTCAACGTCGGTGACAGGCATGAACGTCCTGCGACAGTTCGGATGACTGAGCGGTTGTGCTTCTGCTTGGCGTAACGTCCTGATCGTGCCGTTCGCATTGTCGCCGTCATCGTGCGAAGTCCAGCCACAGCCGGGGCCGTCGAACACCTCAACAGCCTTAACGCCTGCCTCACGGTATCGGTCGGTTGCGGCTGCCTGATCTGCTAGTGCTAACTCAGTGCGTGCGATAACCCTGCCTCGTGCTGGCGAGTCGAGCACCTTCCCGATCTCGGAGCCGATCTGTGCGTCGGTCTGTCGTGACGTAACCCCGCGCTCGATCACGCCTCGAACTCTGTCACGCGTAACGTCGTTTATATTCTTGGCGCGCTTCAATAGGTCTTTACGTGCCTGGCTCGATAGGACGGAGGACACCTCAACGTCTACCAATGGAGCGACTGTGCCTGATGTGAACTCCCACTGTGCAGTCTCGTAGCGCAGCATCATGTCGTTCAATGCTTTGATATCTGATGCAGGGATGAGCCTACGAGCGTCGGACGTACCAGCGACAAAGCGACCGCCTGCCGTTGATCCCTGCCTGCGGAACACCTTCACGATATCGTCAGCGAAGCCCGGCTCGAGTGCGTCCTGTGCGCCGTTACGTGCGGCGTTGATTCGGGCTGCTACCTTACGAGGGACACGCTTTGCCATTGGCTATCTTGATTCTAGTTCAGTGATCCGCGTTTCAAGCCGTATGATTAGTTTGAGGAAGCGAGATTCCATCGTGTTGAACTCATCAAATACAGCCGATTCTAGTTCGTCAACATCGTCGTGCAGGTCAGCGAGGTTTTTAGCGAAACGACTGATGCCTCTTCGCTCATTCGCTCTCTTGTGGCGTTCGTCGTTAAGTAGATTCTCAACAGCAGCAACACGCTCGGAGAGTGAAACGGTTGTGTTCATGTAATCGTTGATCGTTCGGTTCGTTGCGTGAATGTCTACCTGTTCCGTTGCCATCGTACCCTCCGGGTGCTTATCGTTCGTCTGCCGCTATTGCGACACGTTCGATCTGCTGCATGAACTCAGGGTAGTCGGGCGATTCTTTCACGCCGTCGCTACCTGCTGGCAATGCTGCCTGATCTGCTTCGATTCGTGCCGGTGGCTTTACGTCCTCACCAGACCGAACCATCTCAGATGTTAGCGTGTTCCTCAGATAACCGTCCTGAGTCTCGTCCACTGGATAGCCCAACTGAGCCTGAGCCTGTGAAACTTTGATAATGCCTGCCTTGACCTGTGCGATCACTCGGTCAGACTTCTGTGTCTCATCGTCCTGAAGCGTGCGAACCTTACGCAAGTCGAACGCTGCCACCTGCTCGCTGTTGAAATCGTCTAGCAGTTGATCGTCTATCTGTTCAGCGATCATCGTGCCTAGAGGGATCAGAAGATTCTCCCAAGCCTGTTCGCGCATTTCCTTCATGGTTGCGCCGACCTTCGTATTCTCTAAGCCAGTACCCAAGCCAAGCACCGCAGGCTGAATGCCAAGCACCGCACAGATACGCTCTTCAGGGAGTTGCCTGATGCGTCCGAGGTCGAGCTTGTCGGGATCGATACCAACCGGCGTGACCTTCATGGCTCCCGATGCAACCATCAGACCGCCTTGCCTGTCGCCACCGAAGGATTGATTCCACCTGCTCTTCGCTTCGTCCCTCGTCTGCTGGTCGAACGTAACGCCCTTCTCAGGGGTCATCATCATTCCCGGCACTGCCGAGTTACGCATTAGAGTCGCTGTGAAGTTCGCCGCCTGATCGTCTGTCGCCATCTCTCTGATGACAGAACCTAGCGGGCCGAGTCCTAAACGCTGATCGTCTGGGTCGAGTCCGTACTTAATATGAACGACATCTTCAGGAAGGAGCAACATAGGCTCACCGCTCGGAACGTACTCGTAGCCAAGCAGGAAATCGCTGGATGCTTCAGTGTGTGAGATAGGTGTGATGAGTGCTTTCGGAACCCACCAGAGATGTTTGATCGTACCGGCTGCGTCACGTTCTTTCACCCAATAGGCGTTACCGCTCACCATGAATTCGAGCATCGTGCTGAACCAAAGCAATGAGCCAGGATAGTGCGGGTTGGGTCGGCGTATCAACTGAGTGATCGGATTGCCAGTATCGACAGACAGTTCGCCGTTCTCGTCCTCATTCCACACAGCCAACGGAGCCTCAGGGAAGTTACGTGCTACCCAGAACACCGCAGCTGCTACCGCGCTGTTCAGCATCGGAATTACGTCTTTAGCGTAGTCGTACTTTGTACCCGGCAGGAACTCCCAGCCCTTGTTCCCTGTGCCTTGATGGATGAATCCTGCGACAGCGCGCCGCATCGTGTCGAGTCCGAAATGCATTATGAAAACCTTACCGCTTCGCCTTCTAGTAAATCTGAGCACGCCCAGACGAGCGCGTCTAAACGATCAGGACTGTCGGGTGAATCCTGCGTCCAGCTGGTCATTTGATCTTCAAGTTCTGGGAACATCCCGACATGATGGACGAGTCCACGTTCGTAAAGTGCTGAGATAGGTTCAGCGCGAATCGCTTTGCCGCGTGACGCTGTGACCCCAGTATACGCTAGGTGTGCGCCGCCTTCGATATTCCTGATTGTAGCCTCCACCATATCGCCGCCGTAGTTCTTCTCGCCGACTACTCGATCAGCCTGCAACTCGTGGTACACCTTGACCACTTCAAGACCCCATTGATTAGGCGTGCCATGAAGCGAGCGATCCCGCAGAATATAGAAATGCCCATCGTCGCCCTTCGCAGCTGCAACGATACCGATCTCGTCACCACCGCCGGACGGGTCAACGCCGACAGGGATGCGTATGAGCTTCACGCCTTCAGGCACAGCGGGTACTCGATACTGGTCGATCAGATCGTGCGTCCAGAGTGCGCCTTCTACGTCCTCAAGAATTAGCCCTTCAGCTTCTTGCCTGCCTCGCCTTGTTCCTCGGAGTGGCTCGATGACGCTGGCGTACCACACTGGATGCAGGTTGCTTTTGTTCTCGTCTGAGTGTCCGCCTGTGACAAGCGTTAGAGGGTCTGCAACTAGATCACGCATGAACTTCGTCGGTCTGGGCGTAGTCGTTGCGATGACACGCGGACGAACACCGATACGCAAACCCTCGAGCATGTTCTGCCACGCCTCTTGAAATCCGTTGACCTGCCGGAACGATGCCAACTCGTCAACGCCTACCAGGTCATGCTGAGGCCCGCGGAGTTGGTCGGGTTCTGCTGCTGTGTACGTGGTCGCCTTTGCGCCGTTAGGCCAGATGAGTTCTCTGTTAGACGGTGTGTACTCAGGCATAAAGTCAGGCGGTGAGAGTTTCAATATCCCT
>ERZ890953.1119-NODE-1119-length-13927-cov-5.451918_pt1 | contig 13927 bp, 11 predicted proteins | sample MGYA00521264_ERZ890953 | MGnify/ENA primary metagenome ERZ890953 (study PRJEB32303, sample SAMEA104408629) | aquatic metagenome | biome: Brackish water; feature: Chemocline; material: water | place: Baltic Sea | collected 2014-10-26T21:54:00 | depth 200 m ... | reverse complement strand
GGATTGGAGGCTGCCAAACAACATGAAGAGGCGTATTTCAAAGTGGTAGAGAGCATCAATTTGCGCGTATTTTTGGATGGCACTTGGAAGGATTACACCGCGCAGCCGCAACTTTGCCATATGCAAGCTTTGCGTCAAGTGTTGAGCCCGCTTGGTGTGTACAACTGCCCCGCACATCGTGGCGTGGAGAAAGGCCGCGTGGGCAAGCTGGATGCGTGGGCGTCCACCAACGATGCTGCTCATCAGCAACTCCCCGCAGCCGTTGCCGGCACCACCAAACTGCTGCGTGAATTCAATGCGAGCGTGGAATGTAAGCAGGTGACTTGCCTCTACAACCCGGTGAATCATTACCTGGAACAGCTGGTGGCGTCGGCAGAACCTTTACAAGACCTGCTGCGCGGCGGCGAAGACTGCGGAGACTGTTTCCTTTGAGCCGCCCCGAGCAGTTACGCCAGGAATACGAATCGACGGCGCGGGCTGCTCATTATCGCGACGACCGCTGGACTCGTTCCGCGCGCGCACGTCGCACCCATGCCAAAGAGTTGGCGTTGGTGGATGGTTTGGTGCAGCGGTGCCGGCAAATACAGCAGTCACCGCGTTTGGATTGGGCGCTTGATTTACCCTGTGGCACCGGGCGTTTTCGCTCGGTGTTAGAAAGCCATTGCACGCAACTGCTCAGTGTGGATGCGGCGTTCGAGATGTTGACGGCCGCGCCCTGCACTTGCCAACTCCAAGCTTCGGCGCACGCGCTGCCTTTGGTCAACAACGCCGCCGATTTGATTTTGTGCTCGCGTTTGTTGCATCATTTTGAAACCAGCGACGAGCGCCAGGCCGTGCTCGGAGAATTGGCGCGCGTTTCCAAACGCTGGGTAGTCTTAAGCTATTTTGATCAGGCATGCTTCCAAGCTTGGCGTAATCGTCTGCGCGGCAAGTTCCGCGGACGCTTTCCGATTGCTGCCGCACAGTTTGCGCGTGAAATCCAAGCAGCAGGTTTTGAAGAACGCGCGCGCCACTACATTTGCCGCGGGTTTAGCGAACAAGTGTGGGTGCTGCTGGAGTTCGCGGCGTGAGTTGCAACTGCGCGTTTCCAGAAACCTGGCGTGTGCTCGCTATTTTGGCGCACAGCCGCACGGTTGGTGTGGAGAAACTCTGCGATGCGGATGGCCTGGAAGTGGTACGCAAGAGTTATCGCTTTCCCACGGCCAAAGATCGTCGGCGGGGGATGTTGCGCGGCACTTTCTTCGGGCCAGCGAAGGCCGTCCGCGAACTCCACAATCTTGAGTATCTAAAGTTGGCCGGCGTGCCGGTAGTCGAAGGCCTCCGCGCATGTGTGCTGCGCAATACGTGTGGTTTTGTGGTGGAATGCCATTTGTTGACCAAAGCCAGCGCTGGCAGCAATCTCCAGCAAATGCTCCAACGCGGAGAAATGCCTGCGCCAAAAATCTGGGGCGCATTCGGCCAAAGTATTTCACGTATGCATCAAGTCAACTTTTGGCATCGCGGTCTGGCGCCGCGCAATGTGCTGGTGGAAACCACTGCGCCCTTCCATCGCTGGCTGGATCCGGCAAAAAGTAAAATTTTCAGCCGCAACATTACCTCTGCTGCGCGCGCCGACGACCTCCTACGTTTTTGGAACCCCTTGCACAAAGTGGTGCCAGCCGCTCACAAAGCGGCATTTGAACTAGCGTATGGTCAAGATGGGGTGAGCGATCCAGCGAATTTGTGGCCGGCAATTCCCAAAGCAAAACGCGCCTCGACTGCGCGGGTGTTGCACAGAGATGAGACGCGTTATGAAGAATCTTAATCTTAAAGATTGAGTTTCTGGAGCTCGGCGGCGAGCGCTGGCAGCACTTCGAGTGCATCGCCAACAATGCCGTATGTAGCATGCTTGAAGATCGGTGCATCGGCATCTTTGTTGATCGCAACGATGACCTTCGAGCAATTCATACCCGCTAGGTGCTGGATGGCGCCACTGATGCCGGCAGCAATGTACAGCTCGGGCGCCACGGTCTTACCGGTTTGGCCAACTTGTTCGCTGTGGGGGCGCCAACCGGAATCGACGACCGCGCGCGATGCACCCAGGGCGCAGCCAGGGATGGCGTCGGCAACGGCTTCGAGTAGATTCCAGTTTGCGGCATCACCCATGCCGCGCCCGCCGGAAATCACGCGGGTGGCCTCGGAGACATCCGGACGTCCGCCGCTTTGGGCGTTGATGGCGGTCACTCTGCTGAGACCGGCTTCGGCTACGACTTCTTGTACTTCGGCATTGGCCTCACGACCGGCCGCAGCGAAGAAGTTTGCGCGCAGGCTGGCTACTGCGACCGGGCCGTTGATTTTCACCGTGGTGAAAGCTTTGCCGCCAAGAATCGGGCGGGTGAAAGTCATGGCGGCAGCATCGAGTGCAGTGCAATCGGCAGCAAAACCAGTTTCCAACAGTGCGGCGATGCGGCCAGTGAGATCACGCCCACGCACCGTTGCAGCCAGCAGCACCACGCTGGCTTGATGCTCTTTGGCAACCCGCGCGACGGTGGCGGCAGCACCCTCGGCACTGTGCCCAGAGGTCTTGGCCATCAGCACCAAATCGGCACCAGCGGCACCCAATACGCCCGCATCGAGCTCACACGTTTCCGTGGCCAACGCCAGCACGCTAGCGCCAGAAACTTCAGCAATCAAACGCGCGGCGCCGACAGCTTCCAAGCTGGCACTACGCAAAGAGCCATCACGGCTTTCCAAAACGACGAGGATGTTCGACATGTTTCTGAGTTCCTACAGGACTTTGGATTCGTTGCGCAAGGCGGCAACCAGTTCGGGGACCGCAGCAGCGCCTTCGCCGAGAATGCGGCCGGCGGGACGTGCGGGAGGCATGTTCATGGCAACCACTTCCACGGCGGCGGTACCCAAGTCGACGTCGATCACTTCCATCGGCTTTTTCTTCGCAGCCATGATGCCGCGCAAGCTGGCGAAGCGGGGCGTGTTCAAACCTTTCTGGCAGGTAATCGCACACGGGAGGCTGGCTTCGATGGTTTCACGTGCACCTTCGACTTCGCGTTCGGCAATCACTTTGCCATCTGCCACGCTGAGTTTCACCACTTCGGTAATGCACGGCACACCGAGCAGCGTAGCAACGGCGGGGCCGACGCCATGTTGATCACGGTCTACGGCCTGCTTGCCGAACAAGAGCAAATCAAACTCGCGCCCCTTCACCGCTGCGGCAAGTGCCCGCGCAGTGGTGGCGCCATCGGCGGCAGGAGCGAGTGGCGAGGCCAGCAAAACCGCGGCGTCGGCGCCCATTGCCAACACCGTGCGCAGTTCTTTTTGCGCTTCACCAGCACCCAAGCTGATTGCGGTGACGGAGCCCTCACCGGCGGCTTCTTTGATGGCGAGAGCTTCCTCGACGGCGTATTCGTCGTAGGGATTGAGCACAAACTCGACCCCTTCCGGGTTGAGCTGGTTTTCCGTGATGACCACATTTGCGGTGGTTGACGGAACGCGTTTTACAAACGTAATGATGTTCAAAAGGGCCTCCAATGGCTGATTTTCGGCGATATTGTACCGAGGTTGGAGCAGCAATGGAGCTAAATCCGACGAATCAGTAGATTAATGCACAGATTAGGGAGTAATCGTCAAAGCGACGGCTTCACTACTCAACGTTGGCGCCAACAAGGAACTGCCGGCAATGGCGGCAAAATAGAGGTTCTGCCCTGCGTAGGGGCTTAACACCAATGCGGGGAAAACTAAGTTGCAGATACCGTTGCCGTCACCATCCAGTACACCATCACCGTTGGCAACAAAGCCCGGGAAACTGCCCAAGGAAGTAAGGTTGAGCAGGAAATCCCAGCCGAGCGGTACTTCTAATCCATTGATGATAGAGGGACCTGTGCCGTGCGAGGAGGCCAGCAGGCGATAGGAAAAGCCACGCTGAATGCGATCGAAATCCATCAAGAAATCGACGGGCCCACCGGCGGCAGCAGAAACCGAGTCGTGCGTGGCGCTCAAGTATTTGCGTGAACCATAAATCGACGCCGAGCCTTGAAAAAGACTCAAAGATTCGGCGGAGCTGATGCCGATATCTGCATAACCGTCACCATCTAAATCGCCAAGGTTGGCTAGATGATGACCGAAGCCAAGGTGGAGGCCGGTACCGAATTTGTTCATCACCAAGCCGCTGGCGCCGGAATAGAGCACGGCCACTCCCGGAATGCCGTTGGTGTTGCGGTACGGTACGCCAATCAGGAAATCATCGCTAGCGTCGCCATTTTGATCCCCTAGGTTGACCAAGCTGGCGCCAAAGGTTTCGTTTGGATTGTTGCCAGTCAGGTTGTAAATCAGTGCGTGCGAAACGCTGGAATAGACCTCTACGATGCCAACGGAGAGGGATAAGCCTAGGCGCCCGTGGGGTGCACTGACCATCACGTCATCGCAGCCATCGCCATCTAAATCGCCAATTGAAGCCACGACTTTGCCAAATTCGTTGAGCGAATCCCAGCCATCAAAACGATGAAGGACGCTGCCATCGCGACTAGAGATGAGATAAGCCGCACCGATATCGTTGCCGCCGGGGCCATCGTAGCGGTTGGCACCAACAATCAAATCTTGGTGGCCGTCGTTATTTAAATCGCCAATGGAAGCAAGAGCAACGCCGAAGTTGGCGTTGGGATCGGGAGCCGCAAAGCTTCGGATCTTTTTTTGTTTGCCAGGGGAATAAACGTGCACCATGCCGCTGCCTTCGTTTGGTGCTCCCACGGCGAACTCTGGCAGACCATCGGCATCGAGATCATCCAGCAGCGCGAGTGCATTGCCAAAGAAACTAGAAGGCGTGCCGGTGTCCCAAAAAATCACACTGCCATCGCTTCCCGAGTAAACCCAGAAGGCTCCTTCAAAGGTATAACTGCCGATGCTGTACATCGGATCGCCGGCGATAAAATCCGCCGCACCATCGCCGTTGATATCGCCTAGAGTACACATGACCGTGCCCAGAGCACTGGTATGGGATGTGCCATCGATGCGGTAAATCGGTAGCCCGGTAGCTCCGGAATACATGGTGATGGAGCCTGGGGTGATGGCAGCGTTGAGAAAAGTGGATTCGCGTGCGCCGATCATAAAATCCGCTACACCATCCCAATCCACATCGCCGGCTGCAGCGATGCCGTCGCCATATTTCTGGAAAGAATGCTGGCCTTCATAGCTGTACAAATCCACCCATGAGCTGGCGGATTGACCAAGCAAGGGGGGGGTGAACAGCACCACTACCAAGCCTGCTTTAAGAGCGCTCATTTTCCAGGGGGTGTCGGAGGTTCAGGAGAAACGGGGGGTACTCTTTTCTAACCTAATTCGAAGCGTTTGCCAAGGTAGACCTTGCGAACTTGCTCATCGTTGACTAAAGCCGTTGCTGAGCCCTCTGCAAGCACTTTGCCCTGCGCCAAAATGTAGGCGCGATCGGTGATATGCAGCGTTTCGCGGACATTGTGGTCGGTCAGCAAAATGGCGATGCCTTTGTCTTTTAACTTGGCGAGGATGCTTTGGATTTCTTCCACCGCGATGGGATCCACGCCACTAAATGGCTCATCGAGCAAAATCAGGTTGGGGCGGCTGGCCAGGGCGCGGGCGATTTCTAGCCGACGTCGTTCGCCGCCGGAAAGGACCTCGCCGCGGCTTTGGCGCAGATGGCTGAGGCCGAATTCCTCCAACAGCTCGTTGCAGCGGTTACGCCGTTCGGTTGCCGGGCCACCCAGGATTTCCAGTACCGCCAACAAATTATCCTCGACCGACAGCTTCCGAAACACCGAGGGTTCCTGGGCCAAGTAGCCTAGCCCGAGGCGCGCACGTTTGTAAATCGGTAGGCGTGTGACATTCTGGCCGTTGAAATGAATCGAACCTTGATCGGGCTTGATCATCCCCATACACATGCGGAAGGTGGTGGTTTTCCCGGCGCCATTGGGGCCAAGTAGGCCGACAATTTCACCCGCTCCAACATGCAAAGCCACTTGGTCGACGACCTTGCGGCTTTTGTAGGACTTACACAGTCCCGCGGTGGTGAGGAGTTCCGTCATGCTGCAAGCAGTGGCAGGGTTAGTGAACCCAGCCGATGCGTGTGACTGGAGCGAACGGCGGGACCGGCAGAAACACCGCTAGGGCGCGACCGAGTAAATAGTTGCGTGGCACCAACGGCGCGGCTTGCAGAATGCGCGATACGCCTTGCAATTCTTCATCGGTGAAGGTGTGGAGTCCGCCGAACTCATCGCGGAAAGTCATGATGTTGCGCTCCGCGTTGTGGCGCGGGTTGTTGAACTTTTCATCTGCTCCGCCATCCATGCGGTCTCCGCGTAAGGTGGTCAAGCCACGCAGCGGCGGGTCAAATGTTAGGATCTCAGAAGTCCAATCCCTAGAATCCAGGGAATTCTGGGTATTGTCACCCATCATGAAGTAGTTGCCCTCTGGAATATCAAAAAGCGGAGTGCTGTGATTGAGGGGTGCTAAATAATGCACATCACGCCACACGCGTACCGGGCTAAGACCCCAACCTTTGGCAGCGCTAAAAAAACTAATGCTGTTGGCGGTTTCGCGCCCGCTTTCGAGATCCATCGCGCGGTAGACCACTTCGTGATCATTGACGGCCAGGCGCAGGGTGTGATCCCAGAACGCAACATCGAACTTGGTGGCGCGGCCCAAATCAGGAATGACTCCCTCAAATAGCTCTCCATCGGGCATTTCAAGCCGGTAGCTGCCGTCTGCAGCGGCTTCCAGATTGACCGGATAAGGGCCCATCATAAACTCCGCGTGAAAGGGGCCGGTAGCTTCGTTGGCTTCGAGCTCGAAGGCGATCCGCAAATCAGAAACGCGCTTGGAGGAACGAGATTGTGGGTTGGGCATGCGGAAGAAAATCTCATCCGGATAACCATGCAAATATTGATCGCGAATGCTGACGGCATATTGCAGTGTGGCTTGGCCGTTAAACCGGATAGTGCCATCTGGCTCATGATCAAACGCGCCGGTGCGGTTCCAGTTTGCCCACTTGGTGGGATCATCGCCAACTCCGGGCACCACTCTTTTCCACATGGGTTCTTGTACATTCCACGGCTTGCGCACGATCTGAAATTCATCGTTGCTGCCCAGTGGGCGCGTGTAGATATCCCCAGCAGTGATTTGCAGCTGCTCACCGGGCATTCCCACCAGGCGCTTGACGTAGTTGTTGTGGGTGAGCAAGGGGTAACGGAACACCACCACTTCCCAGCGCTTGGGATCGCGGAAGTAGTAGCTGATTTTGTCGACCAAAACCCGGTCATGCAGGCCGCCGTCGGTCATTTTGGTGGCGGGGTCGATGAGGTGCGTGCCCATCAAAGTGGGCTGCATGGAACCGGTTGGAATCTCGTAGGCTTCCACGGCGAAGACCTTGAGGCCCATTGCCATTACGATTGCAAACACCACGACCTCGATATTCTCGCGGAAAGGGTGCGCCGATTTATCCTTCTTCTCCTTGGCCATGAACCGAAGATTCTATCAGCTCGGTGCTTGCTACTGCGGGTTCTGCACGGCTAGGCGTAACTCTTCGAGGCTCAGCGGCAGGCGCACCGGTACGGTTTGGCCTTCCAGTTGTGGCGCCAGGAAACGCAGGTCAAAAGACACAGCACCCCAAAAATCGATGTGCAGCGCGTGTGGCCCCGGTGGAACGCCAATCAAGTGTGCGCGTCCGCGGTCTTTGGTAGTGAGCAGCAGTACCTCGGTGGGCAAGCCAAAGTCTTGAAGAAACACTTTGCTGGTGCCGCTGATGCCAGGAAAAGTGAGCGTGCAAGCTGGGACGGGCAGACCATCACGGTCGAGCACCTGGAGCGTGAAGGGGCGTAGCAGCGGCTCCATCAGGATTTCATGCTCATGCTCGCCGGCTGGATAATAGCGTTCCGGGATGGAACGAGGTGCATAACCGGGGGCGGTCACTGCCAAGGCGTGCGCGCCGCTACGCAACGCAGTGTGGAAGCGCCCGGTGACGTCGGACTTGGTTTCGCGGCTGGCGTTAGCATCGTGGACATCCCACAGAGAAATCGTTGCTTGGCTGATGGTCTCGCCAGTTACTTGATCCAAAATCACTCCATGGTGGACAGCGATGGAAGACTGAGGTTGTTGATAATCGGGGAACTCTAGCGCGAAAGTTTGCCCGGGCTCGCCGATTTGGATAGTGAGGTTGCCGTGCGCGCGGAGGGTGGTTTGTGCCGAGCCATCCACATTCCATGTGCCGGTTGCCACTGGTGCCAGCACAGCATATTCCACACTACCCGCTGGCATTCTAGGTAAGGTTAACGGCTTGGTCGTAAGGTTGAGAATGCGGTTTTGCGCGAGGCCCCACCAGGCCGCTTGGTCGCTGGCGGAAGTTGCAACTTTGGGGAACCAGTGGATGGCGCGCAAACGAAAATGTGCGCGATCCAAGTCGTGGCTTTGGGAAGTAAAACGAACGCTGGTTGCGAGTCCAGCAGCGACGACGAGCTCGCGTTTTTCTTGACTCAGCGAGGCCTCGAGTTGCCATTGCGTGGCGATAAAGTGACTGTAGCGTTCATCCGCAATGGCACTTACAGAGAACGTCATGCCCATTTTGAGGGCGGGGAATTCGAAAGATCCATCTTTGCGCGCCAACGCACTAAAATCGATTTCCGAGCCGTCGGCGTTGGTGGCGTGCAGATACAAATCGGCATACTTGGCGGGGCTGCCGTTGGCCACAACCAAACGCCCTTGAATGGCTCCGATGCGCTCCACAATTTGATATTCCAAGTGCCCAGAGCCAGTGCGGAAGTCGATTGTGGGTAACTCTTTACGCGTGCTGAAACTGCGTGGCGGGAAGACATGCAAACGCCAGCTGCCGTCGGGCAAAGCGAGTGCCGCTTGGCCGCGGCTATCGGTGAGAAACCAGATGTCGTCGTAGGGCCAGCCGTTGCCGCGGCCGACGTTTGGCGATGGAGCGGGCGTGCTTTGTGTCGAGCCGGTTGCTACGGGACTGGCCGCCAAAAACTGAAGCATTTCGCGCGGTTGTGGCGGGGCAATTTTTTCACTGGAAGGCGTGGTGATGAGGCGCGCTTCATTGAACTGCAGCGGTTCCATGTATCCATACAAACCGCTGGCCGCTTGTCCATTGCCGTCGTGTACGGTGAGGAGCGTGACCTCCACCGGCATCACTTGCAACGTGCCAAAATCCCAGCGTTTGGGATTTTCAAACGTGGGTTCTTCATAGAAGGAAAGAATGCCGTTGCCATCGTTTTGTTGTTGCAAGGCCGGTTCGATCATCAGCCACTTGCGTGGCTCGACTGCGGCGGTCCAAAGGCCCAGGCTGAGTTGATCGAATTGGAATATTCCATTTGGATCGGTCATGGCTGTGACTAGCCCGGGTTGCCAATCCATCAAGCCGAAGCCCAGGCCGAAACTCTCGGCGTGGACCACCGCTCCCGCGACCGGTTGGCCGTCCAAATCGATGACTTTCCCGGCCGCGGAAAACGCTGGCCCCAGATGCAACAACACGTCAAAAGATTCGCCGCGTTCCAGCTCGGCATGCTCCTCATGGGAAGTGACGGCGTAATGCGACTCCAGCGGCGGCAGACAAAAAACGCGGTTGAGATGCATCTGCGTTGGAAAGAAAAACTCCGCGACTCCGTCGGCATTAGTGAACGCGGTGTAGCGCGTGATTTCATTGGTGCGCGCTAAGGAAGTGGTGGCAACCACCGGCCAACCCTCACAATGGCGAGGAGGGGAGCCGCGTTGATCTTCCACGGTAGTCAGAGCAACCCGCAGATGGACCTCGTGTCCAGTGGCGGCGAACTCGCGGTTGAGGCTTAGGGGAGCCACATCCGCGCCCTCCACCTCCACGGCGGCAACAGCCGCTGCCCCCTCGAGCTCCGCAGTGACGGCGCTGCTACTTTCTGTGGGTTCACCGGGTGCTACGAAATTAGGCGACTCAGTTTCGCGGGTCACCAGCCAAATCATCGCCGCCAAAGCCAGCAACAATGGCAAGGCTAGAGTTCTGGCGCGCAAAAACGTCGGCTTCATCAGGGTTAGATTAGCAGCTGGAGGGGTTTGGTTGACGGCAACCCTCTCCACTTTCCCCCGCGGGCGCTGCGCCTAATCTTCAGTGGACAGCACCGCCAAGAAGGCCTTTTGCGGCACTTCGACGTTGCCAATACTCTTCATGCGCTTCTTGCCTTCCTTCTGTTTGGAAAGCAGTTTACGCTTTCGCGTGATGTCGCCGCCGTAACACTTGGCAGTCACATTTTTCGATAACGCGCGAATATTTTCTCGCGCCATGATCTTGCCGCCGACGGCCGCCTGCAGAGCAACTTCAAACTGGTGCCGCGGAATCTCTTTGCTCAAAACTTTGAGCACCGCGCGGCCCCGCCGCTGACAAACATCGGTGTGGCAAATCACCGAAAGCGCATCGGCTTCTTCCCCGGAAACCAAAATGCGCAGCTTCACCAATCGCGCGGCCACAAAGCGTGGCGCATCGAAGTTCATCGTGCCGTAACCTTTGGTACCAGACTTCAACTTGTCGTAGAAATCATAAATGATTTCCGCGAGCGGCAAATCCCAAGTAATCATTACGCGGTTGGCCGAAAGATGTTCCTGGCGTAGAAACTTGCCGCGCCGCTCGGAGCACAAACTCATCAACGCGCCAATGTTTTCCGCTGGAATGATGATGTGGGTGACCACCATCGGCTCCAAAATCTCGCTGAACATAGTGGGATCCGGCAAAGAGCCAGGGGAGTGAATATCCTTATAAGTGCCGTCGTTGAGCTTGATCTGGTAAGGCACCGAAGGCGCCGTCTGCACCACATCCACCCCGGATTCGCGTTCCAGCCGCTCCTGCACGATTTCCATGTGCAGCAATCCAAGGAATCCACAACGAAAACCAAAACCCAGAGCATCGGAACTTTCCGGCTCGAAAATAATCGAACTATCGTTCAACTTGAGCTGCAAGAGTGCAGCGCGCAGGTTCTCGAAATCGCCGGAACTCACCGGATAAATACCACACCACACCATCGGCTTGGGTTCGCAATAACCGGTCAGAGCTGCGGCCCGCTGACCCTTCGCAACAGTCATCGTATCGCCAACGTTGACGTCTTCCAGTTTGCGAATGTTGGAGATGAAATAACCCACCTCGCCAACCGACAAACTTTGGTGCGGCACAGCTTGCGGCATAAACTTACCGATTTCAACCGCTTCATAATCGGCCTCTGCGCCGAGCATGCGCGTGACATCGCCCTTGCGCAAGGTGCCGTTCATGATCCGCAAGTAAACCACAATGCCACGGTACTCGTCGTACTTGGCGTCAAAAACTAAGGCCTGCAAAGGTGCGGTGGGATCGCCCACTGGAGCCGGGATGCGCTCGACAATGGCGGCAATAATCTCTTCCACTCCTTTGCCCGTCTTCGCCGAGCAATACAAAGCCGATTCGCGCTCCAACAACAATGTGTTTTCCAGCTCCTCAACAATTTCTTCGGGGCGCGCGTGCGGTAGATCGATTTTATTGAACACCGGCAAGATGGTCATATTGAGATCCATCGCCAGGCCAGCATTGGCCACCGTCTGCGCTTGAATCCCTTGCGCGGCATCAATCAGCAGCAACGCACCTTCACAGGCTTGCAACGATTTCTCCACCTCATAGGCAAAATCCACGTGGCCCGGGGTATCAATCAAGTTGAGCAAATACTCCACGCCATTGACCTTGTGCGTCAGCGAAACAGCAGCCGCCTTAATGGTGATGCCACGCTCGCGCTCCAAATCCATCGAATCAAGCTGCTGCTCCCTACGATCGCGCGCATTGACCGCCCCAGTAATTTCCAGGAAACGGTCGGCAAGCGTGGACTTGCCGTGGTCGATGTGGGCGATAATCGAGAAGTTCCGGATACGTTCCGGAGGGAAGGATTTGCTCATGCTGACGTGCTGGACTGCGTGCTGGACTTGCCGAGGGGCTGCGTGATTTGGCGGCGTGCGGGGCTTGGCGCTGGACTGCGTTATTTGGCGGCTTGCGGGGCGTGGGGGGCTCTTTCGCGGCTACCAATTCCAGTTTGCTGGATAGGGGCCGCGGAGGCCGACGGACCGCACATCATAAGGCATTCAGCAATACCGCGCGCAGCTTGCGGATGGCCTCCCCCCGGTGACTTACGAGCGCTTTTTCATCCCCACTTAACCGAGCAAAGGTGGTGCCCGAGGGCTCGTGCCAAAAAAGCGGGTCATAGCCAAATCCCAACGTGCCGTCGGCCTCCTCGAGCAAACGTCCACGCACCGAACCTTCCACGCCAAACAAAACTTCACTTTGGCCGTCCACCGTGCGTGCCACCACAAGCGCACAATGAAATGCGCCCCCGCGTTTTTCCGCCGGCACGCCCTCCAACTCCCGCAGTAAGCGGCGATTATTCGCGCCGTCCACGCTGTTGCCGGTCCCCGCCGCCGCTCCCGCCGCTCCCGCCGCTCCCGCTGCCGCTGCGAATGTCCCATCCAACTGCGCAAAACGTGCCGAAAAAACACCAGGCGCTCCATTCAGCGCATCAACGCACAAGCCCGAATCATCGGCCAACGCCCAAACATCCGCACCCAACAACTCAGCCGCCACCGCCGCCGCCGCCAACGCCTTCTTCCGCGCATTAGCCTCAAAAGTGGCGCCATCCTCGACGACGTCGGGCAAACCGCCCGGCAAATCGGCCGGCGACAAAATCTCAACCGGCAATTCCGCGCACAACGCCCGCAACTCCGCCAGCTTTTTCGCATTGCCAGACGCCAAAAGGATGCGCTGCTTCATGGGGGAGATTGTAGTGGCAGCTTTTCATGCAGAGGGGTCGCGGCGCGTTCAGGTTGTGAGTCGATTCAAACCCGCCCCGTCTACATGGCATGAATTGGAATGGCCCCCGAGCTTCTTGCTGCAATATTCCAGCGTTGCTGCAGGCCGTAGATGCACGGATTCGCACGCGGCACTTTAGCCCGCGCACCAACCAGGCTTATTGCCAGTGGGTTCACCGCTTTGTGAAATATCACGGCGGTCAAAATCCGAATTTGCTCAAAAAGCAGCACATTGAAGAATTTCTCTCCTATTTGGCGGTGGAGAAGAAGGTTGGGGCATCCACCCAAAATCAGGCGCTTGCGGCCCTGCTTTTTATGTACAAGGAAGTCTTTGGCAAAGATGTTCCCTGGCTTAATGCGGTGGTCCGCGCCAAACGGCCGAAAAACTTGCCGGTGGTGATGAGCCGCCAGGAAGTACAAGCCGTGCTCTCTGAGATGGAAGGCACCTCCCAGTTAATCGCCTCTGTTTTATATGGTTCAGGCTTGCGCCTCATGGAGGGTTGCTGCCTGCGCGTGAAAGACATTGATTTTTCGCGCCACGAGATTCACGTGCGGATGGGAAAAGGAGGGAAAGATCGAAAAACAATGTTGCCTCAACGCCTCGCCGGGCAGCTGGAGCAACACCTGCGGAATTGCAAACTTCAGCACAACATAGATAAGGCAAAAGGGGTTGGGTGGGGGGTGGTGGAGCTGCCCGGCGCTCTTGCCGAAAAAATCCCCTCGGCGCCTCGGGATTGGGCCTGGCAGTGGGTGTTTCCCGCCACTTCGGCCTATTTGCACGAACCCACACAAACCCGCCGACGCCATCATCTTCACGAGACCGTCGTGCAAAAAGAGGTCCGCCGCAGCGTGCGCGCCCTGAGCCTAGCAAAACGAGTGACCTGCCATACTTTCCGCCATTCTTTCGCCACGCATTTGCTGGAATCAGGTTCAGATATCCGAACCATCCAAGAACTTCTCGGCCATGCGGACGTCCGCACCACGATGATTTACACCCACGTCCTAAACCGCGGAGGCCTCGGCACCCTCAGCCCCCTCGACCGCCTCTGACGCACTACTCAGGTCCGCCCATCACCCCCCCCCCCCCCCCCCCCCCCCCCCCCCCCCCCCCCCCCCCCCC
>ERZ890953.1118-NODE-1118-length-13936-cov-5.731936_pt1 | contig 13936 bp, 12 predicted proteins | sample MGYA00521264_ERZ890953 | MGnify/ENA primary metagenome ERZ890953 (study PRJEB32303, sample SAMEA104408629) | aquatic metagenome | biome: Brackish water; feature: Chemocline; material: water | place: Baltic Sea | collected 2014-10-26T21:54:00 | depth 200 m ... | reverse complement strand
ATGCCTTTATCTCGCACATGATTGAAACACTGAAGCCAGAAAGTGGCCGCATGGGAGTTGTGGTGCCGCATGGGGTGTTATTCCGGGCGTCGACCGAGCGTAAAATACGTCAGCAATTAGTCGAAGAAAATTTGTTAGATACGGTGATTGGCTTACCAGCCAACCTTTTCTTTGGAACGAATATTCCTGCTACGATCTTAATCTTCAGAAAACAAAAGACAGATGATAATGTGCTCTTTATAGATGCTAGCCGTGAATTTAGGAAAGGCACAAACCAAAATGAACTAACAATCGATAACATTCAAAAAATAATTGAAACTTACAAAAACCGAAAAAACATCGATAAATATTCTTATCTGGCAACATTTAAAGAGATATTTGAGAATGACTTTAACCTCAATATTCCACGTTATGTAAACACCTTTGAAGAGGAGCAAGAAATTGACTTAATGGCAGTACGTGCTGAACGTGAAAAGCTGCAAGCGCAGCTCAAAGACCTGGAGATAGAAATGGCAGGTTATATTGAGGAGTTAGGTTATGATTCCTAGAGGTTGGAGTCTTTTAAAAGTAGCTGATTTTCTGGAGCGTGTATCCATACCTGTAATACTAAATGAGGGTGAGACTTATCGTGAGATTGGCATTAGATCACATGGCAAAGGAATTTTTCATAAAGAATTAACAGACGCTGTAAAAATTGGAAATAAGCGAGTTTTTGAAATAGTTAAGAATGCTTTTATTGTAAACATAGTGTTCGCTTGGGAACAGGCTGTAGCCAAAACAAGCAATAATGAAATAGGATTCATTGCATCTCATCGTTTCCCTCAATTTTTGCCTAAAAATAATTTGTGCAATATTGACTTTTTATTGTATTTTTTCAAAACACCAAAAGGAAAATATTTATTAGGCTTGGCTTCACCTGGAGGAGCTGGGCGAAATAAAACCCTTGGCCAGAAGGAATTTGAAAAACTCGAATTAGTTCTGCCTCCTATTATGGAGCAACACAAAATCACCAAAATCCTATCTACATGGGATAAAGAAATTAGAACCACCGAAGCCCTGATCGACAACAGTAAGCAGCAGAAAAAAGCCCTAATGCAACAACTACTCACAGGAAAAAAACGCTTTTCTGGGTTTAAAGGCGAGTGGGAAGAGGTGAAGTTATCATCGCTTGCTAGCCCTTTAAGCAAGAAAAGCTTCACTGATGGAGACTGGGTTGAGTCTCCATACATTTCCGATAGCGGGTGCAGGTTAATTCAAACGGGAAACATTGGGGTTGGGGTATTTAAAGACAAAAACAAAAAGTATATTTCAGAACAAAGCTTTATAGACTTAAAATGTACTGAAGTTCAGGTTGGCGACTTACTTATATGTCGTCTTGCTGAGCCAGCAGGAAGGGCTTGTGTCGTTCCAGAAATTAACGAAAAGAAAATGCTGACTTCGGTTGACGTAACAATTATGAAAGTTGATTCAACCAGAACAACATCCCATTTTTTGTCATTCATTTTCAGTCTAGATCATACTCTTTATACTGTCTCCTCACTGTGTGGAGGATCTACTCGTAGCCGTGTATCTCGTACAAACCTTGGCTCTATGAAAATTAAGTTACCATCGATCAAAGAACAGCATAAAATTTCCTCTGTACTCACCTGTGCCTATAAAGAAATAGAACTACTCGAACAACAACTCGCCGATTTAAAACAAGAGAAAAAAGCCTTAATGCAGCAGTTGCTAACAGGCAAGCGTCGCGTGAAAGTCGATGAAAGCGAGGCTGCATAATGGCTATTGATATTTCAAACCTCACTTTTGATGAGCGTGACGAATTTAGCCGAAAAGTGATCGCCGAAAAAGCAATTACCCTACTTTCTTCAGAAATTGACGTTTCACCATTGGTCATTGATGGTGGTTGGGGCACCGGTAAAACAGAGTTTTGTCACAAGCTCATAAACCCGATGAAACCAGCAGAGAGTCATCATTTAATTTATGTAGATGCCTTCCAGGCAGACCATGCCGATGAACCATTGCTGACAGTTTTAGCGGAAGTTATAAAAATATTACCCGAAGGTGATGAACGTGATGGTTTTATGCAAAAAGCACTGCCCACTATTAGGTATGGCCTTAAAGCTCTGGCTAAGGCTGGAGTGGGCCACCTACTGAGGCAAGATGCAGCTGATGTTGCAAATGACTTCGACAAAGAAATACAGAAAGCCGCAGACAAAGCCATTGATGCATCCGTTGAGTCAATGCTGAAAGATCATGTGAAGGCTAGTGAAAGTTTAAAATCTCTGCAATCAGCGTTACAGGAAATTGCCGCACAAATGCCAATTATACTATTCATCGATGAGCTTGATCGTTGCCGCCCAAACTTTGCTGTTAACATGTTGGAAATTATAAAACACACTTTTGATGTTGAAGGAGTGCAGTTTGTTTTAATAACTAATACACAACAGTTGAAAGCGTCTATTAATCATAGTTACGGACATACTGTTGATGCACAACGTTACCTGGATAAATTCTTAAAGTTTACTTTTGCCTTGCCTGACCAGTATATTATAAATGGTCATCAACATTACGAAGTATCGGTTATACATTATCAAAACTTAATTAGTCAAAGTCCTGTGCTTTCATCTACGAAGCTAGATCAAGATTCTGCTTTTTTATTCGTTAGTCATGTTATCAGAACTCAAAACTTATCATTACGAGAAATCGAAACGCTAATACGACATCTGGAAATATATCATACACTCACAGGAGGAAAGTCTTTCGCAGAAAACGTCATTTTTGGCTACAAACTATTAAGGTTAATGGGAGTGATGTTGTTTTGCTTTAAAGAAGAGCTGGGTGATTCCATAGTAAAGGGTAGAGCTGATGCAGCACAATTAGCAGCTTTCTTAGGTGAAAACAGTATCGTACCAATTGTTGAAAATGATTTAAACGCTGACCATCATCAAGTTGTCCTAACCATGTTGGGGCAAGAGTGTTTTTTGAACTCTGGTTTATTTACACCAGAGGAAGGTCATCATGAAGCCTTATGGACAAATTTAATCCGTGATTATTTCAATCGCGGCGGCTCTCCTCCACGTCAAGGTGATAAGTCGAGAATTGTAATTGGAGCTATTAAAGCTTTAAGCCTTAGCGCTAATTAATTTATGGAATATCAAATGACAAAGTCTATCGCCAATTTCAAGGAAGAATTTAGCGCTAAAATCCCCGCTTTAACACTTCTATCTAATCTAGGCTACTGCTTTATACCTCCAGGCGAATGCGAACAACTTCGTGGCAATCTAAATTTAGGGAATAAGTCGACTAGTCAGGTAATGCTGCTACCTATTATGCGCAAGTTTTTAGGCCAACAAACCTTTCCGTTTGCGGGTAAGCAGCATGCACTTTCAGAAGCTGCCATAGATAAAATCATGCATGAGCTTAACCCTGCTATGAATGAAGGATTAAAAGGTGCTAACGAGAATCTCTATAACGCCATGATGTATGGTGTGAGTGTGACTGAGTTTATTGATGGGAAAAAAGCGTCACCCACCATTCAGCTTATTGATTGGCTTACCATTTCGAATAACCAATTCCACTTTACTGAAGAAATGGTCATCCAAAATAGTGAAGGCACGGGGCATCGTATTCCGGATATAGTTTGTTTTGTGAATGGTTTGCCCTGGGTAGTAATAGAAGCCAAGCGTCCTGATTCATCCAAAGAAGGAAAGTCAACACTCAGTGAAGCCGTATCGCAACAAATTCGTAACCAGGGTCAAACTGAAATCCCTCATCTGTTTGCCTACAGCCAGTTATTGTTATCGGTTAATGGCCATGACGGTTTATACGGTACTTGCGCTACTCCAGATAAGTTTTGGGCCAAATGGAAGGAAGAAGAGATTATTGAAGCCGAGTTTATTCGACTAAAAAATATGGTGCTTGATCATAACCAGCTTAGCAGCCTGTTCGGCCATCGTCCTGATGTGGCCAGGGATGAATATTGTTCGTTAATTGCAGAAGGTGATTTAACTGTGACCGACCAGGATCGACTATTGGTAAGTTTGTTACGACCAGATCGTCTTTTAGACATGACTCGCCTATATACCTTGTTTGATAAAAAAGTAGGTAAGATCGTGGCCCGTTACCAGCAAGTATTCGGTATTAAAGCTCTGGTTGAGCGCATTACCAGCTTTGACGAAACTGGGGCACGCCAGGGTGCCCGTAACGGCGGGGTCATCTGGCATACTACTGGTAGCGGTAAGTCATTCACGATGGTGTTTTTATCTAAAGCGCTCATTTGGTTAGAAGAACTTGCGCAATGCCGCGTAATTATTGTGACTGATCGTGTGGATCTTGAAGATCAATTAAGCCGTACTTTTGCCACAGGTGGTGTGTTAACGGATAGAGATAAAAAAGATGCCATGGCCACTTCGGGTCGTCGTCTGGCTGAACAAATAGGCAAAGGAAACGAAAGGGTCATTTTCTCAATCATCAACAAGTTTGGTTCTGCGATTAAATATAAGGAATGTTACAACGATAGCCCGAATATTTTGGTGCTAGTGGATGAAGGTCACCGCAGCCAAAACGGCGAAAATAATATTCGTATGTTGCAAACCTTGCCTAAAGCGGCGTTTATTGCCTTTACCGGTACACCGTTATTAAAAGACGATAAAACCGAGAATAAATTCGGCAAGATTATTCACTCGTACACGATGCAACAGGCGGTAGAAGATAAAACCGTTACCCCCTTACTGTATGAAGAACGTATTCCTGATTTAAATGTAAATGATAAAGCCATTGATGCCTGGTTTGACCGCATTACAGAGAAGCTGACTGAACAACAAAAAACAGATTTAAAACGTAAGTTTTCTCAAAAAGGGCAGATCTACCAAACGGAAGGCAGGATTGAACTCATCGCCCATGATATTTCTGATCATTTTCAAAACTTTAAGCAACTAGGTTTAAAAGGTCAGTTGGCCTGCGATTCTAGAGCTTCTGCAATTCGTTATAAAAATGTGCTTGATAAGATAGGTAAAGTGACATCGGTGGTGGCCATGTCAGCTCCTGATACACGCGAGGGGCACGAAGCAGTAGACCAGCAGAGCAAAGATATCGTACAGAACTGGTGGAAAAGCAATATCGGCAATATGGATGAGAAAGCCTATACCAAAGCGATCATTGAAGATTTCAGCCATGATGATGGCCCAGATATATTGATCGTGGTAGATAAACTGCTAACAGGCTTTGATGAGCCAAAAAACACCGTCTTATATATCGACAAACCCCTTAAAGAACATAATCTCATACAAGCCATTGCTAGGGTGAATCGATTGCATAGCAAAAAGCAGTTTGGTTATTTGATTGATTATCGGGGTATTTTAAAAGAACTCGATACCACCATTGAAAAGTATCAGGATTTAGCAGAACGAACCCAGGCTGGCTTTGATATTGATGACCTGAAAGGTTTGTATAACCGTATGGATACAGAATATAAAAAACTTCCTGGGTTATACGACACGCTCTGGGCCATATTCCAAAATGTTAAAAACAAGCAAGATCCAGCCGCACTTCGCCAGGAACTGACGCCAAAGGTTAACGATGTCGAAGGACAGTTAATTGATACCAATCTTAAAAAACGAGATGAATTTTATTCTGCACTGACTGCCTTCTCTAACTGTATGAAGGTCGCATTGCAATCAGCTACCTATTTTGACGACAAAAGCTTTGAAGATAAAAGACTGCATTACAAACAAACGCTAAAAATGTTTCTCGATTTACGCAAACAGGTGCGTGAAGATGCTAATGAAACTATTGATTATGATGAGTACGCCGAAGACGTAAGACATTTGTTGGATAAACACATTGCTGGAATAGAAGTTAAAGAGCCTGAGGGCGCTTATCTGGTAGGTAATTTAGGTAAAGATGTTAAGCCTCAAGATTTAACCGAAAATGAAGCCCGCAACCAGACGGATAAGATCACTGGCCGTATTACCAAAATGATTGAGCAAGACCTGGCGGATGATCCTTATGCGCAGGAATATTTCTCCAAACTGTTAAAGAAAGCTATAGCTGATACTAAAGCTATGTTTGACGCTCCAGTAAAACAATACATTTTGTTTGCAGATTTTGAGCAAGAAGTGAAAGAACGCAAGGTAGACGGAATACCTGACGTTTTTAAAGATTCTGCTGGCAAACTTAATAAACACGCCCATGCTTATTTTGGTTTATTTAAACATCTTTTTGACGCAGAGCTACTGAACACTGCCGAACTGAATAATGACAAGCTTACTCGATTTGCGTTTGAAATCGATGAAGTAGTTAATACTGCTGTGGCTGAATACTCTATTAACCCAGCTGAAATAGAAAATGCCATTAGCATGAAGCTGTTGCCTATGTTATTCACTGACCTGGGTATTGAGAATGCAGAGCGATATATTCAGGAAGTTTTACAAATAGTCCGGTTGGGACTTTCTCGTTCATGAGTAACAGCGTTTCTAAAGCAATAGCGGCTGACATCGGAGAAACCACTCAAGAGCGTGGTGTACTTAGTTATGGCGATGACATTATCCACTACGATGTGATCCGCCGAATAGCAAATGATGCCAACCAGATTAATAAGGCAAAATCTCGTAAAGTTATCATTAAAGTTCACCCTGATCAGCGCGTGGTTGCCACAGTACCACATGACGCCACAAGCGAAGTAATACAAGCTGCAATGATGAAACGTGCCCGATGGGTTTGGAAGAATATTGCTGAGTTTGCTGCACAACATAACTACGTTCTTCCTAGAGAATATGTAAGTGGTGAGGCTCAATTTTATCTTGGGCGACGCTATATGCTTAAAGTGCAAACTGATTCTGAACAAGTCTCTACCGTGAAGCTAAGCAGAGGTAAATTAACCGTCAACCTAATAACTAACACTGATGACCGAGCAGGACATGTGAAAGCCCTGGTTAACCAATGGTACTTAAACCGGGCTAAGGTGATATTTCACGAACGATTACATCATATGCTGCCTAAAACCACATGGGTTAAAGGCATTCCATCATTTCGTATCATGGCGATGAAAAAACAATGGGGAAGCTGCTCTAAAAAAGGCTCTCTCATGCTCAACCCTCATTTAGTAAAAGCCTCTAAAGAATGCATTGATTACGTTATATTGCATGAGCTTTGTCATATTGCTGAGCACAACCACAGTGATAAATTCTGGCGCTTGCTTACGCAAGTAATGCCAAATTGGAGGGAGATAAAGTCGAAGCTGGATGGAATGGCAGAATTGTATTTGAATGAGTAAGGGATCTGCTATGTTAATTGGCAGCCCAGGCGGGCCACTCAAAAAAACTTCTAGAGAAAATATGTTACCGTCATTTTTGCAACTTAATTTCCTGATCAAAAAAACGGGGAATACCCGGTTTTATTTCTGGCAGCGGAAAAACACTGATTAAATTGGATCAAGAACTTCCTTTATCTGGTACGCATGGCTCACCCTCGCGTCTGCAATGACGCTTTGATAAAAACTGAATTAAGGTTTTCTGTTAAAATTTATCTGGGGGCTTTCTATTCAGGAATTGTGATTTATAAACACTCTTTTCAAAAACTAAATTTCAAACATGTCTGAAGTAACTATAGATCAATTAATTTCCTCCATAGCGGACTATCATGCACCGAAGATGTTCAACCCCTGGTCAGAGAGAGTTGCCGTATGGAGCTGGATAAGCAATATTATCTTCAGCGTAGAGAGAACCTGAAGGCTCATCTTTCCTGTGATAATCCGTTGTGTATTATGATCGGTGAAGCTTCCGGCTATCGGGGTGCCCGGTTCACGGGTGTACCGTTTACTGCTGAGAGCTTGTTGGTCGATAAATTGATTCCCCGAATTGAGCATCCCCAGGGACAACGAATTACCACGCGACAGTTGCCCTGGAAGGAGCCTTCAGCCACCATCGTCTGGGAAGAGCTCAATAAGTACCAGGTCGCAGATCGGATCATCATGTTTAATGCGGTGCCCTGGCATCCGGAGGGTAAGAATGGATCACTATCTGATCGGCCACCCAAAAAAGCTGAAAAGAATGCAGGCCTGGAATTCCTGTCGCTGTTCTTCGAATTGTTCCCCGATTTACCAGTAGTGGCGCTTGGCAATACGGCCAGCGTAAACTTGAAACGTCTCGCCATTGCGCATACTAAAATTCGTCATCCTGCGAATGGTGGAGCAGCCTTATTCCGTTCGGGTGCGAAGATTTTTATCGAAAAATGTTTAAGCTCGGTTTGATAGAACGCGGTTATTTTAAATCAAGAAATTCTAAGTGGAAGGACTAGCGCTTTTAGTCAGCTTTCGCTTAATTCTTAAATAATAGGCTGATATCAAAATGGATAATAACCAGAAGAGTCAGCTGAGTCTTAAAAAGTATACTTTACGAGACGCAACAATTGACTGTCTTAAATAATGTCTTATAAGTAAGTTCTTTCAAACTCTTAAAGTATTTAAGACGACATGGCAAAAGTAGGGTACGCAAGAGTCAGCACTCAGGGCCAGAGTTTAGATGTTCAGGTCTCTAAGCTGACTGAATACGGTTGTACTGAAATCTTCAGAGATAAACTCAGTGGGACAACGGCTGTTCGGATTTGGTAGGAAAGCAATATTAACTGAAGATCAGATTAAAGTATTGAGACAAGAAAAAGAACGAGGTGTAGAAATTTCCGTGCTTATGGCCCGGTATTCAATATCAAAGGCCAGTGTCTATAGATTAGGAGCACCAGATTCGACGCTTCCTGGTTAGCACTTCATGGCTAGAATATGCAGCAACTAAATAGTTTATCAGGTCCCTCAAGACTATTTATTGACGGTTTCGTCAATAAATACTATTATCTATGTACGTCGAATTGACGTACATAGATAATAGGTGAAAAAAATGACACATGCATCACAGCGCGAACGGATCGAAATGCGCATAGATAGTGAAACTAAAAGCATGGCAGAACGTGCTTCTGCTGCTCTTGGGTGTGCGTCACTTACGGAGTATTTGATCCGGTTGATACGTGAAAATGCACCTAAAGCTCTTGAGCAAGAGGCGTCTATTCAAGTAACTAATACTCAGTTCGATAATTTCGTCGCCATCTGTAACAATGTTGAACTGATGCCGAGTGATCGCATTATGGCTGCCGCAAAGAGACTGGATGCTGAGGGGTTTTAATTGGAATTATCACAAGGTTTTGTATCTGTTGATAATTCAAAGCACGATATAAAAGGATTCAAATGCGGAAAGCCAGATATGGATACTTTTCTTTCTCGATTTGCTGTGAAGCATGGAAAGTTGGGTATTAGTAGAACCTGGGTTTTACCCACTACAAAAAGTGGAGAATCGCAAAAAGAAAAAATAGCCGCGTATTTTACACTGTCATCTTCTACGGTAGTTCGAGATGATATTCCTGTTGAGAAAAGTTTGCCTGGTTATCCTGTTCCGGTTGTTCTTCTTGCCAGGCTTGCGGCGAGTGAAGATTACCAGGGACAGCGGTTAGGCGAAAAAACGCTTATTGCATCACTTCGTAAGTCTGTTGAATTAACGGATATTGGGTTACCGGCACTTGGCCTGATACTGGATGTCCTGGACCAGGATGCCCTAAAATTTTATCAGCATTATGGAATATTTAAGTCATTTACCGATGATCCAATGCGTCTATTTGTATCGATGCATGTATTAAGAAAAATATAAATAAAACTGATTAATTCCAACGAAACCGTAAATTTAAGTTTAATTTCTCGGAGACCCTGTTATTTATTGTTGCAGGCTCTAAAATACATTTATGGGGTCTACAAAACGGCTGTTATTTACTATTCCATTGATTTGAAAACAGTCAGGTGGCTTCACTGTCTGTCCTCCAACGAACGGTATTGATAAGCCAGGATTCCTGGTCAACCCATTAGCAATTCTTTACTCAGATATTGTATTTCAGCGAATACGATGAGCTGCTTTGGTGTCAGGATCTGCCGTTCCGGACACTGTTCAAGAACGGCTCTAGACGACCCGTTGCTGTCGTTCCTGACAGGCTGTAGGCACCGGCAGGTCAGTTGACAGGCTGTGTGAAAACTATTTTCGAAAAAGGTATTGTGGTAAACACATGCATAATTTAACCGTTTTACAGGAATGAAGTGGAAAATAAGCTCTGAATTAACTGTTTATATACCCCTAAAGTGGCAATAAATTTTAGTGATTTACATATTTTTGAGTTTTCACACAGCCTGTTGACATAGCTGACTAATTTAATTGTCGGATTTGATAAAACTTTATCAGGTTATGTAATTCAAGATGGAAGATGTAGAGAATATAAATGAGTGCCAAATTTAGTCCATCAAGATGCCACAAATGGCAACACTAGACAACTTTCATACAGTGTAGGAATAACGTAACATATTGATATTAAAAGAATTAAATGTTGTAGAGTGTTGACTATCTAAGACTTGTAATCAGTAGGTCCCGTGTTCGATTCATGGTGCCGGCACCACTTTTTTATATATATCAATAATTTAGCGCTTTCTATATTTGATTTCGCTTAAAATATTTTTGTGAAACTATCTTGTTTTTAATATCAATACGCCTGTAAGCTATTGATAAATATAGATTGTAAGACAGATTCTCCTGACTATTACACTACTAGTTGAGATTGAATCTAGCTTAGCTGTGAAATTATCTGTATTAACCTGTTATTTTTACGGGTGAACTCCCACAAGTTGCATTTTATCTTTCGATGGATAGTATTACCTATATATAAATATTAATATTGGTAATACTAAACATGCCTGAGAAAAAATCGTCTGAATCTGCCCTGGAAAAAGCCAGGCAAATTATTCGTCAGAGTGGAGGTATAATTCGGACTTCAAAGGCGATTCGGGCAGGTATTCATCCTCGTACTCTCTACCAGCTCAGAGATAATGGTATTCTCGAAGCTCTTTCTCGTGGAGTGTACCGGTTAACTGATCAGGAAGAAGTTGCAGACCCAGATCTGGTCATTGTAGCGAGTAGAATTCCTCAGTCAGTTATATGCCTAATTTCGGCGCTGTCTTTCCATGAAATGACAACACAAATCCCCCATGCTGTAGCAATAGCTTTACCAGCAGGAGCGGAAACTCCACGTCTGGACTATCCACCGCTTAAAGTACATCGATTTTCTAAAGATGCATTGGATGCAGGTGTTGAACTGTATCAGCTAGAAGGTGTATCCATTAAAGTTTTTAATCCAGAGAAAACTCTGGCTGACTGTTTTAAATTTCGCAATAAAATAGGTATGGACATAGTGCTAGAGGCACTGAAAATTTACCGGTCTAAAGGGCAATTTAATAGTGAAAAATTACTGAAGTACGCCCGTGTATGCCGTGTGGAGAAAGTGATGAGACCTTACCTTGAAGCGATGATATGAAAGATCAAAAAAATATAGCAGCTTCTGTTCGGCAGCGGCTACTTAATCGTGCTAGAAGTGACCTTAGACCATTCAACGAGTTGTTACAATATTATGCTATGGAGCGCTTTTTATACCGGTTATCTAAATCAAAGTATGCCAATCAATTTATCCTCAAAGGTGCTTTGATGCTCAGAGTCTGGGAGGCACCAGAGCATCGCCCCACGATGGATATTGATATGCTAGGAAATGTTAGCAATAACCAGGAAAGTATTAGACTACAAATTAAGAAAATATTAGCGGTTGATGTACATCTGGATGGACTGATTTTTGATGCTGAATCAGTACTATCTCAACGCATAACCGAAGATGCTGATTACCAGGGAGTTAGAGTGCGCTTTAAAGGTGCTTTAGGTACCGCAAGAATCAATGTACAAATTGATATTGGTTTTGGTGATATTTTTTATCCCAAAGCAAAAAAGTCAGAGCTACCTACTATGCTGGAATATCCCGCTCCTAAACTGCTCTGCTACAGTCGTGAGAGCGCAATTGCAGAAAAATTTGAAGCGATGGTTAAATTAGGGATGCTAAACAGTCGAATTAAAGATTTTTATGATATCTGGATGTTGTCCCGCCAGTTCGATTTCGATGGTAGTTTGACGTGGAACCCTGATGCGTTACTTTTTGTGAGTGGCGTTCACGGAAACGTTGTTGTCGAGCGGCATTATTGAAGCGACCTGTTCGGGTAGACTGGTATTTTTTAGTCGCCCGTTTACCCGATTCAGATCGAGCTTCATGACGGCATTCACCCGGGCAATAACGCTGACCACGATCACAACGTGAACAGATAATGACCTGGGTATGACAACGACTACAAAAATAAAGGCGGCTGGACGCAGGCATCGACAAAAAGGTCGATGAGGGCTGGATTTATGCTCGAAAAGAGGGATACTTAACGAGTCATGCGATTGCATGGTTCTTTGGGGGTATGACGTCAACTGAGACCGTCAAATCAATGGTGGCGTCATACCTTCCTCAACGACATCCACTTTATAGCGCTTTAACAAATAGTTTGCCTGCTGATTGATGACTCAGGTATCAAAAAAACACTCGAATTATTGAATGGATAAAAATTAAGTGGAATTCAGGCTTTCTTCACTATGCGGCAAATAGCTGCGGGTTTTGGGTGGTGTTTACACTGCTCGATGATCCTCAGCGCAAGTCCATGTGTCATGAGCCAAATAAATGCCCTGGTTTTCGGTGCTTCAGAAGGGGGAGGCAAAACCAAGCAGAGCATCCACGGTTAGCCTTTATAGATCAAACAGGGAAGGATTTTAGGGCCGTCCACCATTCAGAATCTTAAGCGTAAAATGCTGAAGCATGGCTGAATCACATGGGTAATCAGGTTATTCAAACGGACTGTCAGAAAATTCCATTTTTTCTGACAACGCCTGGATGTAGTAACTTTTTCCGGGTTCAAGATCTATCTCAATGTAGTCAGGTCCATTTGATTTGCCCCATGATCCACGCCAAATTTCAGCCTTGTCTCCAGGATCGCAACCGAATATACATTGAGCTTGAAGTAATTTAAGCGAGCCCGCAGGGCGATGGTAAACGAATGAATCTCCGGATCCGAGCTTACCGAGATAGGTACCACTCGAATACTTGTATTCGGTAAATGTTACTCCACCCATGTCCCATGATTTTTTTGGGTCGAAGAGCAGATCAATAAAGTTGGCAAAATAATTCGGCTCCTCGTGTCGGAATACATGATAGCTCCCGTACTCACTCGGACAACCGGCTTTTACAATACTCTCATTTAAGTTAACTAATGTACCGCAGACGTAATCACTGCCCCCAAACAAGACGCTGGTCTCATCTTTTATCAACGGCTTCGATGTTCCCAAGTATTGAATTTCGAGGGCATGAAGCGGAGGCGTATTACCCCAAATGACATGGTAGCCGTGATTTCCTCCATAACCCACATCCACAAAATGGATCTTTGGTCCTGTCCACCCACTTCCGCGCTGAATATAAATGGTTACCGCTTCATCAGTTCCTGAGATATTAGAGAGATCAACTATTGTCTTTTGACTACTCGCACAACCCGTTGCCAAAATGAGAACACTGATAAATGTAAGTAAGATTTTCATAATATCTCCATTTAGTTTTTAAGTAAGTTGATCTGAAGTTGCGAGGTCTGATCTTTGTTTTTTAATCGAAGTCTAGGAAGAATAACCTCCCCACCTATGCAGCACAAGCATGAATTCGATGCTACGGATTAGCCAATTGATTCAGATAATTCTGGCAGAATTCCATTCAATACCCCCTAAAATCCGTACAACCGGCCTTAATCAAACAGTAGTCCGGTTCATTTCAGGTCACCCATCCCCTATCAGGCAATACACCACCGGGTATGATCCACGTTAAATTATTGCATAACCGAAATGGCAATTTCGGGCACAGCCCCGTCAATTAAGCACACACTCGGGAATGACCGCTTTATCAACATTTGAGACATAGAGGTTGTCAGATGAAATAAGATCGTATTTTTGATTTTTCCAGA
>ERZ890953.1116-NODE-1116-length-13974-cov-5.734751_pt1 | contig 13974 bp, 14 predicted proteins | sample MGYA00521264_ERZ890953 | MGnify/ENA primary metagenome ERZ890953 (study PRJEB32303, sample SAMEA104408629) | aquatic metagenome | biome: Brackish water; feature: Chemocline; material: water | place: Baltic Sea | collected 2014-10-26T21:54:00 | depth 200 m ... | reverse complement strand
CCAGTAGAGTACATCTCTGTAACGATAGTATTCATAGCAGTCCTCTCTCAGCAAACGAAATCACCTCTTCACCCACGATAAGATGATCGAGAACTCTAACATCGATTAAAGCTAATGCATCCTTCAGACGTTTTGTGATCTTCTCGTCAGCCAGGCTTGGCTCAGAGATTCCGGACGGATGATTGTGGGCAAATATAACAGCTGCTGCGTTATGGATGAGGCAGGCTTTTACGACCTCTCTGGGGTACACGCTTGAGCTATCAATAGTACCCCTGAACAGTTTTTCAAACGTAATTACACGGTGTTTATTGTCCATGAAAAGACAAGCGAATACCTCATGCTCATACGTGGCTAACTGCAGTTTAACGAAGTCTTTACTGGCTTGAGGACTGGTCATTGATGGGGAGCCTGGATCGTATAATATACGAGACTCCAGGATCTTAAGTGCTGACTCAATAATGGCATCGTCGTTTGATATAACGATTTGATTTGTGTTCATGATTTTCTCCAGTGAACGTTAATGAAAAAGAGCCAGGACAACCGTTGAAAGTTGCTGACTCTGAGGTTACGGTAAGGAGTAGCCGCTGTAATGGAACGCAATCAGCGCGTTAACAGTAGCGTCAGGCTTCTGTTATTAGTGCTGATTGAGTGGAGAGGTGGCGAAGGGTACGGTGGTGACCGTAGCCGCGTTTGTGAAGGATGCCGCAGGTAATTTCCGTTGAAGCTACCCCAATCCTATCGGAGTCTAATTACGCCATCCTTGGCTATGGGCATCCGTGTGCTGGGTGGTGTTACTTGCCCGCTACTTTGGTGTCGGCTTCAAGCTTGGGTTGCTCAGTGGTTGCAGTGTCATCGTTGTCATCTTCGAACAAAGCAGCCATAAGAGCACCAGTGCTGATTGAACCCATTACAATGGCATCTGCCACTGACTCAGGTAGCATGCTGTTGACCTTAGCTTGAGCTTCCTCAAGGGTGCACTGCTCTGCCTCTTGGACGTAGCCAACCATGCTGTTCTTAGGTAGTGACCACAGTGCTGCGAGCACACCAGGTAGTGCCTTGATGCCAGTAGCAACAGCACCGGTGGTGTCCTTGACTGTGCCAGTAGTGACGAGCACTAAGCTTGAAGCTGCTGTTGTTGTGTGGCCTACTGATGTGGCTATGTCGCGTGTTACTTGCTTGATTGCGTTCATGATTTTCTCTCTTAGTAGAATGGGTCCCATCCCCGAAGGTGGGGGGGGGTACCCAGCGGTACATAGCGTGGTACGCTATATACTGAATCCATACCAAAATTTTGAAATTCCCATAGGGGTTTTTGTCGGAAAGTTAGCAAAGTTGAATGAGTCGGAAAATCTAGATACTGTCGATACTCAAAAACTTAGTACTGATTGATTAACCAGTCAGAGTGAGAGAGAAGGACGTTTGGTGTAGTGCGCTACACTATTACATCAAAATATACCGTTTACTGAACTGTCGATGATGGTAAACAGAATGAAAAAATGGAGAAGAAATTATGTGGCCAGGTACTCTAGCCAAATTTAATATTGGTGAATGTTCATTCAAAAAAATTACTAACCCTGCCTTTGTTGGGATTTTTAAATTTGATAATACTAAAACCCCTTCATCACTGGTTGATCCCATAATGGAGGAAACGCATATAAGGCGATCAATCACAGTTGGATCATATCTAGGTGATTGCGATGGTTTCCCAATGAACGACTTAGCTGTAAATGTGCTTACAGCTGAGCATTCAGTCGTCTTAGATGCTTATATAAAAACCATTCCACAGGATAGATTGTTCTTTTTTTCAGATGGAGAAAGATATTCACATGCAATGATGCAAATCCTTGTTCAAATCTCAAAGCAACACTCAAAACATATAACATGCTTAGGAGTTCAACCTGAAACCTTTAATCGCCCAAAGAGGCGACGTAGTTTCAATATGTCATGGGACATTATCAAAGAACTTGCTGATGAAACAATGCTCTTCGATTTCGAAACCAAAGAAGAATTCAAAAAATTATCTATTTCTAATGTAAATCGCCAAGAATATAATTCTTTACGCTGGAGGCAGGTAATAGAGATAATAGTAGACGTCGAGGATAGGAGTGATAAATTTGACAGGTTTGACTACTATTCAAAAAGGTAATTAACCAGCCGTTTGAATGGCAAGTTAGGGGCGGTGTCTGCTGAAGTGAAAGAGCAGGTTCAATCACTACACAATCGCCTGGATGGTGCTGCTTTGACTTTAACCTACCAGCAGATGCAGCTGTACTTCATCTTCCTGCTGCTGATATATTCATCATTCTTGATGCCGGTATTACAACAACTTGGTTGCAGACCTGACTAGTCAGAGAAAGCTGACCTTCGTTTTCAACACGCCTACTACCGATTTGCCAGGATCTACCGAAAGGTTGATCAGCCCCTAATACCTGCTTACGGCAGGATAGCTGTCATTCACGGTCTGGACGATTACATAGGAATGAATGGCACTCAAGTGCCAGGAGCCGACCTTCAGGGGTGACATCTTAACGTCCGCAGAGTTGATAAAGCAGTCGTTCACTGTGATTGGGCGTAAGTCTTTGGTGAGCCAATAGCAGTTATTCAGTAATTGGTTATAATAAGGTCATGGAAATGAAAACACTAAATATATTTGGCTTCATATCACGCCAGTTATGCTGCGAATATAATCAACCGTTAGGTAAAAAATATATGGAGCTGAAATGAGTAATGATATATGGGATAAGGTTGGGCTATATATCGCCTATCCAACTTCCTCAACATTAAAATCCGTATTCAAAGAGAAAAGCTATAAAGGGATGGTCAATGAAAAACACACTAAAATAGGGAAAACAACAAGAAATTTTGGAGATAGAAAAAAGCAATATCTGCATAGCTTTGATAATGAAGTGGTTTTTAAACCTATTGCTATAATTTCAGTTAAAAATATCAGTAAGGTTGATTCAATTATTTTAGCTGAAATAAAGAAAGAATTTAATGTAGTACCTAATACCAGAAAATGGTTTGATACATCTAACCATCTAAAAATAATTGAAATAATTTTAACTTCTTTAGAAAAATCTGGTTATAAATTCGAAGTGGTAAAATTATGAATAATACCCTGAAAATTTTAATTACCCTTTTTATATTGACCACATCAGTTTCTGCTGGAACAGTATCAAACCCTTATAAAGCAGGTGAAACAATTAATGGTACTGCTTACAGAACAGCGTTAAAAGAATGGATAAATATTGATTTTATTGTCTATGTTGGAATTGATAATGAAGGTGATGAATATATATTTTTCCACTTAAGTAAACCTATATTTCCCGTAACTGTTAATCAACCGTATGATCTAGATAAAGTAAAAAACCTTAAAATTGCCATTCAGAAAGCAATTAAATGGGTTGATGTTGCAAAGAAAAATAAGGCTGACACAGTGAAGGTCTTGGGTTGCTTTGGAAATGGTGCAGATGAAGAATGTAAACTCTCTGGTGAAGCATTAAAACGAAGTCAATTAGCGTTGAAATTTCATTCTTGGGATAATGGAAAAGTTGCAAAACTATCTCTGTCTTTTGTGGATGAAACTACCAACTTTAAGACAGAAGAAATTAATTTAGACATACCCAATATGAAACTATTTATTTCAGCGCTTAACGAAATAGAAAAAAGCATGGAAAAAGCAAGGTCAGCTAAGAAAAACGAAATATTATTTGATTAATCATATCTTAGTAAAATTATTGCCTAACAAAAAATACACTCGAAAAAAAACTCTGGTCGTTCCTGCCGCCGCTTTGTTTCTCTCTGTGATTATCGCCCTTAAAAGGCTTCTTAGGGTCGATTCCAGCGATAGCCAGTGCAGAATTGATTGTCCGCTTATTTGATAACGTGACTTCCAGGTTCTGGCACATTAAAAATATTTAATTTCTAACACAGAATACCCGCTGTGTTGATAAAAGCAGTCGTTTCCAATAATTTAGCGTATGACTCTGGTGTGCCAGTTCCAGTCGTTCATGATGCAACAAAACCACTTCCAGTGAGTGAACATTTTCGTCGCTCCTGTCAGCGTCTATGAACGGCTACAGACAACTCAAAGCTGCCATTGAACAGAATAGTTTCTAACTACGCAAAACGACCTGGGAATTTTATACGCCAGAAAATGCGACAGAGTGGAAGTTGGAAATTATCTTGGTTTTAATTCGAGTGCTTCTTCTATTGACCACCCACTATACAGCCTTGCCATTACTCTTTTGTAGGGGACGTCAAAATGCTTAGCTGCTTGTTTAATTGATGGGAATTCATACTTCTTATTGAATTTGAATACTTTCACAGTCTTTTTTGCAGACCTGTTCTCAGGTGGTTCATTAATGCCAAGAGCTTGTTCTAATGTCCACCCATTTTGATTCAATCTTTGGTGAGCGAATTTGGGGGCTATTCCGTGGGCGCGGGCAGCAGCGGCAAAAGACTCATATATCTTGCCATTTACTTTTGTTTTTTGACCACCAGTATTACCACTACCACCTATTGATCTATTATAACCTAATGCGTCATCAGTAGACTTGTATTGGTGAATATAATGTCTTTCTGCTTTATTGAGTTCATCTATCGTATGAAATACGCCTAGAACTTCTACTTTGAAATTTTCAGAGCCATATTTCTTTATAGATGAGTGGAAATCGACTTTTTTATTATTTGATTGTTTTAATGCAGCTTCAATATGCTGCGACCATCTAACCTCAACACTTGTTTTAGTTTGGCCGATATAAACCTTTTTATTTTTAACATTAGTCGCTTTATAAATATATCCAATAACCCCAAGTTCATGCTTCGGCGGTGGCTCAAGCTCCAATGCCTGTTCAATAGTCCAACCCAGTTTATTAATTCTTTGCTTCACTGTATCGTATGAAAGACCGAAATCTATTACAGCATCTGTCAACGATGGGTAATTAAATATCTCTCCATCTTTCTTCACCTTGGTTTCTTTAGGTATACCGGCATTTGTTGGTGGTTCATCCAGTTCCAATGCCTGTTCAATTGACCATTGATAGGTATTGATTCGTTGCAGGACTAATTGGGATTTAAGGTTGAAATACTTTGCGGCTTCAGTGACCGAAGGAAATTCTAGCTTTTGTTTATTTACACTTAATTTTACAGATTTACCCTTTCTTTTCTTCTCTGGCGGGGGATCATCTACGCCCAAAGCCTGCTCAATAGACCATCCATTACGCAGTCGCGAATAAACAAGGGCTGTTGTTAAGCAATAATGTTTTATTGCTTCCTTAGTAGATCGGAATTCATTTCCATCAATTTTGATTCGCTTATGAGTGTTTGCGCCATCTGGTGGTGGCAGCAACCCTAGTGCTTGCTCTATAGACCAGCCTTTTTTGAGCCTGAGTGAAAGAGTACCTGGCTTGATTCCATGCGCTCTTGCGGCCTCAGCATTGGATCGATAACTGTAGTCTTTACCGTCAAAGGAAAAGTTTATTGCCTCTGGAAGTCCATTTATGCTCACCATAACCTATAAAATAACCAAACTTGTAAATGAAGCCAAAAAATATAGCCCTAGGTAGTAAATTTGTCTGGTTCTCGGAACTACCCACTATTAAGAACCACTCCTAACAATATCAGCTTCTGCTGAAAGCTTAACCTAAGCCGAAATTTCAGTATAGACTGCTATCCTGCCAATTTCTAACGACGGATAATTATCTGTTGTCAGATCGATATTGGAACCTAATTTACCTATCTATCTCAAATCTTCAATGGCTGCTTTAGAGCGATAGCTCCTATTCACTGACTCATCATTAAATTGCAGATACCGCCACCAATTTGAAGTTTCCTACAAACTGTAGGGAATGGCAACTTCGGGTCGATAGCTGCCGAATCAATATCCACGAAAATGGTGTCTGGCAATGACCGGTTTGTCGCAACTCTCGCCGTATTGTTATTTATCTATGAACGGCAGTAACGGGTTGCTCTTTTGAGCAGTTCAGGAATGAAAGAAAGCTTTTTCGGATGGACTCACAAGGTGTATACATCGTTAACATTTTTCGTCGAAAATCCATCGGCGTACTGTAGACATCGTTAATACTCAAACCCATGCCCGAAAGGATTCATGTTGTAGTCATCGTTATCATTTCGCTAACGGCTCTTCGCCAGCGGAAAGCTTAACTACGTCCCTACTGCCGGGGTTCAAATTTATTCACCTGATCAGAGGGATACTTGCGACGGTTCATGTATCTACTGGGTTAGCATTGGGCTACTGGCTGGCGGAGTGATCGCTAACTGGCAATCTGCAGAAAATTGACCTAGTCTAGATTGCGCCGAGATGGTCTAAACACCTAATTTGGTACCGGCAAACCGATCAATGCATTTAGGAGGAAATAATGCAAATAGATGATCCTCATTCTGACGATGAGCGCGATCCCCGAGAAGCTGATATTGAAGGCTTCATTCATGCAATGTTTGGAGTTTTCAGCTTCTATGAAGACCACGACAAATCCATATATACCAGCATAAAGCGACGAGGTGAAAAGTTTCACGTCCCAGTGTTAAGCCAGCCTTTTAGATTTTTACTACAAGGCCTCGCTTCAGGAAATAACATTGAGCTGACGGATGAGGAAGCTTATGAGCAATGCAGGAATATTGCTAGATTACTGCGGAATCCGGATAACGACTTCAACTTGAGCACGGGAGCACACAAATACTTCACCATCCGAGATGACGGAGAGTCCCAGTTTTTTAATTTAGATGCACTCCGAACCTGGCTGTTTAAGGGATAGCATTTAGGTATTTCGGTACTCATCCCAGAGCTGTGTCGCCCGTCCCTCACTGTGGATCCATAGGTGAGAGGAGAGTAGGACATTGTCCGGACATTTAAGGACAATTGTCCATTGTTCATATCCCCGTATCCAGGACAGACATGGACACACCCCTTTAGGGGTGTCCTGTCCTGTCCGGGTATGAATCGCATATTAATCATCTTTCTCCTCCTCTGTGGTTACATCGGAACCCGCAATCGTAAAGCATTCATTGTCCTCAACGATGAAACCTTTATTCAGCAGCGACTTTAAGCAGCGGTCGAATTTTTTGCGTCTTGCCTCATCAGGATTTTCAGAGCTTGATGTAACGGTATATTTTTCCATACAAGCAGCCTTCCAATCAGCTTTCGAAACAGAAGTGCCGTTATCACCAGAAAGCTGGGACAAAATATCCAGGGTAAGTTTGTCGGTTGGATTGATAGTGCTAGGTTTGTCAGCAGCGAAAAAAGTAGTGGATTTGTCAAGGATTGGGGCAGTTATCGCTTTACCATCTTCGTCGTAACCTAATGTGACAGGTTTGAGATCAAATTTAATATCTTTCGGCTTTTCATCATCTTTCATCTTGTTGCAATGCAATTTGATGACACCATTAGTCTGTGAGACCTGAAACTCAGTGTCTATGCCACCCTTAATTGAGCTGCTACCTCTGCTCCTGTTTTTATCACCATGACCACTATGATGAACCAGCATTATCGTTGCACCAGTAGCTAATCTCAGCTCATCGCATTGCTTCAGTATGGTTGCGAAATCCTTTGAACTATTCTCATCTCCAGTTGAGTTGCGGTGTAGCGTGTCAATAATAATTAGCCGTATGTTTTGGATATTTCTTACGATTTCGAGTACCGCTTCCACGCTATCATTGAGCATTAAATCCATAGCAGATTCACTGCAATGCAGATGATCAACTGATAACCCCTTTTCTTGAACCAATGCTTTCAACCGTTTGGCAAGACCATGAAAGCCTTCACCAGCGATATAAACCACTTCTCCCTGCTTGACAGTTTTATCAGTCCAATCCTGACCAGATGCGATGCAACAAGCCATATCCAAAGCTAACAGGCTTTTACCGCTAGCAGGCTCCCCAAATAACAGAACGGTTGAGTCTCCGGGAATACAGTCTTCAATTAACCAATCAGTCTCTATAGGTCGATCAATGATCTCACTACCACTGATTAGCTTGAAATTCCTGCGGGAAGGTATGGCTCTGGTGGAAATAGTTATCGAGTTTATGGCTGCACTTTGGTCACAGCCATGATGGAACAGCGTAAACAAACTGAATGCATCATGAGCCTGCTTTGTCTTGCCGATGATGTCATCATGGTGTGAATATGTCCGCCAGGTACCTTTCTCGGTCTTAAATAACACCAAACCCGGCGAACCCGAGCTGCTCTCAGGTGACAGGAAGCGGTAAGCGATTTCGTTATTGATCTTGGTAGTGTGTTTGTACACATAACCTTGATCAACCAGAAGTGCCATCAATGCTTCAGGTGTTCCATGCTCAGCGTTGTATCGACCGATTGGGCTATCAGGATCGGGGATTGCTTCCCTTGTTGTCGTTGGCGGAAGAGACTGGCTTTCGTTCTGTATGTGCCATTCCGACATGATCGACATGACATCGATCTCTTCATTTGTATCGTGAAAATAGAACTCAAACATCATGGTTCTCCACAGGAATACGGGGTAAATACCAAGGCTGCGACCAGGTACAGTTCTCCGTAGCATTGGCTAGCCAGACGCCTTCAGCATGACAAAGCTGAATCAGCCAATCTGTCACTGCTGCCAGTTCCTCCTTACCCTTGAGTTTCACTGGAACAACTACACGATAGCGGTTGCCCTTTGTGCCATGTGAATGACTGGTGTAGATCAAATGCTGTATATCATGCTGCTTTAGAACCTCATGCACGTGTATGGGAGCCGGTGCGCCTTGAAATAACTCGCCAGTCTCAGGATCAATGCTGCTATCTGCATCGAGAATGGCAACATCAGCAAGCTTCAGGTCATCATTACTGCGTCTAGTTGCAGAACCACGAAGAAAGTAAGAGCCATGCTTGTCTCCTATTTGCGGTGTACAGAATAGTTCGCTCCATTCATCAAATGTCTGGGTTACAGGTTCCAGCACCTGCTCACCGGATTGAGGACTTGACTGGCAAATTGAGAGGGTAAATTCATCCATTACGCACCCCCGAACTTCGGTCTTGCAGAAAACAGCGGACAGTCAACGCTAAAGCAGTTTTCTACCTGTTTTCGCCATGTTCCTGTGACTAACTCATCATAAGCGCAGTCACAGCACTTGGCATCGACTAAGGCTCGTAAACCGCCTTTTTTGGCTAATCTATCGATAACCTTTTGCTTGTTGTTTCTGCTATCATGAGAGTGCGAACCCTGATAGCCCTGCATAGATTTTTCTTGTGGGGCTTTCTTCATTATGCAACCCCTTGATTCCTTTCATGAATTCTTGAATCAATCCAATCTTTAATTTCACTTTCTACCCATGCCACTGAACTACCACCTGGCACAAGCTGAATTCTCTTTGGGAATATGCCTTTATTCGAGAGGTCGTAAATATAGGATTTCGATAACCCGGTTAACTCGACGACAGATTTGATTCGGACCAGTTTGACCGGCGTTTTATGACTATTTGAGTTCATGTGGATACCTCCAAAAGATTAATAACGGCATTGAATGCTTGATACCATCCAATGAGTCATATTCTCGGGATATTCACGATGAAGTGTGATCAGGCTCAAGCCTGAGGTTCGCAGATCTACAGGGATAAATTAGCGATAAGCGATTGATTTATTATCGATTTCTAGGGTGAGGCTATTTTTTCTTGTTCTTGGCTTTCAGTTTCAGTAGCCCATCACTGATAACAGATGAAAGTCGGGTAATAGTCGCTCCAGAGAATTCATAACCCTGATGTTTACTATTTTCCTTTTCTTGTAAAAATACATTCTCTAACCAACTGCTCACGCGTTCTTCTCGTGATTGACTTTGATTGCCGTACTTCTCCATGTAAATTGTCTGATGCAAGCGAATCGCCAAATCAAGTTCAGGTGCATAATGCTCATGATTTTTATTCTGGTAAGCAGGCACATCCTGGTAAGTACGGAATTCAGTTTCGTCAAAGTACACGCGATCAAATTTTAAAATAATCGGCTTAAGGTTAGTCCCCTCATTATCAGTACCACAATACTGATTACCGTCATGTTCAAACTTGTAAACTGAGATAGAATTTTCTCCATCAACATCTGCTTCAAGGATTTTTTTGCCAGGTCCCTCGATCAGTTGTGGAGGTGAACCATCCACATACAGAGTTTCATCATCCTCATTCATAGGATGCCTGTGATACCCAGTAGCTTCGGTAGCGTCAACATTTACGTCAAAGTACGTGGTGATGCTTTCCTCGTTCATCATGTTATGAATGACATGATCGATGGGCTTTTTTTCAAACCCCAGTAGCTTAATGGCTTCTTGTATAAATATTTTGTTTGAAAATTTCATGACGCTTTCAACTGCTCCAAGTAGTCAGCCCATTCCTGCATCATCTGGGTTCTTTTATCCAAGAGTTGCGCTTTGTTGTAGGTGGCTCTAATCCGGTCTTTATTAATGTGAGCAAGCTGAAGTTCGATAACGTCTGGATCATAACCCATTTCATTTAGTAGCGTGCTTGCCATGTGTCTGAACCCATGTGAAGTCATATAGCCTGTACCGAAAGGTTCTCCGGTATTTGGGTTAATGAAGCGTCTTAATGCTGCAGTGGTTGTGTTTTCACTGAGAGGCTTACCTTTGCCATGGCCTGATATGAAAACATATTCAAGGTCACCAGTTAAAAGCTGGATTTCTTTTAATATGGCTATTGCTTGGCGGGCGAGGGGTACGGTTAATGGTTTTCTGGTCTTGATTTCACTGGCAGGGATATTGATGACATTTCTATCGAAGTCGATGTGCTCCCATTTCAGGAATCTTATATTTCTGGGTCGAAGAAAGACTAGGGGCATTAGTTTCAGTGCTTGAGTAGTAGCAAAGTCCTGTCTATTGCTGGGGCTGTCTATAAGCTGCAGTAGCACCTTTATTTCATCAGGGGAGGTGATGTGACCAAAGTTGCCTTTGTCCCGTATATCAGGCTTAGGGAGTAGCTCTGCCAGTCCCTGTGCAGGGTTGGTGTCAACGATACCTAGTATCAGAATTTCATTGTAAACACGTCTTAGAACACCTGCCATTCGTTTAGCTGTTTCCCTGGCTCCTCTGTCTGTTATTCTGAGTGAAATTTTCAGTAGATCAGCTGTGGTGAATTCGTTGACCTTCTTCTTATCCATATAAGGGGTAAGGTTTTTATCTATGCGTTGTTGCAGGTCGTGATGTGTTGACTCGGCTAGATTCTGTTTCTCTACCCATAGGTTGGCGTAGTGGCTGAACCTTAGCTCGTTTAGCTCGCTCTCTATGCGTTCCTGCACCTTGATTTGCTTGGGGTGGATGCCATTAGCTATGTGTTCTCTGGCCTGTCTGTGGCGGTCTCTGGCAAGCTTTAAGCTAACATCAGGGTATTGGCCTATGGTGTATGTGCCTCTGGCTGTATCGAGTCTGTAGTCATACTTCCAGCACTTATATCCTGACGGTTTAATTAGGAGGTGTAAGCCACCCCCATCGAATAGTTTGTACACCTTATCTTTTGGTTTGGCATTTGATACTGCGGTATGAGATAGAGACATAATAAAACCTTCATGTGAAGATTGACGGTTTTTGTTTATCCGAACCGTCAGATAAACCGTCAAAACTTCTGGTTATTATAATACTCTGTGGACTGTATTGGAATGCAAAGTGTTGTATTTAAAGGGTTTGGTGGATATTATTGTTCTGTAAAATACTGTGAGGGTTTGTTTGTGGCGTTCTCTCTCTCCGCCATTAAATAAACCTGATCAAATAAACCTGATCGGGTTTTTTTTATCTTAATTTAGAAGGAAGAGGGATTTGAACCAGACAGGAGGGGAGATAAAAACTATCGCTGGTTTTTAAACTACAGTGAATATCTTAGAAGGTGATTAGCAAGGTGAGGCAGTAAATTTATTTTTATATTTTGTTTACAATCAATATAGGCAAGTGAAACAGAAGACGTCATACCGGCATGCACTTAGCCGGTATCCATTTTGAAGATTGTGCTGACTGTACAACAGATTCCATCCTCAGGTCCGTGGCTAATCACTTCTCAGAAAACTAAACCAGTAGCTTTCTCACTTCTTTTTCAGGCACAGGACGTCCCAACAGAAATCCCTGTACCGTGGTACAACCAATATTTTTTATATAATCGAGTTGTTGTGTGGTTTCTACACCTTCCACGATGATATTTAAACTAAGTTCTCTCGCCATAGCTACTATTGCCTTGATGATACAGGCTTTGTTATTGTTTTCAGATATGCAATTTAGAAAAGATCTATCAATTTTCAATATATCGATTGGTAATATCTGTAGATAAGACAGAGATGAATATCCCACTCCAAAATCATCAATGCAAATACCTATACCACATTGGACTAATTTTTGAAGTCGTGGAATAACCTGTTCCATGTTTTGCATCAGGGCTGTTTCAGTAATTTCGACCATGATTAGATTTCGGGGGATTCCATATTTACTTATCAAATCACAAACTATAGTGTCAAAATTGCTCTCCGCTAACTGATAAGCTGAAACATTGATGGATAGTTTTGTCGGTTTTATTCCTGCATCTATCCATGTTTTTAACTGTTTACATCCATTGTCCAGCATGTAAAACCCTATTTCATTGATTAGTCCTATTTCTTCAGCAATGGGTATAAAGTTATCCGGGGTAATTAGTCCTTTTTCCGGGTGATTCCAGCGAATAAGGGACTCAAGTCCGGTTATTTTCTGGGTTGTAATATTGTATTGAGGTTGGTAATACGCTTCAAACTGATTATCTTCCAGTGCTTTTCTAATATCCTGTTCAATACTATGGCGCTGCTGATAGATACTTTGCATATGATCGGAAAAATATTCGTATCCATTTTTCCCCCGGCCTTTAATGTGATACATGGCCATATCAGAATTTTTAATCAGTTCTTCAGTGGTGGATGCATCATCCGGGTATACCGATATGCCGATACTGAAACTGATGGTTATTTTATGACTGTCCAGCATAATGGGTTTACTGAAAGCAGTTAGTATTTTTTGAGCAACAAGTCCAGCTTCCTCACTATTCCGTAACTCAGGAATTAAAATATTAAATTCATCTCCCCCTATTCGTGAAATAGTATCAGTATCACGTAAAGTTTCCTTCAGTCGATATGCAACACGTTGCAGCAGGCTATCGCCAATCACATGCCCGAGCGAGTCATTGATAAATTTAAAGCCGTCCATATCGAGAAATAAGACTGAAAGTTTGGTGCTTTTTCTTCCGGCCTGAGAGATGGAAAGTTTGAGTCTGTCAAGAAAGAGTTCCCGGTTGGGCAACCGGGTGAGTAAATCGTGGTAAGCCTGGAAATGTATCATTTCCTGGTCTTTTTTACGTTCACTGATATCCCTCGCGACACCGTAAGTTCCTAGATAAGGTGTGCCGTCAGTTGTGTTTTCATATACACCCATTGAGCATAGCTCAATCACAATTGAATTAGACTCGAAGGGTTTTGAGTGGATTTCCGGATTGGTAGATATCAATCTGAATTCTACATTTTGACTTGAGCGTTCACCTGTTCGCCGTTCATTGAATACATGGTCGGCAATCTCGATATCATCCTCATGAACCAGTGAGGAAAAATGTTCGCCAATAAGTTCCTCGGGTTTGTGACCGAGTAAATCTGTTACCCTGTCATTAACAAAAGTAAAAAAACCTTTATGATCTATCATATAGATTATGTCAGGTGAATAACTGACTATAAAACGATAGCGACGTTCTGATTCTTCCAGTTGATTTTGCATCACCTTGAGATTTCTATTGAGTCCTCTTTTGTGAGCGATATTATCAATGGTTGATTTTAATTCCGATGTTTTATAGGGCTTGCTGAGAAAGTCTAAAGCGCCATTCTTAAAAACTTTGCTGGCATTTTTAAAAGTTGATTCACCGCTTAATATAATGACATCGGTGTCTATATCACATTCGGCGGATTCAACTCTGAAGTGCAACGCAGTTAATTCCAGATCTAGCGAACGA
>ERZ890953.1114-NODE-1114-length-13975-cov-8.544971_pt1 | contig 13975 bp, 12 predicted proteins | sample MGYA00521264_ERZ890953 | MGnify/ENA primary metagenome ERZ890953 (study PRJEB32303, sample SAMEA104408629) | aquatic metagenome | biome: Brackish water; feature: Chemocline; material: water | place: Baltic Sea | collected 2014-10-26T21:54:00 | depth 200 m ... | reverse complement strand
CATCCTGGCCAGCAGAGCCCGCCCTCCGTGGCCATCTCACCCCGGCAGCTCAACAGCCGCGCCGTCTGATCCGATACTCTCGGTAGACCTCCACCACAGGTGGTCCGTGATCATTCCTCCGAGCCATCCCGCCGGGGCCGTGTTGTCTTCGGCCGTCGAGGTGGCGCCTGCTGCTGTAGGCGCCCTCGTCGGAGTGCGTGCGGTGGACGGCAACGGCGAGCGACAGGACGAGGAGCGCGCTGGGATCAGCGCGGGCGTGGTCTTCGAGCACACGGCCATGCCGCCCCCGCTGGAGCTGTATGGCCCCGATGGCCGACATGTGACAGAGGTCGAGACCGAGGACGACCAGGCCGAACAGGTCGGGCCCATCGAAGCCAGCGAGCCGGTCCAGGAGGCCGAACAGAGCGAGGAGGGCCAGGAGTCCTCCCCCGCCAAGGCCGAGCAGGAGACAAGCCTGGCCGAGCAACAGGAGATCGCGGAGCTACGCGCCCGGGACGTGGAGGTCCGGGCCCACGAGGCTGCCCATGTGGCCTCGGGCGGCGCCTTCGTGCAGGGCGGAGCCAGCTTCAGCTTCCAGACGGGCCCTGACGGCAAGCAGTACGCCATCGGCGGCGAGGTGGGCATCGACACCTCCCCAGTAGCGGGCGACGCCCGGGCCACCGCCGAGAAGGCGCGCACGGTGCGGGCTGCTGCCCTGGCCCCCGCCAGCCCCTCGGGGGCCGACCGAGCCATCGCCGCGCAGGCCTCTCAGATGGAGGCCCAGGCCATGGCCGAGATCACCGTCGAGCAGCGGGAGCAGGCCGCCGGCGGCGACGGCACCCCCTGGGACCAGTACGTCCAGCAACAGCAGCCCGAGGGTTCCACGCCCAGCAGCAGCTTCTACCTGGTGGCCTAGACCCCCAGCCTAGCCCTCCGGGTACCCGTACCCGTCCAGCGCCTCCACCTCGTCCGGCGTGACCCCCCACGCCTGGCGCACCAGGGCCTCGGCCGCTTCGGGATCGCCACAGCCGGCCTCGAGGGCGTCGTGAACCGCGCGCACACGGCCGGCGTCGGGCGGAGGCGGGATGGGGCAGGGCTCGAGGTAGCGGGAGAGGAAGTGCAGGTAGCCGCCACCCTTGCGGGTGCCGCCGTACAGGTGCTCGTAGAGGTAGTGGAACAGGCGGGAGTTGAGCACCAGCACGGCCCACTCTAGCCAGGCGCGCTGCAGGTCCGCCGGCTCGCGGCAGCGCAAGGACAGGAAGGTGTCCTTGAGCACCAGGCCCTCGCGGTCCAGCCCGGCCCGAGCACGGCGAGCGTTCTGGCACAGCACCACCTTGGGCGCCGCATGCACCTCGAGGGGAGGCAGAGGGTTGCGCTCGGCGCGTGCGCGAGCCTGGTCGTAGTCGATCCACCACCCGTCCCAGGCCACGCGGTAGGGCTCCACGCCCCGGTTGCCCTGGAAGCGGCCGCCGCCCAGGAAGCGGCGAGGGTCCACGGCGCCCGCAGGCTCGTGGTCGAAGACGAACTGGTCCCTCAGCCCCGCCCGGTGGAAGCTGACACACCAGCGAAGATCCAATCGGCGAGCGAGAGGCTCGAAGGGAGCGCCGGCCAGGCTGCGGACGAAGAGGCTGCGCCCCCCCGAGGTGCCCGGCGGCAGCGGCATGAGCCCGTCCAGGGACTCGCGCAGGATCTCCGCGGGCAGATCCACCGGATCGCGCAGGCCATCCCAGTCCAGGGCCCGGTACCCCACCCGAGCGCCCTCCCGGGCCAGCACCACCACGGGGTAGACCGCGGCGTCGGCGAACACACGGCTGCCGCTGAGGTCGAACACCCGAACCCACGACCGCTCGAGCAGCAGCCGGCGCAGCCCGCGGGCATAGGAGGTGACCAGGAAGCGGTTGGGGATGATGAAGCACAGCTCACCCCCGGGCTCGAGGGCGGCGAAGCCCCGCTCCACGAAGGCCCCGTACAGATCGAAGGCGCCAGTGGCCGCGACGGGGCAGCAGCGCTTGACGTGGGCCTTGAGGGCCGCGGGCATACGCTTGGCCTCGAGGTAGGGCGGGTTGCCCAGGACCGCATGGAAACGCTGCCCGTCGTCCACCAGGGCGTCCCGGTTCTCGAGCCGGGGCAGGGCGCCCTCGAAGCCCAGCTCCATGCTCACGGCCTGCAGCCGCGCCCGGCATGCCTCGATGGCCGGAGCGTGGGCGTCCCAGCCCTGGACGTGCTCCTGCAGGATGTGGCGCGCCCGCTCTGCGGGCAGATCGAGCTCAGCCAGCCGGCGCATGGCAGCCTCGAGGAACACACCATCACCGCAAGCGGGGTCCAGCAGACACGGTCCATCGCTGGGCCAGCGCAGCCGCCGCACCATGCCCAGGGCCACCTCGAGGGGGGTGTAGACCTCACCCCGCAGCTTGGCCTCGGAGGTGGCCTGGCCCACCAAGGAAGCCGAGCGCTGCCCCATCGCGGGCGAGAGGATCAGAGGGGGCTGGATCTGAGGACTCATGAAGCCTTGCTAACCCACGCGTGCGATCCGATACCCTGCCTGGAACAGCTCACCATCCACGCGTGTCCTCCCCCCGACCCCATGCTCACCTTCCCCCCGATCCTCGCCCTGCTCACCAGCTGCGCCCCACCCCCGGAGCCGCCGGCTCCACCGGCCGAGCCCTCGACCACCCTGGGCATGCCGCTGCCTGCAGCCTGGCCCTCCCGGGCCGCCACCCTGCAGCGCCTCGAGACGCCTCCTCCTACCCGCGCGCTGCGCATCGCCATCGACCCCGGGCACGGCGTGGGCAGCAACTCGGGCAACAGCTCCTGCCTGTGCATCGACGAGCAGGACCACAACCTCCGCGTGGCCCAACACCTGGCCCAGAGCCTCGAGGCCCAGGGGCAGCACCCCACCCAGCTCACCCGGTCCGACAACCGGGGGCCAGCCTACAGCACGCGCATCACCACCGCCCAGCAGGGGGCCGCCGACCTGCTCATCAGCCTGCACTCCGACGCCCGGGGCGAGCAGCACCACTGGCTCCCCTCCCCCGACGCCACCTGCTCCTGGAACGATGGCAACCCCGGCTTCTCGGTGCTCTGGTCCGACGAGGCCGAGCCCGCCCTCGCCGAGGCCCGCCTGACCCTGGCCGCCGCCCTGGCGGCACGCCTCGCGGAAGCCGGCTTCCTGGCCTACGACGGCCACGAGTACCAGGGGATCTACGAGGGCCACCCGGATCACCCCGGGGTCTTCCTGGACCGCCACGAACCCCGCAAGCGCGTCCGCATGCTGCGCCGTCCTACCATGCCCTCGGTGATCATCGAGACCCACAACGCCTGGGATCGCCTCGAGGAGCCCCGCTGGCAGGAGGAAGCCACCCTGGACGCCTTCGACGCCGCGGTGCTGACGGCCCTCGCAGACTGGGCACGGTAGTCCCCGGAACCATCCGGCCGACTATGACTTGCCCCCCCGCCCCGCGTGACGACCAGGGTGCCTGGAGGATCCATGCACGCACTCCCGCTGCTGCTGCTCGCGGCCTGCACCCCGACCGCGCCCAAGCTCGACGACAGCGCCCCCTTCGGCGACACCGCGCCGGTGAAGCCCGCCAGCTTCTCGGAAGTCTCCGCCTCCCTGAGCCAGGCCATCCCCGCCGTGGTGACGGTGAGCTTCGTGCTGGAGGGCGGCGCGGGTGAGCCGTGGGTCCGCTTCGGCCCCGCCGCCGAGGACGAGCGGTACGAGACCCTCGCCGTCGAACAGCAGGACGGCAGCTGGAGCGCCATCCTGGTGGGTTGCCCCCCGAGCACCACCTGCAGCTACGCGGCGGGCAGGGGTGAGACCCAGGATCAGGAGCGGGAGATCACCACGGGAGAGGGCCCCGACTGGGTGAAGATCGAGGGCGAGCCCACCGGAGCGCAGAGCCGTGGCTTCGTGCTCACGACCGCCCTGTCCGAGAAGAACGGCGGCCTGATCCTGGACATGCAGGGCCGGCCGGTGTGGTGGTACGCCGCACCAGAGGGCGACGCGGGCGGGCTCTCCACCTGCGCCCGGCTGGCCCCCGACGGCCGCTCGGTCTGGTTCAATCAGTTCGACCTGGGCGACCACGGACCCATCGAGTCCTCACCGGCCCGCCTGGTGCAGGTGGCCCTGGACGGCAGCTGGCACCAGCTCCACCCCCTCCCCGACAACCACCACGACTTCACGCTGCTCGACGACGGCGGGCTGGTGTGGCTGGGCCTCGAGGACCGCGAGATCCAGGGCGAGCTGGTGCGCGGGGACCGCCTGGTCCAGCGCACGCCCGCGGGAGACGAGCGGGATCTGTGGAACGGCTGGGACAGCCTGGAGTTCGACCCCGAGCAGCTGCACGAGAGCCCTCCCGGCTACTGGACCCTGGCCAATCACCTCGAGCGCGACGGCGAGGACTGGGCCATCTCCTTCAAGAACCTCGACACCATCATCGGCATCGACGGCAGCGACGGCAGCGAGCGCTGGCGCCTGGGGCAGGAGCAGCCCGCCATCGCCCCCGACCCGCCCTTCGCAGGGCAGCACGGCTTCACCCTGCTGGACGGCAGCATCCTGCTGTTCGACAACGGCGGCTCCCCCGTCAACTCGCGCTTGCTCGAGCTGGGCCTGGACCCCGACGCCACGACCGCGGCGAAGCATTGGGACCATGACAACGGCGCCCGCACGCTCATCCTGGGGGACGTCGTGCGCCTGGCCAACGGCAACACCATCGCGGCCTGGGGCACAGCGGGACTCATCGAGGAGGTCACGGCCGACGGTGCCGTGCTCACCCGCATCAGCGTGGGCCGCGGAGACAACTTGGTCCCTGTGGGCTTCATCGAGTACCGGGAGAGCATCGCGCCGCGATAGGCTGCGCCCATGCCCAAGAAAACAAACGCCTTCGACCTCCTCGTCCCCCCCGAAATGCAGGGGGCACGGCTGGACCGCGTGGTGGTCGATCTCCCCGAAGTGGGCAGCCGCCGCCGCGCCCAGCAGGCCATCGAGACCGGCAAGGTGAGCATCGAGGGCCGCCCCTGCGGTCCCAAGGACGTCGGGCGAAAGGTGCAGGCCGGCACCCGCGTGAGCATCGAGTGGGGCAAGCCCGGCACCGGACGCGCCAAGCACCAGGCGCGCAAGGGTCTGGACGAGGCCAAGATCGAGGTGCTGCACGAGGACGAGTGGCTGGTGGCCGTGAACAAGCCCACGGGGCTGCTCACCGACACCGCCAGCCGGTACCAGTCCATGAACAGCGACAGCATGCGGGTCCGGCTGCAGCGCTACCTGCGGGCCCAGGGCGACGCGGTGTACGTGGTGCACCGCATCGACCGTGACACCTCCGGCGTAGTGCTGGCCGCACGCACCGAGCTCGCATCCAACGATCTGCGGCGCCAGTTCCGCAACCACCTGCCCGAGCGCACCTACCTGGCTGTGGTCCACGGTATCCCCTCGCCCGCTGAGGGCGAGTGGAGCGACTGGATGGCCTGGGAACCCGCCAAGCGCATCCAGCGCCCCACCGCACCGGAGCTGGAAGGCTCCGTGCTGGCCAGCACCAAGATGCGCACCATCGCTCAGTTCGGCACCTACGCCTCCCTGATCGAGCTGCGCCTGTTCACAGGCCGCCGAAACCAGATCCGGCTCCAGGCCCAGCTGCGCGGCCACCCCCTCATGGGCGAGAAGCTCTACCTGCCCGAGGACTGGAGGGGTCCCTCGCACCCCCCCATCCAGCGCCAAGCCCTGCACGCCGTGTCCCTCGAGGTCACCCACCCCGCCCATCGCAAGCCGGTGCGCTTCGAGGCACCGCTCCCGGCCGACCTGCTCGAGCTGCTCGAGCTGCTCGAGCGTCGCCACGGCCGTCGGGTGCTGCACCCCATTCCCCAGCTGGGTTGATGGCAGGGGATCGCCGCCGCCCGCTGCTGGCTGCTGGCCTGGGCCTGCTGTTGGCGGCTGCGCTGGTCGGCGGGCTCGAGCTGGCGGCGCGACAGATCGAGGCCAGCCGCATCCCCGACCACGCCGCCCCCCGGTCCGGCCCCCGGGATCCCGTCACCCTGCAGCCCCATCCCTACCTGCTCTGGGAGCACGCACCCGGAGCTCGTCAGGAGCAGGGTGTGGAGGTCCACATCAACAGCCTGGGCCTGCGCGGGCCGGAGCCCCGGCTCCCCAAGCCCGCCGGGGTCCGGCGAATCCTGGCGGTGGGCGACTCGACCGTCTACGGCTTCGGCGTGCCCCTCGAGGACGCCTTCGTGCAGGTGGCTGCCCGCGCGCTGGGTGGCGCGGACCACGGCCTCGAGGGCCTGCCCGCCGCCCTGCCCGGCTACTCCACCCTGCAGCTGCTCAACCTGCTGCAGCTGCGAGCCCTGCGCCTCGAGCCCGACCTGCTGGTGCTGGCCCCCGTCTGGTCCGACAACGCCACCTCGGCCCTCGAAGATGCCCAGCTGATGGACCGCTACCAGCGCTACGATCGCAGCATCACAGGCGCCCTGGACCGCAGCCTCCGCCGGGTGGCGCTCTACCGCCTGCTGGCCTGGGAGCTGAGCGTACGTCGGGGGGCCCAGGCCACGGCGCGGGCAGACTACAGCTTCGAGCAGCCCCACCCCGAGGGGTCCCTGCAGCGCGTACCCGTGGAGCGGTACCGGGCCAACCTCGAGGCCCTAGCGGGGCTGGCCCAGGATCACGGAGCGGCGCTGGCCTACATGGTCCTGCCCCACCCCGCCGACCTGCGCGGGGACGACGAAGGCCACGCCAGCTACCACCCCTACCGGCTGGCCCTACGCCAGGCCGCGGCGGCCAACCACGCCCCGCTGGTGGAAGGGGGCGAGGTGCTGGCCCGGGCCGCCAAGGCCGACCCCCGCTTGGACATCGACGCGCTGTTCCTGGACAACATCCACCCCACGGTCCAGGGTCACCTCCTGCTGGGCCAGGCCCTGGCCCAGGCCCTGGCGGAGTGGGAGCAGCAGACCCGACCCTGATGTCAGAGCTCGTGGACCCCATCCTGGGCCAGCACCGCGGGCCAGTCCACCGGCGGGGAAGGCACCGCCGCCACCAGCCGCGCAGGGGCCAGCAGCAGCTGCCGGCGAGAGTCCAGCACGATGGCGACGGGCGAGCCCGCGAGCTCGAGGGTGTAGGGGCCCATGGCCCAGCCCGCGCTGGGATCGGCGCTCACCAAGACCACGGGCTGGCCCTGCCGGTAGGCCTGCTCGACCGCAGGCAGCCGCTGAGGGTGCGGGTCTGGCAGCGCCAGGGTGCCCGTGCCCAGAGGGCAGGCCCACAGCCCGCGGTGTACAGGGTTGACCTCACCGGGGGGGAACACGGTCACCAGCAGCGGCGGCAAGTCGGCCGAGCCGGCCAGAACCTCCACACGCCGCCCCAGCTCGAGCATGGCCCGGTCCCAGGCCACCGGCGGGCCCAACACCCGGAGCAGCGCCGGGCGCGCGCCCAGGCTCCAGCCCCCCAGGGCCAACACCAGGGCCGCCGCAGCCAGCGGACCGGCTCCGCCGGGGACGATCCTGAGCAGCCCCAGCAGCGCCGCCACCACCAGCACGGGCTGCAGGTGGAGCAGGTGGTGGGGGCTGCCCATGACCGCCATCAGCACGCCCAAGGGCAGCAGGACACAGACCAGCGCCGCCAGCGTGCCCCGCGGGAGCTGGAGCGTGGGCCCAACACCCCCCACGAGCCAGCGCGGAAGCCGCGCTTCGAGCCCCGCGGCAGGCCGCCGCGCACCAAGGGCCAAGCCCAGCACAGCCAGCAGCAACAGCGCGACCGTGAGCGCCGGTGGCTGCAGCAACGCCCGGGTGGCCCAGCTGACCCAGGTGAGCACGAAGCCAGCACCCCGCGCGGCCTGCTCCTCGGCGAGGTTGCCGCTCAGGTAGCGCCAGGACTCACCAGCCATCCAACCCAGCGGGCTGTGGGGGGACGGGTGCAGCAGCCGCACCAGGGCCAGGCCTAAGCCCGCGCCCAGCGCACTCGCGGCCGCGGTCCGCCAGCGCCGCAGCAGCAGCGACACCGGCAGCAGCACCAGCAGGCAGAGCAGCCCCTGGGTCAGCGAGGCCACCATGGCGAAGGCAGCGAGCACCCCCAGCAGGTCCGAGCTCCAGCCCTTGGGACGCAGCAGCGCCCACAGCGCGACCAGGAACGCCGTGACGAAGAGCGGGTAGGCGGTGGTGGAGACGCCCGCGAGCACCGAGCCCGGCGCCAGGGCCACCCACAGGCCGGCCACCAGGGCCAACCAGGGCCCCACCAGCCGCCGCGCCAGCAGGCAGGTGAGCACGGCGCCCAGGCTGCCGCAGACCACGGCGATCAGCGCCAGCGACCACAAGACCGAGCCGCCGGCGACGGGAGCCAGCCCGGCCGCCAGCCAGGGGACCAGGGGATACCGATGCCCCTCGAAGCCCGCGGGGTGGCCCTCCAGCATGGACCGCGCCATCAGCACCCAGTCCTCGGCGTCAGGCCCCACGGGCACCAGCCCCTGGGAGCTGTCCCGCAGCAGCCACAGCCGCAGCCCCAGGGCCACCAGCCCCACCAGGACCACCGCGACCGCGAAGCCGCGCCGGCCCACCAACGAGGGGGCCGCTACCACCACATGGCCCGCCAGCCCTGCAGCCCGCGATACCGCTGGCGGAGGGCCAGGGTGCGCTCGCGCACCGCGCTGTCGCCGCCCTCGAGCCAGGCCTGCTGCAGGCAGGCTCCCCGGATCTGAGCGCCTCGGGCGCAGGGGTGCTCGCGGGACGGCGGCACAGGCTTGCCCGGCACCACCCACAGCTCGGCCGCCAGGTTGGCCGTCTCGAGGCGATCCACGCGCACACCGCCAGGCACAGCATTGGGGGGCTGCTGCCGAGACTCGACGCTCAACACCAGGACGTCCTGGCCGGCGCAGAGCACCACCGCCTCGTCCAGACGATCCAACCACTCCCGGAACAGGAAAGCCACGGGCCGACCGTGCTCGATGGGAGCCAGGGCGTCGAGGTTCTCCACCATGCCGCTGACCACCACCAGCGCACGCCCATCAGCCCGCTCCATGGCCCAGTCCATGACCCGACCGGGCTCGCCCACCTCGGCGGGCCAGGCTTCGGTGTGCAGCCGCCCCGCGGTGGAGACCCCGGGGTCGAGCCCGTCGCGGATCAGATCCACCGTCCACGGAGCCACGGGCCAGACCAGCAGCGCCAGGACCGCGGGCTGCACCCAGCGCCAGGGCGGCAGGCCCACCAGGCCGGCGACGCCGCTGAGCACCAGGGCGTGGGCCAGCAGGTAGTACTGGGGCGACTGCTGCCGCGAGACCAGGAAGGCCCCAAAGGGCAGCAGCAGGCCCAACAAGACCAGCACCGCCCGCCGCTGCCGGCCAGGCCAGGGACGCAACGCCGCCACCACCAGGCCAAGAGCCCCCACCCCGAAGGCCCAGCCGAAGCGGTCCAGGTACAGCAGCGTGGCCAGAGGAAGCCGATCCCCGAAGCGGTTGTGGAGGCTGTAGGAGCTCAGGGCGTGGAAGCCGGACCAGGGCGAGAGCCCCAAGGCCAGAGGCAAGGGCACGAGCCCAAGGGCCAAGCCCGCCAGGACGCAGCCGAGGGCCAGGACCAGGCGCAGCGGCCGGCGCTCCCCTTGCCCCCTCCGCCAGGAATCCACCGCTAGCAAGCCGAACCCCACCAACAGGGCGCCCGCCGCCGGGGCCAGCATGAACTCCCGGCCGTGGAAGGCCAGGCCCGCCAGCAGCCCAGCCGCGCCCCAGGCCAGCAGGCTGTCGCGCTCGAGCGCGTGGATGACCGCCCAGCCCACACACAGGGCCAAGGCCAGCGCCAGCATGTCGTAGCGGGCCATGGACGCCGTGATGACCACCGGCGGGAACAACAGGGCGAGGGCCCCGGCCAGGGCGGGTGCAGGACCGCCGGCGGACCACCAGCAGCGGGCCAGGGCCACCACCGCCAGCCCCAGGGCCGCCGCTGAGACCCCCTGGCCCACCGCGGCGGGGAGCCCGCCCGTGAGCGAGGCCAGCCCCGCCACCAGCGCCGGGTACAGGCTGTTCCAGGTGGTGTTGGGGATCATGCTGACCCCGGTGGCCGCCGCGTAGTCCCCCACCATCAGCACCCGCTGCACATGGGCCAGCAGCCAGGCCTCAGTGGACCCCTGCAATCGCCCGAAGCCCCCCATGCCCCAGCTTAGCAGTCCCACCGCCAGCCCCATGGCCACGGGCACCGCCAGCAGCCAGGCCCAGGCCCAGCGCGTGGGCCAAGGATCGGGGCTGGTGGGCTGGGTCATGGGCGAAGCTCCAGGGGGCGCCGAGGGTAGCCTGAACCTATCAAGAAACACCGAGGCCCCCCCATCGTCCGGGCGAGACCCGCACAACCTGGCCCCATGAGAAGCCGTAAGGTAGGAGTCATTTGTGTTTTCGCGAGGAGTCACGATCGTGTGTGCCGTCGACAACTGGCCCACGGGCTCCCGCGCGATCTCCACCGGCTGGCTGCTCGTCTGGATCCTGTCGGGCTCGGCCCTGCTGGGCGCCCACAGCCCGCTGGTGGGTGCCGGCTACCTCCTCATCTGGGTGCTGCAGTACGTGCACTGCCGCTACCTGGCCTGCACGCGCTGCTACTACTATGGCAAGCGCTGCCACATGTTCGGCGGCGACTGCGCCAAGCTGCTGTTCGCCCAGCGCGAGCAGGGCAAGCGGATGCCCGACGACGCCATCGTGGGAGCCTGGTGGGCGGTGGTCACGCTGTTCCCGGTGCCCTTCCTGATCATCTGGAAGAGCTGGTGGTTCCTGGGCGCCTACCTGGTGGTCTCCCTGGGCTGGCACGGCATCCACCACGGCATCGCCTGCAAGCGCTGCAAGAACAGCCACTGCCCCCTGAACGCGGCACCCCGGGGCTGAGTCCTCCGCGACGCTCCGGGGATGTATCCGGTATAGGATCAGTCAGACCCCAGCCCGGAGCCCCCATGAGCGCAACGTCCCAGGTGGAGCGCATCACCGCCCTGAACACCACCACCGGCCCCTTGGCGCCCCTGTTCGAGCTGGGGCACCCCCTCGAGCGCCTGGTGCCTGCGCGCTGGACCGAGCTGTGCAGAGCGCTGTCGATCTACGACATCAACATGCAGTTCAACCAGAGCGCCGATCCCAGCGACCCCCGCTCGGTGTTCCGCCTGGACTACTCGTCCCTGCTGGGGCCGGGTATGGACCTGCTCATGCCCACCGCCGGGGCCTACCTGTGTCAGCCCGGCCACAACCGGGTGGTGCTCCCCCCCCGCACCGATCCCACCATCGTGACCTACCTGCAGCGGGTCGGCTTCCTGGGCGAGGTGGTCTACTACGAAGGCAACGACGAGACCGTCGCGGGCCAGCGCGCCGCGGGTCGCCGCACCTACTCCATCGACGACATGGGCCCCGACGGCGATGACGTGGCCGCCAACTCCCTGCGAGACATGACCATCGGCAACTCCAAGGAGACCGTGGGGGACCTGTCCAGCTACGCCGCGCCGGAGGTCCGCAAGGACATGTTCGAGGTCACCGACGCGGACTTCCACGCTGCGTTCGAGCCGGGGCGGCGCGTGTTCGTGAAGACCTGCAACACCGAGAGCGCCGGCGAGGGCATCCACCCGGTGGCCAGCCTCGAGGAGTTCCGGACCTCCCTGAACGAGATCCGCGCCACGACCCGTCGTCACAAGCTCAACCCCTTGCTGGTCATCCAGCCCGAGCTCATCGGCGTCAACAAGAGCTTCCAGGTCTTCCTGCACCCCGACGGGCGGCCCGAGATCCCGGTGGTCGCCCTGACCGACCAGCTCATCGGCGACGACGGCAAGAAGTACGCCGGCAGCATCAACCACCACGTCACCCGCGCGCGCCTCGAGGTGGTGGGTCCCGCCATCATCGACATGGTGGACCGCCTGCGCGCCCTGTGTCCCGGGGCGGTGGGCTTCCTGATGTGCGACTACTTCGAGGCTCCCGACGGGGCCATCTCCATCTACGACCCGGGCCTGCGACCCTCGGGGAACACCGGCGCGGCCATGGTGAAGCGCTGGGTCGAGGAGGCCACAGGCCAGTACGCCGCGGTCACCATGGCCCGCTGGCTCGAGGCCGGAAAGGCCGGCATGAGCTGGGCCCAGGTGGAGAAGCTGCTGCACCCCTACACCGACCCCGATCACATCTGCGCCACCCGCACCGGCGTGCTGCCCCGAGGCCACAACCACCTCCAGGGCAAGTCCCGCTTCATCGTGGTCACCCCCACCCACGAGGACCACGCAGCCTTCCGCCAGGAGCTCGAGGAGCGGCTAAGCCGAGCTTAGTTCCCCTCCTCCCCACGGGGAGGGGTGAGAACGGCCACAGGTCGGGCATTGGGTCCTACGATGCTCGATCATCGTGACTGTGCGGACCCATCGACCTGGGAGGGGAGGGCGAGCGGTCCTCCCCGCGGCATGGTGAGCATGCACCCATGCCCCCCGGAGCCACCATGCCCAGAGCGTCCATCCTCGCCTGCGCCGTCCTCGCCACCGCCTGCGCCCCCAAGGCGGTGATGTTCGCCCCGCCCACTCCCCTGCCCGCCACCGCGGCGCAAGCCTACGTGGACACGGTGAGCGTCGAGCTGGACTTCCGCAGCACAGGCGGCGCCGGCTTTGTCCGGCTGATCCAGCACCCCGATCGCCTCGAGATCGGCGTGATCGTGGAGGACGCCGTCCCAGGCCAGCACGCCCTGTGCGTACACGAGTACGGAGACTGCACGGACCGCGACTTCTTGCGCGCTGGGCTGCACTACGACCCCCTGCAGACCGACCCGGACGACGACGGCTACCACATCGGCGATCTGGGCGTACTGCGCGTGAACAGCGACGGGCGCGGGGAGCTGTCCGTGGACAAGTACGACCTGACCCTGGCGGAGGTCCTGGACCGCGCGGTGATCCTCCACGCCGAGTCCGACGAGGGCCACGGCCACGACATGATGGGCAGCGGCTACCGCGCCGCCTGCGGCGCCATCGAGCCGGGCGCCAGCTCCCGGCTGGCCGAGGTGGAGTGGGAGCTGATGGACCTGCGCCACTACGTCCAGCAGCTGGGCAGCTACATGGCCACCAAGCCCTAAGGGGCGATGCTGACGATGCCTTCCTGGTAGCGCAGCCTCGTCTCGAAGCCGAGGCCTTCGTACAGGGCGCGCCCCGCTGAGTTGGCCTCGCGCACGTTCAGGCCGATGTGATGGATGCCCCGCGCGCGCAGGCGGCGGCAGAGCGCGGCGGTGACCGCGCGACCCAGTCCCTGACCCCGGAACCGCGGCTGGGTGGCCACGTTGCCCAGGGCCGCTGCGTGGTAGCGCTCGGAGCGCACGTGCAGACCCGCCATGGCAGCCAGCTCGCCGCCGCGCCGCACCCCCAGGTACAGCCCCGAAGACAACATGCGCGGCTCGAAGAAGTTGCCGGGGTAGGCGCTGGCCAGCAGCGCGCGGATGGCGGGCTCGTCGGCTCCACCCAGCACCACCAGCCCGTCGGGATCGGGGATGTGCAACCCCGCAGGATCGGCCAGGCACATGCGCAGGGACAGCCCGTAGGGGGAGAACGCCCGGTGTTCGCGCACGGTATGCTCGAGCTCCGGAGGCCCCAGGTGGGCGTGGAAGCGGGCGGGCAAGGCGGGCAGCAGCTCCACCAGCAGCGCCGCCGCGCGCGCCGGATCGCCGCTGGCGAAGGCCTGGACCGTGGGCAGGGCCAGGCCCAGATACAGCAGCACCACCTCCTGCAACGCGCCGCCCTCCCGAACCCCGTACCAGCTTGTGTAGGGCCAGAAGGCCGGATCCAGATCCCCCAGGCTGTACAGATGCAGCACCGGATCGCGCGTGAAGAAGGCCTCGAGCTCGTCGCGATCGTGCAGGCTCTCGAAGGTCATGGTCACTCCTGACAGGGCCGGGATTAACAGGTGGCGACCGCTGTGGATCGCGCTAGGCTGTCGGCTGCCCCACGATGGAGGAGAACCCATGCTTCGTCGCCACACCCTGCCCTTGTTCATCGCCGTCCTGTTCGCCCTGCCCGGATGCGGCGACAAAGACGACACCAACGTCC
>ERZ890953.1113-NODE-1113-length-13995-cov-7.832712_pt1 | contig 13995 bp, 15 predicted proteins | sample MGYA00521264_ERZ890953 | MGnify/ENA primary metagenome ERZ890953 (study PRJEB32303, sample SAMEA104408629) | aquatic metagenome | biome: Brackish water; feature: Chemocline; material: water | place: Baltic Sea | collected 2014-10-26T21:54:00 | depth 200 m ... | reverse complement strand
ATTCAGCGACCCCGGTTCGACTGTTAGCGATAATGTCAGCACAGGGTTGGTTGCATCCGTGACCGGTAACGTGAATACCTATATTGCCGGTCTGTATACACTGACTTATAACGTGAGTGATTCCGCTGGTAATGTCGCTACCCCGGTGATTCGAAGCGTCAATGTCAGCATTCGTGAAAACGCCGCGCCAGTTATTACTGCACCCGCGGACCTGGTTATCCCTTCAATCGGGGCGGTTACTCCGGTGCAGTTCGAAGTCGTTGAGGCTATCGATGATAAAGATGGTGTGATATTGGCCTCGCCAGACAAAAGCGGCCCATTTGTTCCGGGCCTCCATGCTATTCAATGGTCTGCCAGCGATTCTTCGGGAAAGACAGGTTATGCCTATCAATTTGTCGATGTGCTACCACTAGTCGAGTTCATCCCGGAACAATTGTCCGAACCAGAGGTGCTGCTATCTATCCCGGTCAAGCTCAATGGCTTTGCTGCAAGCTATCCGGTACAGGTTAATTTTAATGTATTCGAAAATAGCAGCTCCGTACCGAGTGATAGTGGCAGCATTTTTATTACAGAGGGAATTGAAGGGAGTATTGATTACAAAATGCCTGATGCGGGCGAGGTCAGGTTTGAGATCACCACTGTGACCAATGCGGTAAAAGGCCCAATGGCAAGCCATATGGTAAGTATTATCAAGCAGAATGTAGCACCACTCTCGCAACTGATGAGCAAACAGAATGAGCAGGCAACTTCCGTTATTGCAAAAGATGCTGGAGCTGTCACAGTAAGCGCTATCGTGCATGATGCTAATACTTCAGACAGCCATACCTTCGACTGGAGTAAGACGGATAACGCATTACTCACTTCCAGCCCGGGTTTATCAGACGCCCAGTTTAGCTTTGATCCTTCCGGTCTGTTACCCGGTTTATATAAAATTAACGTAAAGGTCAGCGATAGCGGTACCCCCCCGCTCGCCGTTGAGGTTCAGGCATATTTGCAGGTGATGAATACAGCCATCGTTTTAACCGAAACTGATACAGACCAGGATGGTATTAGCGATATCGATGAAGGTTATGGCGACGATGATGGCGACGCGATACCCAACTTCCTTGATCCTCTCGACAACCCGGCTTTGATGCAGACAAAACCCGGGGTCTTTGACAAATGGCTATTGAATGTACAGCCCGGACTTAACATCAGGCTAGGCAAGATTTCGCTAGCGGCACAGCACCAAAGCGCGAGCGTTAGCGAGAATGACATCAGGCAAATTGCAGGGGCATTGGACGTTGTGGTAGTTGCCGATCAAACGGATAGCTTTACCAATGTGGGCGGCTACTTTGATTTTGAAATCAATGGGCTTGGCCGCTCGGGGCAATCTGCATTAGTTGTTCTTCCTCAATTCAGTTCTATTCCGGCTGATGCGGTATACCGAAAGTATAGCGAGTCAGGCGGCTGGAGGACTTTTGTTGAAGATGACAGCAATGCGCTATCATCGGCAGCCGGTGAAGAGGGGATTTGCCCGCCACCGGGTGACTCGGCATATCAGCATCAGGATGGTCTGCTTGAAGGTCATTATTGTGTTCAGCTATTAATCGCAGATGGCGGGCCAAATGACGCGGACAATCTGGAAAATGGTGTAATAGCCGACCCGGGCGGGATTGCCATTGCTTCGACAAAAGAACCGGAGCCGACTACCCCTGCAAATACAGGCTCAGGTGGCGGAGGAGTGATTAACCTGCTGACACTAATACTTTTATTCAGCATATATCGACTGCAGCTGCGCTATGCAAAATTTCGTCAATAGGCCTGACACCCATCTTATTCAGACCATGGTCTAATAACTTTTAGACCATGGTCCGTATGATTTTACACCCTTCGCCTCTAGCTCATTTCTGGCTGTTTCTCCAAACTAAGCAAATGGGAAATTTATCCCATTTTTACAACGATTAGAAAATCCAGTTTCTAAGGAGAACAATATGAAAATTAATGAGTTAGCTTCTGCAGTTTCGACAATACTTCTAGCTTCAGCTTTGACTGCATGTGGCGGTGGTTCGGATGATTCCGTTGACTTGTCAGCTAGAGAGGTCACATCCTCTGGCTCAATCACCCAGTTTGGCAGTATTTATGTCAATGGCGTACGTTATGAAACCACTTCGGCAAAGCTCATTTCCAGCGATGACAACAATAAGGTGCTGCTGACTAATCCTACTAACGCTCAGCTACAGGCCATGATCGGACTGGGGCAGATAGTCACCGTTAAAGGGACGCGTAGCGATGACAGTAATGGAGTTGCGACCAGTATCAGTTTTGATAATGAACTGGCTGGTGAGGTAAGTTCGGTTTCAGTTAGCGACTCCAGCTTCGTCATTCTGGGCCAGACCGTTTCCCTGACACCCGATACGATTATTGATGACTCATTAATCGAAGCGCTACGTGGCACTGAAGTGCCTGATGACATGCGGTTCGGTGATTTACTGGTCAGCGACACTCTGGATCTTTTATTACCTGTTGGCACCCTCTTATCAGTCAGCGGATTCCCTTCTCAAAACGGTTTTGAAGCTACTCGCATTGAAGATGGTAGGCATGTCGCAGGAGGTGGTACCAGCTTTGAAGCCGAAGTAAAAGGCACGGTCAGAAACCTGACCTCATCCAGCTTTGAATTGAATGCATTAACCGTTCTCTACGATAGCTCAGCACTAGATAGCGAAGATTTTTCCGACAGCGGTCTTGAAGAGGGAATGTTTGTTGAAGTTCACGGTACTGCCGATTCGGATACGCAGATCACAGCCAGCAGAATTGAGCGAGAAGACGAACTGCTGGACGATGATTTTAATGGGGAGCTTGAGCTAGAAGGTATCGTTCAGAAAATCACTCCCGATACCAGTGGAACGGGCGGAATCATCATTATCAATGGCATAGATATTCGTGTTAATGATATAAGCCCGTTCAGCGAAGGCTTACTTATCGAAATAAAAGGCCAACTACAAAATGATGGCTCTCTTTCAATCAGCCGTATCAAGGATGAACAGGAAAATACGCTACGTATCGAAGATATCGCAGTCAGCACCGATGGCACAAAATTTACCACGCGACTGGGACTGGACATCACGCCCACGGAACGCAGCCGACTTGAGGATGACACGATTTATGATGACGACAACCTGTCGATCACAGACTTTCTTAACAATGTGAGCGACAGGAGAATTGAGGCTCGTGGCTTCCCGGTTAATGGCGATATAGTGTGGTCACGTATCGAGATTGAAAAAGGCAGCGATACCGATTGTCGCCTGCGGGGCGCAGTCGAAACCGGCAGCATTAGCGGTGATGCCAACAGCTTTAGCTTTCGCATTGAAGGCATCACAATCAATGTCAGTAATGTGATCTCTAATAACTTTAAGAGTGGCAGCAATCTCTCCATGACAAAGGCTGAGTTTTTTGCTCAGCTGGATGAGGGTGATATCGTACAGGCACAAAGCGATAAATCTGGAACGGGATGCAACAGTGGAGAATTGACTGCACGAGAAGTCGAACTTGAGCCAGATGATTCGGTACTGCTAAGCACCTCAGACGACAACAGTAACGATACGCCAGACGATAGCGGTCACAATCAGCTTATTGGGTCGGTCAGTAATATCTCAGCCAGCAGCTTTGACCTCGCCGGGGAAACCATCACAGTCACAGATGCAACCATCATCGATGACTCTATCATTGAAGATGCGCGTGGCGTAGAAGTTAACCAGGATGCCGCCCTGGGCGACATTTCAGAAACACTTGAGCAACTGTTATCCGAGGGCATGGGACTAGAGGTTATTGTTGACCGGTCAAATGGCGTTGTTGCCGTCAGCATTGAGGATATTTAACGCTCAGGCAGCTGCTTTTAAGCTAAGAAGCCTGCGCTTAAGAACTTGCTCATAAAACCCGCCTGTATAGCTGGCGGGTTTTATTGCAGCCCGCAAATGACCGGATGAAACCGATACTGACCATTGGAAGATCATTGTTTTGAACCATGGTCATTCCAGAACAGGTAACTCTCGGCTCAGGTGATCCATAAAGGCGTTTACCCGAGCTGAGCGGGCCAGGTCAGGATGGGTCAACAACCATAAGCCAGTGCTAAAACCAGTGGGAGCGTTGTCCAGGCGGACAAGTTGCGAAGAAGTATCTCCGAGAACACTGGGCAGTAACGCCATCCCCATACCCTGTTCAGCACAGACACGCACTGCCACCAGTGAATCACATCTGATGACCACCTGCTTAGGATCTATATTCTGGTCAAACCATAAGCCTACCGGTGAACGATACAGACTCTCTACAACCCCAATCCATTCGGCGCTACGCCAGTCCTGAACCCCGGTTACATTATTCGTTTTTCTGGTATACACAGAGAATTCAATATCACGCAGCTTTCGGCCCACAAAACCCGCATCTGGATGCTGTGTCGGACGAATCGCGATATCGGCATCACGTCGTGTCAGATCCAGAACCTGGTTAGTGACCATAAGATCAACCAGAATATGGGGGTATCGTTGACGGAAGCTTGCCAACGGCGCAGCTAAGAGTGACAACATAAAGGTATCGGTGGTTGTTACCCGCAGTTCACCCTCCAGTCTCAGCTCGCGCCCTGCTAGCTGTCTTTGCAAATCAAACAGTGTCGCTTCGACCTCACGTGCGGCATTAATCATCTTTTCTGCTTCCAGCGTCAGTGCATACCCCTCAGCGCTACGTTTAAAGATATGACAGTTGAGATCTTCCTGAAAACGATCAATCCGGCGTAACACGGTAGAGCGATTCACACCAAGTTCGCGTGCTGCTGCTGAAATGGAGCCCTTATTGGCGACCATCAGTACATAGCGTAAATTATCCCAGTTAAGATGCTGCATAATTGCAACAGTATAGCGCAAATATGGACAATGTGATGTTTATTTATAACAAGTTATAATCTGCGCTCTATCATCGACCCTTTTGGAGATTGCTCATGAACCTGATTCATGACATCAGTCCTCATTTGGCAGCAAGACTGTTAAAACAGGTTCGACCGAGTCACCTGGACCCAGTAATAATTTTAACGTAGTGCGCTTAGCCCGCTTAGACTTGCCATCACGAGGTATGCAGTAAAGCTCAAACAGTAATTCCCTGGTTTTGCCTTTCGCATTCAGCATCCCATGACGCGCCATCCAGACAATATCCCATAATCGACCAGATTGGTCCTGATAGGATTGCCTTTCAGTATCGTCTTGTGTCCACTCAATGTGTTTATCCCAAACCGCCCGTGTAACAACGAAGGGGAATTTGATACCCGCCTCAATAGCGGTTTCAGTTACATCGATTAAAACACCATCATCGATAGCATTCTGGCGAGTATAAGTATGTATAACAGGACCGAAAAAATCGGTCATAGAAACTTGTTGATCCATAATGGTATCTCCAAATAGAGACGGAGATACCCAACGGGTATGTCCCGTCAGGGTTAAGTTGAAATGTGAACAACACCGGATGTTCTCGATGCGCTGGCTTGCGTTGTTCATGGCCAGCATGGGTGTAGAGATAACCTCTCTACGGGGAGTAATCCTGTCTTTCCGGTAAATACAGATCCTGCATAGCCAGGACTGACTATGTCAGCTGTACGCACTGGAAAAACCCTTCAAATATCGAAGGGTAGGGATTTAAGAACAGTGTCCAGGGCAGGAAAGAAATGTTCCTCATTCACATCCATCCCATATCGCAAGTCGTCACGGATTCATTAAGCCGCCCGTGTTACCGATTTAGCCGACACAACATCTTCAATCAGGTCTCGTGGTATCCGGTAACAGGCGCCCTGATAGACAGCTGTCAGTGGTTTAGCAGAGATAACATCGACATACGGTGTTTTGCACTGCCGTAGCATCAGTCGATCTCCTTGTTTAATCGGTCTGTGATATTTGCGCACTTGTTCGCGCCATGCTTCGCAGGCCACATCGGTCACTTCTTTCAGGTAACTCAATGGACAGGAATAATAAGTAGGACCCATAGCCTCATCCATACTTTTATAGCCCCACGAAACAATGCTCCTGTTGCCATATTGCTCTACTGTTTTATCCAGCAGATGACAGGCAATTACCTTTCTAGTCACGTTACTGGCTTTATCAGTCCATTCTAAAACCGACCAAAGCACATTGCCGCGAGTACAATGACGAATCGTTTCCCAGATGCCATGCTCATTTTCTTCAAAGCTAACCAGTTTATCGATCACATCTTTACGTGTTGCATTTATAGTAAATAACCATCCCATGATGATATCTCCCAAGTAAAAAGACGGAGATACCCCAACGGGATCATGCCCGTCTGGGTTAAAAAAAAGATCACCCGGAACAGGGATCTCAATGAAAATATTGAAAACATTTCATTTACTGATAATCTGATCAGCATGAAAGTCATCGAAGGTCAGCGTAGACAATTGGAAAAAAATATCATTCGTTTACTAATGAGTGATACTGATGAGTCCTTTATTGATAAAGTGCTTGATAAACTCAAACCAGCGGGTCAATTAAAGCTGGTCGCTACAGACCTACACTTGAAATCTCAACCCGCGCCTGAATCTCGTCATCAACCAGTCGAAGACAAAATCTAGCATCAGCCTTAGTATCTTCGTGAACCAATAGTTGCAAAGCTTTAAGCAACTTTTGTTGCCGATCCAATAATTCAGTCCAATTGGCGGTTTCTAAAAATTTTAAAAAACTCTTCACATCATCTTTATCCATCGTTGTATCTCCAAAGGTTTAATGAATCGGAGATACCCCAGCGGGATATTCCCGCATGGGTTAAAAATAAAGACGAACAACACCGGATGTTCTCGATGCGCTGGCTTGCATTGTTCATGGCCAGTTTGGTGTAGAGATAACCTCTCTACGGGGAATAATTCGGTGTTACCCGCACCAGCTGCTGCAGGCTAGTTACTTTTAACTATGCGGTACCGCATAGTCGATCCTGTCTCTGTCAGCTGCTGATACTATTTATTCAGAGCATATTGTTGTTTTGGCTTAGAGCGATTTAAAATATTTTCTGGCGATCACGCATAGTTAAAAGTAACTAGCCTGACAAGAATCAATATTTTGAAAACCTCTAAAATGTTCAGGAGAGGGATAACAAAAGTTATCCCTCTCCTGCTTTTGATCAGAAAGATGGCCATGCTGAAAGCAGGTAACCTTTCAACAGTACAAATCCACCCAATACAAAACACAAACGGCTAAAAGCTGTTAATGCCTCATCTCTTGAGATCTTGACTGTTTGCATTGATTTAGACGGCATAATGAGTAATTCACCTTCATAGTTAGCGATGGGTTTATCGATAACGGTGAGGGCGGTTGAATTATGCACAATCATTGCTGATCCAGGGGCTGTATTAGATTTCATCATCATCTCCGGAAGCTAACACTATTTCTTCAGCTTCAAGCTCAATGACTTCATAAACAGGCAAAGGGTATTGGTTAAACAATGTCATGGTATTTCTCCTACGTAGGTTGCTCTTGGGGGACTCACTTATGAACCCCCAGAGGGATTCATAAGATGAGTCCCTCAAGCTGGATAAACCCAGAATGGAAAAACCAAAACCCATGACAGGGAATTGAATTCCCAGTCGGGTGATGAATAACGATCAAAGATCGTCTCTTAATGTGGATCAACCTCGAAGAGGCGTAGTATTTCATGATCCATGTACTACTTGATTTGCGAGTTTTGGTCATCGCGAGACACATTCGGTGCGTTGCATTGGGAAATAACTTTCTCAATATTTACTGTCGAAATTATAGAATAAACATTGAGAAAGCCCCTTTATCAAAAGATAAAGGGGGGTGAGTACTTCGACTTACTTAGTGCTGACTGTAAGTGTCACTCCAATGGAATGGCTTTTTGTCACACTGACAATGATTCACCGGTACATGTACCGATAATTCTTCATCTGTTGGCACTAATGAAAGAACTAAATCTCTCTCATAAGCAATATTAGAAGTAGCGCGTATAGATGGGCTTTGATTTGAACTTAACATGGTTTTCTCCTACGTAGGATTGGTGGCAACAGGGACTCATCAATAAACCCCTGTGCAGAGATTCATTGAAGAGTCCCCGCCAGCACCTGGAAACCCAGAATGGAAAAACCAAAACCCATGACAGGGAATTGAATTCCCAGTCGGGTGATGAATAACGATCAAAGATCGTCTCTTAATGTGGATCAACCTCGAAGAGGCGTAGTATTTCATGATCCGTGTACTACTTGATTTGCGAGTTTTGGTCATCGCGAGACACATTCGGTGCGTTACATTGGAAAATAACTTTCTCAAAAGCTACTGTGTTTCAGTAGGTTTTGAGAAAGCCAGTTCATCATAAAGATAAACGACTTCCCTAATTCAACTTTAGCTATTCAAATTTATCGGATTCCTGTAGGTCCTTTCTTTGATTAGCTCCAGATTTACCCTCATTCTTTTAGCCTGTAAAAGAACCTGGTCTCTATAAAAAGGGTAACAAGACCATCATATCCGAGCACGTACTGAATACGCACATAGGGACTCCCGATTTTCCAGCCGAGGCAGCAAGTGATGAAAGAAGAGTGTAGTGCTGTGTGGGACTGCTACAGCCTTACCTTAAGCAAACATGATTAGATTCACTTAAGTGTAAGACTGTAGGCAATCTTATGACACAAGCACACGTTGAGGTGTGGGGGATTGTTACCTTCACACAAACAATATTGAAGAAATCAATGGCGTTAGAAAAAAACAACATCATTCGCATCCAGTAATGGCAGCATTTCACAACCCTTGGCTGGTTCACCACACTATGGCAGTGGTCTCACATAATGCGAATTATACAAAAATTAAGAGCAAAAGCCCGTAGAATTTATATTCTACGGGCAATTACCACTATGCAGCCGGTTTAAACCATGCTTTTTCATTGGTATCCCAGAAATAGCCGAGCGATTTGAGTTCATCTTTCTTTGCCATGAAGAAAGGATCATCACGATCCAGCTTCATAAACTCATCTAACTCATCATCACCGAACAGACTTCCCGCAGGCTGTTGATCATCCTCTGATGCGTGTTCCGCATTCATTGATTGATTGACCTGTTGATCATCTTCCGGTTGACTCTCTACACCATCGCCATCCATTTCATTATCCAGTTCAAATTGCACTTCCTGACCATCGATAGATGCCCAGGTAATGTTTAGCAATTTGCATTTGATAACATGACGACGAACATCTTGCCCTGTTGTCTTATCTTTAATGACATAAGAGTCAGGACGGCCATCAGAGACCTTGAAGCAAACCATTACTTTTTTGGTGTCATCTTTGATGGCATCTTTAAGTAACAGGTATTTTGCAAGTGCCTTACCGATGACCGATGTACAGTCATAATAGGTGTAGCTAGGATTATCGACCCGTCCACCTAGTCCGGATAAAGAAACTGACTCGTAAGGCTGACCCTGTGAAGGGTTAACAGTACGGGCGCGGTTTAAATAACCCATTCCAGTAGTATGTTGATCGTTGTATTTTACAGTGTCGTTGGTAGTTGTAGACATGATGTTTCTCCGTTTGGGGGGGTAAAAAAAACCCAAAGGAAAAACATTGATCCCCCAACGGGAACAAGTTTTCCCGATGGGTTATAAGTGATGTTAAGCCAGGTATTAGGCTTAACGGTTTAAAGTAAAACTTAGTCGTGTTTCTGATGTCTTGACCGGTAAGGCTCACTATGAGTATACGCAAACCATCCAGCTAAAACGCCAACGACAGTAGAACTAAGAGGCTAATGGTAGATGTTTCCATCTTAGTCATCTCCTGATCTAAGTATTACACCAATGGCGGCAAAGATGACTGCAATTATCACCATAATGATACCATTCGTGAAAGAGACTTTAGACTTAAAAAAGTTCCGGTTAAAACGCCAACTACTGAAGCAGTAGCTAAATAGTCAAACATTGATGCAATAGCATTCATTTGACGACGATTGAGATTGATCATTTAAGACCTCCTTAGATGTTGCAGCAGGAAGTCTATACACCCTTCAAGGGAAGGAGACTTCCCAGGGTGGGGATCACGCCAGTAGATGGCTGCACTGTTTCAGTGATCGCGTAGTGCTGTCCTAGTTATACTGATAGGAACAGATATATTTTTTAATATAGCAAATAAATTTTGATTTGCAATATTTATGTCGTAGTACAGAAACTACAACTAAAATTCTATAGGTTCTTAAGTCTGCCTATAATTATATCGACATAATACTGTGGGGTTTTGATGTTCGATAGATGCACATCCTCATCCATCCCCGATGTGGCCACCGTGATATGCCCAAGACCCATAAAACGATTCGTTATTGATCGACGCATATTGGCCCCTCTAATATGCCGGTATTCAATTCGAGTCATATCTTGAGACAGAATACCCACATGCTTTTCTACGCCTTTCGGACCAATCATGTATAAGGTACTGAACCGTACAACCAGTATTTTCAAAAGCAGGTAGCCAATGAAAAATGGTGCTAACAATTGCGACCATGGATTGTTAATAATCTGGTAAGCAATAATAGAAAACAGCAGAATTAACATCGTTACCCACTGACTCCGCCAGGCAGGTCTTAAATATATTTCTTCATTCATCTTACCCAATTCCTTGAGGTATAATACCGTAGGTATCAATTAGATAGTTCCAGCACATATTATCAATAAGAGCACATTCGTCATTAGTAAGCCGTATATTTTTAGGCGAAAATTTAACGTTCTTTACAGGCTCAAAATTACAATTCCCCAGCTTTATTTCAGGTGACTTTAGTTCTGCAAAAAAAATATTGATGTCACCTTCATAGTCAAGATTAATCTGTCTTACTGGTTCTGGTGACAACTGAATGAATACACTGAATTTGTCTTTTATATCACCAATGAAGGCTGTCACATCCTGCCTGATGTTTAGCTTTATCGCTTCATTCATTTTACTGTCACCTACATATGGATTTGAATACAATTTTAAATCTGTTCTCTGCGCCCAAGTGTCACTCAAAACAGAAATTAAGCCCAGTGCGGTATAAGCCGTAGATACCTGGTTAAAAACAAACATATCCATCAACCGACTTTTCTGGATTGCCCAATGACTGCTACTTGATCGCTGGGGTAGTGCCGTTCACCCATTCGATAAACTCGATTACTTGACCCAGGAAAAGTGGTTACAGGCTGGATATGTGCTACAGCCATGGAAATCTTTTCCTTTGTTTTTTCCGGTTTTAACGACTCTTTTTACTAAATTGCCCGAGTGGCAGGTAGGGCATTTAATTTCAGTCTTACTTGAAACGGCTGTCTGTACATCGTCAGGCTTTCCATTTCCAACCGGTCTGCTTTTTTTACATTCAGGATATGCCGAGCATCCATAGAATGAGCCTTTAGATCCCTTGCGCAATTGATAGAAGCCGCTTCCGCATTCACAGGGGAATGTTTCATCAATGACCGGAGAGGAACTTGCCTGACGCTCGACAGGGTTACCGTCAATATTTTGAGCTGAATAATCACAGTCTGGATAGTTACTACAACCCCAGAACTTATTCTGAATTAATCGGAGCTTTGAATCACACTTAGGACACTGGTGGGTTTCCACGCCATCAATCTTGATATCCTTTAACTGATCCAGTTCTTTAGAGAGCTGCTGATAGACATGATCCATTACTTCGCGATATTGTTTTTTACCATTTGCCAGATCATCGAGACTCTTTTCAATATCCCTGGTGTAAGATAATTCCATGAACTCAAAGCGATCTTTCAATAGTTTATATATCGTAAATCCTAATTCTTCGGCATACAGCATCCGTTTTTTTATTGAGATGTAATCACGCTTACCAATGTTATCGAGGATCGATGCATAGGTAGACGGTCTGCCAATACCTTCATCCTCAAGCTTTTTTATCAGTGAAGCTTCCGTATATCGCCCTGGGGGTTTGGTTTTCTTCGCCAGTGACTGACCATCAATTGCTTTCAAGTTTTCACCCTCGATTAACCGGGGTAATACCTGGTCCTTATCCTCATCACCATTCCCTTGTGAAAAGTCGTCCTGCGTTATGTTTTCAAGTTTCAGCCAACCCGGATAGAGCAACTCTCTTCCCTGAGCCTTGAATTGAGGGAATGTTTCGGTAGAAGATTTTTGACAGACCGGTGTCAATGACTGGAGAACGACATTAGTTACCGAGTAATCAGCTGATTTCATCTGGCTGGCCACGGCTCTGTGCCATATTAGGCTGTACAGTTTACCGATATTTTTATCAAGGTGACTCGATGCTACTTTTTGTGGCAACAGCTCAATATCTGTTGGTCGTATAGCTTCATGTCCTTCCTGAGCGCCTGCCTTTGATTTCCAGGTATTCATCGTCTCAACACGATCACTGGAATAGCCATTGATATCTAGCCAGTTAGCAATGGCAGCAAACCCATCATCCGATAAATTTGGATTATCAGTACGATGATAGGTAATCAAACCCTCATCTTTTAATTGCTGTGCCAGCTCCATACATTTTTTGGGTGCTATCTTAAGCGCCGATGACGCAGCTTGTTGTAGGGTCGATGTGATAAATGGGGCAGGGGGACGGCGGCTTTGTGATTTGATTTCATGCTCTATAACCTCCAGATCTCTGACTGAGGCCACGTTATTGGCTAATACGTCATCCTGCATGTACTCCTTGCCGTCTTGAAGGTATTTATCACTCATCCATTTAGCCTTCCAGATTGATTTATCATTCTGGAACCTTAAAAATGCTTCAAAATAATCATTGGATATAAAATCACGAATGGTTATTTCTCTTTCCACCACAATGCGTACCGCAACCGACTGAACTCGCCCAGCGGTAATCCAGCTTCCGTATGCATTGGATATGGCAGGGGACACGCTATAGCCGACCAGACGATCCAAAACCCTTCGACCTTCCTGAGCCTTAACCAGATTAAAGTCAATGTCTGAGGCAGCTAGAAGGGCTTTATCTATGGCTTTCTTAGTGATCTCATTGAAAGTTACACGCCGGTATTGCTTCAAGCCTAAAACTTCACGTAGGTGCCAGCTGATGGCTTCACCTTCACGATCCGGGTCCGTTGCCAGATATACCTGCGAAACTGAGGGTAGTAATTTTTTGATAGCATCAATATTACGCCGACTTTTACTGTTGAGGGTGTAGTGAGGACGGTAATCTGGAAAGGATATTCCCATCTCTTTCACCGGTAAATCCCGTATGTGACCTGAGCTGGCTTTGACGATCCAGTCTTCGCCTAAATAACCTTCGATGGTTTTACACTTGGCAGGGGATTCAACAATCATCAAATTGGTCATGGACGTTTACCCGCTACAGGATCAGCCGTCTTTCTCAAAACAAAGTTCGACTGATCCATGATAGAAAGATTTAAGGAGTGAATTTCACGAAACAGGCACCACCCGTAAGATCAATGGCATCTAAATTATTTTCACTAGGCTGGCATAAACGAGTGTCGTTAATGACATAAATAGGGAAATCAACGGGGCTAATTCCAGAAACAGCTGTTCCATCTGCACGGATCAATTGTAGTTCCAGATTGGTACACCCTGGTGTCAGGTCAGTGCCGCCGGTATCCGCACAGGCCACATCTGCTTTTTGCGTATAGGATTCCAGAAAACCAACATTCGAAACCAGTATTGGAGTGCCGCTACAGTTTTCGTTTTGATACACCACGCCAAAGACTTCGGTTTCGCCGGAAGTCACCGGATTGAATGTCTTCTCTTTGTAGCGAAAGATAGTATGAGAACTCAAATTAGGAGTTGCGGGATCGAAGTCACAGGCCTCAGAGATCCAGCAGCCTGAGAAATTAGCACTCCCACTGGAGCAATCTGGAAACAACGTATTTACGACAGCCGGAGGGTTTTGGTCAGCGCTATCGCTTCCACCACCACAAGCTGTGACCATAAGAGCAAACGCCAGTAGCGTTAAAGATTTAATGAAGTAGTTTTCCTGATTTGTATTTATATAATTTTCAAACATTG